>PPYE01384114.1_pt1 | contig 321930 bp, 239 predicted proteins | sample 1559881 | NCBI WGS metagenome assembly PPYE01 (sample SAMN08240022, study PRJNA423297) | Human gut metagenome, whole genome shotgun sequencing project.
GCAACAGCTGCTTGCTGACACCCTTCGTGATCGGGTACAACCGTGTACCGCTGCCTCCCGCCAAGATTATGCCTTTCATTACAGTAAGTTAAATCTATATTTTATAAATAATGTGTCCCGGACATACAGGGTCGCGAATAAAAAAATCAAACCTTATCCATGACCTGCTGCAACCAGAAAAAAATTCCGGTACGGCTGATATGAGTCTTGTACCCCAATCGGCGGATAACGCCCATGAATTTCGTGTCGCGGCGGATATGCCATTGCATGAAATGATACAACCCGAACGTGGCCAGAAGGCTCATGCCGACGACCGCATACAGTTGAACGGCGATTGAAAAACCGGCCGCTTCGAACGCCCACCAGCATAATACGACCGCCGTATTCAATCCCAAGATAGCCAATGTCGTCGCGACATGGGAACAACCCATGTCGATGAACATATGGTGCAGGTGCGTCTTGTCGGGACGGAATGGCGACGAGCCCTTCAGCATACGGGTCGACATCACACGCAGCGTATCGAACACGGGAACCGACAACACCGCCAGCGTGAACGGCACCAGCCCGACATTGGGGTCGACAAAAGCGGCGACCCGCGAGCCGGATTGCAGGATCGCGATCACGAAGACGGACATGACGGTACCCATGACCAACGTCCCGCCGTCGCCGATGAACATCTTTGAGGTTTTACCGAAAACATTGTGCAGGAAGAAGGGAATCAAGGCCCCGACCGAGACGACGGCCAGAATCGTCATCGCCTCGTTGCCGGCGAGATGGAAAAGTGCCCCGAAGATGGTGCAGGCCATGATGCAATAACCCGAAGAGAGACCGTTCACGCCGTCCACCAGGTTGATGGCGTTGATTATACCCACGGTGGCAAAAACAGTCAGGGGCACGGCATACCACGAAGAGATCGGCCCGATGCCCCACAAACCGTGGAAGTCGTTTATGCAATAGCCGCCGACAAAAATCAGCAGCAGCACGACGACGATCTCGATCAGGAGCCGCAGGGAAGGAGAGAGGTTCAGGATGTCGTCCATCGTGCCGGTATAGAGCATGGCCATCATGGCCATGATCACGACGGGCAGTCCGGAGCAGTCCACGACGGCGCTCATGCACCCGATCGCGATCACGACCCCGAAGAAAACCGCTACGCCGCCCAAGACCGGGACAGGCGTACGCTGGAGTTTACGGGCATCCGGATTATCGACAATGTTTTTTAACAGGGCGATCTTCACCAGTTTAGGATGGATCCAGCCGACTAAGAAAAGGGCTATAAAGAAAGGAATGATGACTGTGTAGCAAAGAGGCGTTGCCATACTGATTCATTTTATTATCCGGAAAAGGAAGAGGTTTTACATCGACAGCAATCAAATGGAAAATTCAACAGGCTTTATCATTTATGCGATATGCCGTTCCATTTCAGCCTCCAGTCGCGCCCCGATACTTTCGGCAATACAATGTATGACATAAGAAGTGCAATAATACCATGCGTCGCCGCGCACGGGCAGCGTCAGGCTGTAATCGTACATGAACCGGGCGATCCGCCGCGCTACGGGTTTATCGACAGGGAGGGCATTGCCCTGCAATGCGACCTCGTACATCCGCCCCAGCGTACAGAGGTACCCCTCGTCGAAATTCAGGGGGTCGGCAGGGACACGTACGCACCTGCGGTAATACCCCGTCGCCCGCCTTATCACGGCATCGTTCCCCAAGTCGGGAAACATCCAGGCAACCCGGTTCATCACCCCGATACGTTCCAATGCGACCTCGGACGACACCCCCGGCCAGCAGCCATCAGCATCCAGGGCGGATGTCCAGCCGGCCATCTGCCGTTTCAGGAACAGCAGGTATTCGTCATCGGCAGCCGGAGCGGGATAGAGCAGGTCGGCCGCGCACATGCAGACGCCCGTCTGCTGAAACAGACCGTTTTCCGGTCGGGCACCGACGACACCCATAAAATCCCGTACAAGAACGTCCGCAGCCCGGTAGCAACAGCTTTTCTTCCGCAGATCGACGGAAAATACCGTTTCGCAGGCAAGCGAATACATGGCATGCACCATCCGGCTACGGATCGCTGTGTCGGGCTCGTGTTCAGAGCGTTCAGACAGCGCCCAGAACAAGCTGTCGATCCTGTTGCGATAGGTTTCCTCCGTACCGAATTCCCCGGCAGGCGCCACGGACGACACCAACCCATAGCCCGCGGCAAAAGCCTTTGCCAACGACACGAGCTGCACATTCGTGGCCTGGGCGGGATCGGCACCCAGCAGCAATGGCAACATTTTCTTCAGGTAATTCGGTGTCATGTCAGTAATTTATCGGAACCGGAATAGTTCCTTTTGCAGGTTTACAGGCCAGGGATCATATTTTTTCGACCAACGCGGACGGAATGGAAGCGGTAGCGACCGCCGTGATGCCGTCGATCTTGACAACGACACGTCTGTCCCGAGTGTTTTTCACCCGCATGAACGTGCCTTCGACACCCATGAATACGCCGTCCTTAATCCTCACCTTGTCGCCTTTCGACAACGCGACCTCTTCGGGCGAAAGGAAAATCACCGGTTCGTCGATATTGGCGGCCACGGCAATAAAATTGCGCATCTGGGACTCGGGCACGGTCATAATCTGGTTCTCGCCGTTTTGCTGATGCATCACATAGCGCAGAATCGGCAGCCTGAATGTCTTCAGGTCGTCGATAACCTCCCGCGTGGAACGGACGAAGATATAGTTGTGCACTGCGGCTTCCCGTACCCGGGAAAACCGGCCCTTGGAATCCCGGCGGCGTACGACCCTTACCGGCACGAAATTCTCGACATGCAGTTTGTCGAGATACTCCTTGGTGGAGAGTTCGCGCTGATAGGTAACCCGAAGCACATACCATTTGGCATCTGTGTCCTGACAGTCCATTATTGTGATCCGTTAAGTCGGGATTCGGCACCCGGGAAAGGCGTACAGTTGAGAAAAAAGCGTTCCATGGGGACATCGAAAACCTTGTAAAACCAAGATTTTCAATCAATTACGCGCCTCCCATAAGAACACTTCCGTATTTTAAAGTGCGGTCTCTATATAAGAGACCTTCATAACTTTTGCAAAAGTACTAAAAATAAAGCATATGCCCAAATTTTTTAAATCATATTTTTGTTTCCGGCATCGCTTGTCGATGCGAAAATAAGTTGATTATCAAAAACTTACCATCTTCGACCCGATTGTCTGCACGAATTGTTCGCCAAGTGGATGAATTCAGTGCTCTTTTAATCCGACTTTGGGTATTTGCAGACAATAATCGAACAAGGTCGGTAAAAACAACTTTTATTATATGTTATATAATTGATTATCAAATGGCAATCAAGGTAAAACTATCTCTTATATAGAGACCTTACACGTATAAGGATGCTATCAGGCTCCGGTTCGCCTGGTCGATGACGGAGTTTTCGAGCGAAGCCAGGTAAATCTGCGTGGTTTTTTCCGAAGCATGTCCCATTCCCGCACTGATGACCGACAACGGAATGTTATGGTTCCGGGCAGCAGTCGCCCACGTATGCCGCGAGGTATAGGAGGAGAGCGGGACTTCGAGCCCCAGCAAACCGGACAGCTTTTTCAACCGACGATTATAATAGTCAAGGGCCGTACGGTATTGGGAAAACGCCCTGACCGGATCATCCGAACTGAGCAGCGGAAAAACATAGCCGGATATGCGCCCTGCACCGGCATAGCGCCCGATAAGCTTCGCGATGCAGGGCTCGATACGGATAACGAGGCGCTGCCCGGTCTTGCGGCGGACATAACGGATCGTATCCCCGACGATATCCTGATTCCTCAGGAAGGCAATGTCCACGAACGCCATCCCGCGCGTACAATAACTGAAAATAAAAATATCCCGGGCCAATGCCAGGGACGGGGAATGTGTCAGATCCAGTTGCCGGAGCCGCACGACGACATCCTCGCCGACGGCACGCTTGCAGGTCTGGTCGACACCGGTGTACACATGCCGGAAAGGATCGGCCTGTGGCACGACATCCTCCTTCACGGCCCTATTATAGACTGCACGCAATATCCGCATATAAAACGAGACGGTATTGCGGACAACGCCCCGGCGCCGGAGCCAGTCGTCATACTGCCCCACAAGCCGTTCATCGACGAGCGAAAAGGGAATATCCCGTCCGCCCAGGAAATCGGAGAAACTCCCGAGTGTCCGCCGGTAGTTGCGCGCCGTCCCCAACTTTCCGTTCGCCTCGAGCCTTGCGGCCTGCGTTTCGACATAGGCGAGCACGGTGCTCCGCCGGGACTTGCGGAACCGATCGACAACATCCCTGAGCGAGTACCCCTCCTGCCGGAATTCGAAATCCCGGATGATCGTATGCAACAGACACAAATCACGGTCGATCCGCTGCTGCACGGACAACAACGCATGGGCTTCGCCCGAAAGGGGCGTGATGACACACCCGCGCCTTGCATCCCACTGCCGGGGCTGGAGACGCATGGAGGTAGTTACCTGCTGTGATTTGCGCCGATGGCAAAGCTGGTAATATATTACTCCCGCTTTCCCACCGACCGTCGATTCCCTGAGCTTGACTTTTACTGTTGCCATACATTTTAGTTGTTTATGGTTAGAATTGGAATTTTCCACGCCGCCGGAGGTGCACGGATGCATGTCCCGGCGGGATCATGGCAGCAAAACTAACCATCGGACAATTTAAAAAGGCTGAAAAATATGTTATTCGGCCATAACGGCATTGCGTCCAAGGTATTCCGGACAAGAAAATCCCTCGCAGCACAAGGCACCGGCGGACGGGACACGACAGACGTGTAGGCCGCAAACCGGACAGGCAGGACAGCGCAGGCCACAGACAAACGAAGCCGGCAGGACACGGCGGACAGGACAGCGAACGCACGGAAAGGACGGACGGATCGACGGATCGACGGGGCAGGGTTGGCAGACGGCAGACGACAGACGACAGATGACAGACGACAGACGAGCATTACAGCCCGGCCGGAAGCATGAAAAGCCCCCGGGACAGAAGTTCCGGGGGCTATGGAAAGGCATCTGCCGGGGATTATCCCAGCATCGGTTTCAGTACGCCGAACAGCACGAGGGCAATGAGGAGCGTAACGACGATATTGAAAGCCTGGGCGGCGAGGAACGCCCACAGGAGATTGCGGTTCTCCCGGGAAACGATATCCTTGAGGCGCGTATCGAGCCCCACGCAGACGAAGGCCAGCGAGAAGAATACCGTCGAGAACATTTTGGCGACACCCGGCTCGGCAAGTTTGCCCTTGGCATCGGCCGTGAAGAGGCCGTTTCCCTGCAAAAGGCTGAACACCAGCGATGCGGCAACAAAGCCGATGATGAATTTCGGGAATTTTTCCCACACGATCCCCAGCGACGGGGCCTGCCCGGTCTTATCGCCGCGGCGCGTCGAGAGGTAAAGCGCGATGAAGAACGCCACCACACCGATCAGTACGTTCTGCGCAGCCTTGATGATGACGGCATGCTGGTTGGCCACCTCGCCCACGATCATGCTCGACGCGGCGACACCCGACGTAGTGTCGATCGTACCGCCGATCCACGCCCCGGCAACCTCCTGCACGACATGCGGATCGTCGAAAATATGCGGCAGGATCACATGCGCCAGCCACGGCATCAGATAGATCATCGGCACGACGACGATCAGTACCAGCGAAACGATGTACGAAAGCTTCCGATCGTCGCCGCCCGCCACGCGGGCCGCCGTGATACAGGCCGACACGCCGCAGATCGACACGCCGCTCGAAAGGATCATCGCCGAGCGTTCGTCGACCTTCATGCGGCGCGAAAGCCGGAAGGCGAAGAACCACACGACGGCGACCACCAGGCAGGCCTGCACGAGGCCGAAGACACCCGATTTCATCACATCGCTGAAGAGGATCGTGGCACCGAGGCACACGACGCCGATCTTGATGTAGAATTCACCCTGGATCGCGGGTTTCAGCCACGCGGGAACATGCCACACGTTGCGGATCAGTAACCCGAAGAGCACCGAAAAGAATACCGATTCGAAGCCGTAATACGACACGGAGGGGATCTTGGCGACGATCTGCGCCAGCAACGAGACGGCGAAGACGACCACGAGCGACGCAAGCAGCCCCCTGAGCGGTCGCCGCAGCATCAGGCACCCGGCATAGAGCACCACCAGCACGATGGCGAAGAGACAGGCGATATTGCTCCACGCAGCGCCGCCCAGCAGCGTCGCGGGGACTTTGGGCAGCGCGGAAGGTGCGACCGCGGCCAGCACCAGCAGGGGAATGCTCACCCAGACCACCACCCAGTCCTCGACCCGGAATTGTTCCATCCACTTTTTCATCTTTATCATTTTTTCAGGTTAAAATATGCCGGAGAGCATCAGTGCCACCACATTGCGACCGGCGACACCCCGCGCGGCGAAATCTTCGTAGGTATAATCCAGCTGGCAGCGCAGGTATTTCACAGGTTGCCACGTAAGCCCGGCCGTATAATTGGTCTGGCGGCTCGAACCGCGGGAGCAGTCTTCGAGAAAGGTATCGTACCGCACCGTCGGCAACAATGTCCGGGCCACGCGCCAGCCGGCCACGGCATACCACCCCTCGCTGTCGAGGCCGCCCGTCGTGCCGCAGATGTATTCGCCGCGCAGGACGAGGCGCCCGTAATCGTAGCAGACACCGGCACCGTAACGGATGCGCTTCAGGTAATCCTCGCCGTACTCGCCCCAGTAGTACGATCCCGCGAACTGCAATCCGGCGACGGGCTTGACCGTAAGGCGCGCCACGATGTCCTTGCTTTTGTTCTTATCCTTGACGTTCAGCCCCTCGCCGTTGAAAACGCCGAAGTTGTAGTTCAGGATACTGTACCCGTCGCGCTTGAAAAATCCACCGAACAGCTGCGCACCCATGTCGCGGCCAGTGGCCGAAAGCCCGCATAGGTCGTTGAAACCCATCAGTTTGCGCAACGAAAGGGGGTATTCGATGAACTCATATCTGAGCGGCACATAGTCGGTATTCTCGATCGAAAAAGGCAGCTTGTATTCGCCCAGCTGGACGTTGAGCTCATCGAACGGTTTGTAACACAGGTAGGCGTCGACGATTTTCGGCGAAGCGAATTCGATCTGGACACGGTAATCCAGTTTCGGAGCGATGGCACCCGCCAGGTTCAGACGTACGCGTTTGATAAAAAAGGTCGACGAATTGTCGCTCCATTCGTAACCGGTCTGGACATATCCCGAAATTTCCGGCAGGGCGGCCAGCACTTTGTCCCAGGTGGACGTTTTGGCTTTGAGCGCCGCGACTTCCGCCGAAAGTTCCTCAACCGAAGCTGTCGCGGATTGTGTGTCGGGTTGCTGAGCGCGGGCGGCTCCAATCATGCCGAGCAGCAGCAATACGGGCAAAATCATTCTCATAAACAAGGTCGTTTGGGTTCACAAAAGTCGTGATTCCGGCGCAAAAGGTCAATACGCGAAAATACCTAAAATGACCCGGAACGACTCCGGGCGGCATCCGGAGGCGTATAATTACCGGCAATTATGTACTTCGACGTTCCGGAAGCCTATGCCCCGAATCTTTGCACCCTGCCGCTGTCACCCGCAACCCGTGGCTGCATCGACATGCCCGCCCTTCCCCGGAGCCCCTCCCCGGAAAGGTATTCGGGCCGCACAGTCCGGCACCGCCGCGTGCCGCCCGTACCCCGGAAACACAACAGGCTCCGCACGGGACACGAACAGGGACGGCACAAAAGAGGCCGGAATACTCCGGCCTCCCCGCTTATGGAATGAACTTTTTATCGGTCAGGGACAGGAATTACAGTTTGTTGGCGAGATCCTTGACCAGCTCGCCGTCGAACAGGTGCAGCACCCGGTGCGCGTAAGTCGAATCGTGCTGCGAGTGGGTCACCATGATGACGGTCGTACCCTCGCGGTTCAGCTCCGAAAGCAGTTCCATCACCTCGCGGCCGTTCTTCGAGTCGAGGTTACCCGTGGGCTCGTCGGCCAGGATCAGCTTGGGGTTCGACACCACGGCACGGGCGATGGCCACACGTTGCTGCTGTCCGCCCGAGAGTTGCTGGGGGAAGTGTTCGGCGCGGTGCGAAATATTCATGCGGCTCAGGATCTCGTTGACACGACGCTTGCGCTCAGACGCCTTGACGCGCATGTAGATCAACGGCAGCTCGACGTTCTCGAAGACATTCAGTTCGTCGATCAGGTTGAACGACTGGAAGACAAACCCGATATTCCCCTTGCGGAATTTCGTGCGGTCTTTCTCCTTGAACCCGGCGACCTCGTGGTCGAGCAGCGTATAGCTGCCCGAGGTGGGATTGTCCAGAAGCCCCAGGATATTGAGCAGCGTGGACTTGCCGCAGCCCGAGGGACCCATGACGGCGACGAATTCACCCTCCTTCACTTCGAACGTCACGCCGTTCAGTGCGATGGTCTCGATCTCTTCGGTACGGAAAACCTTCTTGAGGTTCTCAACTTTCAGCATTGACATAACAAACAGGTTTTTATTGTTGATATTGATTTGATTTATTCGGATTTCACGGATTCGGCCGGGTTTTCGTTAACGGCATGCCACGAGCGGACGGTGACGGTGAGAGCCGTGACGGCCAGCACCCCCGCCAGTGCCAGGGCAAAGACCCACCAGTACAGCGGCACGGCATAGGCGAAGCCTGCGAGCCAGTGCCTGACGGCCCAGATGCTTACCGGGACGGCCAGCACGAAACACACGGCGACCAGCATGACGTAGCGGCGGTTGAACATGGCGAGGATTTCGCCCCGCGAAGCCCCCATTACCCGGCGCACGGCGATTTCGCGGCGGCGGTGCTGCGTCTCGAACAGCACCAGCCCGAAGACGCCCATCAGGGCGATCACGACGGCCAACAGCGCGAACAGCCCGACGATGGCCGTCAGTTTGCGTTCGTTGTCGTACTCGAGGCCCAGCTCCTCGTCGAAAACACGGACAACGATATCGCCCGGTTCCGTGCGGGGATCGACCTCCGCGATACAGCGGCGGATATGGGCGGTAACAGCCGCAATATCGGCTCCGGGCGTCATCCGCACATAGACCACATGAGGCAGGTGCCAGTAATTTTCCTGCTGGATTTTCTTCGGAAGAAGATAGAAACAGAAGGGCGATACACCGTATTGCAGGGGCTTGAAGTTGAAATCGGCACAGAAACCTACAATTTGCTCGTCGGGCGACACGAAACCGTTGATACGGTCGCCGACCTGCATTTCAAATTCCCGCCGCGCCGCTTCGTTGAAAATCATCGTTCCGAGTTCCTTGTCGAAGTCGCTCTCCAGGAAATCGCGTCCGTCGGTAATCGGGATACCCATCACGCGCAAGAAATCAGGTTGTACGACATAACTCTGGAAAGCGACCTGACGGCCCTTGAACTCCCGGCCCCAGCCCATACGCCCGACCGACACCAAACGGCTCGTAGCTCCCGTAACATCCTTTACCTGAGGGTCGGATAGAAGTTTCTGCCGAAGGGCGTCATAACTTACCGCCCCACGTTCGGAAAGCCGCACGGCGAGGAGGTTTTCCTTGTCGAAACCCATGTCATAGTGCATCATGTAGTCGTGTTGCAGGCGAATGAAACTGGTCGCGATGATCAGCCCGATGGAGATGAAGAACTGCACGCCCAGCAGCAGCGTACGCAGCCGGCGGCCGCTGCGGGTTCCGCCGAAGGATCCCTTGACGACCAGCGCCGGGGCGAACGACGTGATATACCACGCCGGGTAGAGGCTGGCGGCGAGCGCCATGACGAAAGCTACAACGGCTACCAGCCCCACGACTTCCAAATTCTGCGACAGCGCCAGCGATGCGGAAATGTAGCTGGCGAATTCGGTGCCCTGCAAGGCAAAGGAAACGTACCAGGCCGCCAGCAAAGCGATCAGGACGAGCCCGAACGCCTCGAAAACGAAATTGAAGCGCAGCGACGACGCGGGAGCGCCGAAAACCTTGAACGTATTGACGGTACGGATGCGCACCGGCACCAGTGCAAAGAAAAAGTTGACGAAGTTGATGAAAGCCAGCACGATAACCAACACGGCAATACCCAGCAGGGTATAGGTCGTGACGACAGACCCCTGCCGGCAGGGCGCCTGTGAATCCGACTCGAAATAGAGTTCCGATACCGGAGAAAGGCGCACGCCGTAGATACCCGATTCGTCGTCGTCATCTGCGGCGTCCCCGGCCGCCGCACGTTTCTCGGCCGCCTCGCGCTGCATCTCCTGGTTCACGTTCGTCCACTGGCGCGCAAACTCGTCGGGATCGGCACCGGGCCTGAATTTGACGAAATAATTGAAACTCCACTCCGAAGTGGTATAAAGGTTCGTTTCGCCCAGATTTTTCACCACCTCGCACTCTCCCAGCAACGAATTGTCCGGAAAGTCTTCGAAAACCGCCACGACTTCCATCGCCCCGTCGGGCTGGGGTTCGTCGGTGTCGACCCATATGAGGCTGCCCACGCCGACCCGCATCCGTTCGGCCGCCTCGCGGGAAACGATGACGCTCTTCGGTTTTCCGAGGTCATGCACATCGCCCTCGACCGAACGGAAAGCGAAAACATCGAGGAAAGGCAGCGATACCGAACCGCAGGAAGCAGAAAATTTATTATACCCGAACGAAGGCTCGTTGCTCGTCCAACAGGTTCCGGAGCCGAAACCGCCCCACATGCAGCCCCCGACTTCGACCCCCGCCGTCGAAGCGATGACACGCTCGGGCACCGGCCGGTTAAGCCACGACGACCATTTCCCGGGCTCGTACCAGTCCTCGTTCTCCACGAGATAAATACGGTCGGCTTCGTGCAGCGAGCGGTTGTAACCCAGCTCCCACCAGACCTGCGTCATGATGACGTAGAACGCGGTAAATGCCAGCGTCAGGCCTATGACGTTCAGCAGCGACGAGATTTTGTAGCGCCGCAGCGTAGTCAGAAAATTACGAAATGCGATCTTCATAACACACTATTCGGTTTTAATCATGTTAATCGGGTTGGCATTGGCGATGCGCCACGTGCGGACGAGCTGCACGGCACATACGATCAGCAGCACCACTGCCCCGCACAGGGCGAAGAGCCACCAGCGGAGCGCCACACGCTCGACGAAGTTGCTGACCAGCAGGTCTGCACCCCAGCGGCTTACGGCGGCCCCGACGACCACGGACGGAACGGCGATCCACAGCACGTCGCGCGCCAACAGGCGCAGCACGTCGGCCGTCGAAGCCCCGTTGACCTTGCGCAGGGCGATCTCCTTGCTGCGGCGGCGCATCTCGTCGCCCAGATAACCCACGAGCCCCATCAGGGCGATAAGCAGGGTGATGCCGCTCACGGTAAAGACGATATTGCGGAAACTGCGTATCTCGAAAAGGATGGGGCCCAGTTTGTTGTCGTAAACTTCGAGCGTATGATTGTTGCCCGAAGGGTATTCTCCGATCTTGCGCTGCACGGCCTCCAGCGACTCGGGCGACATCCCGCGCAGGCGGATCATCATGGAATAGTCCAGCATATAATCGTCCGTGGCACCGAACTTCTGGAAATAGCTGAACGGATGGAACACGATCGGTTCGACCTCTCCCGTAGCCACGACCGTCCTGAAATCCTTTACGACGCCCACGATCGTATAAAGAGGAGCCCCGGGCGAGGAGTCGTCGGTAATCTGATGCCCCAATGCCTGTTCGGGCGTCCATCCGCGCATACGGACGTAGGTTTCGTTTACGATCGCCTCCAGGGGGTTGCTCGAAGGCGTAAAGTTCCGGCCGCCGACAAGGTGCATCCGCATCGCAGGTATAAAGCCCTCGTTGCAAAGCAGCCAGCGGCAGGAGAAAAGCAATTCCTTGGAGTTTTCGTCGATGCAGGGCATTCCCGAATATCCCCAAAGCGGCACCTCGAGCGAAGCTCCGGCAGCGTCGACTTCGGGTAGCGAAGCAACGGCGTCGCAGACCGAAGAAATGTTGCCCAAAGGCGTTTTGACATATGTATATACGATACGGTCATGTTCGAACCCGAAATCGCCGTTGCGGAGTTTATCGAACTGCAACACGGCCAATAACAGGAGCGTAAGCGTAAACGTACAACTGACGATCTCGGCCACCAGCAGCGTCTGTTTCCACCGGCGGCGGTTGTCGCTGACCCCGCGGAACGCCAATGTCACGGGAACCGAAGTGAAAATACGCGACGGGATAAGCGCGGCAAGGGCAAAGGCGGCAAGGATGACGAGCAACGGCACCCAAATGCGCTTCAGGGCGAAGAGTTCGGACATCGGCGTCCCGGTAATCTCCAGCACCTGATCCTGCAGGGCCCACAACAGGAATCCGGCCACGATGACCGAAGCGAAGGTCAGTATGGCGGTCTCGGAACAGAAAATGCGGAAGATGTCCGAAGGCCGGGCACCCCCGACCTTGAGCATGGCGATGGTCTTCGAGCGGCTTACCAACGTCGAAATCGAAATCAGCACATAGTTCATCGACGCAACGAAAAGCGTAAGGGCCGCAAGTGCCATCAACACCCATGCGATCAGCCCGGCGGAAGTATTTATGCGCGAAGACTCCGTGATCGGGAAAAACCGGTAGCTGCGGTTCCAGGCTTTCATATCCTCGGTGAATCCGTGGCGGTCGAAAAATGCGGGAAGCTGCGCTTCGACCTCGGCGACGGACGCCCCTTCGTGGAGTTTGACATAACTCGGGAACGAATCGCCGCCCTGCCACGACGTATTGAGGTCGCGCTTCACCATTTCGAACGAACAGAGCATATTGAAACCGCCGAGGTGCTGGTTGGGATTCGGGTCGCGGAAAAGCCCCATGACCGTCAGCGAATCGGTGCCGTTCAGCAATACCAACTGCCCCACGGGATCCTTACGACCGAAGATCGTGCGGGAAAAAGACTCCGCAAGCATCACCTGGTCGGCATGGAGCAGGATCTCTTTGGGGTTGCCGTTCATCGGTTCGAATCCCAGCACGTCGAAAAACATCGTATCGGCGTATATATACTTTGCCTGGAAAGCATTATCACCGCGCACGATGTCGGATGTGCGCGGCCCGAACAGGCGTGTGGCGGCTTCGACCTGCGGAACCTCTTCGGCCAGCGCCGGGGCGATGGGGGCATTGAGCTGCGGACTGTACCCGCTGTGCTGCGGATCGGCATAATGAGCCCACAGTTGGAATATCCGCTCCCGGTCGGGGAAACAACGGTCGGAGGTGAGGTTGTAATTGGCATACGAAAAGACCAGCAGACCGACGGCCAGCCCCAGCGAAAGCGACACCACGCGGGCAAGGGTGCCGCCGCGCAGTTTACACAGGTAACGTAATGCGAATAGGAAATTCTTCATATCGGGTCTGTCTTTAGTTTTTAATCGAGTCGATCGGGTTGGAATCGGACGCACGGCTGCTCTGCCAGAAGACGGCAACGAATGCCACCACGGTGGCAAAAGCCCCCGAGGCCAGGAAAATGAGGGGAGAGAGCGAAATCCGGACGCTGTAATCCTGCAGCCAGCGTTCGAGCAGGTACCACGCCACGGGCACGGCGATGACGAATGCCGTGCCGACCAGCCGCATGAAGTTGCCCACCAGGCGCGTGAGCACCTCACCGCGCGTCGAGCCGAAGACCTTGCGGACAGCGACCTCCTGCTCCTTCTGCTGGATGTAGTAAGTCGACATGGCCACCAGGCCGAGCGCCGAGATCAGGATCGCCACGAGCGTGAAGATACCGACGATGTGCAGGATGCGCCGCTGATCGGCATAGTCGGCTTCGATTTCCTGCTCGATATACTCCGCCCCGGTAAAGACCGCACCGTCGGAAATACGTTCGAAGACCGATTTGACCGTATTGTAGGCCACGGTCTTGTCCCCGCGGATTTTGACCAGGATATTCCACGGGTACATATCCGCAATGTCGTCCGTCTGCCACAGCATCGCCGATTGGGGCTTGTCGAGCGCCGACCCGATCTGGAAATCGCGGTAGATACCTGCGATTTGGTAGGGATAAGAGTAATCCATGCCTACCTTGAATTCTTCGGCGTCCTCCGCAATACCCAGTTCCCGCAGGGCGTGCTGGTTGATGAAGACCATATTGTCGTCGTTCATACGGGCGAGGTGGTTGTCGCGCAGCCGCTCCAGCCCCAGTATCCGGAAATAGGTCGAATCGCCGATGAATATCTGGAATCCGATCATCCGGTCGGGGCCATACTGCATCGTATTGTTGTTGCCCCGGTCGTGGGGCGTACCGCAGCCCAGGGCGACGGCCTCGACACACGGCTCGCGCAACAGCTCCTCGCGGAACTGCGCAATCTGTTTTTTCCCGAGGAAAATTTCGGTCGAGATATCGAGTATGTCGGCCGTATTGTACCCCATCGGCGCCGAAATCAGGTGGCGGATCTGCAGGCCGATGGTCAGCGAGGTGGCGATCAGGACAATGGTGATGACGTTCTGGATCGTGATAAGCACCTTGCTGTAAAACATCTTGGTGCGGTGGCGGAACGATCCCCGGACGATATCCACGGGTTTGTAGCGCGACACCATCATCGCCGGGATAAAGCCCGCAACGACGCCCAGCACCACGATAAACGCGGCATAGCAAGCCACGACGGCAGGCGTCATATCCTGCCAGACGCCGATTTTCGACCCCAGCAGCCGCGAAGCGCCGGGCTCCACCGCGGCTGCCAGGAAAAGCGCGATGACGAACGCCACAACACACAGGAATGTCGATTCGAGGATCAGTTTGAGGATGATTTCGCCGCGCGAGGCGCCCAGCAGCCGGCGGGCGGCCATCTCCTTGGCGCGAAACCCGGTCTGGGCAACCGTCAGGTTGATATAATTCATCACGGCGAAGAGCAGGATGACGGCGCCCACACCGAAAAGGATCATCACGAAGGGCCAACTGCCGTAGTTGAACCCCCCATCATTATTCTGGGATAAAAAATAGACATCGCGCAAAGGCGTAAGGGTCACATGCTGATAGACATTGCCCTTGTAGATCCAGTATATCTCTTTGAAATAATCAAGCATATCGGGTATCTTGGCCGTCAGGTCGGCACCGGGACGCGCCAGGATGAAAGTCGTCACGGCGCCGGAATTACTCATATGCTCGTCATTGGCCGAATTGATATCGCAGAGGCGCTCGGCCCGCATGATGATGTCCATATTGGGAATCACCGAGCGGTCGATATCCCGCACCACGCCGCTCACAACGTACGACTTCTCCTCGTCGGGGAAGCGGATCACCTGCCCCATCGGGTTGAACGTGCCGAAAACCTTGCGGACGAACGACTCGGAAAGCACCACGTTGTCGCGCGAGGCGAGGGCTTGCTCCCGGTCGCCCTCCAGCAGTTCGAAATCGAATATCCGGAAAAAAGTCGTATCGGCGAAGAGGATCGTCGCCGAATATTTCCCCTGTCCGGCCTCGACGGGCTGCATGGCATCGGTGGACTGTCCCGACACTGCGACGGCGCAGGTCGATTCGATCTCGGGATAACGGTCGCGCAGGTATTTCTGCAGGTAATAACCGCTCGTAATGCGCTCCTCGTTGCCGATGACATAAATGCGGTCGGCCTTGGCGTGGTAGTCGTCGCACGTAAGTTGCCGAAGGGTGTAGTCGGCGATCAGGATCACGAACATCAGCGAGACGGACAACCCGAAGATATTGATGGCCGCATAGAGCTTGTTGCGCCCCAGGAAGTTGAAAAACGAGCGGAAATTGAGTTGACGGAACATATTATTCGGTTTTGACGGGTGCGGAGAAATTTCAGCGGAAAATTATTTATTGAGGATCAGCACGTCGTTCGAGCCGTAATTCTCATAGCCCGAAACGATGACCCGCTCGCCCGGCTCCAGCCCGTCGAGCACCTCGTAATACTGCGGGTTCTGGCGGCCGATGCGGATGGGGCGTTTATAAGCCTTGTCGCCCTCGGGCGCAAGGACATAGATCCATGCGCCGCCCGTAGTCTGGTAGAACGACCCGCGGGGGATGATGACCGCCTCGGTAGGCTGCCCCAGTTCGAGATGCAGGTAGTAGGTCTGGCCGCTGCGTATGTTCTCGGGATGGTCGCCCAGGAAGGTGAAGTCGGCTCGGAACTGGCCGCTGCGCACCTCGGGATAGACTTTGCGCAGGCGCACCTTGTAGTCGGTGCCCTGACGGTCGAAGGTGGCTTCGAGACCGGCACGCACACGGTCAATGTAGCTCTCGTCGATCTGTGCCTCGACCTTGTAGTCCGACAAGTCGTTGATCTGCCCGATCTTCTGCCCCGTGGAGACCGACTGCCCGAGCACGATGTCCAGCAGGCCGACTTCGCCGTCGATCGGCGACTTGACGTTGAGGTTGCCGATGCGCTCGCGGATGAGCTGCATGTTGCGCTTCATGTTGTCGAGGTTCTCCTCCATCTGCTCGATCTGCACCGAACGGTAGAGCGAATCCTGCACCTGCCGCTCGATGTTCAGCTCGCGTTTCTTTTCGGCCAGTTCGTAGTCCTCCTTCGACTGCAACCACTCCTCGCGGGCGATCAGGGCGTTCCTGTAAAGCTCCTCGTTCTGCTGCCAGGCCCGCTTCTTGCGCGACACGTCGAGATCCAGCTGCGCCTTGTCCTGCCGCAGCGAGAGTTTCTCCTGCTCCATCGAGATCAGCGTATTGCGCAGGATGTTCTGCTTTTCGGCCAGCTCGGCCTCGCTGTTCAGGATTTCGAGCGTGAGCGACGTGTTGCTCAGCACGACCAGCACATCGCCCTTTTTGACGGAGGTACCCTCCTCGACGACCAGCCGCTCGACGATGCCCGCTTCGAGGGGACTGAGCTGCACGGTGGTGATGGGCTGCACCTGCCCGGTGACGCGGATGTAGTCGTTGAATTCACCGCGCACGACCTGCCCGACGGAAATCGTACGGGCATCGACGCGCAGCGTCGAGGAGTTGTCGCGCAACAGGAGCCACAACACGAAGACCAGGAACAGCGCCCCGGCCAGATAGGGGATGCCTTTTTTGGTAAACAGGGCGCGGATGCCCTTTTTCTTTTCGATACGGATGTCCATGTTATTTTCTGTTTTTCGTTAGCGGATCAGGGGCGCACCGTTGTAATACTCGACCAGGCGCGTTTTGATAATGTATTGCAACCGGGCACGCAACCGTTCGGAGCGAGCCTGCAACAGGTTGTTGGCGGCGGTCTGAAGGTCGAGCGCCGAAACCATGCCCCGGTCGTACTTGCCGGCGACGGCGTTGTAGGCCAGCTCGGAGGCCGCGCTTTTTTTGCTGGCCTGCACGAACTCCTTACCGTAGCCGAGCATCTGCTGGTAGTTCTGGGCGATTTCGCTTTGCAGGGCACGCAATGTCTGATCGCGCTGCTGCTCGGCGATCCGCCAGTTGTTGCGGGCGCGGTTCGTCCTCGTGCGGCGCGAAAGCCCCCCGAAAATGGGGATGTTGAGCTGGGCGGAAAAATAGTAACCGCGGTTATCACGGAACTGGTTCTTAAACGGCTCGTACAACGAATGGTCGTCGAGGCTCATGAAGAAATTGGTCGAGTATCCGCCGCCGACATAGACCGACGGGAAAAAGCCGCCCCGGGCGACCGAATACTGGAGTTTCGACTGCCGCACGTTATAACCGGCGCTGCGGGCCTTGGGATTGTTGTCGAGGGCATAGGCGACCACATCGGAGAAGGGCGCCGTGCCGGCCGGGGTTTCGATGGCGAGATCCGTCTCGATCCCCAGGGGGCGGTCGGGCGGATAATTCATCGTTTCGGCAAGCGTGATCCTGGCCAGTTCGAGGTTGTTTTCCTGCTGCGTCAGCAGGTAGTCGTCCGAAGCGCACTGTGCCTCCTGCTCGGCCACGTCGGCGGCGCTCTTGAGCCCCAGTTCGAGCAGCTTGCGGCTCTTGGCGAGGTTGCCGGTGCTGGTTTCCAGCTGTTCACGGGCGAGGCGCACGCTTTCGGTGTAATAGACGACGTCGAAATAGGCCTGCATGGTATTGAGCGCCACTTCGTCCTTGACCCGCTGCAACTCCTCGACGCCCATCAGGCGCATCACCTTCGCGGCACGGATGGTATTGATCCCCGTAAAGCCGGCGAAAACGGGCATTTGCCCCGAAACGCCGTAGTTGTTGGAAAGGTTCGAAACGTCGGTATAGGTATTGGTCTCGGGGTCGACCGAACGGCCGAAACTGGTCGTGGCGCTGACCGAGCCGCTGACCGAGGGCACGAGCGCCGCCACGGATTCGATATAGTCCTGGCGGTAGTTGCGGTTGGTGTAATCCTGCTGCCGCACGACGGGACTGTGTTCGACGGCATAGGCCATGCACTCGTCGAGGGTCATACGCACGACGGGCTCGGCCGCATTCGGGGCGGGGTCGGACAGAGAATCCACGGCAGGATCCGCGACGATGACGGTTTCCGTTGCCGCAATATCTGCGGCCGAAGCCCCCACGGGAGCAACGGGCGCAGCATCCGGCTGCACAGAGGCGGCGGGCAGGGATATCTGCGCCGCGGCGAGTGTCCAAAAAATTGACAGAATGAGGAGTAATAACAGTCGTTTCATCCTTGATTAGCGGGTATTGTTCGTTCGGGACATTTCGGAGCCAACCCCGTGCCAAAGAAACTAAATAACTGTATTACAAATTAATACATCATACGCATAACAGACAAAGTGTAAAAAAATTTTACACCCTTGTAAATTTTGTGGACACGAAGGGACGATTTCACGATTTTAACGCTAATTTTACCGCAAAACAATCCGGAATGACCATGGCAAAAGAGGGAACGTTACTGATCGTGGACGACAACCGCAGCATCCTGGCGGCGTTGCGCCTGCTGCTGGAAAAATATTTCGCACGGGTACTGACCCTCCCCACCCCCAACCGGCTGGCGACGACCCTGCGCGAGGAACAGATCGACGTGATACTGCTTGACATGAATTTCACGGCGGGCATCAACACCGGTAACGAAGGCATCTACTGGCTGAGCGAGATCCACGCCCGCAGGCCGGATATCAAAGTCGTGCTCTTCACGGCATACGCCGATATCGACCTCGCCGTGAGGGCAATGCGCGACGGTGCGGTGGACTTCGTCGTCAAACCGTGGGACAACGACCGGCTGGTGGCTTCGCTGCGCAACGCCTACAATCTGGCGCGGTCGGCTCGCGAGGTGAAGCAGCTCAAGGAGATCAAGCGCGAGCTGGCCTCGGAACAGCCGATGTTCTGGGGCGAAAGCCCCGCCATGGCGCGCATCCGCGAAATCGTGGAGAAGGTTGCGGCCACGGACGCCAACATCCTGATCACGGGGGAGAACGGCACCGGCAAGGAGATGCTGGCACGCGAGATACACAACCGCTCGGCGCGCAGCGGCGAACTGATGGTTTCGGTAGATATGGGAGCCGTACCCGAAACGCTCTTCGAGAGCGAACTGTTCGGCCATGTCAAGGGAGCCTTCACCGACGCCCGGGCCGACCGCGCCGGGAAATTCGAGGTCGCCGACCACGGCACGCTTTTCCTCGACGAGATCGGCAACCTGCCGCCCCACCTGCAATCGAAACTGCTGACGGCCATCCAGGGCGGGCGTATCTTCCGCGTGGGCAGCAACACGCCCGTAGCGGTGGACATCCGCCTCATCTGCGCCACGAACCGCGACCTGTTCGGGATGGTAGCGCGGGGGGGGGAGTTTCGCGAAGACCTGCTCTACCGCATCAACACGATCCACATAGACCTGCCGCCCCTGCGGCAGCGCCGCGAAGACATCCTGCCGCTGGCGGAAATGTTCCTGAAACGCTACGCCACGAAGTACAACAAACCGATCGAGGGTTTCGACCAGGCGGCGGTGCGCGAAATGGACGAATACCCCTGGGCGGGTAACATCCGCGAGTTGCAGCATACCGTCGAAAAAGCCGTCATCATGAGCGACGGAAGGCGGATCACCCCCGCCACACTACTGCTGCGGCCGGCTACGGCCGCAGTGCAGGCCCCGGCATTCTCGACGCTCGAAGAGATGGAGCGCGGCATGATCGGGCAGGCGATGGCGCGTTACGCAGGCAACCTGACCGAGGTGGCGCGGCAGCTGGGCATCACACGCCAGACACTCTACAACAAAATCAAACGCTACGGGTTATGAAACGCGAAGGAATAGCCTACGGCCCCGTAATCGGGTACACGGCGTTGCTCATCGCCGCTTCGGGAGCACTCGGATGGGTGGTAACAGGGTCATGGTACCCGCTGGCGATCCTGCTCGTCCCGGTGATCGGGATCGCGGCATACCGCCTCATAGGGCTTTACAGCGATTCGATACGCCGTGTAACCTTCATGTTCAACGCCATCGACAACGACGACTTCACGTTCCGCTTCCATGAAGACCCGTCGAAAGTGGACAACGGCATGCTCAACGCCGCCCTGAACCGTATCAAGGAGATCCTGGTGCGCGCCAAGGTACGCGCCGAAGAGCGGGAACGCTACTACCAGCTGATCATGGAGTACGCACGCACAGGGCTTATCACCATCAACGACGCGGGGAGCGTCTACCAGGCAAACGGCGAGGCGCTGCGCATCTTCGGGCTGCCGCGCTTGACCCACATCCAGCAACTGGAACTGCCCGCTCCCGAGGCATACCGGGTACTGACGACGATCCGCCCGGGCGAAAAGCACCATGTGTCGTGCGTGACCGAAACGGGCGAAATGGGCCTGTCGCTGGGATGTTCGGAGATCGTACTCGAAAAACGCCGGCTGCGCGTGGTGGTCGTGAGCGACATCAACAGCGAGCTGAGCGAGATGCAGATCGAATCGTGGAGCAAGCTGACGCGCATCCTGACGCATGAAATCATGAACTCGCTCGCGCCGATCACCTCCCTGAGCGACACGCTGCTGCATATCGACCGGACGATGAATGCCGATGTGGCGCACGGGCTGGATACGATCTCGGCCACGAGCCGGCGGCTGATGGCCTTCGTTGAGAATTTCCGCAGGTTCACGAAGATCCCGGCGCCCCAGAAAGCACCCTTCGAGGTGCGGGAACTGCTGGAGCACGCCATGACACTGATCGCTACGGAGGGCATCCGCATCCGGCTCGACGTCGAGCCGGCGGACACGATGATCTATGCCGACCAGATGCTGGTCGGACAAGTGGTGGTGAACCTGCTCAAGAACGCCCGCGAAGCGGTAGGGACACGGCGGGACGCCTGCATCGAAATCACGTCGCGCATAGACCCGCAGGAAAACGTGGTCATCGAAATAAGCAACAACGGCGGGGCGATCCCCGCCGAAGTAACCGAAAATATCTTTACACCTTTCTTCACGACCAAACCCGACGGATCGGGCATCGGCCTGAGCGTCTCGCGCCGCATCATGCAGCTGCACAACGGCTCGCTGCGCCTGACGGCCAACACGGACAACCGGGTGACCTTCACGCTCCTGTTCGGATAGACGCCCGTAATGCGCCGTATTCCGTCCCGGCGAACTTCCGGGTCACGGAATCCAGCGGGGGACAGCCCCCGCCAAAACAATGCCCGGCCGGGAACGGCACTCCACAGGAACGGGACAGCAATACCCTACCGCGGCAGTGGCACCGAGATCGTCCGCGCATCGAGGAACGCATCGGGGAAGGAACCGTTGTTCCAGGCCTGGCCGTTCGAGATGGTGAAATGCCGTCCCAGCCGCAATGTATTGTTGTCGATCACAGTGACGCGTGAGGGCAGGTTCTCCTTATGGATCACCACCACCGAAGTCATCGTAACCGAGGGTTTGACCTTCATCCGGCCCTCGGCACGGTAATCGGGTTTCCAGGGCGACAAATGCGCCAGCGAGTCGGGAAGCTCGAACTTATTACGAAGCGAATCGGGAAGCTCATACTTCCCCGAACGGGGCGAATCGGGCTTTTTCAGCCCGAACTTATTGGGTTCCTGCGCCGAAATCGCAAGGGCCGCAAGCAGGGCGGCCGCCAGAATAAACATCCTTTTCATAACTATCCCTCCTATCTTTTATTTGGTCTCTCCAAAATTACAATTCCCTCAGAACACTTCCCGCAGAATCCGCACCGACTGCACCGCGCTGATGGCGTCGAGATGGTAGCCGAAATAGACCAGCACGGCATTGAGGAACTCGACGCGCTGCGTACGGTTGAGACCGATTTCGGCCAGGCAACGTACGTCGCACTCCATCATATCGCGCAGGATACGTGTGCATTCCTGTGTCATAAAACTAACGTGCTGCGGCCGCGTTTTGGTATAAAGTCCCTCACGGATATCGAACCAATCGTCGGCCGAGTAGTCGTTGCCCGGGCAAAAACCCAGGAAACGGCTCAGGTTGGCCAGGAACCAGAGGTGGAAATTGGCCACCCCCTCGTCCATCGAATCGAGCGCCCCGACGCTGTTCCATACAAAATCGAAAAGCGCCTGGTTGGGTTCGTCGTATTCCCTGACGAGGCGGTACAAAACCTCTGCCATGAAGAGCGCCATGGTCGATTTGCGCACGTCGAACGGCAGGCTTTGCAGTACGAAGCCGCCCTGCACCTCCTTGAAACGGTGCATCTGCTGACGCGACGATTCGAGCCCTTCGAACTCGACCGGGAACATCGGCTGGAAAAGTGCCAGCTTCGAGCCCCGCCCGTTGCGGCTGCGGACGCCCTGTACCATGTAGCTGCGGCGCCCCCCGGTGTCGGTCAGCAGATAGACGACCATCGACGAGTCGCCGTATTTGAGCGTATGGAGAACGACTCCGCGCCCTTTGTACGTCTTCACCTACCCTTTGCGCACGTGAACCATCATCCACCCGTCCCTGGCAGCGGTCGCCACCGGGCGCAGGCCCAGTTCCCCGGCACAGGCGACAATCGCCGGGACGTCCTGTTCCAGGAAGCCGCTCATCACCAGGTCGCCGCCCGGCTCCAGCGCTGCGGCATAGGCCGGCATATCGGCCGTGAGGATATTGCGGTTGATATTGGCCAGGATAAAGCCGTAATGCCGTCCGGCGATGCGGCGCACGTCGCCCAGCATCGGTTCGATGCGGTCGGCGACGCCGTTCGAAGCGATGTTCTCGCGGCAGTTGGCGTCGGCCCAGTCGTCGATGTCGACCGCATCGACATGGGCGGCACCGCATTTGGCGGCGACGATCGACAGCACACCCGTACCGCTGCCCATATCGAGCCCGCGACGGCCTGCGACGCCCAGGTCGAGTACGGCACGCGACACGAGCCAGGTGGTCGCGTGGTGCCCCGTGCCGAACGACATCTTGGGCATGACGACCACCTCCATCACCCCTGCGGGGGCAGGCTCATGGAAAGGCGCACGGATCAACAGGCGCCCCTCAACGTCGACGGGCGGGAAATTGCTCTCCCAGACGGCGTTCCAGTTCTGCGTTTCGATGGCGATATAACGTCCCTGCACGCCGTAACGCGCCAGCAAGACATCGACCTCGCCCTTGCAGTCGGCCAGCTGCTCCTGCGGGATATAGGCCTTGAGCGTCCCCGCATCGGCCTCGAAGCTCTCGAAGGGATAGTCGGCCAGCTCGGCGGTCAGGATCTCGGCCTGCATGGCGTCCGAAAAGGCAATATTCAAGGATATATAGTTCATATTATGTAAAATTTACGTATCTTCGCCCGTACAAAGTTAACGATAATCTCGGAAATAAGGCAGGAAAAGGATGGCAGAAAACACGAAAAAGTGGGAAGAGACGGGACGTCGTTACCGTACTTATATCAAACTCGAAAAACGCCTCTCGGAGAATACCGTCGAATCGTATATGCGCGATCTGCGCCAATTCGCCCATTTCATCCTGCGCCAATACGACGTGACGCCCCGCAAGGTCGAGCGGACGATGATCGAACGCTACATGGGCTGGCTTTTCGAGCGCGGCCGCGAAAAGACCTCGCAGGCCCGCTGCCTGTGCGGCATCCGCAGCTTCTTCAACTTCCTGCTCATAAGCGACCAGATCGAAGCGTCGCCCGCCGAATTCGTCGACACGCCGAAATTCGGGCGGCACCTGCCCGACATCCTCACCACCGCAGAGATCGACCGCATCATCGCCACCGTGGACATGCGTACGACCAAGGGTATACGCGACAGCGCCATGCTCGAAGTGCTCTATTCGTGCGGGCTACGCGTCTCGGAGCTCACCTCGCTGCGGCTCTCCGACCTCTTTTTCGGGGAGGGCTACATCCGTGTCATCGGCAAGGGCGACAAGCAGCGGCTGGTGCCGATCAGCACCGTCGCACGCGACAAGATACAGCGCTATCTCGAAGAGCGCCGCAGCGCACGTTCGGGCGAAGAGGTCGTATTCCTCAACAACCGGGGCGGGCAACTTACGCGCGTGATGGTCTTCACGATCCTGAAGCAGGCCGCCCAACGCGCCGGCATCGACAAACACATCAGCCCGCATACGTTCCGGCACTCGTTTGCCACGCACCTGCTCGAAGGGGGCGCCAGCATCCGGCAGGTACAGGAGATGCTCGGGCATGAAAGCATCCTCACCACCGAGATCTATACGCACCTCGACAGCGACCACCTGCGCCATACGCTCGAAGAGCACCTCGGGATATAGGGGAACCGGGACTCCCGGAAATGGGAAACGGGCGGGAAACGCCGGGCATCCGTCCGTCCGGGCTGTGCGGGCGAAACGGACGAGCGGCCTAACAACATAGAACAGCGAAGCCGGGGAACGCTCCCCGGCTTCGGCATTTCATGGTATCGGGTCGTTATTCGGCCTGTACGCAATCGTAGACCAGGATATTGGCCCGGCGGTTGCTCGAAGAGCCGTCGCGGCAGGCGACACCCAGATAGAGTTTCCCGTCGCGGACTTTCAGGCTCTCGCCCTCGGCATACCCCGTCGTGGTAAGCCCTGCAGCGGCGAGCCCTGCGGCATCGGCGACGGCTGCCACCTCGGTACGCGGCACGACGATCTTGCCGCTGTAATTGAATACCGTGACATAGGCTTTCGACGCGAAGGAATCCGCACCCGTTTCGACGGCGTTCCCCTCGTAAAAATAAACGTAGTTACCGGCGACCTCGTGCCCCTGGTGGGAATAGGAGTAAACGTCGTTCTCCTTGTCCGACCCGGCCGGCACCGAGAAACTGCCCAAAACACGGCAGTCGTTCAGGTCACGGGCCCGGATCTCACGGGTTACGGGGTCGCTGCCGGCCGAACCGACCGTCACCGTCGCCGTCATCGTCTTGAGCGGCAGAGCCAGCGCCTCGTCGAGGTCGAAAATCCAAAAATAACGCACCCCGGACTTGCGCGAACCGACCAGCAGCCGGCGGGCCGGGAAGTCGATGGCGACCTGCTGGTCGTACTGCCCGTCCTTGTTGAGGAAGAATGTTTCGCCTGCATAGCCGGCTTCGGAGAGTGCACCCGGCACGAATTCCACACGCGACACAGACCAGTTGTCGCCGTATTCACCGCTGCTGTCGACCGAAGCGTTGCTGTTGAGCCAGATATAGGTCTTGCCGTCGGAAGCCTCCTCGGCGACGATCTGCGTGCCGTGGCCGAAATACTTGAGGGTCATATATTCGGCCCGGGCATCCTGCCCCGGCCCGGCAGCCCGGCAGACGATGACCGAAGTCCCGTCGGAACTGATCTGCGAATAGTAGATTTCGCCGCCGTCGGTCAGATCGAAGCCCTGCATGATACGGCGCGGGGCATACAGCACCACATTCTTACTATAAACGATATCGTCGGACAAGGGTGCCCCGAGCGCCGCCGAAGGGTCGAGCGGCGGCTCCTGCAACGTAGCTACGGTACAACGCGCCGAATAGCTGCGGTAACGGGCCGTGATGACCGCCGTGCCGAAGGCGCGGAGCGTCACCAGCCCGGCCTGATCGACCGTAGCGACACTCTCGTCCGAGGAAGTCCATCTGATCGTCGCCCCGGCATCGGCAGGACGGGTCGTGGCGACCAGCCTGAAACTTTCCCCGACGGTTAGTTCCAGGTCTTTTTCATTGAGTTTGAGCGACGTGATCTGCACCGGCTTGTCATTCGAAGAGCATCCGGCGCCCGTTGCGACCGAAACGACGGCGAGCAACAGCAAAGTGAGGTATTTTTTCATGGTATCCATCATTGGTTTAGTTCGACTCCCCGTCGACGACCGACACCGAGAAGGTGCCCTTAAGGCGTGTGGATCCGCCGCCGCCCGTCGTGATCGTGTTATTGGCGGTGATACGCACGTTGGCCGCAACCCGGTAGCGCACCCAGAGCGTACCCGAATTGATCGTGACGTCCACAGGGAAATCATACGAGAAATATCCGGTATTCTCACCCTCGAAAAGCGGGCTGTCGTAAGCGCGGACGTGGTAAGTCACCTCGGTATTGTTGAAGGTTCCGGTCTTCGCACCATCGGCCCGAAGCCAGGTCTGCCCGTCGGCCGAGTATTCGATCAGGAAGAAACCCGCCGAGGAGCCCGAACCGCCGATGCTGCCCGTACAGTTGAGCATCGTGCCGGGAACGAGGTATTTCACGGGAATCTTTTGCAGCCAGTAATCGCCGACATAAAGCCCCTTCAGGTAGGCATGCCCGTCGTTGTAAGCCCAGCCGTTGACGGCCGCAGCCGTCTTGCCGGCGGCCTCGACGACCGTGATATAGGCCCTGCCGTCCTCCGAAACGAGGCTGTGCGCCGACGTCACCCAGTCGGGTTGCCTGGCTTTCAGGGCATTGACATCCTCGGTACTGCCTTTCACAGGACAGAACTCCCATTTCACGGGAAGTCCTTCGATCGGCATTTCGCTCATGGCGTAGACCTTGGCACGCGCCGAGCCGATCTCGGTACCGTCGACCGAAACGGTAAAGACCGCATATCCCGGCGTGGTGGGCGTACCCGCAATATCGAGGGCGACGGTCGCGCCGCCGTTGACCAGGGAGACAGAAGTTCCGGCGACCGTAAGTCCCTGCGAATCGCCACCCGGCGTACAGCTCACGGCAATCGTCTCGTCGCCGTAGGCATTGGCATAGGTGAAGCAAAGACGTGCCTTCGAGGGTTCCTGTTCGATGAGGTTGCCCTCGACGTAAGGCGTGCCGTAGACAACGGCCCCGTCGGCCTGCGTGACGGTGATCGGATATTGCTTGCCCCCGTTTTCGAGGTAGATGGTGGCGGTACGCTCGGCGGAGCGGTTATGGGTAGCGGAAACTGTGATCCACTCGAACTGTCCGCTGCCAATGCCTTCCGACGGCGAGGTCGAGAGCCATTGTGCATCTTCGGGCACGACCGTCCGCCAACTCCCTTCGCAGCGAAGCGTGATCTCCCGGGACGAAGCCAGGCAGCTGGCAAAGCGGATCGAATCGGTCTCGCGTACCAGATAGCTGTCATCGTCGTCGCTGCATGCCGCGGTCAGCAGCACACATTCTGCAGCCAGCAGCATAAGCTGATATATTCGTTTCATAATCTTCGTTTTTCAGGTTCTCAATCGTTTATTTGGTCTTCCAGCCCGGGTTTTGCCCCAGGGCGGGGTTGTCGTTCAGGGCCGTAGTGGGAATGGGTCGCACGTATTTCTTGTCGTCCCACTTGCGGTTCATGCGGATGTAGCACTCGATATAACCGCTGTCGCCGTCGGTAAGCGTATAGTCGTTGCCCAGTACCCGGTAGGTGACGCCCGGTTCGGAAACCGAAGGGCTTTCGCGCACGAAGCAGACGTCGCCCGTGCCATCGCCGTCCATGTCGTAGACCTTGCCCAGCTCCCCCACATAAACACCATACCAGGGCTGTTCGAGCAGTTTCCCCATGCCCCAGCGCATGTCGTCGTCCCAGCGGCAGTTTTCCAGAAGCAGCTCGATTCCGCGTTCACGGCGGATCTCGAGCAGGGCCATGTCGGTCACCGTATTGAGGAAATAACCGGCCATATAGGGATCGTAGGAGTCCGGCATCTTGCCGTCGACGCCGGCACGTTCGCGCAGGAGCCTGACGGTCGCATTCCAGACGGTTTCCGAGAACTCGCCCAGCTCGGCCTTCGCCTCGGCATAGTTAAGCAGCACCTCGGCATAGCGCAGGATAGGGATGCAGGTGGAACAGGGCGAAGTATTGCTGTCGAGCGACGTGTCGTCGATAACCCATTTGATCGGCTGGTAACCTGTCACGCAATAGCCGAAGTCGGGGGCGTAATGCGTATTCACGTTGTTGTTCTTGCGCGTATAGCCCGGATGGCGGATACTCTGCATCAGACGGTAGTCGCGGTCGGTGAATTCGTCGGCGAAAGCGACCTTTTCGTACCCGGGCTTGTCGGTGAATCGGCTGCCGTCGCGGTTGAGGTAGGTATTGACGAACTGGCGCGTAAGCGAGTAGCTGCCGTACTGCATGTTCACGAAATAGGTGTTGAGGATATGCGTGGCATTGAGCGAAGCGTCATAGGCACGCGCCCAGATCACCTCCTGCGTAGCCACGTCCTCGCTGGTAAAGAGCCCGCGGTACTGCGTGGCGACGTTCGCCGGGTCGGAAACCAGGGAGTACTTCCCCTCGCCCATCAGCGTTTCGCACGCCTCGACGCAGGCACGCAGGTATTTCTCGGCTTCGTCCGAAGTCCAGGGCTCCCCCGTCGAGGGGTCGGTCGCGTGGTATTTGCGGAAAGTGCCTTCGTAGAGGCAGCAACGCGCTTTGAAAGCCAGTGCCACATTGCGGGTGATACGCACCGAGTTGACTTCCAGTTTGGCATTGGTAATACAGTTCCGGCAGGCGAAATCGAGGTCTTCGAGCACTTTGGACATCACGTATTCACGCGAATCACGGGGCTTATAAAGCGCCGCATGGTCGCCCGAATCGATCTCCTTGTCGTACCAGGGCACGGCGCCGAAGGTCTTGACTTTGTTCATGTAAAAATAGGCCCTCCAGAAGCGTGCGACGCCCTCATAATGGTTCAGGATCGCCTCGCTGGCCGAAGCCCGGCGGAAATTGCCGAGGAAATAGTTGATATTACGCAGGTCTTCCCAGTTGCCCGTCGACCAACCGGTCTGGTCGTCGGCGTCGAAATTGTCGGTCAGGTACTGCCACTCGCCGCGCCAAGCCATGTAATCGGCATGGGCGTCGCCCGTGGCGACCGAAATGGCGGTCGGGATCATGGTTTGCAGGAACCCGTTGGCGTAGGCCTCCAGGTCGCTCTCGTTACGGAAATAGGTCGGGGCATCGATCTTATTGGGATCCCCGTTGGTCAGGAATCTCTCGCAGGAGCAGAGCCCCGCGGCGGCCAGCAGGATCAGGAGTATATTTTTCATCGTTTGCATGGTTTGAGGGTTAGAACGTAAGGTTGACGCCCAGTGTCACGGTGCGCAGCATCGGGTAGCTGTAACCGTCGCCCTCGGCCGTACGGAAATCGGAATCGCCCGCATTGATGACCTCGGGGTCGTAGTTGTCGCAGTACTTGAACATCGGTGACGAAGTCCAGAGGTTCTCGCCCGAGACGTAAACCTTCAGCCCCTTGATGCGCATCTTGCGGCAGATGTGGGCGGGGAAGGTGTAATCGACGGTGAGGTTCTTCAGGCGGATGTAGGAAACATCCTGCATGTAACGGTCATTGGGCGTGGTAAGGACGCGGTTGACCGATGACTCGTTGGTCTGGTAGGCCGAATAGCGCGGCCAGTAGGCCGTATCCCAGTTGTCGAGTTCCTCACGGTATACGTTGCTTCCCGTATGTGCCTTGAGCATATAACCGAACGGACGGTTATACTGTCCCCAGAAATAGCCAGAGTCGTAGCGCGGATACCAGTTTTTCTTGGCGACGCCTTGCCAGAAGGTAGAAACGCCGATCCCGTTCCAGTTGAAACTGACGTTGACGCCGTAATGGTAGCGGGACGAGGTGTTGCCGATGATCGTCAGGTCGCCGTGGTCGGAAAGGGTCTTGGCACCCTGGTCGATCCTGCCGTCTTCGTTCAGGTCGGCGAACTTGACCTGTCCCGGGCGCGTCACCTTGTCGGAGGATTGCAGGAACGACTGCGTGGCGTGCGAGTCGATGTCGTCCTGGTCGCGGAAAAGCCCTTCGACCCGGTAGCCCCAGATTTCGCCCAACTCCATGCCTTCGTAATAATCGTCGAGGTTACCCGTGGGGTTGATATACTTGGTCACCCACGTACGCGAGTCCCATACCATGGCCTTGACGCTGTAACGGAACTCCTTGCCGGCGAGTTTGAAGCTGTCGCGCCACCCCACCGAGAGTTCCCAGCCGTTGGTCTTCAGCGAGGCGTTGTTCCCCTTGGGGGCCGCCGTTCCATACACCGCGGGGAGGCTCACGCCGACGGTATACATGTCGGTCGTATTGCGGCGGTACCAGTCGAACCCCATCGTCAGGCGGTTCTTGAGGAAATCGAGGTCGGCACCGACATCGTAGGTCGTCGAGGTCTCCCACGTCAGCGAAAGGGGGATGGCGCCCGGGGCGACGGTATAAGTACCCAGCGTATTGCCGATAACCACCGTCGACGACTTGAGCGTCATGTAGTCGATGTATTTGTAGGGATCGATATTCCCGTTGCCCATGGAACCGGCGGAAAGACGGATCTTGAAGTTGTCCAGCCAGCGGTCAGACCAGGCCATGAACTTTTCCTCCGAAAGGCGCCAGCCCACCGAGGCCGAGGGGAAGAAACCCCACTTCGAATTCTCGGGGAACTTCGACGACCCGTCGTAACGGCAGCTGAACTCGGCAAGGTACCGGCCCTTGTAGCCATAGTTCGCGCGGAAGAAAGCACCGACATAGCTCCAGTCGTAACCCCCGACCGCAGGGTCGCTCGTCACGCCGTCCATCAGGCCGAAACTCGGTTTCGAAGGCACGGTAAGCCCTTCGCGCCTGATGGTCAGCGTACGGTACTTTTTCTTCTCGAGGTTCCAGCCGCCCAGCAACTTGAGCGAATGGTCGTCGCCAAGCTTGGGGGTATATTCGGCGTAGATGTTGCTCGAAATGTAGTTCATGTCGTAACGGACGTTTTCGAGCGTGCTGCCCTGGCTTTCGTTGACCGTGATGGTGGACTCGGGGCCGGTATAGCCCGTATACATGTTGGTCACCCGCTCGCGCGTGTTGCGTGAATAGAGGTACGAGAGGTCTCCGGAGACCTTGAGCACGTCCTTGACGAGGTCGATCTCTACACCCAGCTTGTCCTTGAGCGTGAATTTGTCCTCCTGCTGGGAACTCGTCCCCTCGGCGAAACCGGCATAGCCGTTCAGCACGGCGGCATAAGTCCATGTTCCGTCGGGGTTGGTTATCAGGCTGACAGGCTGGCCGGAGTGCTCGATCATACGCGGGACAAGCTGGTTGCTGTAATAGAGCATCGGCTGATGGTAATCCACCACCGCGAAGTCCATGTTGTTGTTCAGGCGCAGCCACGGGCGGATGCGCACGTTGCCCTTGGCCCGCACGTTATACTGCTTGTAACGCTCGTCGCCCACGCGGTAAATGCCGTCCTGGTCGTAGAAGCGCCCCGAGACATAGTAGTCGGCATTCTTGCCGCCGCCCGATATGCTGAGGTTGTGTTCGTGGGAATAATTGACATCCTTATAAAAGGCCTTCGTCCAGTCGGTATTGCCGAAATACTCGTATTTGCCGGCGTCGTTGATGCGTACGCGTTCGAGCGACGGATCCTGGCTGCGGCGTGCAAGTTCCCGGTACCACGAGTCGGAATAAGGAACAATGTTGTTGATCGTGGAATTGAGCTCCTTCGAGCCGTTGTAATAACCGTTCCAGGCATTGATATAGCCCGTCGTCCACTCGTAGCCGTCGGTCACGAGGTTGGGCTTCACGGTACGCGAATGGATCGAGAAACTGCCGTTATAGGTGACGTTCACCTCGCCCTCGGAAGCCGATTTGGTCGTCACGAGGATCACGCCGAACGCACCGCGGGCCCCGTAGATGGCGGCCGACGAGGCGTCCTTGAGCACCGACACGCTGGCGATGTCCTGCGGGTTGACCGTCTCGAGGTCACCCTCGACGCCGTCGATCAGCACCAGCGCACCGCCGCCCGAGCCGATCGACCCCGTACCGCGGATGTCGATCGTCGCGGCACGCGAAGGCTTGCCGTCGCGCATCGAAATGTTGAGGTTGGGAATGGCACCCTGCAACGAACGCGAAACGCTCGGGTTGGAGCGTTCGGCGAACTGCCTGCTGTCCACCTGGTCGACGGCGCCGATCAGGTCGCGGCGCTTGACGGAGCCGTAACCCACGACGACGACCTCTTCGAGGATTTGCTTGTTTTCACGCAGGGTCACATCAAGTGTGCTCCGGGCACCGACCGGCTCTTCGGCGGTCTGGAAGCCCAGGTACATGAAGACGAGCGCCGCATCGTCCCCGGTAAACGTGAGCGAATACCGGCCGTCGGCATCGGTCGACGTACCCACGACGGTGTTCTTCACCAGTACACTCACGCCGGCCAGCGGCTCGCCGGCCTCATCGGTGACACGGCCCACGACAGTATGTTTCCGCTGCAAAGTGGGTTTGGCAGCAGGTGCCGGGGAGACCGCGGCGGATGCCGACAGGGCGACCACCTTATCCTTGATTTTATAAGAGATGCCCGAGCCTGCGAAGACAGAGGCAAGCATTTCGTCGAGCGTCGAGCCGTTCAATGCGACATCCACATCGGTCATCGTACGCTCCCCGAGCGACGTTTCATAGGAAAAGACCACGCCCGTCTGCCGGGTAAAAGCCGTGACGATCTCGCGCAGAGGGGCACTGCGGAACGACAGCTTCAGGTCGTGGCGCTGTGCGGCGAAAGCGGCACCGGCATCCGCCGCAGCGAACGACGGAAGCGCGAGGCAGGAGCATAGCACGCCCGCACACCACCCCCTGAGGAGTGAAGTAATTGATTTTTTCATTATGGTTCAGATTAGGGTAAAGAAAGAAATTTGTTTTAAGGCCATCGGCACTTTCCGGTGCCGATTACAGGGTGGCAAAAGACTCTTTTTCCATAGGCCGGATCAAATTTTGGGTTGGATTACGGTTGATTATCGATTCAGCTGAATAATTTTAAAACGGCATCCCGACACGAACTGCAACAGGTCTACGACATCTTCGACGGAAGCGTCCTTCTGGAAATTGAAGTTATAATGGTCGTCAGGCATTTGCTGCCCCTCGGGGCGCAACTCTACGCCATAGGCCTGTTCGATGCGCCCGATGATCTCGGGCAGGGTCGCATTGTCGAGGGTAATGACCCCGTAACGGATCAGCAACAGGTCGCCCACGGGCACCTCGTTGACCTCGAGCTGCTCGGCATCGGCGTCATAGACCGCCTGCTGTCCGGGATGCAGGCAGATCAGGTTGCGGCCGCCGGGATGCTGCAACGCAACGGAACCTTCGGCCAGCGTGGCCTCGGCGACCGACTCGCCGCTGAAGGAGCGGACATTGAAGACCGTCCCGAGCACGCGAACCCGGAATGCGGACGTGGTGACAATGAAGGGGTGTTGGGCATCATGCGTGACGTCGAAATAGGCTTCGCCGTCGAGCTCGACATTACGGCCGTCGACACGGAACGTATCGTCGTAGGAGAGCGACGTCCCGGGCCCCAGCCAAACGTCGGTGCCATCGGGCATGGCCACGTGCATGGCCACGGTATCGGCATTGTGGAAACTATGGACGAATGGTGCGGTCACGATCCGGTAGGTCATGAAAGACGCGACGAGGATCGCCGCAACAGCTGCCGCAGCGGCAAAACGCCGTAGGGGGATCAGACGCCCCTTGCGCACCGGAGCGGCATCGAGGGCATCGATCCGGCGGTTGAGGCCGTTGAGCGACCGCACGAAACGTGCCGGCAGTTGCGTATCGGGACGCTGCATGCGGCCCCGCTGCCAGACGGCACGCAACTCGGCGAAAACGCGGCGGTTTTCATCGCTCGCGCAGATCCATTCCCACAGCATCCGCTCCTCATCAGGGGTGGCGGCGCCGGCGAAATAGGCCGTAAGTAACTTCTCGTCGAAACGGACGGTCGTGTCGTTCTGTTTCACAGTTCGGAATATTGGGTTTCTACCCTAAATACACCTCGCCGGAGCAAAACACCTACATGAAAATGAATTTTTATTTGCCAAGGATATACATTGTCAAGAAAATCAGCATCTTATAGTGGCTTAATTTTTGCCGGAGCTGTTTCAGGGCATTATAGATATGGTTCTCGACCGTCGAAAGCGTGATGCCCAGCTGTTCGCTGATTTCACGGTTCGAGAGTCCTTCGATATGGCTCATGCGGAATACTTCGCGGCATTTGGGCGAAAGCGATTCGATCGCCGCGTCGATCTCGCCGGCGACCTCCTGCGAGTAGAGTTTACGGATGATTTCGCTGTTGTCGGGATCGTAATGGGCATAACAACTCTGCTCGATCTGCTGCGCCACCCACGAACGGTAGGCCGTGGCATTGGCCCCTTTCTTCAGGGCATTGAGCGATGCGTGGTAAACCGAGCGGAGCAGGTAGCCCTGGAGCGAACCGTCGTCGCGCAAATTGTCGCGGTGGAGCCAGATACGGACGAAAACATCCTGCACTACGTCCTCCGCACCGTCGTCCCCGACAAACAGCCCCGCATAATTGACGAGCGACGCCCAATAGAGGCCGTAGAGTTCGTTGAAAGCGTTGCGGTCGCCGGCTTTCACCCTTGCTATCAATGTCGAATCTTCCACTTCGGTTCCGGTTAGACGTTTACAAAGATACGTCTTTTTATCGTTTGTCCAAAAACGCCGTCCCGCATCCGCCTGACACCCTGCAACGGGCGAAAAGTCCGGAAAAATGCGGAATATGCGGGATTTCAGGCGGCCAAGTATACTTTTTGTGCATATATGCGGACTGTTTTCCGGATAAGATGGCTTAATTTTGTACGGATTTGAAATACAATTTTAACCTAATAATAACCCGAAGTATGAAGAAAAACATTCTCCTGACCGCTGCCGCCCTGGTGACGACCCTTGCCGGCGTAGCGCAATGGCAACCCGCGGGCGACCGTATCCGCACCCAGTGGGGCGAAAAGCTCGATCCGCAGAACGTATTGCCCGAGTACCCGCGTCCTCAGATGGTACGCGGCGACTGGCAAAACCTCAACGGCCTGTGGGACTATGCGATCCTGCCGCTGGGACAGACCCCCGACAAATTCCAGGGACAAATCCTCGTGCCGTTCGCTGTGGAGTCGAGCCTCTCGGGCGTAGGGAAAAGCCTGGGTAAGGATAACGAACTCTGGTACAACCACAGCTTCACGGTACCCGCGAAATGGAACGGCAAGCGCGTGTTGCTGCACTTCGGCGCCGTAGACTGGAAAGCCGACGTCTGGGTGAACGGTGTCAGCGTAGGCAGCCACACGGGCGGCTATACGCCGTTCGAGTTCGACATCACGTCGGCCCTGAAAAAGGGTGCCAACGATATCCGGGTTCGCGTATGGGATCCGACCGACGACGGCTACCAGCCGCGCGGCAAGCAGGTGAACCGCCCCGAGGGCATCTGGTACACTCCCGTGAGCGGCATCTGGCAGACGGTATGGCTCGAAGCAGTGCCTCAGCAATATATCAAGGAAGTGAAGACCACGCCCGACCTCGACCGCAAGTCGTTCCGCATCGAAGCCCCGGTTTGCGGCGCACAGCCTGAAGACCGCATCGAAGTGGCGCTTTTCGACGGCGACACGCAGGTAGCCAAGGGCAGCTCGCTCAACGGCGCCGCAGTGGAGCTGGCCGTTGCCGAGCCCAAACTCTGGAGCCCCGCATCGCCGTTCCTCTACGACATGAAGGTAAGCCTGGTACGCAACGGCAAGAAAATAGACGAAGTGGAGAGCTACACGGCCATGCGTAAATTCTCGATCGGCCGCGATGCCGACGACATCGTCCGCCTGGAGCTGAACAACGAGCCGGTATTCCAGTTCGGCCCGCTGGATCAGGGCTGGTGGCCCGACGGCCTCTATACAGCCCCCTCGGACGAGGCGCTGGCATTCGATGTCATCAAGACCAAGGACTTGGGTTACAACATGATACGCAAACACGTGAAGGTCGAGCCCGCACGCTGGTACTACCACTGCGACAAACTCGGCATGATCGTATGGCAGGACATGCCCAGCGGCGACCGCGGCCCGCAGTGGCAGATGCACAACTATTTCACGGGCGAGGAGAAGCACCGGTCGGCAGAATCGGAGGCCAACTTCCGTAAAGAGTGGAAAGAGATTATCGACTACCTCTATTCGTTCCCCTCGATCGGCGTATGGGTTCCCTTCAACGAGTGCTGGGGACAATTCAAGACCCAGGAGATCGTGGAGTGGACGAAGGCCTATGATCCTTCGCGTCTGGTCAACCCCGCCAGCGGCGGCAACCACTACCTCACGGGCGACATCCTCGACACGCACCACTACCCCAACCCGCGCCTGACGCTGCTCGATACCAACCGTGCAACGGTGCTGGGTGAGTACGGCGGCATCGGCTTCGTGATGAAGGGGCACCTCTGGGAGCCCGACCGCAACTGGGGCTATATCCGCCTCAACTCCCCCAAGGAGGTGACGGACGAATACGAGAAATATGCAGAAATGCTCTACAAACTGATCGGCCGCGGATTCTCGGCGGGTGTATATACGCAGACCACCGACGTCGAAATGGAGGTCAACGGACTGATGACCTACGACCGCAAGGAGATGAAGGTCGAGCCGGAACGTATCCGCAAGATCAACCAGAAACTCTGCAACGCGCTGAGCAAATAGGCGCCCGGCATCGAAATACGAGGGACTTCCCGACGGATTTTCCTTTGAATAATTATAACAGCCTAATTTCTTAGGCTGTTATTTTTTTATCATCGGACAAGGTGGCAATGGAAGAGCAACCGCTCTGTTTTCAGTCTGTTGCAATAACCTTCCAACCTCACGCGACCGATCCGGACGCAAACTGGATTCCCGAAAAAGCAAAGGGCCGGTATGTATATCGTAAGGCTTTACACCCCTTTATCGCCTGAAAACCCGAAGTATTCGCAAACCGCAGCCGGGATGTTCGCATATTTCCATGATCCGAGACTCGCTCCCGCGGTTTGATATGTGTTGATGGAATGGCGTACCGTAGACGTGCGCGGATAACCCTGCCCTGGAGAGCCGCTCGTCGGTTTCAGAATACACGCCGACTTATGATATCCCGGCTGGAATGTACCGTAAATAACGACAGTTTCCCTGGCAGGCTGTCGTTCTGCATAGGCGGTCAGCTAAAACCAGCTGCGGGGAAAATACAAAACCCTCTCATGCCGGGAAGGTTTTGTATTCGTTGGGCGTATAACCGACCACCTTTTTGAACAGCCGGCTCAGATGGTGCGGATATTTGAAGCCCAGTTCGTAGGCGATTTCACTGACCGACCTGCTACCTTCGGTCAGGAGTTCTTTGGCTCGGTCAATGGTGGTCAGCTGGACATACTCCTGCGCCGATTTTCCGGTTTCCTTCTTGATCAGATCGCCAAAATAGTTGGGTGACAGGTGCAGCCGGTCAGCACACCACGCGACCGAAGGCAGGCCGAACCGCTGGGGTTTGTCCGATATAAAATAATCCCGTAACAACGCTTCGAAGCGGGTCAGGATATCTTTATTTACATTTTCACGTGTAACGAACTGACGGTCGTAGAACCGCACACAATGGTTGAGCAACACCTCGATATTGGCCGTAATGATCTGTTTCGAGTGCTTGTCGATGGCATGTTGCAATTCCTCGCGGATTTCACGAAAACAATTGATGATGATTTGCTGCTCGCGTTCGGACATATGCAGCGCTTCGTTCGACGCATAGGAGAAGAACGAGTAATCCGCCATGCGGCGGCCGAGCAATGTGCCCCGCAGCAAGTCGGGATGAAACATCAGGCACCATCCCTTGTATCCGTAGGAAACCTTGCCGTCATCGACGCCCGCCACCTGGCCCGGCGCGATGAAAACCAGCGTACCCTCCCGGTAATCGTATTGGTTACGCCCGTAGAGCAGCGGCCCACAGTCGAGATGCTTGAGGAAAATACAGTAAAAACCGAAGTTTTTCAGGCAGTGGCGGACATACTCCTGTTCCGAAAAATCGACGACACTTACCAGAGGATGCAGGGTTTCCACGCCCAGCAGCTCGTTGTAGTCCTGTACCGAATCCAATTTTACGATCGTTCCCATGTTTATTAGTTCTTCTATTGCAAAGGTAACCGATTTTCAGATACGCACAACCATGTTCCGGCGGAATCCGTAATATCGGTTCCTGAATCCGTAATACGGGTTAGTCCGTTGAAAACAAGTCCGGTTCGAACCGTAAAATTGGTACTTGAAACCGTAATCCGTCTATGGATGCGCCTCCATCCGTTCCCTACTTTTGTAATGTCGGAAAAGACGAATCGAATTAAACCATAAAAATATGAAGTACCGGGAATTGGGAAACAGGAAATTACAGGTGTCCGCCATCGGACTGGGTTGTATGGGCATGAGTTACGGCTATGGTTCCGCAGCGGACAGGAACGAGATGATTACCCTGCTCCGCAAGGCATACGAGCTTGGAGTGACTTTCTTCGATACGGCGGAGTGCTACGGGCCGTACGCCAACGAGGAACTGGTCGGCGAAGCGATGGCACCGATCCGCGACAAGGTGGTCATAGCCACTAAATTCGGCATTAGGATCGACGCGCAAGGGCGGCAGGCGCTCAGCAGTCGTCCGGAACAGATCCGCAGGTCGGTCGAAGGCTCGCTGAAACGGCTGCGTACCGACCATATCGACCTCTACTACCAGCACCGCGTCGATCCCGAGGTGCCGATCGAAGAGGTTGCCGGGACGGTCGGCGACCTGATCCGTGAAGGAAAAGTCCTGCATTGGGGACTTTCGGAAGCGGGGATACAGACCATCCGCCGGGCCCATGCCGAACTGCCTCTGACGGCCGTTCAGAGCGAATATTCGATGTTCTGGCGCGAACCGGAGGAGCAGTTGCTCCCGACGCTCGGAGAGTTGGGCGTGGGCCTCGTGCCGTTCAGCCCGTTGGGCAAAGGATTCCTGACCGGCGCCATCGGCCGGGATGCCCGTTTCGGGAAGGGGGATTTCCGGTCGGTCGTACCGCGCTTCACCCCCGGAAACATAGCCGCCAACCTATCGCTGGTGGATTTCGTCCGAGAGGTTGCCGCCGCAAAAGGCATTACGCCCGCGCAGGCCGCCCTTTCGTGGCTGATGGCACAACGGCCGTGGATCGTTTCGATTCCGGGCAGCCGCAGCCTGCAACACCTGACGGACAATATCGCGGCCGCCGGGGTGGAATATACCGAAGAAGAGATGAAGGATATAAACGAGCGCCTTTCGCAGATCGTCCTTTCGGGCGACCGATACCCCGCCGAATTACAGGCACGGGTAGGACGCTGAAACACCGAAGACTATGAAAAAGTACATGTTGGGAATGGGGATGCTCTGCGCCGCTTCGCTGACCGCAGCACAAACCCCGAAAGCGGAACAAGTTATGGACACGAAACGGCAACACATCGCAGAGATCGCCGCCCTCACGGGGCGGGGTGACCTCGCTGGACTGGAATCGGCCCTCGTTGCAGGGCTGGACGACGGCATGACCGTCAATGAACTGAAAGAGGTAATGGTACACGCCTACGCCTATTGCGGATTCCCGCGGGCCCTGCGCGGGTTGCAAACCCTGGTCGCCGTGCTCGACGGGCGCAAGGCCGCCGGTGCCGAGGTGAATTGGGGCCGCGAGGCGTCGCCGATCACCGACACCCGCCCGAAATATGAACGGGGACGCGACATTCTCGCTGAAATTTCCGGCGTTCCGGCGGATGCGCCAAAAGCCGATTACGCCGTACTGGCTCCCGAGATCGAGGTGTTTCTCAAAGAGCACCTTTTCGCCGACCTCTTCGAACGCGACGTGCTGACCCATGCCGAGCGGGAGATCGCCACGGTAGCGATACTGGCCGCTATCGGCGGTGTGGAACCGATGATGAAGGGGCACATGGGCATCGCCCTGAACGTGGGTGTCACACCCGACGAACTGCGCGGCCTGCTCACCCTCGTCGAGCGGCGGATCGGACGCAGTGAAGCAGATGCCGGACGCCTGATGCTGGACGAGGTGCTGCAGGGTAAAGGCCTGACCGCCGATCCCGGGACGCCGGTCGCCGAAGCGGGGAACGGAGTGAGGAGGCAGAAGGTTACATTCCGGAACCGCTTTCTGATCGACGTGGTCGGCGACCTTTTTCTTCCTGCGGGCTATGACCCCGCGAAGCGATACCCGACACTGGTTGTCGGCCATCCTTTCGGTGGCGTAAAGGAGCAGACCTCGGGGCTTTACGCCCGTCGCCTGGCGGAGTCGGGGTATGTTACGCTGGCGTTCGACGCTTCCTATTACGGCGAAAGCGGCGGCTATCCGCGCCGGATCGAGTCGCCCGAAGTCCGCGTGGAGGATTTCAGTGCGGCGGTCGATTTCCTTGCGAATCATCCGGCTGTGGACGCGGACAGGATCGGCGTGATCGGTATTTGCGGCGGCGGATGTTATTCGGTGAGTGCCGCGCAGATCGACCATCGCATCAAAGCCGTGGCGACGATCAGCATGTACGATATGGGTCGTGCCCGCCGCCGGGGCGTGGGCGACTCGATGACCTATGAACAGCGCATGGCCACGCTCGATGCCGTCGGTGCGCAGCGCACGGCGGAATACGGCGGAGCCGCCCGCAGGGACATCCGCGCCCTGCCCGAAAAGGTCGACGCTTCGACGCCGCAGTACGCCCTTGATTTCCTCGACTACTACGACAATCCCGCACGCGGCAAGCATCCCAATTCGACGGCCTATTATTCCTATACGAGCCTTGCGCCGATGATGAATTTCTTTCCGTTCGTGCAGATCGAGACCATCTCTCCGCGCCCGCTGCTCTTCATTGTGGGCGAACATGCCGTGTCGGCCTACTTCTCGGAAGACGCCTACGCGAAGGCCGCCGAACCCAAGGAGCTGTTCGTCGTCGAGGGAGCCACGCATGTCGATCTCTACGACCGCCCGGAGTACCTGGCGATTACGCTGCCCAAACTGGACGGCTATTTCAGGCAATACCTTAAATGACGACCGATATGAAACGGATATTCATCGTCGCAGCCGCAGCCCTGCTGGGCACCTGCTGTAACCGAACGGCCGAAACACCCCGAACGTAACCGCCGAAAAACGTTTTTGCCAAGGGTTCACTGCTGGAAAACAACCCCAATTTTTCGGGCGAGGCCTGGCTCGAAATGTTCGTTACGGCAGCCGATTCCATGGATTGTACGGTCGGCAACGTAACCTTTGCACCCGGCGTACGCAACAACTGGCATGCACATCCCGGCGGCCAGATTCTGCTCTGCACTTCCGGCAAGGGGCTTTACCAGGAAAAAGGAGGAGCGATCCGCGAGCTGCACCCCGGCGATGTAGTGAAAATCGCGCCCGGGGTGATACACTGGCATGGTGCGGCTCCCGGCAGCGGGTTCACGCATATCGCCGTCGGCACACAGGTGTCGAAAGGCCCGGCCGAGTGGTTCGGCCCGGTGTCGGACAGCGAATATAATGACACCGAAGGCCATGGGAACAGATAAGGGAATAAGCCGCAGGGAGGCTTTGGTACGGATGGGCAGGATCGTCGCAGGAACGGCCGCCGCGTCCATCGGGCTGCCGGCCCTGACTTCCTGCGCAGGGAAAAGGCGGATCGTGCTGTATTTCACCGCTACGGGCAACAGCCTGTATGTCGCCCGCCAACTGGCGGAACCGGAAGGGGAACTGTTGAGCATTCCGCAGATGGTGAAACAGAACCGGTATGAGTTCGAGGCGGACGAAATCGGCATTGTCTATCCGATATATGGCCACATGCCGCCCAATATGGTGCGGAACTTCATCCGGGAAGCCCGGCTGAAAGCGGAATACAAGTTCGCAGTACTCACGTACGGGGCACGGAAATGCGATGCGGCGGAGATATGGAACGACTTGTCGGCCAAGGCAGGAAACGCCTTCGACTACATCGCCACGCTCGTAATGGTGGATAACTGGCTGCCGAATTTCGACATGAACGAGCAGGTGAAGATGGACAAGCGTATCCCGGAAAACTTACGGCGCATCGCCGGGGAAATATCCCGAAGGCGGCACTGGCTGGAACCCGTGAGCGAAGAGGAACGGCAGATGCACGCCGGGTTCATGGCATTCTCGGGGCTCGATCCCGAGGTCGGGTTCCTCAAAAGGAGCGAAAGGTATTTTACCGTTACGGATGCCTGTATCGGCTGCGGGGCCTGTACGGATGTCTGCCCGCGCGGGAACTACGAGCTGACCTCGCACGGGGTTGCGACGCAGGGAGACTGCGATTTCTGTTTCGCCTGCATCCAGAACTGTCCGCAGAAGGCCATCCGGTTCCGCCAGGACAGCGGCGACCCATTGCTGGCACGGGGCGAACGAAACCCGGATGCCCGATACCGGAACGAGCATGTCTCGCTGATGGATATAAAGCGGGCAAACAGCCGATAGACGATATGATAATCACTAAAATACAATGACCATGAAACGAGCATATGCAAGTTTATTCACCGCCCTTATCTGGATCGGCGGTTTCGGACAACATCTTTCCGAAGCGGTGTCCCCGCTCTCGATCGCCCGGCAGGGCAGTTTCGCCGTCGGCGGGACGGTGCTGCAACACCCGGGGAAATACGACAACAGCCGGTTTGTCGGTTTCGGAACGCCCGTCGAAGAGGGGCAGAGCTACCACGCCGACCATGCCGTCGTCGATTTCCAGATACCGGCCGGTGCATACCGGATACCGCTGATCTTCGTCCACGGTTACGGGCAGTCGGGCCGCTGCTGGCAGACGACGCCCGACGGACGCGAGGGATTTCAGACCCTGATGTTGCGGCACGGCTTCGGCTCCTATGTCGTCGATCTGCCCGGGCGCGGACGCGCGGGACGCACCACGGCCGAAACGACGCTGGCGCCGAAAGCCGACGAGCAGTTCTGGTTCGATATTTTCCGCATCGGACACTGGCCGGCGTTCAATCCCGGAGTGCAGTTCCCGACCGATACGGCATCGCTCGACCAGTTCTTCCGCCAGATGACACCCGATATCGGCAGCCATGACACGCAGACCGACCTTGCGGCGCTCGTCGCCCTGTTCGACCGCATCGGCGAGGGTATCCTCGTGACGCATTCGGCAGGCGGATTCCCGGGATGGATGGCCGCCATCGGGAACCCGAACGTGCGGGGGATCGTCTCCTACGAGCCGGGGACATACGTTTTCCCCGAAGGCGAGGTTCCCGATCCGATGCCGAGCCTGACAGGGACGCTCCGCGGAACAGGTGTGCCGATGAACGACTTCATGAAGCTGACGAAAATTCCGATCGTCCTCTATTTCGGCGACTACATTCCCGAAGAGGTAACCGACAAACTCGGCGGCGAGAACTGGCGGGTACGATTGCAAATGGGGCGGAAATTCGTTGACGCGATCAACCGCCACAGCGGAAATGCCACGCTGGTCGAACTTCCCGGGATCGGCATCCGGGGCAATACGCATTTTATGATGTCCGACCTCAATAACGCCGAAATCGCCGACCTGCTGGCCGGCTGGCTGCATGACAACGAACTGGAGAAATAATCTGAAATACGACGACGTATGAAAAAGCTACTTTTGATCCCGTTCCTGTTCTTTTCGCTGGCCGCCTGCTCGGCGGACGACAGGATTTCCGATCCGGAAATCCCCGACCAGCCGGCAGGGAACAGCAATATCCTGGTTGCCTATTTCTCGGCGACGGGCAACACGCAGCGCGTAGCCGAACGCATCGCGGAAATCACCGGAGCGGACGTATACCGTATCGTGGCGGCCGACCCGTATGCCGCGAATCCCTACGATGACAGCGACCGTGTCCAGCGCGAGGCATACGACGACCTGAGACCCGGAGTTGCGAACCTGCCTGCTGCGGAAACAATCGCCCGGTATGACACGATCTTCGTCGGTTCGCCCTGCTGGTGGCACCAGCCTGCGATGGTCGTCTGCACTTTTCTCGAAGCCTATGATCTGGGCGGCAAGACCATCGTTCCCTTCTTCACCTACGGGGCTACGACCTATCTGAACGAGTCGATGCAGAAGATTTACCGCCTCACCCCCGGTTCGGAGCATATTCCGGCCACCCTTCCGGAAGACCTCGACCCGGACGACATTACCACGCCCGGACGCCCCGACGACGCGGGGATCGACATGCCGGGGAATGCCGACGGAGTGGAGGCATGGCTGATTAAGCTCAATTTCAAATAATTGCGGTAACGGATATAGGCAAAATGCCGGTTCCGTCCGGCGGCCGAATTCCGGGAATAGACGCCCTGCACGGGTTTTCACTCACCGGGACTTGCCGGGAGCCCTGTTTTTCGAACCCAGCGATTTCCTGTTCGGCGTTGTTACCCCCTCTTTGAATGGGCGGACGCCTTTACCGACGCCTCTCACCAGTTCAGGAACCTTCTTGCCGTCGAAAACAACACGGTCAGCAGCATTCCCTGCATACCGATACCGCCGGGGAACAAGGGTATTCCCTCATAATGCACCTTTGTTGCGGGTTTGAATTATAATCCATGCCCCAATTCGTAGGCCATGCGGCTGTATTGCGTATCGTTCACCGCACATTCCGGCCACATTCCGGCCGCTACGACCATCCCGCTGTCTTTCCAGCCCAGATACCGGAGCAGCGTATGATAATGCGAAAGCATCGGCCCGGCCTCTTCAGGTGCGGTGTCGGCGTATGCCATCAATAGCGCCGCCCGTTTCATCCGGCCCTTGATTTGCCCGTTGAATGCGTAGAAACGGTCTATCACGGCCTTGAGCTGCGAAGAAAATCCGAAATAATACATCGGAGTGGCGAATACCACGACGTCGGCAGACGCAAGATGCGGACGAAGCTGCTCGAAATCATCCCTGAACACGCACGGGCCGTTCATGCCGCAACGGTTGCAGGCAATGCAAGGCGATACTTTGCGTTGTGCACAATCAAAGCGGTACACCTCATGTCCGGCTTCCTCGGCACCTTTAACGAACTGTCCGGCCAGGTGATTGGTGTTGCCGTTCCGGCGCGGACTTCCGGTCAATACTACAATTTTCATCTTGTTCGTTTTATCATCGGGCACCCCGGCAGCCTCCGCCTTGCCTATTCCGGGAAAAAGCGTTGTCCCGGCTGTCATGCCGACAGTCTTTATAAATTTTCTTCTGTCCATTTCGCGGGTCTTTCAATCCAAATTCTTTTCGTACAGCCATTTTGAAAGATGGTCGGCAACCTCCACGTTGTTCAGGTCGGAGAACGGGAAATGCGTGTTGCCGTGCAATCCGATTTCCGGCAGGTGTATCACGGTTGCATCTCCGCCATATTCATTGAGCAAAGCCGCCCACTTGCGCATCAGATGCAGGCGGCGCGTCCACTCGTACAGTTCCGGTCGTTCGTCCGTCTCCGGCAGGTTGTCGCCATAATAGATAAGGATCGGGATTTTGGTATAGCCCATGAATACATCCATCGAGACCTCGATGCCTTCGCTGGTATTGGAACGGGTGACGCATTGCCCCTCTTGCGGCACTTGCCCTTCGGGGAACGGCACCTGCCCGCCCGGCTCGTATGACACGATAGCACGGATGTTCTTCGTCTTGCGCAGCGTGAACCAGCCCACCGGGCCGCCCTGCGAGTGGGTGACGAAGACAGCGGGGCCTACCTTGTCGAACAAGGCCGCGTATCCGTCCGAATATACCTCGAAATCCACCGGCCCGATGTTGGGAGTCATCTGGCGGAAAAACTGGTCGAGAGCCCCGGGATCCCGGCTGAACTGTACGCCCTCGAAATAGTCGGGCCAGATACCTACCCGAAAGCGGTTGAACCATGTTTCCTCGTCGAAGGCAGGAGTAATGGCGGCGGGTTCCGTTCCCCGTCCCGCATTTCCCCGTCGGGGCTGATCGACGAGATAGGTGGAGAATCCCCGGCGCAGAAAAATGTTCTGGAAGCCCTCGCGTCCGTCGGGCGTCGTTTCCCAGGTTTTGGAGAACTGGCCGACGCCGTGGGCGAAGACGAGCGGATATTTCCGGGCAGCGACCGGTTTTTGGAAAAACACATAGGCATGGTCGCCGTGATAGGTATGTCCGAGAGAATCGGTCAGCACCTTGCCGCCTATGGCAAAGCTGCCCTGTTCGGCAATTTTCAGCACCGGGCGTTGAGAACATGCTGTCAGGAACAACGCCGTACTCATACAGATTGCAAGCATCCTTTTCATACCGTGCGCTATCTCTGTATTTTCGATTCCTGCAAAGCGTCGTAACGGCTGCCTGTAACCGGAATGGCGGCAACGGCATCTTCAAGCTCTTTCACCGTCTCGGCTGCAAAACGAATATCGGACGCCCTCAGGTTCTCTTCGAGGTGCGAAAGTTTCGTCGTGCCGGGAATGGGAACGATAAAAGGTTTCTTGTTCAGCAGCCATGCCAGAGCGACCTGCGCCGGGGTGATGCCCCTCGTTCTGCCGAAAGCGTTGAGCACTTCCACGATGCGCATGTTCTGCCGGATGGCTTCGGGCTGAAAACGCGGCAGCGTCTGGCGGTTGTCGTTGGTGGGGTCGAACTGCGTGTACTCGTTGATCATACCGCCGAGGAAACCCCGGTTCAAGGGGCTGTACGGAACGAACCCGATGCCCAGTTCCTCGCAGAGAGCCAGCACACCGTTCTGCTCGACGGTGCGGTGCATGAAATGGTATTCGCTCTGGATTGCCGTTACCGGACAGACGGCATGGGCGCGGCGGATGGTTTCGGCATTGACCTCGCAGAGGCCGAAGTGCAGAACCTTTCCTTCTTTGATCAACTCGCCGACCGTTTCGGCCACGACTTCGATCGGCATACCGGGGTCGATGCGGTGCTGGTAGAAGATGCCGAGCGTCTCCACGCCGAGGTTGCGCAGCGAGTTCTCGCATACACGGCGGATATTGGCGGGCGTGCTGTCCTCTTCCGTCCTGACCTGAACGCCATTCACAAACTTATGTCCGAACTTGGTCGTGGCGAACACACGGTCGGCATAACCTTTTAAGGCTTTCCCTGTCAGTATTTCATTGGCATGGTAACCGTAACTTTCCGCAGTATCGAAAAGCGTCACCCCTCGTTCGATAGCTTCGTGGACGAGGCGAATGCAGGTTTTCTCGTCAGGATGCTGGCTGCGGTGATGGTTCAGCCCCATGCAGCCGAAACCCATAGCCGAAACCCGAAACGCCGCATTGCCGCTGCCTAATGTGCGGAAGCCGTGAAGGGTTGCCATGGCGGCCATGCCTGTGGACGCAGTTGCGGGTCGTCCCATGACCGCCTTTTTTGCGGCGGTTGCTTTCCCGAATGCAGGGGCGACGCAAAATGCTGCGCCTGCCAATGCCGCCCGTTTCAGAAAACCGCGGCGGCAGATGGCTTTCTCTCGGATTTGTCCCTTTTCCATATTTATATTTGGTTGGTTATCTATCCGATGCAAAGATATACAGAGATTCTCGCCCCGGCCGTATCAATTTTACGGATTGAATGACCAATTTCATCGGCCGGAGGTTCAGCGCCTTCCGCCATCAGTGATTTTGGTTGCCGTATCTGTAAAATTGATACAGCCCGGTTAAACAGGATCGTCTATTTTTGTATTGCCGGAAAAGAGTTATGGCCATGGAAAAGAATTTGCTACCCGAAAAAGAATATCATGCATGGGATAAGAATCGGGTCGAAAGTCTGGATCGGCGTTCCTCCGCCGATCCTGCCGGGGGTGGAAATCGGAGACGGGACTGCAATCGGCGCGGGTAGCGTGGTGACGCGCAGCATTCCGCCCCGCTGCGTTGCCGTCGGAAATCCGTGCAGGATTATCAGGCGGTTATGAAGAGAAAAAGTATATTTGCAATAAATAAAGACGATCGGATTATGAATGAAATAATGAAAATCGACACCATTCAGCAATACAACGACTATTTCGGCGTGGAGACGCTGCATCCTCTGGTCAGCGTTATCGAAGGAAGCAGGGGGAAACCCCTGTATTACTGCCGGAAATTATATAATATATATGCCATATTGCTGAAAGACACGATTTGCGGACAGCTCAAATACGGGCAAAGCGCCTACGACTACCAGCGGGGAGCGATGCTTTTCATTGCACCCGGTCAGGTAATGGGATCGGAGGACGACGGATTACTGCATCAACCCGAAGGATGGATACTGGCCTTCCATCCGGAGCTTTTGCGGGGAACGCCGCTGGCCCGTATGATGAAAGAATACTCTTATTTTTCATATAACGCCAACGAAGCGCTGCATCTTTCGGAACAGGAGCGCAAGACCGTAATCGAATGTATGGAAAAGATAAGGACGGAGTTGCAATATCCCATCGACAAGCACAGCAAGCCGCTGATTGTGGACAACGTCAAACTGCTGCTCGACTACTGCATCCGCTTCTATGACCGGCAGTTCATCACCCGTGAAAATGCCAACCACGATATCCTGACCCGTTTCGAGGGCTTTCTGGATGATTATTTCGCATCGGATGCCCCGGCCGAAAAGGGGATGCCTTCGGTACAGTATTGTGCGGATAAGCTATGTCTTTCGGCCAACTATTTCGGGGACTTATTGAAGAAAGAGACCGGAATGTCCCCGCTGAAGCATATCCAGCAGAAAATGCTGGACGTAGCCAAAGAGCGCATATTCGACACGAAGAAATCCATCAGCGAAATATCCTGTGAATTGGGGTTCCCTTATCCGCAGCATTTCAGCCGCTGGTTCAAGAAAATGGCAGGATGCACGCCGAATGAATACCGAACCGCGAACTGACTTTACCCGCATCCGCCCGATGCATTACGCGAGCAGACGGCTCCGCAAGTTCGCACGCAAAAAACCGGCCCTCATTCGGGGAGCCGGTCATACTGCGCGTCGGTTACGGGTTCCAACCATTCATTGGAGGTATTCTCGCCCGGCACCTCGAAGGCCAGATGAGAAAACCAGCTGTCGGCCGCTGCGCCGTGCCAATGTTTTACGTTAGCTGGAATATGGATGACCGTACCGGGAAGAATCTCCATCGCCGGCTTGCCCTCTTCCTGGTACCAGCCGCGGCCGGCAACACCGATAAGCATTTGGCCGCCGCCCTTCGCTGCACGGTGGATATGCCAGTTGTTGCGGCAACGCGGCTCGAAGGTAACGTTGGAAATGTTCACCTGCTCCCGTGAAATCGGTGCGAGGTAGCTGTTCCCGATAAAATATTGTGCATAGGCCGTGTTGGGCTCGCCGATGGGAAAGATCATCTCGCGCTGGAAAGCCGCCCTGGCGTCCTCTCCGGCAGTATCTTCCGCCCACACGTCTTTGGCGAGGCGGAATGCCACCCACGCTTTAGGCCATCCCGCATAGAACCCTATGTGCGTGATGATCTCGGCGATCTCCGTGCGGGTAATGCCGTTATTCTTCGCGGACTGAAGATGGAATGTCAGCGAGCTGTCCGTGATACCCTGGCTGACGAGCGATGTGATCGTAACCAGGCTGCGGTCACGCAGGCCGAGTTTGTCGGTGCGGCTCCACACCTCGCCGAAAAGGACATCGTCGTTGAGTTCCGCGAATTTCGGGGCGAACTCCCCCAACTGGTTGCGCCCTGCCGTTTGTACGATCTTTTCCTGTGCCATAACGTTGAATGTTAAAATGCTGAATACTGAAAATAAAAGAATTCTGTTCATAATCGTTTCTTTTATTGGATGAAGTTATTGATTCTGGTTGCCGGATCGAGCGGGGTTTGGTCGGAGAGCACCAGCGTCTTGACCATATGCAGCGTTCCCTGTTTGTATTTTTGAAAATGTTCCGAGGCGATATGCTTTTCATAAGCCTCCCGGCTCGCGTAGGTTTCGAGAATGGTCACCATACAAGGATTCTCCTTTTCGCGGACTGCATACATGGTCAATACTCCCGGCTCGGTGCGCAAGGAAACCTCGCCGACTTGAGTCGCATACTCCAAATAGGCTTCGAGATATTCCGGATAAACCTCGACTTTCGACAACCGCACAATGCCGTCGGAGGCCATCGGCAGTTTGGCGCACATGCCCGGCTGTTTGTCCAGGTTCAGACACTTGCCGATCACCTCTCCCGTCGCAAGATAGGAATAGGTCGTAAAATCGAACAGCACGGGTTTCAAACGGGTGTAGTCGGGCTTACCGTCGCTGCCGAGCACATCGGGGTCTGCATAGGTATTGACTACGGAACAGATAAAGTTGTCGAAGCCCTCCGTTTCGTAGACATCCACGACCTCGCACTCCATTGTGAGCGGAGAAGCGTCGATGACAGGCGTACCGTTTTCACCGATATGATACTCGAACACTCCCGATTTATCGACCGACGCTCCGCTCACGCTGCCCACATAGTCGGCTTTGGGCAGCATCCCGCGGCTTACGAGATTGATGGATAGTTTCTTCGATTTCCTTATTCCCTGATTGGTATAATGGCTTTTGCTCATACTTACGAGTATCCGGTCGTGGCCGATAATTCCCGTGTGACCCACTACGAGCCAGTTCACTTTTCCTTCGACTTCGGCACCCACAACCGTCATCGGTTTCGGATAGAGAGCCAGCAGACTTCCGATATTTTTCTTTCCCATTTCAGTCGTATTACGTTCATCCGGGCTCTCTTTCACCGTCGTGCCGCATGACAGCATAACGGATAAGAGCAGCACGCTTAAAATAGATCTTATCATATCGCCTCGTTTTTGTCAGATTGCCTTGATAAACTTTGCCGGGACACCGCCCACGATCGTATTCGCCGCCACGTCTTTCGTCACGACCGCTCCCGCTGCGACGACGGCATTGTCGCCGATGGTTACGCCTTGCAGTATAGTCGCATTCGAGCCTACCCAGACATTTTTCCCGAGTACGATGGGTGCGGGGCAGGTGGATTTGCGCTTTTCGGGCGAAAGCCCGTGGTTGAGCGTGGCAAACACTACATTATGCCCGATTTGGCATCCGTCGCCTATCGTCACCCCGCCGTGATCCTGAAAATGGCAGCAGGCGTTGACAAACACATTCTCACCCATACTGATATTTTTGCCGAAATCGGCATAGAACGGCGGGAAAACGCGGAGCGACTGCGGCACTCGGCAGCCGAATAGTTCGGAGAGCAATCCCCGCACCTCGTCCGGCGTATGGTAAGCCGTATTCAGCCGGAAGGTGACACGACGAGCCTCGTCGCTCATCTCATCCATGAAACGGTGTATTTCCTCCGTATCGAGGGCCTGTCCCGTCTTTACATAATTTTTGAAATCTTCGATGGTCATAATATTATAGTGGTTTTACTGTCGCTCTATTTTAACGCGTATATCGCCGCCGATGCTCAGGGCGTCGATCCCGTCGCCGTCGATGCGGCCTATTTTAATCAGGTCGCTGCTGTGCGACCAGTTTTTGCAGAAAATGGCCACGTTACCCCACGGCGCATAAATCGTGATGTCGCCGGGCGTGGGGGCACAACCGCGCGTGACGCCTTCCGTCGTCAAAGCCGGATCGGGATAGAAGATTTTCTCAGTCGTGCCGTTGTAGTCGTTCAGCGTAATCTCAAGCGGAAGCCGGGAGAGGAAATCCCTGCCTGCGGCATTGTCCTCCATCGTGGCGGTGAGCGTGCGGTCGCCGACCGTGATATTCATTTTCAAAGAGGTTGCATCCGGTGCATCAGGCTTGTCCTGCTCTTCCCGGTTTGCTCCTATTTCTTCAAGCCATGCAGGTACACGGGTTGTCATTTGTGACAGTGTTGAAGATGTCAATAATAATGTGTGTTCCATAATTGTCGCATCGGGGCAAAGGCTGCGGGCCTCGCTGACCGATGTGGAAATTCCACTGCTCCCGCTTGTGGCGAACAAGGCTATCCGCTTCCCGGCAAGCTTCGAGGCATGCCCGTGCAGGAACGTCTGCATCGGCGTTGCCATACTGCCGTGCCAGATCGGGTAACCGAAAAAAATCATATCATAGTCATCGAAATTTTCAACAGTAGTCTTGACGGGCGGATAATCGCCTTGCCGGATGGCCGCCAGTTCTTCCCGCGAGCGTTCCAACATGGCATTATAGTCGTTATCGTAAGGCGTTTCCGGCTCGACTTCCAGCAGGTCGCAGCCGAGCGTCGTCTGAATCAGTTGCGCCACACGCCCGGTATTGTTCGTGCGCGAAGCGTAAAGCACCAGATAGCGACCGTTACCGCCGGGAGCAGGCGTATCGGGTTCTCCATTGTCGTCGCCGCCCGGCTGTTCGGGCGTTTCGGGTTGTCCGGGGGTGAACGGCTCACGATCGGAACCGCCGCAGGCTACCGTCGAAAGGACGGCAACCAGTAAAAATGAGACCAGTCGTATCTTTTTCATAAACAAATTTATTTGTCGATTTGGCTTTCGGTAAACGGATCGGCACGGTGTCCCATCAGGTCTATCTTCGCATATTCCCTGTCGAATTCTTCCATTTCACGGGACGTGAGGCGGATATTGCCGGCACCCAGAAAATCATCGAGGTGGCCGGGGTTGGTAGTGCCGGGTATCGGAGCTATCCACGACTTGCGCGAAAGCATCCATATGAGGGCGAACTGCGCGAGGGTCACGCCTTTGCGCTCTGCCCATCGGCGGACAAGAGATACAAGCGGCATATTGTGTTTCAACGCTTCGGGCGTAAACTGAGGCTGGTTCCACCGGCGGTCTCCTTGATAAAAACGGCTATTCTCGTCAATCACTCCCGTAAGGAAAGCCCGTCCCAACGGGCAATACGGGACAAAACCGATGCCCAGTTCTTCAAGTGTCGGGAATATCTTCGTTTCCGGCTCGCGCCACCAGATGGCATATTCGCTTTGCACGGCCGACACGGGACATACCGCATGGGCGCGGCGAATGGAGCGGGCGCTTGCTTCCGACATGCCCCAATGCAGCACTTTGCCCTCCTGCATCAAATCCTTTACCGTCCCGGCCACATCCTCCATCGGGACATTGGGGTCGACACGGTGCTGGTACAGCAGGTCGATGCGGTCGGTACGCAGCCTGCGCAGCGAGCCTTCCACCGCACGGCGGATATGGCCGGGACGGCTGTTCAACGCCGTCGGTTGCCTCTCTTCGACCCCGAAACCGAATTTCGTGCCGATCTTCACCTTGTCCCGGAAGGGGGCGAGGGCTTCGCCCACCCATTCCTCGCTGGTGTATGGCCCGTATACTTCCGCCGTATCGAAAAAGGTCACGCCTCTGTCGTAGGCGCGACGAATCAGCGCTATCATGTCCTGCTTGTCGTACTTACCGCCATAGTAACCGACCATCGGCAGGCAGCCGAGCCCGATGGACGATACATCCAAACCTCCTATCTGTCGGTGTTCCATACCGTTCGACGGGGCAACGTCGTTTGAACGTCCGTTTTTCGGCGGCGACGGGGTTTGCGCAAAAACTTTGGACAATCCCGTCCACTCTCCGGCTGCCAACAGTGCCGTCATGGATGACATTTTCAAAAAGTTTCTCCTGTCCATAGTTTCAAATTCTTCATGAATGATGCACGCGGGTCAATCCCCGCAATATTTCCATCTCGTTGTCTTCCAAACGGAAATCCGAAAGGGTTATTTCCTCGTCAGGGGTACATCCGGTCTGTGCAAGAAAACATTGCACCACTTTCCTCGGAGTAGTATGATAACGGTCTGCAAGAAAGCAGACCACTTCATCCTCATACAATTCGGAGGGAATGTCTATCCGTTTATTCATGATCCTTTTTTTGATAATGCAAAGTTAGCGTATCACACCCAAGCGGGCGTAACGATAAGTGGGAAGTTCATACCTTTTTTACTGATTTTGACTCATAGATATTCGGCTATTTGATTGAAATAGTGTATTTTTGTCCATGGATACCAATCTTGCATATGCTATGGCTAAGATTATGAAGATACGAAATGTAGGCGATTACAGCCGCTATGTCGGGCACACCGACCGCCATCCGCTGGTCAGTGTCATCGATTACGCGGAAGTGTCCCCCGTCCGTCACAGCCTGAACAATTACAGCGTGTACGGAATCTTCTTTCACGATGAAGCGGAAATAGATCTGGCATACGGATGCGGCAAATACGACTACAAGAAAGGAACCGTCATCTGCGTGGCTCCCGGCCAGATAGGAGGGAAGGAGGATAACGGCGAACAGGTGATGCTGACGGGATGGGCGTTGCTTTTTCATCCCGACCTGCTGCACGCGACCCATCTGGAAAAGGCCATAAAGAATTACTCCTTTTTCGATTACCGGGTCAATGAAGCCCTGCACATGACCGACGAAGAACACGATATATTCGTCTTGCTGATGCGGCAAATCCGGGACGAACTTCAGAAAAGGCCCGACGAACTCCAGAACGCCATTATCGTGGGATATATAGAACTGATGCTGAACTTCTGCCAGCGTTTCTACAACCGGCAGTTCATTACCCGAAAGCTGGAAAACTCGGATATACTCATGAAATTCGACAGCTTGCTGCGTGATTATTACGAGGAGAAGACCCAGTTGACGCTCGGCATCCCGACCGTACAATATTGCGCCGACAAACTCTGCATGTCTCCCAACTATTTCGGCGATATGATAAAAAAGACGACCGGAGATACGGCGAGCAACTACATTCGTCAATATGTTATCCAACGGGCGAAAAGCGACTTTGCAACCGGGGCGTCCATCGCACAGGTGGCGGACGGACTCGGATTCGAATATCCCCAGCATCTCAGCCGGATGTTCAAAAGACAGGAAGGACTCTCCCCGAAAGAATATTGTGAAAGACTTCGGAAAAAGATCCGGGTCAGAGAATACGGCGGATCTGCGACGCCGGAGTGAGGCACAGCGTGTCGTAATCCAACCCTGAAACGACCGTGAGGCCGCAACGACGGCCGGGAGCTATTTCGCCGAATTCATCCTCCATTCCCAATGCCTGTGCACCGCCCCTGGCAGCCCATGCGAGCAGTTCGGGAAGCGGAATGCCGGGGAACATACGCATTTCCTCGAAAACCGAAAGCCGGTCGTTCGAAGCCAGCGAGTCGGTTCCGAGGCAAATATTGAGGCGATTGCGGCGTAACAGCTCCACAGGGGGTTCGAGGCCGGAGATATAGCGGTTGGAACGGGGGCACAGGCACCACCATACGGGCGCCGTAAAATGTCCCATAACGAGATCGATGTCGCGCTGCGTTATGCAGCAGTCATGCACCAGGATCACGCGGCGGTCGCGCGGCACGCAGGCCACGAGGCGTTCGGCCGGGGAGCCGTAATGCAGGAAATCGCAGGAGAAACCGGCCTTTGCGTACCACTCCCACAGCGGGCCGCGGTGTTCGAAGAGCGCCGCTTCGCCGGGAGATTCCATGAAATGGATCGAAAGCGGGGCATCGCCCCGGGCAGCGATCGCACGCAGGGGGGCATCCTGCACCGAATAGAGCGAATGGGGGGTCAGCGAGGTTTGCGGATGGCGGAGCAGAGGCAGCAGGTGCTCGGCCGAAGCGGCGCGCAGGCCGAAAAACTCGACAAAAGTACGATAGGCGATACGGCTGCGCGATTTTACGGCGAAAGTGGCATCCCCGTTCGAAATATCGCCTACGGCTTCGATCCCGGCCTGCCACATGGCGGCATCGGCAGCTTCGACGGCTTGTGCTCGCTGTTCGGCGGAGAAGCGTTCCCGCACCTGCGACATGGCACCGGCAAACCCCGCAAAACCGCACCGTTCGGGGATCGCCCCCAGCAAATAGGAGAGTTCGAGGTGACAGTGGGCATTGACCAGCCCCGGAGCGAGCACCCCGGCATAAAACTTGGTGCCGGGACTCCGGTCGGGCTCGGGACACGTCCCGACGGAGAGGATACGGCCGTCGGCCGCAACCCCGACCAGGGGATTGCGGAGCAGGCCCTGCGGTGTCCAAAGCAGGTTAGAGGCTATCCGCCGGGATGGCTGCGCGGAGGAATTCATCGGCAAAGATTCGCAGGTCGAGTTGTTGCTGGTAAAGGCTGTCGACGGCAACGGACGTCGAAGGGATGTAGTCGATCTCAAGGCCGGTCACCGTCACCGAGGGGCGCAGGGGCTTCTCGCGGAAATCCAGAAAATCCAAGTGCAGGCGCCGATGGGTGGTGTCGACCGTGAAACGGCGGGTGAAATTCTCCGTCCGGTTACGGCGCAGCGTCGTGGAATAGACACTGCTGCGCCCGCCGTCCCTGTTTTCGAGCCAGACGACGCCCCGCAACCCCTTCTCGTTCCGGTCGAGCGAGTCGACGAGGTATTTGAGCCGCAGTTCGTACTCGCCGGGCTGCACGTCGACGGCGATCCGCAGGCGCGCCGTATCGCGCAGTGCCCCCACACGGATCAGCGAATCGGCATAGACCGTACGTGTGAAGGTACGGCGGGCCACGTTGTCGATCGTGTCAAGCACGGCAACCTCACGGTCGTAAAATTTACCCTCGGTTTCGAGTTTCTCGATCGCCATCTCGACAACGTCACCCAGGCGGGCACTCTTGCGCTTCGAGAAGTTGCCGATCGTATAGTAGACATCACGGGTCGTATAGCCATAGCGGGCGAAGATCGGTTCGTAGATGTTCAGCGAGTCGATATTGACCCGCTCGTCGCCGATATAGGCATTCGTGAGGAAGGCATCGTGGAAGATCTGCGCCAGCTTTTCATCGGGAATAATCTTGTGGCGGGTACAGGCGGCGCCTGCGAGCAGCAGGAACGCGTAGAGCGATATACGGAAAATGCGTTTCATAATCAGGCATTATGTTTCACCATGCTGCGCACGGTAATGTTCGAAATAACATAGGCGACAAGGCCGAAGGCCGCCAGCACGGCAAGCAGGTCGCCCGGACGGAATTCGACGGGATAGCTCTTGGCAAGAAGCGTCTCGGCCGGGATTTCGATCAGGCCGAAGTGCTGCTGCAAGAGGCTCAGCCCGACGCCCAGCAACGCCCCGCACGCAGCGCCGAGGCCACAGATGAGCAACCCTTCGCTGCGGAAAATAGCCCGCACGAGCGACGTATCGGCTCCCAGCGCACGCAGTGTCACGATGTCGCGCCGCTTGTCGACGATCAGCATCGCCAACGCCCCGACGACCGAGAACGACGCGATGACCAGTACCAGCAGCGAAATGAAGAAGATACCCCATTTCTCATAGGTCATGATCCGGTAGAAGGAGGCCCGCAGTTCGTGGCGCGTGCGGACGCGGTAATCACCGCCCGTCTGCCGCGCCAGAGCCTGACGTACCTGCTCCGCATCGGCCCCCTCCCGCAGGCGGACGACGAGCCCCGAGACACGGCCGGGATGGCTGAAAAGCTCCTGTGCCAGCCGCAGCGACGCCAGGACATACGTCCGCTCCGTCTCCAGATCGAGCGAATAAACCCCGCCGAGGGGCACCGTCCGCCGCGTATAGTTGTCGAAAGGCAGCAGCGAGGAGAACGAACCCCGGCGCACGGCGTAGACATTGACATCGGCATCGGCAAGCGAGCGGATGCCCAGCATATAAGTCATCGACTGCCCCATGACGAGTCGTTCGATATCCCCCAGGCGCACCCGGTATTCACCCGCGGAAACGACACTGTCGAGCGGAAACACCGCGGCATACGCATCGTCGACACCCCGCACCGTAGCCGTAGCCTGGCGCCCGGCATGTTCCAGCAGGGCACTCTGTTCGAGGACGAACGAAAATGCTTCGACCCCGGGAATCCGTGCCACGGCGGCCGTGTCTATCGCGTCGGCAGGAAAAGTCTGCCCCAGCCGCGCCGAGACGGTCAGGTCGGCGTCGAAGGCCGAATACATCGACTTCACGAGGCTTTCGAAACCGTTGAAGACCGAAAGCAGGATGATCATCGCAGCGACAGGCATCGCGACAGCTACCACGCTCAGCCCCGAGATCAGGTTGACGACCGAACGGGATTTGGGCGAGAAAAGGTAGCGGCGGGCGAAAAACTGCGGCAACATGGCGTCGGGAAGCGGGAGCTATTCGGGCTTGTCGTGCTTGAGCGCCTCTTCGATATGCTCGATGTATTCGAGCGAATCGTCGAGGAAGAACTGCAACTCGGGCACATTCTTGACCTGGTTGCGGATCCGCTGCCCGAGGGCGCGGCGGATAAACCAGTTCTGGTGCTCGATCTCCTTCATCGTCGTGGCACTCCGGTCGAAGGGGAAGATGCTGACGTAGACCTTGGCATAGCCGAAATCGGGCGAGATGCGCACGGCCGTGACCGTGACGAGTGCCCCGCGGACGATGCCTGCACCCTCCTTCTGGAAGATCTCGGCCACGTCCTTCTGTATCTGTTTGGCGATTTTCTGCTGTCGTGTGGTTTCCATGGCTTGAATATTTATAATCCGTATTTGAAGACTTCGCGGTTCTTTTCGCGTTTGGGACGCGGTTTCCAGGTCGAGAAGCCCTCCTTGTTGAAGCGGTAACTCAACCCCACCGAAATGGTGAGGTTGTCCAGCGGCGAACGCATGGGCGTAGCCCAGAACGGGTTTTCGGAACCGTCGATACCGTTGTCCGCATATTTATTGCGGTTGCGGACGACGTCCGAAAGCCCGAAGTAATAACGGGCGCGGACATTGATCTCGAAGCGGCGTATCAGGAAGGAGATACCGCCGCCGCCCGCAAGCCCGTAGCCCCAGCGGCTGTCACGGGCCGTCTTGTAGTTGTAATCCCCCTTCCAGTCGGTCATTCCCGAAGCCTTGGCACTCTCATCCTCGTAGTCCGACGAAAGCTGGTAGGAAAAGGTGGCCGCAGCCTCGAGGTAAACGCGCACGCGGTGGCGCAGTATATAGACGTGGGGCTGCCAGACGATGGGCAACATGACCGAATTGATATGGCGCGTATAGTAACGGAAATCCTTCGGCTCCTCGACCAGCGAGGCATTGGTTGCAAAGGAGAAACCCTGTTGCAGGAATTCGAGGTCGATACCGAAACCGCCCACGAAACGTTGCGCACCATAGTAGCGCCATGTAAGGCCGGCGGTATAGATACCCCACATCCCCTTCATCTCCTGTTTAGGGTCGAAGCGGGCGCTGGCCATGCCGTAACCGGCCGTAAAACCGAGCGTATGCTGCGCCGCAACGCCCTGCCAGCAGCAGACGGCGGCCGCGAACAACAACAGGTTTTTGAATCGTCTCTTCATCATCGCGCTATCGGAAATTATTGAACATGCCGCCCGTAGAGTTCATGCTGTTGTTCATGCGGTTATTATTCTGGTTGTTATCGTGGCTGTGGCCTTTCTTCTTGGGTTCCTTGGCGCGTTTCTCGGCCTCGCGGCGCAGACGCTGGGCCTCACGTTCCTCGAGCGTGCGCGAAAGCGACTCCATCGTCACGGGGGCGAACAGGGTGTTCATGTCAATCGAGAACTCGACCTCCCAGTTGGCTTTCGTGGCGAAGGTATCTTCGCCTTCGTCGTTGGCATAGATCTCGGCGCGTTCGGGCTGGCGGCGTTCGACCACATTGCCCGTGTCCCACTTGCCGTTGCCGTTCTTGTCCTCGATGACACGGAACTTGATTTCTCCGGCCGGGACGAAATTGAACTGCCAGTCGCCCGTGGTGACGTCGCGCTTCTCCTGTTTGAGGGCGTTGTTGCCGTCGAGCAGCTGGAGTATGTACTTCGAACCATCGTCCTTACCCGTGACATGGATCTTCACCGTGGCGAACTTCTCGGGGTCGAGCACCGTATACTTGCCGATGATCGAGTCGTTGGAGAATCCCGCCACATCGGTAATGGCCCCTTCGGGAATGGTGAGGGTATATTGCCCGCCGGTTTTCCAGGGCGCACGGATATAATAGCGGCGCAACTGCGCCGTATCGCGCACCAAACGCACGGGAATATCCTCGATGCTGTTGTCGGGATGCGTCAGCGTGAGGAGCATGGCGGCCGAATCGAGCTTCGTAAGCGGATAGTCGAAATCCATCGTCAGATGGTTCTCGGGGTTCACCTCGCCCGACAGCGGGAGTTTGTAGGCAAAGGGGTTCTCCTTCTTCGGTTCGACCCACTCCTCGCCCGCGGCCTCGGCCTTGCGGCGATCGCGTTCGAGCTTCTCGCGCTCCTTCTCCTGCTCTTTGGTTTCGATGAACCTCCAGGCCAGTTTCAAGGGCTCGGTGACCGATTGCAAGACATTGACCGTATCGTGCTTGAAATAGGTGATCTCGCCCTTGATCGTATCGGGAAGTGCCGACGAAGGCATGTTGAACCACAGGGCGATGGTGTCGCGCCCGACGGTCTGCGGGTCGAAGATGACCCGATCCTCGGGGATGCTGTCGAAGCGGATCCGCTCGATCTGCGGGTGCGCGGCGGCGAAATAGAGCATCGCCTTGTGTTGCAGGGGACGTTCGGACTGCGAAAGCACCTGGCGCCGGAACGCCCTGTCGGTAAACATGCGCAGGTAGAGCTGCGGTTCAGCCACGACATATTGGCGGATCGAATCGTACCACATGGCGAAATCGGGTTGCTCACGGGGGTTGTAGGTGCCTTCGAGGAAGCCTACCTGGTCGGAACCGGGTTCATAAATCTGGTTGTCGTTCTTGTCCTGGACGGCATAGACGCGGTAAGCGATCGGCTTGAGGTTCTGGGCGATGAAGATACCGTTGTTCTCGGCGCGGGCGATGACGGCCGGCTTGTACTTGAAGATCGTCGAGTCGTATTCGGCGACATTTTCCACCGAATCAGCGGGAAAGAACCAGATGAAGCTCTTCGACACGGAGTCGGCCTTATAGCTGTCGGCCGTATAACCCGACATGACCATCGAGTCGATCTCGGGACCCGTCGAGAAGACATAACGCATCGAGTAGAGCGGGTTGCCCTCGTTGTTGTCTCGGATGGCGCTGCCGAAGTTGAGCGCATAAGTCGTATTCGCCTCGAGCGTGTCGCGCAACTGGATGACGACCCCCCGTCCGCGCAGCGAAACGAGCGGTTTCTTCTTCATCTGCGGCGAGGTGAAGAACTCCTTTTGCTGATCCTTGAGCTGCACGAACTCGTCGAACTCGATGTAGATCTTCTCGTGGTTCACGAGCGGCCGGTTGGTCGAAAAGTTGTCGGGCGTCATGTTCACGATGACCGGGGGCAGCGAGTCGCGGGGTCCTCCCGTGGGGGTCATCATGCTCGCGCAACGGCTCAGAAAGGCCGAAACGAAAAGCAGCAGCACGGCGGCACGCAGCGTGCGGACGATATGTCTTTTGCGGATATCCATCGTTATCATTTACTTGTATCCGAACCCTCCTGTTCCGGGTCGGCGTTCTTTTCATTGACCACACGCCAGCCCTCCTCGACATAGAGGTATTCCGGGCGCCATGTGCGGAAGACGATCGGGAAGGTCACGGGCTCGCCGTCGAGGTCGACCTCCTGCTTCGAATAGGCGTAAACCTCGTTGGTCTGATCGACCACGACCACCATCAGCGTCGAGCTGCTCACTTCCATGCCGTAATCGCCCGACTCCTCTTTCGAGGCGGTGAAATTGGGGTTGGAACGGGTTTGCGACGGGTCGTTCTTCGAGGTGATGACACCGGCCGCGGCATCGACATACGAGGCGATCCTCCACGCCGTCGTATCGACGGCATAGGCATAGGCCTTGAGTTTCGAGGGCTCGGTCGTTTCGCCGCCCTCCTCGGCCTGCACCGAAGGTGCGATGTAACAATCGAGATAGGTCGGAGGCACATAGAACTGGTTGCGGAAAATCCAGTTGCCGTCCTTGTATTCCGTCCCCTCCTTCCACGGCTTGAAGACGACGGAAACGTAGAGCTTGGGGAAATTCTCGGCGATCTCCTGCTGGGTATAGCCGTAAATCCTGTGCTCGGTATCGACCGCGACGACCATAACCGAAGGTTTGTCGATCCGCATCGAGAGCCATCCGGCAATCCCTTCCTGCTGGTAGGGTTCGGCCGTCACGAGCGGCACGGTCTGTTTTTCGGACGGGTTGTCCCGCCGCGTAATGATCCCGGCCAGGGCGTCTTCGTAAGAAGCGACCTCCCAAAAGACCGTGTCGGCAGCATGGGCAAAAGCCTGCGCCTTCCCCTCGGGAAGCAATTGGGCGACATCGCCCGAGTTCTCCTGCACAAGCGGCTTGAGCACATAGTCCGTCCTGTACGAGACCTCCTTGAAACATCCCGCGAACAGCACGACGGCCGTGAACAACGTTATTATTCGTCCCCTTTTCAATGTTCTCTCTTTTTTAATTGTCATTCGGGCGCAGGGCCTCGTACATCTCCTCCATGGTCTGCCCCGTGACCGGGTGGCGGCGCTGGCGCATGATTTCGCACAGCGGGGCCAGGGCGAATTCCCGCTCGGAGAGGAGCGGGTGGGGAACGGTGAGCCGCTCGCTTGCGATCACCTCGTCGTCGTAGAAGAGGATGTCGATGTCGATCGGCCGCGAGGTGTAGGTCACGCCCGTACGGGCTTTCTCGACCGCTTCGGCCGCGCGGTTGCGGCCCAGTTCCTGCTCGATGGCCTGCACGGCCTCAAGCACCTCGAGCGGTTGCAGGTCGGTGGAGACCTCAAGCGCCTGGTTCGAAAAATGTTGTTCGGCATCGAAGCCCCATGGCTTGCTTTCGTAACGGTGCGAACAACGCAGCACGGCGCCCACGCGGGCGTTGATGAGTTGTTGCGCAGCCTGGAGCGTCCGTTTCACGTCGCCCGTATTGCCGCCGGTAAGAAGTACTACACGTGCCATAAGTCAGAGTCGTTTTATCATTTTGCTCACCGCAAGGGCAAAATGGGTGAATACGATCGTCGGATTGCCATTCTGCGAAATCTGCGCCAAAGCGCTTTCGATCTCGCCGATGAGCGGTTCTATATTCTGCGATCCGATAAAAGGGGCGAATTTAGTACAGAAAGCCAGCTCCTCGCCCCAGAGGTAGCAGACTTCGCCGATGCCCGCATGGAGCATGTAACTCTCGCGCAGCAGGCGCGCGGCATCCCGCAGGAAGGCACGCTGCTGTTCGCGCGAAAGCTGTGCGGCATCTTCGGCCCAGGCGACGAGCTCCAGATGCTTATCATTATAACTCAGCCGCATAAGCCCGCAGAAGAGGTCGAAATTCTCTTTCCGCAAGGCATCGCTCTCGCCGGCCACGAGGTGTTTCAGTTCCAGCAGGTCGCCCCCCGCAAGACGGGCCATGTTACGGGCTTTCACCGGATCGGCGATCCCCCGCTCGCGGGCCACACGCTCCAGGACGTCGGGTGCGATGCGCGGCACGGAGACCTCCTGCGTACGCGAAATGATCGTCGGCAACAGGCGGTCGGGCTGCTCGGAAACCAGCAGGAAAAGCGTCTTTTCCCAAGGCTCCTCCAGGATCTTGAGGATCTTGTTGGCCGCCTCCTCGTTCATCGCTTCCGGGAGCCAGATCAGCATTGTCTTATAGTCGGCCTCGAAACTCTTGAACGAGAGTTTGCGGATGATTTCGTCGGCCTCACGGGCTGCGATCATGCCTTTGAGCGTCTTGCCAAGGTCGAGGCGTTCGTACCAGTCCTGCGCCGAGAAATAGCCGCCGTTTTCGGAGAAAACCGCGCGGAACAGCGGCAGAAACTCATCGCTGCGCATCACCTCGCCGGATTTCTTCCCCTGCTTGTTAACCGGGAAAACCAAGTGCAGGTCGGGGTGCGCCAACGCAGCGATCTGCCTGCAGTCGGGACACTCGCCGCACGAATCGCCGTCATGGCGATGGTGGCAGCAAAGGTATTGCACATAGGCCACGGCAAGGGCGAGGGCACCCGCACCCGCCTGCCCTGTGAAGAGTTGGGCATGGCTCACCCGCCCTGCATCGACACTCTGCACCAGATGCCGTTTCAGATCCTCCTGTCCCGTTATATCTGCAAAACGCATATCTTTTACTCCTTTTTCTTCTTCAAACTCCGTATCGTCTGCCGGGCGGCGATAGCCAGCAGCGCCAGCACAACGAATACCAGGACGATCGTACGGCCGTTGCCGCGATCCATAGAAAGCGCAAATACACCTCCCATGAAGAGCACGAAACTCATCGCCAGCACCAAGGCCTTCCCTTTCGCATCCCGTTTCATCGCCTTATCTTTTTACCTCGGGTTCCCGTACCACTTCCGCACGCAGGATACGCACCTCCGCCAGCGGACGGTCGAGCGAATCGGTTTCGGCGCGCTGGATCGCATCGACGACTTCCAGCCCCTCGGTCACACGTCCGAAAACGGTATACTGGCCGTCGAGGTGGGGCGTACCGCCCAGCGTCGCATAGCATGCCCGCAGCGAGTCGGGGATCGTGACCCGCCCGTTCGTCCCGGCCCGAACACGCTCCTGCGCCCGGTCGAGCTCCCCGTCGTCCATCGGCTTGCCCCAGACGATGTAGAACTGGCTGCCGGACGATTTCCGCTCGGGGTTCACGTCATCCGGCGTCCGGGCTGCGGCCAATGCGCCGCGCGTATGGGCGAGCGCCGGATAGACGATCTCGGCAGGCAGTTCACACCCTGCATCGGCCAGGCCGAGGGGTTGCCCGGACGGGGCGCGGCGCGAATCGGGATCGCCCGACTGTATCATAAAGCCGGCGATCACCCGATGGAAAAGCAACGAGTCGAAGAACCCTTCGCGCGCCAGCTCCAGGAAATTATCGCGGTGCCGGGGCGTACGTCCGTCGAGCTCCAGGCGTATATCGCCCGCCGTCGTATGGAGCAACACCTCGGCCGGCCCCGTCACGACAGGGCGGTTCCCGCCACAGGCCGTAGCCAGCAAGGCCGCGGCCAAAACAGCCCCGGCAAGCACGGTTCGGATATGCAGGTGTCTCGGCATCGTCTATTTCCGTTTCAGCGCCGCTCTCAGCATCGCCCCCACATCAATCCGCTCGCGGCGGACGAGGTAGGCGGCATAAGTCGCAAACAGCACTATATTAAACGCATAGGTTATCAATTTATTGCCGTCGAAGGCCGCCACAGCTTCGCAGGCCGCAAAGACCACAAGCGCCACGGCCACATACTCACCGATGCGCCGCCAGTCGTAGGGTGTCGGGTAGAAACGCCGGTTGAGCCACCAGCTCACCCCCACCATCGCCGACTCGCTCGCCAGCCGGGCCCAGGCAGCCCCGTAATATCCCCACAGCGGGATAAACCAGAAACCGAAGGCCATCATGGCGACGAGCCCGGCACCCGTGACGACGATTGCCAGCGAGGTCTTTTCCTCGCGTTTGTACCAGAACGAGAGGTTGAGCCACACGCCCGTCAGCACGTTGGCCCCGAGCACGACCGGGAGGATGAAGATCCCTTCGCGGAAATCGCGTCCCACGATCAGCGCGAACAGGTCGCGGAACAGGGCGATGCCGAGGAAGATCAGCATCGAAGCCATGACATAGTATTTCAGCGCCGCGGCGTTCATCTGCACGAAATCGGACTTTTTGAAGTTCGAGAGGAAGAACGGCTCGGCGGCAAGGCGGTACATCTGGTAGAAAAGCATCATCACCACGGCGATCTTGGTGATAGCGCCGTAAACCCCCAGCTCCGCCATAGCCCCTTCGGGCACGAGGTATTTGATCAGCTGGCGGTCGATGAACTCGTTGGCCGTACCCGCCAGCCCGCCGATGAGCAGCGGCAGCGAATAGGCGAAAACGGCGGCCAGCAGAGCCCAGTTGATCTTCGGTACGGTGCGGTCGACGGTGGCGAGGATTACCAGCCACGTCACGGCACTGGCGATAAGGTTGGCGACGAAGACCCACCCCACGCCGAACCCGGTGGAAAAAAGCCCGGCGAGGCCGAATGCCACGGCCAGGACGACATTGAGCACGACGCCCATCGCCTTGAGCCCGACGAACAGCATCGCCCGCCCCTGCTCGCGCAGCCGTGAGAAGGGGAGGCACGACCAGACGTCGAACAGGATGATGAGCCCTACCCAGACGATGTATTCGGGATGTGCCACATAGGCCTCGCCCATCAGGTGCGAAATCCCGTCGCGGAAGAAGGCGACGACGACAAAGAAAACGGCGGCGGCAAGCGAGGTGACGCCCCATGTCGTGGCAAAAAGCCTGCGTTTGGCGGCCTTCACGTCGCCGCCCGCCTCTTCGGCTTTAGCCGAGAAACGGAAATAGCTCGACTCCATACCCATCGTCAGCAGCGTGAGTGCCAGCGGGATCAGGGCGTAGATATCCGTGACGACGCCATAGGTCTCCTGCCCGAAAATACGGGTATAGTAAGGCGTGAGCAGATAGCTCAGGAACCTTACGGCAATGGTACTGATACCGTAGACGGCAGTCTGTTTTGCAAGTTTTTCGAGCATGGACACAGCTTATAGCCTGCAAATATACGAAAATTGCGGGGAAAAGGCTACATTCTCTTTCTTTCTTAAGAAAGAAGAGAAAAACCCCAACGGGAAAGCATGGAACGGGGAGAACCGGGGAGAACAGGAAAGCGGTCGCACGAAGCGGAAAGCGGAAAGCGGAAAGGGCAAAAGGACGCGAAGTGCGGGAATCCCGGAAATGGAAAACGGGGCAGGAGCCGAGGGGAAAGGCCGGATGCCGGAATGGAACACCAGGCACGGAACGCCGGAAGCGCTACCGCATGAAGCCGCCGGGAAAGCGGCCACACCGATTACGGGGACAGCGCTCCGGCCGGACACCGAAAATCCCGCCCCCGACAAGGGCGGGATAAATCCGCAAATCCGCGGGGTGCGGAGATTCCGCATACGGAACGGCGTGCCGTGTCGCAAACAGCCGCAGGACACGGGCCGCGCATGAAGGACGCTCCGCATGGCGGGGGAGGGCTGTCAGCCGCAGAACGTCGATTCGGCCAGTTGCATTACAGCCACTTTTTGTATTTGAAATACCAGATGGTCAGCGCCGAGCAGAAGATCATCAGGCCGATGGCAAAGATATAGCCCAGAGGAATGTTCCAGCCATTGCCGAGCGTCAGCGTCCAGTCCAGCTCGGGCATGAATTTGAAGTTCATGCCATAGATCGACGCGATGAGCGTCGCGGGCATGAAGATCACCGCGGCCACGGAGAAAATCTTGACGATCTCGTTCTGCTCGATGTTGATAAGACCCAGTGCGGCATCCTGGATATAGTCCAGTCGCTGGAAGCTGAAATCGGCATGGTTGATCAGCGAGTTGACGTCCTTGATCATCAGCTGCAGGCGGGGGTAGATATCGTTCGGGAAGCGCTCGGAACGCAGGATACCCGACAACACGCGCTGGCGGTCGAAGATATTCTCGCGCAGCGACATCGTACTCTCCTGCAGGGCGCTGATGCGGTGCAGGACGGCCTTGTCGATCGAGTCCTCGGAGTTGATGTCCTTCGAGAGCGCCGCGACCTGTTTGGCGATCAGCTCCACGAGGTCGGCATCGAAATCGATGCGCACCTCGAGCAGCGAAATGAAAAGGTGGTAGCCTGTCGAATAGCTGCGGTAGTTCATCTGAAGGCGTTTTTCCGTTTCGCGGAAGGTGCGGAACTCGGCGCTGCGCACCGAAACCAGCACGCCCTCGTTGGAGATGATGAACGACACGGGTTCGACGATGAACGTATCGCCCGTCGGCACGAAGAAATTGGAGTTGGAGATGATGGCATTCTCGTTCTCCGAGTATTTCGACGTGGACTCGATCTCCTCGACCTGCTGTTTGGTCTGGAGGCTGATCTCCATGAAATTCTCGACGGCCTTCTGTTCCTTGATGGTCGGCAGGAGCATGTCGATCCACAGAATGTCGTCGTAACCCAGCTCGTCGAAGAGCTTCGTGTCGGCATTCCGGATAATCTTGTTGTACTGCTTGAGGTAAATTGTAATCATAAAACGCTCTCCTTCTTATAGTTCGTAAATCCCGTCCGGCAGAGAGGCGGATTCCCTATCTGCTAAGCTCTTCAGCCGGGATTGGCCCTCGGGGTTACCTTGATACCCGAGTCCCAGAACTTTTGCAGCGCTTTATGCTTCTGATTGTCGAAAATATAGTCGATATTCTGCGTAAGGTAGGCATACGCATCGTACGGTTTGTTGTCGAAACCATGTTCGAGAATGGCCTCGTAGGTGTGTTCGATACCGAAAGTCAGCGCATGCTGCAATCCCTCCGTGAAGTCGGGGTCGGTACCTTTGCGGGCGACCCAGACGGCGAACGCAAAAGGCAGCCGCGTAGCCTTTTTCCACTCGGCGGCCAGGTCGTACGAGTATGCGAAACGTCCTTCGTGGTCGAAGACCTTGTCGCCGATCAGCAGGAAGGCATCGCCCGGCAGGGCGTGCCCCAGCTGCGCATAATCTTCGAGCGTATAGTATTCGGGGGTGACTTTCCAGTGCTTTGCAAGCAGGTAGCCGGCCAGTTGCACCGACGTGAGCGAATGGGCATCGAGGAATACGCGGTGCGCCTTTTCGATTGGCTCGTTGCTCAGGAGCACCACCGTCCGCACGGGGCCGGCGGCTCCGATGCAGTACTCGGTCACGACCTGCGCATCCGCCAGCGACGGCACGGCTGCGGCCGGCACCAGTGCGATGTCGGCTTTGTGTTCGGCGAAATTCTTTGCACAGAGGGAAGGCGGAGACAACAGCAGTTCGGCACGGAGGTTACCTTCGTGCTCGATACCATAGATGAACGGTATCGTATTGAGATACGACACGGCCGCTATACGTGGAACTATGACCATCATCCATAAGGGTATAAAACTGTTGGTTCGATGTTGCAAAGGTAATCAAAATTCGGGAGTTTTTCCACAAATTTTAGAAAAAGTGCTTCCACCTCTTGACAAGGGGGTATACGCCGTCGTATATTTGCCACACAATTCACACCGCACGGTGCACAGTGCACAAGTTATCGACATCAGGACAGAACTCACTGCCAGTCGTTTACGAATTGTTATTTTTGTTTTTCAACAACCTTTCAACCTGTTTATCAACAATGAATCGCACCCACCTCGAGGGTGCGGCGGAAAAGCTCACGGCACAACGGGGTTACACCTTCTACACCGGGCCGGAGGACGACATGGGCCACACCGTGCGGAATTACCCCGCGGCATGGCTGGCACCCCCGGAACTGCACGCCGTCGAAGGGCGCACTCACGGACGGGCTACCTATGACATGACGCTGCACCTGCTCCGCCCCGGAGCACGCATCTCCCCTGCGGAGCGGCGCACGGCACTGGCCGAAATGGAGGCACAGATGATCGAGATCTTCGCGGAGCTCTCGCTCGACGAACGCAGCCTCGCCGTCGAAGGGCTCTCCGTCCGCCCGCGCTCTTTCTCGCTCACCCCGCACGGCGAAATTTCGCAAACCGCCACCGCCCGCATCGTAACGTGGTTTTAGCATGGCGCACCGTCGCCGTCCGCACGGCCGCAACCCCGCCCGGGTTACGGGCACGCAACAGAACGGCCGGCACGCTGCGGACGGCAACGGGCAACGTCGTGCAATCCGCCGCAACAACACCCCAAACATCTATCCAAATGACATTCACACAAATTCCGCCGGAGTACGCCCCGCTCGGCGGGGAACTCCGTTACACCGTCACCACGCCGGAAACCGCCACCCTCGACCTGCGCATCGCGGATGCGGGGAACGGCACGCTGATCGGCGCCAAACGCTTCGCCGGAATCACGTCCGCCTCGTTCGATGCCGCCCCCTACCTGCGGCGCGCCGTCGCGTTCGTCCCGACGACCGGAAGCACAGGATTCCACATGGCAGACGGACGTAGTGTAGCGGCCTACATCGAGGCCCAAACGGCACAGGCGGCCGGGACGGCCCCGAGCGTCCACTCCCCGCTGCGAACGTTCCTCCCCTGCCGGACAAACGTAACGGCACCCGCCCTGCTGACCTCGATGCCGCTCGTCCGCCTGATCTCGCACGGCGAGTGCGACGAGCTGACGCTCTTCTCGGACGAAGCCGTCACGGTGACCGTCACGGCACAGGCCGGGACGACCGCGACCGCCGAAAGCTACCGCACGGCCACGGGAGGGTTGCATGTCTTCCGGCTCGACACGCGCGACTTTCCCGAAGCCGAAACCCTGGCCGTAGACGCCGGAGCCTGCGGCTCGGTCGCCTACACGGTCATCCCCGCATTCTCCGGAGCCCGGCGGCTGGCCTGGCGCAGCAGCGCGGGAGGGATCGAACATTACACCTTCCCGGTCGAAAAGTCGGAGTCCGTCGAAACAATCAGGCAACGGGCATACGGAGCCGAAGGGCATCTGGTCGCCCGAACCCGTACCGAACGGCGGACGGTGCTCGTGTCGGCCTACGAACCCCGGGCGGCCCTCGAAGGGCTTTCCGAAGTCCTCTCCTCGCCCGACGTCTGGCTGGCGGGGGACGACGGCTACACGGCGATCGACGTCGTTACGGAAAAGAGCGTCCTGCACCGGCATGGCGCCGTGACCTGCCTCGAAATCGAAATCCGTCCCAAACGTAAAACCGGGATGCCATGGAACTGACGATCGACTCGAAGCCCTGTGACCTGGCCGGGGAGCCCATCGCCGTCGGGGGTTACGCCGCCGCGGAACTCGCGGACGTGGAAGCCGCACGGGAAGGCAGGTCGCAGGAGCTCACGCTCCCCGTGACGCCCCGTAACGAAGCGCTTCTGGGATTCGCCCGCGACCCGCATACCGCAGGGCGGTTCAACGCCTCGCTCCACAGGGCTGTGCTCTCGGCCGAAGGGGCAAAGTTACTGGCCGGGACGGTACGGCTGCTCGAAGCTTCGGGCGAGGGGTACCGGATCGAAATCCGCGAAGGCGGTGCCCGCTGGGCGAAAAATGCCGCCCGGCAGATGTTCAGCGCCCTGGGCATCGATTATCATGCGCGCCTGCTCCCGTCGACCGTCTCGGCCAGCTGGACGGACGATTCGCCCGTAAAGTTTTTCCCGATCCGCCGCGACGAATACCCGCAACAGAACAGCCCGTCGGATCTGCTGCCAGCCGAAAGGATCCTCTCGGTGGACGACTACCATCCCTTCCTGCACGTGGCGACGCTCGTCGAGACGATCTTCGCAGAAGCCGGCTACCGCATCGAAAGCAATTTCACGGGCAGTCCGGAGTTCCGCTCGCTTTACATGAGCGGTGCCTACCCGTCGCGCGACACGGCGGCGCTTGCTGCGCGGATGGGCTTCTACGCCCGCAGGCTGGCTCCGGCCACCGCACAGGGCAACCACCTGGGGCGGGTGTCGGCCAACCCGAGCACAACGGCCAACAGCGTGGGCAACATCGTCGAAACGGCCACGCCGCAGACGCTCGACACCGACGGGGAGCCGATTCCCGAACTTTGCAACAACGGCAACTGCTTCGGGTTCGACAAGGGGCGCATCGTCTTCACCCCCACGACCGAAGTGAGTGCGGGCTTCGAATACTACCTGAAATACACCACCGACCACCGTATCCTGACGCGTGAGCGGCTCCGGGGATTCGACTCGGTTTACCTCGGGACGGGCGCCGACATGCCCTTCACGCTGGCGAACCGATATGAAGACCGCCGGCCGGACATCTCTCCCGGGCACCGTTACCTGGCTATCGTGTTCGACCACACCGACGGGGCGCAGTACCGCCTGGCCTACACGAAGGATGGAGTGGCAGAGGCTCTCTGGACGGAGTTTTCGGCGCGCACGGCGCAGGTCACGACCCCGGCCTCGGGCACCGTCGCCGACCCCGTGTTGCTCATCCGCAGCGGCACCCGCTGGGTACGCTATGCGGGCGACTGGGCGCTGTACGACGGATACGTCACCGAATCGGGACAGACGACCGTCGAGCTGCGGGTACGAACCGCCCCGGAACGCATCGCCCCCGCATCGCCCAAATTCTTCGACCGGATTTATTTCTACGGCGCAGAGGAGGGAATGTCGCTCACGCTCCACAAGGAGTGTTCACTCCGACCGCGGTTCTCGTCGGCACCGGGCTACGGCTCCGCAATCACTTTCGCCGACGTCGCCCGGCATCCGATCCGGCAGTCGGCACTGCTCGAAGCGCTGCAACACCTCTTCAACCTGAGGTTCCACACCGAGGAGGAGACCAAGACCGTACGCATCGAACCCGCCGACAAATTTTTCGGCAGCGGAACCACGGCCGACTGGCGCGACAGAAGCGATTTCTCGCAGCCTGTGGTGCTGGCCGACATCGCCCCCGAAATCCACGAAAGCCGCACATGGGGCTACCAGGAAGGCGACGGCGCCGTGAACCGTTTCAATGCCGGAGCCGGGAGCCCCTTCGGGGAGTGGAGCGTCCGCACCGATTCCTATGCCGCACGAGAGGGCGACCAAGTATTGCGCAACCCCCTCTTCCAGCCCACGCTCAGCGAGGCAGGGCACTATGCCAACGCCCCCTCGGCGCAGATCATGCAGGTCGGCGACCGGGATGACGTGCAGGAGGACGGCACCAACTTCACGCCTCGTATCGTGCGCTTCGTCGGGCTGCACCCGCTGCCCGCGGGCGAACGCTGGGGGTATCCGTCGGGGCTGGCGGAATACCCGCTCGCGGCATTCCACTTCACGGGGGACGCAGCGACGGAGGGCTTCACGCTCTGTTTCGAAGACCGCGACGGCATCCGCGGCCTGCACCATCGCTACGACCGCCAGGCAGCACAGGAAGCCACCTGCCAGCGCATCACCCTCTCGCTGCGGCTCGCGCCGCACGAATTCGAAAGCCTCTTCACACCCGGCACCGGGATGCCCGACCTGCGTTCGGTATTCCGGCTCGACACCGGGGGCGAGGAAATCCGCGCCACGCTCCATGCCATCGAAAGCTACGACCCGCAGGCGGCATCGGCCAGATGCACCTTCACACGCCTGAGCGAAGGATGATGACACGGCACGAAAAACGGCTCGCCGAAGTGTTGCTCGACGCAATAGGCGGCCTGGAAGGGGAACAGGCCGTCGAACGGCTGTTCGGATTGGGACTGGTCAACCTGCGAGCCTGCGAACAGCGGGCCGTACGGGCACGGGTCGACCGGCTGGCAGAGGAAGGCGTACCCCGCTGCGAGGCCATGCACGTCACGGCCGACGAATTCTGCTGCTCCTACGAAAAGGTGCGCAGCTACTATTACAACACGTACAAATCCTGAAACATGAAATCGGAAATCCAAATCAAAAACAGCGCCGGCGTCTGCCGCATCGAGATCGAAGGCACCATCGGCGTACCGGAAGAGTGGCAGTTCGACCAGCCCGAAGCGCGCGTCGCAACCTACGAGAAGTTCCGCGACACGGTGCGGCGCATCGCCGGGATCGACGCCCCGCAGATCGTGGTCGACATCCGCTCGACGGGCGGCGACGTCAACGACGCACTCCTGATCCACGACGCGCTGCGCTCGCTCGATGCGCACATCACCACCCGCTGTTACGGTTACACGGCCTCGGCGGCGACGATCATCGCACAGGCCGCATCGCCCGGCTGCCGCGAAATCTCGGCCAACGCCCTCTACCTGATCCACACGGCCATCTGTGCCGCCGAAGGCAACGCCACAGAGATAGCGGGAAAACTCGACCTGCTCCGCCAAACCGACACGCGCATCGCCGCGGTCTATGCCGCCCGTTCCGGCCGCCCGGCCGGGGAGTTCGAGGCGCTGATGGCCGAAAACAACGGCAACGGCCGCTGGCTATCGCCCGAAGAGGCCGTCGCAGCAGGGCTCGCCGACACGGTGACCGACAACGGGGAGCGCACGGCACCCTCGCTGGCAGGGAATATCGCCCGCGGCTGGGAGCGGCTGCTCGCAGGCATCGGGCTCAACCGCCGCGAGGAGCTTCCCGCCGACCGCAATGTACTGCTCACCGCGGGAGAACGGCAGGAGTTGCTGCGCCGCTCGGCCACGGCCATACGGCAGGCGCAGCAGAACGCCTCGCCCACCTGCACCAAACCGCGCGAAGACCCGTCGTACGGCGATACGGTACGGACGGCGAACCAACGCGCCTATGCCGAAGACGCCAAACGCTTCAAAGGCATCTGACATTCACACACGACATAACCCAACACCAAAAACAAATCAGCCATGAGTTTCTTAGAAAGTGCAAAACAGTACACCGGTTCCGACCTCGAAACCATCTTTTTCCGCCCGATCCTGAGCGGCGACTCCGCCCGCGAACTGGGCGTACGGGTACTCTATAACATGCCCGTACCCACGACCATCCAGCTCTGGGACGGACAGCGCAACGTCCTCCAAAAATACTCCGCTGCCGGATGGACGGGCGGCAACGCAGCGACCAAGCTGCAAAAGACCATCAGCCTGGGACGCGTGAAGGCCGAACTGGGATTTTCGGCCGCCGACTATTTCTCGCTGGTCTATGAAAAGATCGCCGCACGCGCCGACGTCAACATGGACGACCTGACGGGCACCGAACTCGAACAGGCCGAGACGGCACTCTTCAAACAGGCCGTCGCCGAAAGCATCCGCGCCACGATGTGGGTGGGCGACACCTCGGCGGCATCGGGTTACAACACCTTCGACGGGTTCCTCAAGACCGTGAAGGCCGGAGCCATGCAGGAGAAGTTCTACAACTCGATCTGCCAGGCTGAGGATTTCTCCGATCCCGAGAAGGTAGTCGCCGTCCTCGACGACCTCTGGATGAACGCCGACGAGCGTGTCAAGGACATGAAGGCCGACGGGCAGCTTGCCTTCTTCGTCACGTCCGACATCTACTACGCTTTCGAGAAATACCTCGACGGCAAGAGTGCCGATGCCGCCTATATGGCGACCACCGAAGGCCGTCCGAGCCTCGCCTACCACGGCATACCGCTCGTGGACGTGCGTCTGGGCTCCTACCTCACCGGCACGTCGCTGCACAAGTCGTTCTGCCTGCTGACCGACCGCCGCAACCTGGTACTGGCGGTCAACACGGCCGATTTCCCCGGCAACGAAGTGCGCATGTGGTACAACCCCGACCTGATGGAAAACCGCCAGCGTGCCGTCTTCATGGCCGGGTGCGACGTACTCGACGAGACGCTGATGACCTACGCCTACAACCCGGCATAACGATGGCAGCCTCCACACCCCGCAAACCGGCTGGGGGCGTCGCAGCCGTCACGGTCACCCCCGCAGGAAACCTCCTGCGGGCGGCGGTGGCGGCGGACGGGCGCGCCGAAGCGATTTTCCGTGACGCGACGCAGCTCACCGCCCTGCCGCTCGCCGAACAACGCTCGTCCTATGCCGAACGGCTCGACACCGACGCCGGGCCGCAGCGCGTGCGCCACACGCTCACGCTGGTCGTGGGCCGCGAGGCGTTCCGCAAGGCTTTCACCCCGGCACTCCGCCGTGCGGCCGAGACCGAAGGGCTCATAGCCCTGGTCACGATGGCCTCGGGCGAGCGGCTGCTGGCGGGATGGTCGGCACGCTTCGGCACCTCGCAACCCCTGCGCCCGGGCTCCTTCGCCATGGAGTCGGGCATCAAACCCCTCGACGGCACGCCGGCCGTCCTGACGCTTGCGAGCGAGGACACCGACCCGGCCGCCGAGCTCAAAGAACAAGAAGCATGAGCAGAAAACAGAAATTCAAGCCGGCCGTAGCGGTCGCCAACCGTGCGGACGACCCATATATCACATCGGGTGCGGGGAGCGTCCAAAGCGACAAGTTCTGGCGCTGGGGCGACGACAATCTCTTCCCCAATGCCCTGGCGCTGATGGCCCGGCGTTCGGTCACGCACCGCCGCATCATCAACGACAAGGCCGACTACATCTCGGGCAAGGGGTTCTCCTGCGACGAGGGGCATGAACCCCTGCTCGCAGCCTTCATCCGACGTGTGAACGGCGACGGGGAGAGCCTGCGGCAGGTGCTCAACAAGCTGGCCTTCGACAAGGCCCTGTTCGGCAACGCCTTCCTCGAAATAGTGACCGACGCGGAACACTCGTTCCTCGCGTTCCACCACCAGGACGCTTCGCGCTGCCGCGTGGCCCGCGATTCGGCGCACATCCTCCTGCACCACGACTGGGCGGCCTTTAACGCCGCCGAGGCACGGACGCTGCCCCTCTACCCGGCCTTCGAACGGCAGGAGGACGGCACGCTGAGGGCCATGATCCACTACAAGGACTACGAACCGATGTTCGAGCACTACGGCGTACCGCCCTATATCGCCGGGTTCAACGTCTCGGCCATCGCCTACAAGACCGACAAATGGAACATCTCGCGGCTCGACAACTCGTTCCAGCTCTCGGGCGTGATGATGCTCGACAGCACCGTGGACAACGAATCCGAAGCCGAGCGCATCGTACGGCTGGCCGAACAGAAATTCGCAGGCAACCCCGGGCAGGTGATGTTCGTCATCCGCGACGGCGGCGAGAGCGACAATTCGCGCTTCATCCCCATCGCGTCGCAGAACGAAGGCGACTGGCAGGCGCTGCACGAACAGGCCGTGTCGGACATCGTCGTGGCACACTCATGGTTCCGGACGCTGAGCGGACTGGACTACGCCTCGGGATTCAGCGCCGAGCGTATCCTGCACGAGTACGAAGTGGCGCTCAACACGGTCATCCTCGGCGAGCAGGCCGAACTGACGGAGCCCGTGCGCGAGGCGATCACGTCCATCCTGGGGATAGACGCCTCGTCGTTACAGGTCATCAACCGTCCGCCGACGCGCTCCAAACCCATCTACATGAAGGTCTGGGAAGCCCGCAAGGCCGACGGGCTGGATTACGACCCCGACGACGAGCGCCAACAGGCGTTCCTGTCGGAGATCACGAAATACAACATACGAAGCATAGAATAAGGCCGGTTCTCCGGGCCTTTCGAAACTTGCCGTTCGCCGCCTCCGGCGGCACTCGAACACTCATTTCAACCACGACAATCATGAACACACTGATCACCCCTGCACAAGCCGTCGCATCGGCCTTTACGGACGGGGAGTACCTTGCGCCGGAAGCCATCGGCGAAGGCGACATCGCGGCGGCCGAACAACGCTACATCGTGCCCGTCATCGGACGGGCATTCCACGAAAAACTGCTCGCAGGCCTCCATGCCGGCTTCACGGCCGAATACCTCGCAGCCCCGGTAGCGCTCTTCACCCGCATCGCCGTACAGCCGCGGCTCGACATCCGCACCGGACAGTGCGGCACCGTAGCCCCCAAATCGGGCTCCTACCAGCCGGCCGACGCCCAGTCGCTGCGCGAACTGCAACGCAGCCTGCGCCGCCAGGCCCGCACGCTCCTGCGCCGCGCTGCGGAACACCTCGAAGCACATGCCGCGGAATTTCCCGGGTACGATCCCGACAACAACATCCTCAAACGCTGCACGACCGATGGAAACCTTATACAGACTCATTAGCGGCCTCACGGCGGGTTTCATCGCCCTGTTCGCCCCCATAGGCCCGCTGGTGGCATGTGCCATGGCATTCATCGGCATCGACTTCCTCTCGGGCGTAGCCGCCAGCCGCGCCGCTGCCCGCCGCAAGGGGCACACCTGGTATTTCGAAAGCTGCGAGGCCTGGCGCACGGTGCTCAAACTGGGACTTACGGTCACGGCCATCGCCATGGCCTGGCTGATAGACAGCTGTGTCCTGGACTTCATGCAGCTGAACGTGGCACGGCTCTTCACGGGTTTCACATGCGGCGTGGAGTTGTGGTCGTTCCTCGAAAATGCCGCACAGCTCTCCGATGCACCGCTGTTCCATTGGCTGCGCCGCTATGTCCGCCGCCGTATCCGAAAGGAGGCGGGCGATGAGTAGGGGGCTGCAAAACTGCAACCCGGGCAATATCCGCCAGTCGAAGGTGCGCTACAAAGGCGAAGTGCGCCCCTCGCGCGACCCGGCGTTCAAACAGTTCGAGTCCCTTGCATGGGGCTACCGCGCGATATTCGTACTGCTGGACACCTACCGGATACGCTACGGGCTCGACACGATCCGGGGCATGATTTCGCGGTGGGCGCCGTCTTCGGAAAACCACACCGAAACCTACATCCGCGCCGTGGCCGACGCCGTCGGAATCCCGGACGGGCAACCGCTCGACACCCGCGACCGCACGACGATGCTACGCATGGCTGCGGCTGTATCGCGTGTGGAAAACGGCGCCGCGGCCGATATGGGCGAGGTGGAACTGGGGTGGGAACTGTTCGTCCGCGACAAGCCCGCATCCGGCTGACCCGCCCGGCGGGCGACGAAAGGAAACAGTAAACGGAGGCGGGTTGCGAGGATCCGCAAAGAGCCGGCAGCAGACCAAAAACCGGGACACCCCACCCGAATGTCGCACAAAACAATCCGAATTTACTATATTTGCAGAGATGAAAGCCGCCTCCCTGTCCGCACGACTCGACCGTATGCCGATGGTAAAAGCCGTCGCACCGTTCGCCGCGGGGATTCTCGCCGCGGACTGCTTCACGCTGCCCCTGTGGTTCCTCGCAGGGGCTTTTTTGCTGTCCGGGACGCTGGCGCTGCTGCTGCACTCACAGTCCGGCGCACTCGTAATGCTGCTCACGGCCGGGTTCGCCGCCTCGCAGCTCCGCGACACGGCGCACACGCTGCCCCGCGGTATATACACGACTTACGAACTTACCGTCGAGGGTATCCCCTCCGACCGCGGACGTTACACCTCGGCCGAAGCGACGGCCGTAGCGTGGCGCGACCCTTCACACGGAACCTGGCACGCCTCGGGAGACCGCATAATGCTCTATGCCGACAGCCTTACGGCCCTCTACCCCGGCGAGAGAATCCGCTGCCGGGGTTCGGTGCGGCCGTTTCGTGGCGGAGCGGAAAGTTACCGCCGGCTGATGGCACGCCGGGGGTTCGCCGGAACGTTGTGGCTGTCGGAGCGCACCCTCATCGAGCGCCTGCCCGGACGGAGCAGCGCCCTGCACCTGCACGCCGTCGAGCGGATGCAACGGATCGGGATGCGGGACGATGCGGGCGCCGTCTGCCGCGCCATGGTCACGGGCGACCGGAGCGGCATCACGCAGGAGCTGCGCACGGTCTATTCGCGCAGCGGGCTGTCGCACCTGCTGGCCGTCTCGGGACTGCACACGGGCATCGTCTTCGCACTGGTCAACCTCATGCTGTGGTGGCTGCCGCTGCTGCACCGCGGGCACTTGGTGCGCAACCTGCTCGCAACGGTCTGCATCTGGCTGTTCGTCGCGGCGGCCGGATTCCCGCCCAGCGCCGTGCGGGCGGCCGTGATGTGCACGATGCTCCAGTTCGCACTGGCCTCGGCGTCGGAATACGTCGCACTCAACGCACTGGCGGCCGCCGGCTTCGGGATGCTGCTGTGGAACCCCGCCTGGCTGGGCGACATCAGTTTCCAGCTCTCGTTCATCGCCGTCGCGGCCATCCTCGCCTGGGGCGTGCCGCTCTGCCGACTGCTCCATACCCGCCGGCGGGCGCTCAACCTGCTCACGGACGCCCTCGTCATCAGCTTCGTGGCGGGCATCGCCACGGCACCCCTCGTATCGCACACCTTCGGCATAGTCCCGCTGGCGGGGCTGCTCGTCAATCCCGTGGCGATCCTCGTGGGAAGTATCGTCGTACTGGGCGGCACCGTCTGGATGATCCTTCCCGTAAACTGGCTCGCCCCGGCCTTCGGCGCCGTGCTTTCGGACACGGCCGGCCTACTCAACACGCTGGCCCGAGCTGCCGCGGCGTTCCCGGGCGGATATGCCGAATACACCCTCGGCGGCGGGGCGACGGCGGGCATCTACCTGTTTTTTCTGCTCACCACCCTGACTGCATGGTCTTTCGAGCCGAAAAAAAGCGTACATTTGCCGGCATGATAACCCCCGGGGAATATACGCTGCTGCTGACGGACGAAGTGCAGCGGGCCATCGCCGCCAACCGCGGCCGCGACCCGCTGAAGGTGGCCTTAGACCGCAACACACCCCACGCCCGGCTGGTCGCCACGCAGGTCAAGTACCTCGCGCGGGCAGAGGCGAAACTCCCCTCGTACGCCGCCGCACAGTGCATCCTGCCGCCGCTGGCGTTCGAACAGGCATCGAGCGAAGCCTGCGCCGCCCACAAGCGGATCGCGGGCGGGGCCGTCCTCGACCTCACCTGCGGGCTTGGCGCCGACGCCTTTTTCCTGGCGCGCCGTTTCCGCCGCGTGGTGACGCTCGAACGCGACCAGACGCTCGCCCGCATCGCCGCGGAGAACTTCCGGCGGCTCGGCGCCGCGAACATCGAGGTCGTCAACACCTCCGCCGAAACTTACCTCGCACAGCCCGGACTGCATTTCGACTGGGTCTATGCCGACCCCGACCGCCGTTCGGGCGACGGACGCAAACTGGTACGGCTCGAGGATTGTTCGCCCGACATACTCTCCCTGATGCCGCTCATCGGCAGGGCTTCGGGACGACTGTGCGTCAAAAACTCCCCGCTGTTCGACATCGGCGAGGCGCTGCGGCTCTTCCCCGGCGCCCGCGTAGAGGCCGTATCGCTGGGCGACGAATGCAAGGAGGTCGTCATCTACGCCGACGGCACGGGCCCCGGCATTACCGCGACCGCCCTCGGACGCGGCTCGTTCACGGCAACGCCCGCCCAAGCCGGCGCACCCCCGCACCCGGGGGCGTTCGAACCGGATCGTTACCGGTGGCTCGTGGTACCCGATGTGGCGTTGCAGAAAGCGCGGCTGGCACGGCTGCACCTGCGCGGCAAAGCCGACATATGGAGCGAAAACGGGTACGGTTTCGCTGCGGAGCGGCCAGAGGGGATAATTGGCAGAGTATTCGCAATCGAAAGTATCGAGCCCTACGACCCCCGGCGGCTGAAACGCGCGCTCAAAGGCTGCGGCGCGGAGTTGATGAAAAGGGACTTCCCGTTCGCCGCGGAGGAGCTGGCACGGCGGCTGGGCGTACATGCCGGCAACGACGTACGGCTGGCCTTCACGAAAATCGGGAGCGGTTTTTGGGTTGTACGGCTGGAATAGCTATATTTGCACGACAGGGACAGCGTCCGCCCCGACGGCACACCGGCCTCGGCACGGCGCCTCCGGGTTACGGGAACGGAAACGGCTTATGAAAATCAGCGAAATATTCACCTATTTTACGGACACGATCTTCCGGCGCGACATCCGCGAATGGCGCAACCCGGTGATCCGCTGGCTCGTGCAGCAATACCGGCTGCTGTTCTATACGGCGCGGGGCCTGCTCGAACACGGCACCATCGTCCGCAGCGCGGCACTCACGTTCTACACGCTGATGTCGCTGGTACCGATCGTCGCGGTGGTCTTCGCCGTCGTCAAGGGCTTCGGGCTGGCCGACGGGCTGGTGGAAAACCTCTACGCCCTCTTCCCGCAGAACCCCGAGATCGTAGACTACATCGTCACGTTCGCCGAAAAGGCGCTCGCCCGTACACAGGGCGGCGTGGTGGCCGCCGTGGCGCTGGTCATGCTCTTCTGGGCTGTGATCCGGGTCTTCGGCTCGATCGAAAGCGCCTTCAACAACATCTGGGAGGTCAAGGTCGATCGCAGCCTCACCCGCCAGTATACCGACTACATCGCCGTGGTGATGATCGTGCCGGTGCTGTGGGTCGTTGCCAATGCCGTCGGCAAATTCGCCCAGCAGATGCTGGGCTTCGACGGCAGCTGGTATTTCACCCTGCTCTCGCACCTGGCGTCGATGGTCATCATCTGGGTCATGTTCACCATCCTGTATATCATCATCCCCAATACGAAGGTCAAATTCAGGAGCGCCCTGATGGCGGGCATCGTCGCCGGCACGCTTTTCCTGCTTTTCCAGTGGGGATACCTCTACATCCAGCGGTGGATGACCTCCTACAATGCCATTTACGGCAGTTTCGCAGCGTTGCCGCTGTTGCTCATCTGGCTCCAGACCTCGTGGCAGATCCTGCTGTTCGGCGGCGAATTGTCGTTCGCCTACCAGAACATCGCCCGTTTCGGCGAAGAGCGCGAATCGCTGCTCATCAGCTACGACCAGCGGCGCAAGATCCTGCTGGCCGTGATGCTCACGGTCGTGCGGCGCTTCCGCGGCCAGGGCGGCGCCACCCCGGCCGACGAGATCCGGGCACAACTGGATCTGCCCACGCGCATCGTCAACGACATCCTTTACCAGCTCGTGCAGGCCGGACAACTGATCGCCGTGCCCTCGGGCGACGGCGAGCGCGAAGTGGCCTTCGCCCCGGCGCACGACCCCCAGTCGATGACCGTTTACGGCATACTCGAAGCGGTCGAAAAATCGGGGCAAACGACCGTCGACCTGACCCAGAGCGCCGAACTGACCCGCATCGACCAAGAACTGGAAACGCTCAAAGAGACCGCCCGCAAATCGCAGGACAACGTCCGGCTGGTGGATTTACTGTAAAACAATATGGAGAGACCTTTGGAACGCGTAGTGATCGTCGGCAGTGGAAACCTTGCCGAAGCATTGGCACAGGCCGTCGCCCGAAGCGGCCTGCAACTGGTACAGTTGTTCGCCCGCAACGCCGCGCGGGGGGAGGCTGTCGCCGCACTCGCCGGAACGCAGTGGACAGCAGACCCGGCACGGCTGGCCGACGCGGACATATACCTGATCTCGGTGAGCGACAAGGCAGTCGGGGAGGTAGCCGCGGCGCTGCCCCTGCCTGCAGGAGCCGTCGTCGCCCATACTGCGGGGAGCGTACCGCTCGATGCGCTTCCCGCCCACGCACGCCGCGCCGTCTTCTATCCGTTGCAAACCTTCACCAAAGGGCGCAGCGTGGATTTTTCGCAAATCCCCCTCTTCCTCGAAACCGATGACGAATCCCTGCGTCCCGCACTCGAAGCCTTCGCCCGCCGTCTTTCGCACACGGTGGTGTGGGCCGACTCGGCCTGCCGCGCCAAGGTGCACCTCGCGGCGGTTTTCGCCTGCAACTTCGTCAACCACATGTACGCCGTCGGCGAAGGCATCGTCCGCAGCGCGGGCCTGCCCTTCGACGTACTCAAACCGCTCCTGGCCGAGACCGCTGCCAAGACGCTCGACGCCGCCTCCCCGGCCGACGTGCAGACAGGCCCCGCCGTGCGCAACGACCTGCACACGATGGCACGCCACCGTGCACTGCTCGCCGCCGACCCCCGACTCGAAAACATCTACTCGATAATAAGCAACAACATATGGGAAACTTCAAAGAAGATATAGCCCGCACCGAGGCGTTTATCTTCGACGTGGACGGCGTGATGACCGACGGCGGCATCATCCCCACGCTCGACGGCGATTTCATCCGCCGCTACAATGCCAAGGACGGCTATGCGCTGGGCTACGCCGTCAAGATGGGCTACAAGGTCTGCATCATCACCGGCGGACGCGGCAAGACGCTCGAAAACCGCCTGCGGATGCTGGGTATCAACCGCTACTACACCGACTGCATGGACAAAATCACGGCCATGCGGGAATATTTCGCCGACGAGGGCATCGACCCCGCGCACGCGATCTACATGGGCGACGACATCCCCGACCTGGAGTGCATGCGCGAGGTGGGCATCCCGGTCTGCCCGGCCGACGCCGCGGCCGAAGTGATCGAGGCTTCGCGTTACGTCTCGGAGTTCCGGGGCGGCGAAGGGGCCGTGCGCGACATCGTCGAACAAGTGCTCCGCGCCCGCGGCGACTGGGCGAAAAACTCCGAGGGCGTCACCCCGTCGTCGCTGGCGGCATCGCGGTAAACCCGCCCCGGAACGGCCACGGAAAAGCCGGGCTTCGCGAACGAAGCCCGGCTTTTTCATAATACTGCCTGAAGGCACCTATTGCATCCACTCGACATCCGTCGCATCGCGGAACAGGATGTTGAGCGGCCGCACAAGGCTCGCGGCATCGGCGGCGAAGATGAACCGCACCTTGTCGACGGGTACCGTCAGGAAGACCGTCGAGGGGTAGCCGCCGATCATGTCGACGCGATCGATGAGCGACCAGACGAATATTTCGAAAGGCATCTGGCCCGGCAGCAGCGTCAGCCCGGGGAATTCCGTTTCATACCCCGCCGAAGTGGTATCGGCAGGATGGGGTTTGAAGAACACGTCGTACTGCGCGCCGTACTGCTCCATGATCCGTGCTACATAATCGCGCTGCAAGCGGGCGCTGGCATCGTCGGCATGGCTCGTGCCGATGATGATGAGGTTTTTCTTCGGGGAGGCGTCGAACAGCGCCGCAAATTTGTCGTAATCAAATCCCGCCATGTCGTAGAACCGCTTGCGCGAGGACTCGGGCAGCGCCGAAAGCATCTCGTAAGGCTGGATGCTTTCGATCTCCATCTCCCCGAGCTTCTCGGTGATGAACGGACAGGAACTTTCCAGCAGCGAACCGTCCTGCACCACCAGCCGGTAATCGGGGCGGGTAGAAAGGTAATAAGGCCACGTATAGCTTTCGAACTCGGGCAGCGAACGGGTCTCGGGATAACGTCCGCCGTGGTTCCAGTCCAGCGCCTCGACCTCCGAGGCATAGCTCTCCCAGTTCTGCTCGGCCGTCGCCGCGTCGCCGAAATAGTTGTAAAAATTATTGTAGGTTCCCGTACCGTCGGAGAGCATGCTCACCTTGACCCGTGCCGAGTCGATCCCCTGCGCCACGAACCAGTCGTAGCCGATCCGGCAGCGCAGGTCGTCCACATAGAGGCCGAAGACGGCCGTCGGGTCGGCACTGTTGATCTCCAGGATACGGCGCTTCATTTCGCGCGCCATAGCCTCCATTTCGGCCTGCGTGGCATCGGCCGTTCGGTCTGCGGCGGTCGTAACCTCGGCACGCGCCGGGAACTCCGCCGGGTCGAACGTCTTGGAGCGCGAATAGAACACGTAGCCGGGCTTGTCGTGCGAGAGCAGGTGAATGCCCGCATACAAGGTAGGCATCGTCCCGAACGTCACGTAGAAATAATAGTCGGGGGAGTCGTAGCCGGCCGACAGGGCCCCCTGCGACAGGCGGAAAGGCACGATCGCATCCCCGCATGCAAAGGCGAGCTGGGCGCTGCGTGCGGCACCCGGATTCTCGTCGAGGCTCAGTTCGACCTCGGAATATCCCGCAGGGCCCTCGGTCGCGGAAAGCCTGAACCACGTATCCCCCGCAGCCTTCGTCACACGCCACGGGGCGGGAGCCAGCACGGAAATCTTGCCCGCACGGGCCAGTCCGTCGAGCGACAGGAAATGTTCCCCGCCGTTGATTACGATCAGGTTCTGCGATACTTCGTCATCGCTGCACGCCGCGGTGCCCGAAAGCAGCGCCAGGCAAAGGAAGAGCCGAAATAATCTTTTCATAAAGCGAATTGTTTTTCGATACTGCATATATAAACGCCGCGAATCCCGTTTTACTGCGTTGCCGCAAAAAATAACGGTAAAATTTAAGCCGCACGGGTTGTCCCGTGCGGCTTTGTCATTGAAAACGAGGAGTTAGCCGTTTCTTTTCTTCTTGATCCGGTCGAAATGCCCGCGGATGTGCTCGCGGAATAATTCCCGGCGGTATTTCAGATCGGCCTGCCAACCCAGCCAGCGGGTATAGCGCTCGCGCTTTTCAGGATAAATGTCGCGGATCGTCACCAGGATGCCCGTTTCCTCCACGCCGCCGAAATCGGGGTTCGACACCGTATCGAAGACCCGCATCGTGGGCGAAAGGTTCATGTAGGCATTTATCAGCGGCGGGATGTTCTCGTTGAACTCGCGGATCTTCTGGATCAGTATCCGGTAGTTCTCCTGATAGGTACGCCCCGTGAAAAGCTGTTCGTAATAGGGGTCGTCCAAGTCGAGCTTCAACGGATGGATACCCTCCACGAGGTTCTCGCGGTCGGGGAAATAGCGGCGCAGGAACCAGATCAGCGCATTGCGCGCCACGGCCTTGTAGGTCGTATACATCGTCACCTTGCCGAAAAGGTATTTCGCATTCGGATCCAGCACGATCAGCGCCCCGAGGCCGTCCCAAAGGTTATCCAGCGCGTAGATGCTCTTGGCGTTGCCGCGCGCCTGGTAGGAGGGCTGCACGAACGAGCGTCCCAGCTCGATGGTGCGGGGCAGGTACTTGCGACGGAACTTGTCGCTGAAACGGAAATAGTGTTCGGTCGAGAGGTGGCGGGGATATTCGTCCGTACAGATGATGAAACGGTAGCCTCCGACGATCTCCCCGGCCGCCGGATCCCAGACGATCAGCTGGTAATACCCGTCCTCGGCCAGGTCTTCGGCGTCGATATCCACCTCCCGGCCCGTACCGCCGCCGGCGCCGCGGAACGCGATCTCGCGCAGCCGTCCGATTTCACGCATCAGCGCCGGGCACTCCGACGCCGGGAAGATATAGATCTCGTTCCCGGCCTTCTTCGTGTCGCGCGCTTTGCGCACGGGCGTAAGCTCGGCGCGGAGCAATTCCCGGTCGACGGGAGGTATGATAGGTTCCATTTCTCGTGCTTGCATAACTTAGGACAAAAATACCGATTTACCCGTTATTTTCCGCCGGGAGGAGCATATTTTCCAAAAAATACGCTTTTTTGCGTACGAACTCCGCCTGGTCGCGGAGGCCGCCGTAGCGTTGCAGCTCGGCGACGGGGATGGGGTCGCCCACGAGGATGCGGAAATGCTTGCCCTTCTGCGAAAACATCTCGTCGGACAACCACAGCATCTCGATATTGAATTTCACGCCCAGCATCCGGCGGATACGATCGACGCGGTAAAAGAAGTTCGACAACCGTCCCTCGACGAACACCGGCACGATCTGGCGCTGCGAGGCATAGGCTTTCTTCAGGAAATTGGTCTTCCACGGCAGGTCGGTCACCTCGCCCCCGATGCAGCGCGAGCACAGCCCGGCGGGGAAGGTGAGGATAGGCAGCTCGCCGAAGAACTCCTCGTCGAACTTGCGGGCGTAAAGGCTGTTCTGCGAACCGTGTTTGTTGACCGGGATCCACAGCGGGCGGAGGGGTTCGAGGTGCATCAGCAGGTCGTTGACCACCACGCGCGCATCGCCGAAGCGGTCGATCAGCTTGTCGGCCAGCATCATGCCGTCCATCCCCCCGAACGGATGGTTCGATGCGAAAAGATAACGGCCTTTGGGATCGAGTTTTTCGAGCCCTTCGACCGAATAGGTCACCTGCCATTCGCGGAAACAGGCACGGATGAACTCCTGCGGCGGCAGGTTCCAGTAATGCTCGAGGATGTAATTGATTTCCGGCTCATGGATCGTACGGCGGAGCCAGCGGAGGACGAACCCGGGAACCCAGCGGGCCAACCGCGGGGCTTTCTCGGCGAGTACCGCTCCGATATCTATTCTGGGCATAGGGATGTTCAAAAAATTATATCCGCAAATATAGGTATTGTTTTTCGAAAAATCCCTAACTTTACACCCAAATCGACCTCATCGGCAACGAATATGTCTCAGTACCATACACCTGTCCTTCTGGAAGAGTCCGTCGGCCTGCTCGGCATCGACCCCGCAGGCACCTACGTCGACCTCACTTTCGGCGGGGGCGGCCACTCGCGCCGTATCCTCGAAGAGTTGGGGCCCGAAGGGCGGCTCTATGCCTTCGACCAGGATCGCGATACGCTCGCGAACGCCCCCGATGACGCCCGGTTCCGCTATGTCGAGAGCAATTTCCGTTTCCTGCGCGGAGCCCTCAGGCTGCGCGGGGTGACCGAGACGGACGGCATACTGGCCGACCTGGGAGTCTCGTCGCACCATTTCGATGCCGTGGAACGGGGTTTTTCGTTCCGGGGCGAGGCGCCGCTGGACATGCGCATGAACCAGCGGGGCGGGCTGACGGCGGCGAAGGTCGTCAACAGCTACCCGGCCCAGACGCTCACGCAGCTGCTGGGGGACTGGGGCGAACTGGACACCCCGTGGAAGGTCGCCAACTGCATCGTCCGGGCGCGGGAAACGGCGCCGATTCAAACCACGGCGCAGCTGGTCGAGGCCGTCCGTCCCTGCACGCCGAAGAAAGACGAGTCGAAATTCCTGACCAAGCTCTTCCAGGCCCTCCGCATCGAGGTCAACGGCGAGATGGAGGCGCTCAAGATGGCGCTCGAACAGAGCCTCAGGGTATTGCGCCCGGGCGGACGGCTGGTCGTCATCTCCTACCACTCGCTCGAAGACCGGCTGGTAAAGAATTTCCTGCGCAGCGGCAATTTCGCGGGCGAGGTGGAAAAGGATTTCTACGGCCGCGCCCTCACGCCGTTCGAAATCCTCACGCGCAAGGCGGTCGTCCCCTCGGACGAAGAACTGGAACGCAACCCCCGGTCGCGCTCGGCGAAGCTGCGCGCCGCCGTAAAACGATGACCCGGCCATGTATCCCGACCACGAATTCGACCCCATAACCCCCGAAGAGGAGGCGCAGCGCGCACAGGAAGCGGAATTCGCCCGCCGCGTGCGGCGCGAGGTACTGCGCATCGAACGGGGCGAGGCCGAGGAGGAGATCCGCGCCGACCTGGAGCGCGAGGCAGAAGAGAAAGCCGAAGCCGAGGAGCGCGAACGCAGGGAGCGCCGCCGCAAGGCCAGTACCTTCTGGCAGCTTTTTTCGGGCACGATCCTCGTACGCGAAGGCGTATCGAAATATTACCCCTACATGCTCTCGATCGCGGGCATGTTCTTCCTGAGCATCGCCGTCATGTTCACGGCGCTGCACCTCGACATGAAATACACGCGCCTCGAACGCGAAGTCCAGATCCTGCGCGAACGGTCGATCCGCCTGCAGGAGCAGCGTTACAGCCGTACGACCCACTCGGCCATCGTCGAGCGGCTGCGCGAACGCGGCATCGACCTCAATGACCCCTCCGCCCCGGGCGAAATCATCGAAAATTAAACGGCGATGAAACAGGAGCGTTCGAAGATCAAAAGCGACATTCTGCTGCGGGTACGGCTGCTTTACGTGCTGTTCATACTCGCGGGGCTCACCGTGTTCGCACGCCTGGTCTGGGTACAGCTTTTCAGCGCCGAAGTGGCCTACAACGCCGACCGGCTCGCCAGCCGCATCTTCACCGAAGAGACCATCCCGGCCCAGCGGGGCAGCATCCTCTCGCGCAACGGGGCGCCGCTGGCGACCTCGATCTTCCGCTACCAGGCGGCCTTCGACTTCGCTTCGCCCGGCCTCGATTCGCTCAAGACCTTCCGCGAACAGAGCGACTCGCTCGCCAAGCTGCTCTCCGCCTTCTTCAAGGACAAACCCGCCTCGGAATACGCCCGCCGTTTCCGCGAGGAGCACGCCCGCCGCTACCGGCTGGTCAACGGCCGCGACACCTCCTACCTGCGCTCCGAAGGGTGGCTGTCGCGCATGATGGATCGCCTGCGGGGCGAGGAGTACGTCACCCGGAAAATCTACGACACGATCCGCGACCACACCCCCGTCAACATCTTTCCCCGCGAGGTGGACTATGCCGAATGGCAGACCCTGCGGCGTTACCCGATGCTGAACTGGAACATGGGCATGGTCTACCGCCTCGTCGAACGCGACCAGCGCATCTACCCGCAGGGCGAACTGGCGCGCCGTACGATCGGGCTCACGGGCGACAAGGGCAATTACGGCATCGAGGAGGCCTACCGCGAGGAACTCGCGGGACGGGACGGCAAGGCGCTGCGGCAGCGTATCGCCCGGGGCTTCTACGGCCGCGTGGCGGGAGCCGGGCATGAAGACCCGGTGGACGGATACGACATCGTGACGACACTCGACCTCGACCTGCAGGACGTGGCCGACAAGGCGCTGCGGCGCCAGTTGGAAGCCCAGAACGCCATCTGGGGCACGACCATCGTCATGGAGGTGGAGACCGGCGAGATCCTCGCCATGGCCAACCTGGGCCGCTCGGGTTCCTCGGGCAGCAGCTATTACGAAAGGGAGAACTATGCGCTGGGACGCAGCATGGAGCCCGGATCGACCTTCAAGCTGGCGACGATGCTCACGCTGCTCGACGACGCCGGCATGTCGCCCGAGACGACCTACGACACGCACAACGGCGACCCCGTGACGGTCGGCCCGGCCAGGAATATCCGCGACTCGCACCGGGGCGACCACGTCATCGACTTCCGCCGCGCCGTAGCCTCGTCGTCGAACGTCTATTTCGCCAAGGCGATCTGGGATCGCTACGGCATCACGGGCAAGAAGCAGGAATACAGCGACTTCCTGCACGAGAAGCTCCACCTGGGCAAGACCGTCGGGCTGGAACGGCTCGGCGAACGCGCCCCGTCGATCACTGCCGACTGGAAAGTACCCGACCCGGGCGTCATGCTCGTCAAGATGAGCTACGGCTACCGCGTGCGGCTGGCGCCGATCCAGATGATCACGTTCTACAACGCCATCGCCAACGGCGGGAAGATGATCTCGCCCGTGCTGATCCGCGAACTGCGGCGCGGCGACCACGTCGAGGAGCGGTTCGAGACGCAGACCATCGCCTCGTCGATCTGCTCGCGCGCGGCGTTGCGCGAGGTGCAACGCTGCCTCGAACTGGTCTGCACGCAAGGTACCGCAAGCCTCTATTTCAAGGACTCCACGCGCCTGCGCGTGGCCGCCAAGACCGGCACGGCGCAGATCACCGACGCCCGCAGCCGCGAGGGGCGCTACTACCTCGGTTCGATGGTCGCCTATTTCCCGGCCGACAATCCCCGCTATACGGTGCTGACGACCATCGAAACCCGGGCGCAACCGGGCAAAGCCTACTACGGCGGGCCGCTGGCGGGCCCCGTGGTCAAACGGATGGTCGATTACATTTACAACCGCAACCGCGACTGGTACGGCCGCGTGGAGCGGCACGGCGACCGCTGCTACCCGGGGCACGTCAAGGGCGGCGACATCGCCCAGATCCGCCGCGTGGCCGACAAGTTCTCGCCCCGCGCCTCGTTCGACCAGCGTACAGGCTGGGGGCGCGCCCGGGTCGACAGCCTCTCGAACGTAATCATCACGAGCCTCCCGGCCGAAACAGGGACGATGCCCGACGTGCGCGGCATGGGGCTCAAGGATGCGCTGTTCGTTCTCGAAAGCCGCGGGCTGAAAGTCCGTTTTTCGGGCGTGGGCGCCGTAACACAGCAAAGTATCCCCGCCGGAGCGCGCATCACGCCGGGCTCGACGGTCGGCATAACACTGAAATAAGATGAAAACACTGAAAGACCTACTCAAAGATACGCCCGTCACGGTGCTGCACGGCGACGGTTCCACGACGGTGGCCGCCCTGGCCTACGATTCGCGGGCCGTGACGCGGGGCGACTGTTTTTTCGCCACCCGCGGCACGCAGTCCGACGGGCACGACTTCATCCCCGACGCCGTCGCAAAAGGCGCCTCGGCCGTCGTCTGCGAGCAGTTGCCTGCCGAGACGGCCGACGGGGTAGCCTACGTCGTCGTCCCCGACGCCGCGGGAGCGCTGGCCGACATGGCCGCCGCTTTCTACGACCACCCGAGCCGCGAACTGAAACTCGTAGGCATCACCGGCACCAACGGCAAGACCACGACCGTGACATTGCTCTACGACCTTGTGCGGGCACTGGGCTACAAGGCCGGGCTGGTCTCGACGGTCGTCTACAAAGTCGGCGAACGCATCGTCGAGGCGACCCACACCACGCCCGACCCCGTGCGGCTGAACGCCATGATGCGCGAGATGGCCGACGAAGGGTGCGAATACTGCTTCATGGAGTGTTCGTCGCATGCCATCGTGCAGCAACGCACGCGGGGACTGCATTTCGCGGGCGGCATCTTCTCGAACATCACCCACGACCACCTCGACTACCACAAGACCTTCGCCAAATACATCCGCGCCAAAAAACTCTTCTTCGACTCCCTCGCCAAGGATGCCTTCGCCCTGACGAACGCCGACGACAAAAACGGCCGCGTCATGGTGCAAAACACCGCAGCCGGGATACACACCTATTCGCTGCGCACGATGGCCGATTTCCGCTGCAAGATCGTCGAGATGCACGTCGACGGCATGCTGCTGCGCATCGACGGGCAGGAGGTCTGGGTCGGGCTCGTAGGACGCTTCAACGCCTATAACCTGCTGGCCGTCTACGGCGCCGCGGTACTGCTGGGACTCGACCGCACCGAAGTGCTGCGTGCCATGAGCATGCTCCATGCCGTGAGCGGGCGCTTCGAATTCGTGCGGGCGGAGAACGGAACCACGGCCATCGTCGACTATGCGCATACGCCCGACGCACTGGAGAACGTCATCCAGACCGTCGAGGAGATCCGCACCCCGGCGCAACAGTTGATCGTCGTCTGCGGCTGCGGCGGCGACCGCGACCGCACCAAACGACCCGAGATGGCGCAGATCGCGGTGAAATACGCCGATACGGCCATCTTCACCTCGGACAACCCGCGCCACGAGTCGCCCGGGGCGATCCTCGACGAGATGGCCGCCGGCCTCGACCCCGGCGCCCGGTTCCTGCGCATCGTCGACCGTGCCGAGGCCATCCGCACCGCCGCAATGCTCTCCCGGCCGGGCGACATCCTGCTCATCGCGGGCAAAGGGCACGAAACCTACCAGATCATCGGCGACGTAAAACACCACTTCGACGACAAGGAGGAGGTCGCCAAGGCCTTCGGCACACTCAGGAACTAAAAACCCGACATACGACATGTTCTATCACATTTTCAAACATTTAGGCGAACACTACGACATCCCGGGCTCGGGTATGTTCCAGTATATTTCGTTCCGCGCGGCGGCGGCCATCATCCTCGCGCTGCTGATCGTCATCATCTTCGGCCGCAAGATCATCGACTTCCTGCGCCGCAAGCAAATCGGCGAGGACATCCGCGACCTCGGGCTCGAGGGACAGCTCCAGAAACGCGGCACCCCCACGATGGGCGGCGTCATCATCCTGCTGGCGATCCTCGTCCCGATCCTGCTCTTCGGACGGCTCGACAACATCTACATCCAGCTGATGATCGTCTCGACCGTCTGGCTGGGGCTGATCGGCGGGCTGGACGACTACATCAAGGTCTTCCGCCACAACAAGGAGGGGCTCAAGGGCCGCTTCAAGATCGTGGGCCAGGTCGGGCTGGGCATCATCGTCGGCACGACGATGTGGCTTTCGCCCCAGATCATCGTCCGCGAGAAGGTCACGCAGCCCGTGCAGACCGTCTACCTGAACCCCGACGGGTCGGTGATCGAAAGCGTGCAGCGGAACGTCGTCCTGAGCTCGGAAAGCACCAAGACCACCAAAACCACCATCCCCTTCGTCAAGAACAACGAATTCGACTACGGATGGCTCACGGGCGAAACCAGCGCCGCCACGTGGCTGCTCTACGTGCTGGTGGCGATCTTCGTCGTCACGGCGGTGTCGAACGGCGCCAACCTCACCGACGGCCTCGACGGGCTGGCCACGGGCGTCTCCGTCCCGATCGTGGCAGTACTCGGCGTACTGGCCTACCTCTCGGGGCATATCGTCTACGCCGACTACCTCAACATCATGTATATCCCCGACAGCGGAGAGCTGGTCGTCTTCGCGGCGGCCTTCGCGGGGGCGCTGGTCGGCTTCCTGTGGTACAACTCCTTCCCGGCGCAGATCTTCATGGGTGACACCGGCTCCCTGTCGATCGGCGGCATCATCGCCGTCTTCGCCCTCTGCATCCGCAAGGAACTGCTGCTGCCGCTGCTGTGCGGCGTGTTCCTGGTCGAGAGTTTCTCGGTGATGATGCAGGTCGGCTACTTCAAATACACCAAACGCAAATTCGGCGAAGGGCAGCGCCTGTTGCTGATGGCTCCCGTACACCATCATTTCCAGAAAAAAGGGCAGTTCGAAACCAAGATCGTGCTCCGCTTCTGGATCATCTCGCTGCTACTGGCCGCCATTACCCTGGTAACGCTCAAAATACGTTAATAAACCGCCATGTATACCCCGACCCGCCTTACCGCCATCGCCCTGCTCTTCGCAACGTCGCTCCAGGCCCAGCCGCCGCAGCGGATGGTACGCTCGCAGATCCCGGAACCCTACCCCGTGCTTACGGCCACGCCGTCGGGAGAGGCCGTACCCGAATCGCCCGACCCGCTGGTGCGCTACCGCTGGACGAAAGTATCGCCGGACGACGGGCTGGAGATATACACGATCTACCCCAGGCAGGCGACAGCCTCGAACCCCGAAGCCGCCGACCTCGGAGACCCGCGCCGGATCACCGTCAGCGACGTATGCGACCTGATGTTCGACTTCGGCCAGGTGAACGCCGGATGGCTCGAATTCGACTGCGACACCCCCGACGTCGCGTTCGAGGCCAGCATCAGCGAGTTCAACGAACCGGCCGTGTTCAACGCCGGCTCGGAGCACCCGGTGAAAACCGCCGTCCCCGCTCGCTACGGCAACAGCTTCCGGCTGGAGCTGAACAGGGAGCTCTACGAAGGCGTCCGCTTCGGGTGGATACACGTTCGCAGCCTCCGGAAGCCCGCCGTCATCCGCAACGTACGGCTTGTCTGCCAGACCAAACCGGTCAACTACGAAGGGTGGTTCGATTGCAACGACCCGCAGCTGACGCGCATCTGGTACACGGGAGCCTACACCGTGCGGCTGAACCTGCTGAAAGACTATTTCGGGGCGATCCTCATGGAGCGCAGCGACCGCCATTCATGGACGGGCGACGCCTATACGGCGCAGGCCGCGGCGCTGGCCGCCTTCGGCAACTTCCCGTTCATCCGCAAGAACCTGCTCTACACCTCGACGCAGGACAACGGCATCGCCAGTTACTCGCTCTATTGGGTGCTGAGCCTGCTGGATTACTACAACTATACGGGCGATGCGGAGACGCTCGCCCTGCTGACCGAAAACGCCTGCCGGAAACTCGACGCCGCCTACGACCACTACGACACGCTGCCCCGGCTCTGGTTCTACGGCTGGGACGAGCGGCTCGGGGCGGGTTTCGAAGCCCCCGATTTCCGGGAGCCGCAGACCGCCTACCGTATGCTGGCCATCGGTACCTGGCGGCAGTTCGCCGCTGCCATGCGCCAGGCCGGCAACCGGGAACTGGCCGGGAAATACGAGCGCTACGTCGACGAAAAGACCGAAGCCCTGCGCCGCGATCCCCGCTGGTACGAGGGGCTGGGGCTCTTCGCTGCCACGGATGCCGCCAACGCCGGGTTCGCCACGCCCGCCGAGCGCGAAGCCCTGCTGGCCCGGAATTTCTCCGACCGCCTGCAGCGGGTCTCATACTCGCCCTTCAACCAGTATTTCGTATTGCAGGCATTGGCGTCCCTGGGAGCTTACGACCGTGCGCTGCACACCGTCGACGATTGCTGGGGCGGACAATTGCGCTATGGCGCCACCACCTTCTTCGAGGTGTTCCGCCCCTCGTGGAACGACTGCAAACTTTCCGACAACGACGCCCCGGTCAACAACCAGTGCGGCTACACCAGCCTGACCCACCCGTGGAGCGCCGGTGTCACCAAGTGGCTGAGCGAGGAGGTGCTGGGCATAAAACCCCAGCTCCCGGGCTTCGTCCGCTTCGCCGTGAAACCCCGCCTCGCCGGATCGCTCACCCGCGTGGAGGGCGGAGTCCCGACGCCGCGCGGCATTGCCCGGGCATCGCTCGACATGACCGCGCGCCGCGGTTCGCTCACCGTGCCCGAAGGTTCGGAGGCCGAATTCTGCATCCCCGCGGACGGACTTCGCATCGGCACCATATACCTCGACGGCAAGCCCTGTGCCGCCGACCGTACGGACGACGGCTACTACCGTATTTCGGGGATCGGCGCGGGGCGCCACGCCATCCGGTTCGATGCCGAAGGCGAATTCCGCCCCCTGCAAACGCAGGAGGAGATCGCCTACCGCATCCCCGCTGAAAAATTCAGCGAGGACGCCGCGACGCAGGGCGACTGGCAGGATAAATACGGCTCGCAGGGCTACGTGCTCTTCAGCTACGATACGGCGGGCGCACACCGCGTAAAACAACCCGACCGCATCCGCAGCATCGTCTACGCGAACTACGACCGCATGGGCCACGTACACTATGCCGATGCGGCAGGCGACCCCCGTGCGCTCCGATCCGACCGCCGGGGCGACGGCTCCCGCAGCCTGGGCGCCATCGTCACGCGCGACCCGGTCGCCTGCTGGCAGGTGATGACCGTCGACCTCGACGCCCGGGACACGGAGCCCTACCGCATTTCGCTCTATTTCGCGGACTACGAACGGGCGGGGCGCCGCAGCGCCTTCGAGATTTTCGACCTTCGAACCAAAGAACTGCTCGCTCCGGTATACATGGTACGTGACTACGGTGAAGGCAAATACGTCACGTTCGAAGCCTCGGGTTCCGTGCGCATCCGCATCTGCCAGGTGCGCGGCCCCAATGCGGCCTGTTCGGGAATATTCTTCGACTGAAACGATAAAACATAAAAGATGAAACGCATCGCAGTCCTGGGCGGAGGCATCAGCGGTTACGGCTCCGCGATCCTCGCCAAAAAGAAAGGGTTCGACGTATTCCTCTCCGATATGGGGAAGATCGCCGACCGCTACAAAGCCAAGCTCGACGAGTGGCAGGTTCCCTACGAGGAAGGCGGCCACACCGAGGAACGCATCCTCGCGGCACACGAGGTCATCAAGTCGCCGGGCATCCCCGAAACGGCCCCCATGGTGCGGAAAATCCGTGCGGCAGGCATTCCCGTCATTTCGGAAATGGAGTTCGCAGGCCGTTACCTGGGCCGGTCGAAGTGCATCTGCATCACCGGCTCGAACGGCAAGACCACTACCACGTCGCTCGTCTACAAGATCATGCGCGACGCCGGGATGAACGCCGCCCTGGGCGGCAACATCGGCGAGAGTTTCGCCTACTCCGTGGCCACGGGCGACTACGACTGGTACGTGCTGGAATTAAGCTCGTTCCAGCTCGACGGCATGTTCAGGTTCCGCGCCCACATCGGCGTGCTGATGAACATCACGCCCGACCACCTCGACCGCTACGGACACTGTTTCCAGAACTACGTCGATTCGAAGATGCGCATCACGCAGAACCAGAACTCGCGCGATTATTTCGTCTATTCGGGCGACGATGAGGTGATCTGGCAGCAGCTTCCCAGGTACGACCTGCGCATGAAGCAACTTCCCTTCGCCGCAAAGAATGCCGTGGCGAGCGGTGCCGGCGACGCCTTCCTCTGCGACGGCAAATTCACGGCGGCTGTCGGGAAGGCCTCGGTCGAGATCGACACGGCCAAGATGCAGCTCAAAGGGCTGCACAATGCCTATAACGCCATGGCTGCGGCTCTTGCGACCCTTGCGGCAGGCGTCGCGCCGGCCTCGATCCGCCGCTCGATCTACGGCTTCGCCCCCGTCTGCCACCGCCTCGAACCCGTCCGGGAAAGCGGCGGCGTACTGTGGATCAACGATTCCAAGGCCACCAATGTCGACTCGGTATACTATGCGCTCGAAAGCATGACGCGCCCCGTGGTATGGATCGCCGGGGGCACGGACAAAGGCAACGACTACGAACCGCTGAAGGCTTTCGCCCGTGCGAAGGTACATACGCTCGTCTGCATGGGCGCGGACAACTCCAAGCTGATCGAAGAGTTCACGGGTGTGGTGCCCGAAGTGGTCTCCACCGGCTCGCTCGACGCCGCGATGGAGGCCGCCAAAGCCGCCGCACAGCCCGGCGACGCGGTGCTGCTCTCGCCCGCCTGCGCGAGTTTCGACCTCTTCAAAAACTACGAAAACCGCGGCGAGCTGTTCAAGGCGTGGGTAAACGAAAAGGCATAGCACGATGAAGCTCGGCGAACGGAAATACACGCAGGACGAAGGGCCGGCGCAGGAGCCCTGGACGGAAGCGCCCGGGAAATCCCCCCGCGCAGCGGACGGGAAGACCGGGGCGCAGGACGCGCCCCGACGCCGCGGCGTGCGCGGCACCGATACCGGGGAGAGCGCCTGCGAAACCCCCGAAGCCCCCGAAAAACACAAGTTCCGGCTCTTTACCGGCGACCGCGTCCTGTGGATCATCGTCGCGGCGCTGGCGGTGATTTCCGTGCTGGTGGTCTACTCGTCGACGGCCAAGATGGCCTACGACGCCCACACGGCGCGCACGACGGCCCATTTCCTGCGCCAGCAACTCATCATCCTCGTCGTCAGCCTCATCATCATGGTCGCCGTGCAGAAGATCAACTGCCGGATTTACAACCTGTTCTCCCGCCCCGTCTATTTCCTTTCGGTAGCACTCACCGTCGCCGTCTATTTCATCGGCGCCACGACCAACGGCGCCGCCCGCTGGATACCCCTCGGGCCGTTCCAGTTCCAGCCCTCCGAGGCGCTGAAGGTCGCCACGGTACTGTTCCTGGCCCGGCAACTGGCCGGACGGCAGTCGAAAATCGACAAAATACGCATCGTCCCGTCGCTCAAATTCTGGACGTGGCGTTCGTCGCGCGAACAGCGCCGCATCTGGCGCGAGGGGACATGGCCGATCCTGATGCCCGTCGTGGTCTCGTGCGCGGTGATCTTCCCGGCCCACACTTCCTCGGCCGTACTGGTTTTCATGGCCTCGTGGGTCATGATGCTCATCGGGCGCGTCCGGCTGGGCGAACTGGTGAAACTCATCGGGCTGGCCTGCATCGGCATCGTCTTCATCATGACGCTCAACCTGGGGCGCAGCGAGACTGCCGAAGGGCGCGTCTCGACATGGATCCATCTCTGGACACGCTCGCAGACCGAAAAACCGATCGAGCACCTCACCGACACCGAGCGGTCGATGATCGCCATCCACAACGGCGGGGTCTTCGGCGAAGGCGCCGGACAGAGCGCCATGCGCGTCGAGATGATCCATCCCGAAAGCGACTATGCCTACGCCTTCTTCGTCGAGGAATACGGCATCGTACTGGCACTGGCCCTGTTGATGCTCTACCTGTGGATATTCTTCCGGGGCATCGAGATATTCCGCCGCTGCGGGACGGCATTCCCGGGACTGCTGGTACTGGGGCTCGCCCTGCTGATAACCTGCCAGGCGCTGCTGCATATCATGGTGACCGTCAACCTGATCCCCGAAACGGGACAGACGCTGCCGCTGATCTCGCGCGGCGGTTCGTCGACCATCTTCACCACCATCGCGCTGGGCATGATCCTCAGCGTCAGCCGCCAGAACGACGAACAGTCGCACGATACGCCCCGCAGCGAATCCATTTACGAAAAATAACACGGTCATGGATGACATAAGACTCGACAAATACCTTTGGGCGGTGCGGGTGTTCAAGACCCGCAGCGACGCCGCGGATGCCATCCGCAACAACAAAGTCACGGTAAACGGCTCCGCCGCCAAACCCTCGCGCGAAGTGAAGGTCGGCGACGTGATCGCCGTGCGCAAGATGCAGGTGACCTACTCCTACCGGGTGCTCGACCTCGTGTCGAGCCGCCAGCCGGCCAAGAATGTCCCCCTGTACTGCCTCAACATCACCCCGCAGGAGGAGCTGGACAAGCTCAGCATCCCGCGCGAAACGATCTTCGTCTTCCGCGACCGCGGTACGGGGCGCCCGACCAAAAAGGAGCGCCGCGAACTGGACGGGCTGATGGACGGAATCTACTACGACGGGGACGAGTAGGCCAGCATGTCCGGTGTCTCCCCATACGAACTCCTGACCTTCGCTTCGTCGTCCGTAGCCGCCGCCCTGGGCGCCCTGCTGCTGGGGCTCCGCATCCCGGGCGGGCAGGCGCTCGGCACCCTGCGCACGGCAAGGGGCTATCTGGCGCTGTCCTGTTTCATCTGGGCTGCGGCAGGTTTCGCCGGCACGTTCCTGCATCCGGACGTCGGGGATAAGCCCTGACCGTCCGCCAGACCGAAGCTTATTACGACGAGGAACAGGAGGCTCGAAGTCGTCCGGTCGGAATTTGCGCGCATCCGCGGCACCCATAATCTGCGGCGTGGTTTTCTATGGCAGGATCGGCAAACAGTTGAAAATCCCCACGGGATAAAACGCCAAAACGGACGGATCATCATGCAAGCACGATATCCGTCCGTTTTTTATTTCGAGCCCATCGGCTCTTTTTCAACCGTTTATTTACTTCTTGTTGAAGAAATTCATCGTCCGTTCCAACCCGATCGTCGTGAACGAAAGGATCGCGTCGCCGAACACCTTGAGCCGCTCGGGCAGCGCCTTGCGCTCCTCGTCCGACCACTCCCCCAGCACATAGTCGACCTGGTGGCCCCTGGGGAAATCCCCGCCCACGCCGAAGCGCATCCGGGCGTAGTCCTCCGTTCCCAGCAGCTCGGCGATATTCTTCAGCCCGTTGTGCCCCCCGGCACTCCCCCGGGGACGCATACGCAGCGTGCCGAACGGCAGCGCAATGTCGTCCGAAACCACCAGCAGGTTTTCCGGGGCGATCTTCTCGGCCTCCATCCAGTAACGGACGGCTTTGCCCGAAAGGTTCATGTAGGTCGAGGGTTTCAGCAGGATCAGCGTACGCCCCTTATGCTTCAACTCGGCCACATCGCCGTAACGCGCCGTCGTAAAAACAGCGTTGGACGCCTCGGCGAGGGCGTCCAACACTTTGAATCCGATGTTGTGCCGGGTTCCGGCATATTCGGCGCCGATATTTCCCAACCCAACAATAAGGTATTTCATACGCTACCGATTAGGCTTGTGCCGCCGCACCGCGCGATGCACGGGTTACGCGCACTGCGCAGACGGCCGTCGAAGCCGGAGTGACGAATTTCAGGTTCTCGAATGCAAGGTCGCCTACGAAGATGGTCTTGCCGACACCCAGTTCGGTTACGTCCACGACCAGTTCGTCGGGCAGGTTCTCGACCAGCGCGCTCACGACGAGCTTACGGGCCGACAGCGTCAGCTTACCGCCGACCTTCACACCTTCGGCGTTACCCGTCAGGCGTACCGGAATGGCGATGGATACGGGTTTACCCTCGGCAATGCGGTAGAAATCGAGGTGGAGGATCTGCTCGCGGATGGGGTGGAACTGCGCCTCACGCAGCACGGCCTGCTCTTTCTTGCCGTCGAAATCGAACTCGACGATGTAAGAGTTGGGGGTGTAGATCAGGGCCTTGATCTCGCGGGGGTCTACCGAGAAGGAAACCGACTCGCCGTTGCCCGACAGTACGCAGGGTACCATGCCCTCGCGGCGTACGGCCTTGGCCGCTTTCTTGCCGTACTCATCACGCTTAACGGCCTTTACAGAGATAGTTTTCATAATACGTTTGTTTTTTAATGTGTTACCACCGGCGGTTCTCAGCCCGGCCACGCAAGCCGCGCCCCAATTCCGCCTGTTTCGGATCGCAAAGATAAGGTAAAATATTAAGAATCAAAAATCAACCGTAAAAAATTCGTTTCCGGGCAAAAAAATTTCGGTTTGGGATTTAACTTTTGCAACTTTAACGCGTCTTACAGACAAACCCTCATGGAAGAGACCCGCGACATACCCGCAGAAGAACTCTCGGCGCTACGCAATCCCGCCACCCGGCGCGGGGCGTTCGACCGTCTGGTCGGGGCATACCTGCGGCCGCTTTACTGGCACGCACGACGGCTGGTCGTCGTCCACGAGGATGCCGAGGATGTGGTACAGGAAACCTTCATCCGCGCCTACGACAAGATCGGCACCTTCCGGGGCGGAGCCGGGGAACTGGGGGCATGGCTCTACCGCATCGCCACGAACACCGCACTGACGATGCTGCGGCAGCGCAGGCCGGGGCTCTTCTCCTCGCTCGACGACGTAAGCCGCATCCTGGCAAGCCGCGTGGCGGAGGAGTGCGGCGAGGATGCCGACCGGACGCTGGTACGTTTCCAGCAGGCGATCCTGGAGCTGCCGCTCAAGCAACGGCTGGTCTTCAACCTCCGCTACTACGACCGGATGCCCTACGGACAGATCGCCCGCGTGCTGGGGCAGCGCGAAGAGACGCTCAAGGTCAATTACCACCATGCGGTACAGAAACTGAAAGAGAAACTAACACGGGAACTATGAACCACGAATTCGGAAATATCGGCAGGCGGCTGCCTTACGACCTGCCTGAGCATCGCCTCGAAGCGTTGCACGAACGCATCCTGCGCAATACGGCGGCACGGCCCGCACCCGCTGCCCGCACCCGCCGGCTTTACCTGGCGGCAGGGGTGAGTGTCGCGGCAGCCCTCCTGGCAACGGGCATCCTCGTCTCCGGACACCTCAGCCACCGCGCCGAGGCCCCGCTGCCGGACATCGAGCAGATGCTCGCCACAACCCCGACCGAAACCCTGCAACAGGCTGCGGCGGAGAACTACGACGACATACTCTACAACCAGCAACTTTAAAATTCCATGCGCTATGAAACAACTCCTCACTTTTCTTTGCGCGCTCCTCTTCGCCCTCGCAGGCAAGGCCGCGCCCGCCGGTGACGAACTGAAACAGCTTCTGGCCGAAGCCCGGGCTATCGTCAACACGGCCGGCAACGCGGCCGACCGGGAGGTCTCCCGGGCCTTGTCCGAAGCGCGCCGCGCCGTAAACGCCACCGACCGCCAGATCGACCGTGCCATGGCCGAAGCCCGCAGGGCCGTCGGCGCCTCCGACCGCGAGATCGACCGCGCCATTGCCGAAGCGCGCGCCGCCATCGACGCCGCCGAAACGGCCGCCGTCGCCAACCAGTCGATCGAAGAGCTGAACAAGGCCGCCCGCGAGCAGGTCGTGCGCGAACTGGGGCTTACCTCGCGCCAGCGCAAGGAGTTCGAACCGCTCTACAAAGCCTACCGCGAGGCGCTCGACAAGGCCGTCAATACCCCGGATGCGGGAACGGACGAGGCCGCACAACGGCAGGGACTCAAAACCAAGCTCTCGAACATCGCCGCCACGGCGCAGGTCAAACGCGACTACGTGGACAAATTCGCCGCTGTGCTCACCGCCGAGCAGATCCGCCGCCTCTACAACACGGAGGGCGAAATCGGCACCAACATCAAACGTGCCGCCGTCGACCGCCGCCGCAACCAGAACACGCGGCTGAAAGGCAGCGGGCGCATGGTGACGCAGGACTGGGGCAAGGCGGGCGACTACACGGGCATTTCGGCCGCGGCGTTCTTCGACGTCACGGTCAGCCCCACGGCACGAACCATCAGCGTGACGGCCGACGACAATGTGATCGACTACCTGGTGCTCGAGCGCGACGGCGGGACGCTGAAATTCCGCGTCAACGCCAACAATACGGAGAACATTTCGGTTTCGGTCGTCGTTCCCGCGTCGGCCGCCCTGCGCCAGATATCGGCCGGCTCCTACGGCAAGGTGACCTGCAAGCTGCCGCTGAAAGGGCCCTCGGTCGCGGTTTCCGTTTCGAGCTACGGATCGGTCATCGCCGACATCGACACCCCGGGTACCGCCCAGCTCAACGTGTCGAGCTACGGCAAATTCTCGGGCTCGGTACGCTGCAACGACTGCGAGCTGCGGGTTTCGAGCTACGGGTCGGCACAGGCGCCCGTCGACTGCCGCAACAACTGCCAAGTCACGGTCGGGAGCTACGCCAAGTTTTCGAACGACATCAAAGCTTCCGTCCTGACACTCAAGATCAGCAGCGGCGCCAGTGTCAGCAGTACGCTGATCTCGGATGCACTGACGCTGAGCGTCGACAGCTACGCCAAATTCTCCGGCGCGGTGACGGTGAACAGCCGGCAGGCGAAACTGACCGTCAGCAGCGGCGGCTCGTTCAGCGGCACGTTCAGCGGGAATTCGCTCGAGGCGGAAGTCGGCAGTTACGGCAAGATCAACCTGAAAGGGTCGGCACAGGTCGCCAGCGCCGCGGTCAGGGTATCGTCCGGAGCCGTGTTCAGCGCCCCCGAGCTGCGGGTCGCCGATTACGACCTGACCGTATCGAACTATGCCAAGGCCGACGTGTGGTGCTCGGGCACCCTGCGGATAAACGCTTCGACAGCCGCCCGGATAACGTACGACGGCCCTTGCAGGGTCGAATCGCTCACCGACAACATACGGCGCAGAAAGTAAATACAAACACCATAAGCGTATTTACAGGAAAGGGACGGAATCCGGTGCGGATCCGTCCCTTTCGGGTTTGGGCAGTGCATTGCGCTATTCGATGCCGCGGATATGCTTCTCCCATTTCCAGGCTGCCGCGAGCGTCTCGTCGAGCGAGCGCTCGGCCCGCCAGCCCAGTTCGTTGTTGGCATACGACGGATCGGCCCAGATGGCCACGATGTCGCCCGCACGGCGGCCGACGATCTTATAGTTGAGTTTGAGGCGGTTGACCTGCTCGAACCGGTGCACCAGCTCCAGCACCGAAACCCCGCGTCCCGTGCCGATGTTGAATACCTCGTACCGGGCCTTGTTCCTGTCCTCGATCATGCGCCGGATCGCCGCCACATGCGCCTTCGCCAGATCTACCACGTCGATATAGTCGCGGATGTTCGAGCCGTCGGGCGTCGGGTAGTCGTCCCCGAACACCGACAGGCATTCGCGGATGCCTGCGGCAGTCTGCGTGATGTAAGGCACCAGGTTCTGCGGCACGCCGCGCGGCAGCTCGCCGATCAGCGCCGACGGGTGCGCCCCGATCGGGTTGAAATAACGCAGCGCGATACCTTTCAGCCCCTCGTAGGCGGCCAGCGAGTCGCGCAGGATATCCTCGCACATCTGCTTGGTGTTGCCGTAGGGCGACGTGGCGGGCTTGCGGGGCGTCTGCTCCGTGACGGGCAGCACGTCGGCCTCGCCGTAGACGGTGCACGACGACGAGAAGACGATGTTCTGCCGCCCGTACTCGCGCATCAGGCCGATGACGTTCATGAACGACATGAGGTTGTTGCGGTAATATTCCAACGGTTTGCTCACCGATTCGCCCACGGCCTTCGACGCCGCGAAATGGATTACCGAATCGAAGTCGTATTTTTCGAACACCCGGGCAAAGGCGTCGCGGTCGCAGCAGTCGGCCTTTTCGAACGGGACGTCGACGCCCGTGATCCTGCGCACGCCCTCGACTGCATCCATGTCGCTGTTCGAGAGATTGTCGACGATCACCACGTCGTACCCCGCACCGATCAATTCCACGGCGGTGTGCGAACCGATATAACCGGCGCCGCCGCTGACCAAAACACACGATTTTTTCATAAGTTGACGGTTTTTATTCGAACTACAAATATATCAAAAAAATACGCTCGTCCGCCAATTAGCCCCGAAAACCTCGGCCGCCGCCGGAAAATCCTTTCCCGGAGGGCTTCCGGCCTGCCCTGCGGCTACGGCCGGGACATGCGGCGGGACGCCGTACCCGGGGATCGCCCGACGGCCTGCCAGGAGCGGGGGAAAGTCCGTCCCGGCCACGGAAGCTAACAAATTGTAACCCCGACATGGAAAAAAGCGGGAGGGCGGTGGCTGTTTTCGAAAATTAATCGTATATTTGCTAACAGATTGACACCTCACACACCGGAAATTCATCAAAACATTAACGGATATGTACGGAAAAATCAAAGAACATCTGCAGCAAGAACTTGCTGAAATCAAGGCTGCAGGGCTCTACAAGAGCGAACGGGTCATTACTTCGCCGCAACGTGCGGAGATCGAAGTTGCAGGTCGTAAGGTGCTAAACTTCTGCGCCAACAACTACCTCGGGCTTTCGGACAACCCGCGCCTGATCGAGGCGGCGAAAAAAGCCATGGACAACCGCGGCTACGGCATGTCGTCGGTGCGCTTCATCTGCGGCTGCCAGGACATCCACAAGGAGCTCGAAAAGGCCGTTGCCGACTACTTCGGCACGGAGGACACAATTCTCTACGCCGCCTGTTTCGATGCCAACGGGGGTGTCTTCGAACCGCTCTTCGGCGAGCAGGACGCCATCATCTCAGACGCCCTGAACCACGCCTCGATCATCGACGGCGTGCGTCTCTGCAAAGCCGTACGTTACCGTTACGCCAATGCCGACATGGCCGACCTGGAGGAGTGCCTCAAGAAGGCGCAGGCACAGCGTTTCCGCATCATCTGCACCGACGGCGTGTTTTCGATGGACGGCAATGCCGCCCCGCTCGACGAAATCTGCACCCTGGCCGAGAAATACGACGCTCTGGTCATGGTCGACGAGTGCCACTCGGCAGGCGTGCTGGGTAAAACCGGCCGCGGCATCACCGAACTCTACGACCGGCGCGGCCAGGTCGACATCCTGACGGGCACGCTGGGCAAGGCCTTCGGCGGCGCCGTAGGCGGCTTCACCACCGGCCGCAGGGAGATCATCGACATGCTGCGCCAGCGTTCGCGCCCCTACCTCTTCTCCAACTCGCTGCCCCCCGCCGTCGTAGGTGCCGGGATCGAGATGTTCAGGATGCTCGCCGAGAGCAATGAACTGCACGACCGTCTGGTGACCAACGTCGAACATTTCCGCGAGGGGATGATGGCCGCAGGCTTCGACATCAAACCCACCCAGTCGGCCATCTGCGCCGTGATGCTCTACGACGCCAAGCTGTCGCAGGACTTCGCCGCCAGGTTGCAGGACGAAGGCGTATTCGTCACGGGATTCTACTATCCCGTCGTGCCGAAAGGCCAGGCCCGCATCCGCGTGCAGGTGTCGGCAGGCCATACCACCGACCAGCTGGATCGTTGCATCGCAGCCTTCACCAAGGTCGGCAAAGAACTGAATGTCATCAAATAACCAATCCTCATATGCCTAAGACCTCATTAGACGCAATCGACCGCAAGATCCTCAAATACCTGATCAAGAATGCGCGCATGCCTTTTCTCGAGATCGCCCGCGAATGCGGCATCTCGGGCGCTGCGATCCACCAGCGCATCCGCAAGCTCGACGATTCGGGCGTGATCCTGGGCAGCCGCCTGATCGTAGACCCCAAGATGATGGGCTTCGACGTCTGCGCCCACATCAGCATCACGCTCAAAGACCCGCAGCTGCTCAAGCAGACCGTGGAGCAGCTCAAGGAAATCCCCGAAATCGTGGAGGCGCATTTCATCACCGGATCGGGCAACATCCTCGTGAAACTCTACTGCGTGGACAACGAACACCTCATGCGTACGATCTTCGACGGCATCCTGCGTATCCAGGGCGTCGCCTCGACCGAGACGCAGATCTCGCTGCAGGAGGCGTTCCAGCGCCAGGTGAACATCGACTTCATCGAGGAGTAGTCCGCACGACGCCCCTTTCGCAAAGGCGGAGGCCGGAAATCCCGGCTTCCGCCTTTGTGTCCGTACATGCCGGGGCACAGGCCGCTGTCCCCGGCCCCGGACGCACAAAGAAAGTACCCCGCCCATAAGGCGGGGTACCCCGGCAAACAATTGTTTAACTGATGATTATCCCGCAAGTTTACTTAGCGGAATCCGAAGCTTCCGATGCGGAGGAGGAGTTGCCCTCACTTGTGCTTGTACTCTCAACCTTATTCTCCTCCTTGGCTGATTCTCCGGCAGTCGAATCAGTCTTTTCCGCATCGCCGGACTCCGATTTCTCCTGTTCATCGGTAGCCGGGGACTCCGTTGCGGGAGCCGTAGCTTCGGTCGCCGCGGAGGCGTCCTTCTTCTCGGGCTGCTGTGCGCATGCGAATGCGCCTCCAGCCATCAGCATCAAAGCTGCCATCGTTACAATTGTCTTTTTCATAGCTCTTAATGATTTAAGGTTCCACTTCATTTCCTCAGGTTCGTAATTTGTCTCATCAACCTTTCCGACTTTCGAAAGTCCAAGGGGCGTGCCATCCGGACAAAAAACAAAAAATCCGCTGACAGACAGCGGTTAACAAGATGCGCCAGAACCGGCGGTATGTGGAAAAGTGTGGAATTGCGCCACAGGGATGTGGAAAAATTCCACACGCAGGCGCATCACTCGATCCCGTAGAGGTGCAATTTGTTGTAAAGGGTCTTGCGGTCGATGCCGAGCAGTTTGGCGGCCTGCGACTTGTTTCCCCCGGCCATGGACAGGGCGCGGCGTATCTGCTCCTCCTCGCCGGCCGGGTTGCGCAACGGCACCGCAGCCGCACCGGAAACCCCGGCGATTTCGGCCGGCAGTTCGCGGCAGGAGATATAATCGCCCCGGCAGAGCAGCGTCGCCGACATCACCGTGTTCTTCATCTGCCGCAGGTTTCCCGGCCAGTCATAACGCACCATGGCCGCAGCGGCTTCGCCGTCGAACCCGACGATATGCTTGTCCAGCTGGCGGTTGGCCTGGTCGAGGAAAAAATCGGCATACAGCATGATATCCTCGCGCATCTGCCTCACTTCGGGCATACGGAGTGTAAATTCGTTGATACGGTGGTAGAGGTCGGCACGGAACGTCCCGCGCGCGATCGCCGCTTCGAGGTCTTCGTTGGTCGCTGCGACCAGCCGGATGTCGACAGGGACTTCGCGGTTGCTGCCCACGGGACGGATACGGCGCTCCTGCAAGGCCCGCAACAGCTGCACCTGGGTTTCATAGGTAAGGTTCCCCACTTCATCCAGGAAGAGCGTGCCGCCACTGGCCGCTTCGAAGGCACCCGTCTTATCGCCGACAGCCCCCGTGAACGACCCCTTGACATGGCCGAAAAACTCCGAAGCAGCCAGGTCGCGCGGTATGGCGCCGCAATCGACCGCCACGAACGGCTTTCCGGCGCGTTTGCTCTGGCGGTGGATCAGCTGCGCCACATGCTCCTTGCCCGTGCCGCTGGCACCGTTCACCAATACCGACATGTTCGTCGGCGCGACGAGCCGCACATATTCGTAGAGCTGCCGCGCGGCATCGCTCTGCCCTTCGATATAGTTGGGCATATCCCCGCCCGCAGCCCGGGAAGGCGCCGGCGCCTTTTCCGGCGTTGCCGGAGGGACATCGCCCACGGGCGCCGGTGCATCGAGCGCCTCGCGGATCTTTTTCAGCAATTCGTCGGGGTTGACGGGCTTGGCAACGTAGTCGCGGGCGCCGAGTTTCATGCAACGCACGGCGTTCTGGATCTCGGCATAACTCGTCATTACGATCACGGGCACTTCGATCCGCTGCCCCGACATCCACTGCAAAAGGGCGATTCCGTCCTCGTCAGGCAACCGCATATCGCTCAGCACGAGCGAGAACCCTCCTTCCGCAAGAGCCGTCCGGGCTGCCGCCGCACTGGCTGCAGTCTGTGTCCCGAACCCTTTTTTCGAGAGCCAGGTCTTGAGCATCAGGCCGAAGGTGATGTCGTCGTCTACGATCAGAATCCGTTCCATATTCACGACAAAGATACCTTTTTTTGCGCTTCCGCGATAATCGCGCGGATATTTTCTGCCGCCGTGCGTACCTCCCGGCATAACGTGTCGGTCAGGGGGCCTTCCCAGCTTTCCGCCGTCCGCAGCGCCGCCGCCACCTGCACGGCCCCGAGCATCGTGAAGATCGGGGCCATCTTGTGCGCCACGGCTTTCAGCGCCGCCGCATCGCCGTCATCGAGCGCCCGCTCCAGCAGGGCACAGTTGGCCGCGCCCTGCTCTGCGAAGGATTCCAGAATTCCCCGTGCCGCCGCCGTGTCGTCACCCGCATAGGCCGTCAGAGCGCTGAAATCCACTCCGTCCGCCTGTTCCGCCCCGACCGCGGAAACCCCGCCCCCGGGCGGCACCGCGGCATCCGCGCCGCAGACGGTGTTCAGCACGGCAACCAGTTCATTCGCCGTAAACGGCTTGCGCAGGCATCCCGCGAACCCGCGTGCCGAGAAATCCCCGGCATCCATCTCCCCGCGCGCCGAAACGGCCACCACGGGAATTGCAGGGTCGACCCCGCGCACCGCGGCCAATACGCTGAACCCGTCGGCCGACGGCATCTGTATATCGGTAAAAACAGCGTCGAACACCCCTTCGGCCACCAGTTTGGCGGCATATTCGGGATACTGGCAGCACTCGGCAGCCACCCCGGCCTGGCGGCACATCCCGGCAGTCATCTCCAGTTGCAGCGGATCGTCGTCGATCAGCAGCACCTTCAAGTCCGGACGGACGGACGTGCGGGCAGGCTGCGGCGGGCCGCCGGGTTTCTTCCCGCTGCTGCGGCCTACCGGCACCGAGACAATGAACTTGCTGCCCTCGCCCAGGCGGCTTTCGAGCGAGATGCTGCCACCGAGCAGTTTTACCAGACGGTCGACGATCGAAAGCCCCAGACCGAACCCGTCGACGCCCTGCGCCGAACGCAGGCGTACAAACTCCTGGAAAATGCGTTCTTTCTCCTCGCGGCCGATGCCCCGCCCGGTGTCGCGCACGGAGAATACCAGCCGTCCTTCCACGACGTCGGCCCGGATCGTCACACTGCCCTCGTCCGTAAATTTCAGCGCATTGGATATCAGGTTATCGGCAACCTGGCGGATCCGGAAAGGATCGCCCGTCACCTCGTCCCCGGCCCCCGGCCCGGCTTCGAGCACAAGGGCGATGCCCTTTGCATCGGCCATGGCCGCAAACCCCTCGCGGATCGTCTCGAACAGTTGTGCCGGGCAGAACGCCACGTTGTCGACGTCGACCTTGTTGATATCGAGCCGGTAGAAGTCCAGCAGGCTGTTGACCAGCGCCAGCAGGTGCTCCGACGACTCCTTCATATTGTGCAGGTAAAGTCCCTCTCGTTTGCCCGTGGTGAGGCGCGAAAGCAGGTCGATATACCCCATCACCGACCCCAGCGGCGCCTTGATGTCGTGCGTGATGGCCAGCATCAGCTTCTCACGCGCCGCCAGCAGCGCCTCGTTGTCGCGGTTGGCCCGCTCGAGCGCCCTCCGGTAGCGGGTGCTGCGGTTGATATCACGCAACAGGATACCCACGAACAGCAGCATCAGCACGACGGCGACGATGGCGATACCGCCCAGCACGTACGACGACCGGCGGCGGATAGCCTCCGTCTGGTCGATCTTGCCCAGCAGGAACGCCGTATCCTCGGCTTCGAAATCCATGATGAGGCGGTAGATCTTCGTATTCACCAGTTCGTTGCTGTAGCGGAGGCGCATCCCTTCGTCCCACGCCCGGTCGTAAATGCCGATGCGGTCGCTGGTCACCCGATCCTGCAACGTCCTGAGGACGATGGCGATCGTATCCTTCACGGCCGTCGCGGGGAGCGAATCGACGACCCGCTCACGGTGGGAGATCACGATGCTCGAATCCTCTTTGGGAGGACTGAACAGGTCGGCGAAACGGCGGAAGAAATTGCGCTTGCGCCGCGGCACGGCCACGGACAGCGTATCCTGCACCACCGTACGCACCGACACGCTGTCGCGCAGAACCCCCACGCTGTCCACACTGTCCGCCGGGCCGATCAGCTCGCGGATATTCTTGTCCAGCAGGCTGGCCGTAGCCGCCGAACGGATCGTCCGCCGCAGGTTCATCGTCCGCCGCTCCTTGTCGCCCAGCAGCCTCTCGATGCTGTCCAGACGCATCGTCTGCAGCGAATCCTGCTCCCCGGTCAGGTCGCGCAACGAGTCGATATAGCCGCGCACGGTGCGCAATTCGCGTTTGTACCGCGCCTCGTAAGACTTGTATCCGGCGATCATCAGCTGGCCGTAACTCTCGGCCTGATAAAGGTGGTAGAGGGTTTGTCCCACGACATTGCGCTTGGTATGCAGCAGCGAATAACTGCCGTCGGAGGTCGAAAAACGCACCACCGCCCGGTAAACATACCCTACCGAAAGGACGCATACCGCAATCAGGATGACATAGCCCGCGACGATCTTGGTTTTGACGAATTTCGACTCTTTCATACCCCCAAAGATAGTAAAAACCGGGGAAATCCCGGCACCCGCCGATTTCGCACCCGCACGCCCGGGCAGCACGAGCCGGCCGCCGGCCCATCCGCCGCGGGACGTCCCGCGCACAACACCGATCCCGGACAAGCCGATCCCGCACGGGGCGGACGGCCCGGCAGCACGAAAACAAACCGGGCCGCACGACAACGTACGGCCCGGTTATTCCGTGTTTCGCGGTGCGGACTAATACTTATACCGCATCCACTTGTACAGCTCCTTGAACGTCGGCTTTTTGCCGTACATGAAGATACCCACGCGATAGATCTTCGCCGCAAACCACACCATCGCCGTAAACGAGGCGTAGAGGATCACCAGCGAGAGGATTATCTCCCACAGGGGGATGCCGTAAGGGATACGCGCCATCATCACCACGGGCGACGTGAAGGGGATCATCGAGAACCAGAAGGCCATCTGTGAGTTGGGGTCGTTCACGACCGATATCATCACCAGCAGGGCGAGGATGATCGGGATCGTGATCGGTGTCTGCAACTGCTGCGCGTCCTGGATGCTGTCCACGGCCGAACCCACCGCGGCGAACATCGCCGAGTAGAACAGGTAACCGCCGAAGACGAACAGCAGCAGGTAGGCGAAGATGCGGAGGATAAAGCCGAAGTCCGTAATGGCCGCTATCACCTGCAACATCTCCGGGTTCACGTCGATCGCAGCCGCTGCGCCGGGAACCCCCTGTTGCATGGCCTGCACGCCCTCCATCATTTCGGGCGGCATCATCTGCGCCACCGCAAGCGCCCCTACGACGCACAGCGCGCCCCAGATCAGCACCTGCACGACGGCAACCGACGCCACGCCGAGTATCTTGCCCAGCATCAGGTCGAAGGGCCTCACCGACGAAACCATCACCTCCAGCACGCGGCTGTTCTTCTCCTCGATCACGGACTGCATGACCATCGAACCGTAGATCAGCAGGAACATGTAGAGGATCATGCCCAGCACGAAGCCCGTCCCCGTGGCTACCACCGACGATTTGGCGTGCGCCTCCTCTTCCTGCGACTCGTCGTTGCGGAAAGTCTGCATACCGACGCGGGTCTTCACCTCCTGGAGTATCTGCGACAGGTTTTCGATATTGTACGACTTGAGTTTCTCGGCCTCGATGATATCCTCGATCTGCCCCGTGATGTTGCTTTCGACCGACAGCGACGACGACGAATTGGCATACAGTTTCACGTTGTTGGGGTTGGTGAGGATGTCCGAACCGATGTAGAGCACGCCGAACTTGTCGGTCAGCTCCTTACGCGCGGCCTCGGTCGAAAGGTCTGTGGGCTCGAATATCAGCTCCTTGCCGCTTTGCAGCCTGGGGGCTATCAGCCCGCTCTCGTCGATCACGGCGATATGTTTCTCGTCGCCGCCCGAATACTTCATGATGAGCATCGGGGCGAACATCAGGCCGACCATCAGCAGCGGCATCAGCAGCGTGGTGATGATGAAGGATTTTTTACGGACGCGCTCGTTGAATTCGCGCCCTATGATGATACCTACTTGTGACATGGTTTTCAATTTTTTAGTTCGTTTCTTCTTCGTTTCTCCGCCGGGCATACCGCCGGATCAGTCCGCCGCCGCAAAACGCGATGAGGACGGCTATTATCGTCGGGACGAATGACCCGCTTTCGCTGCTCGGCCGGAAATACATATCCCGGATGAATATGAAAAGGGCGAATCCGAGCAGCAGCAATCCGAGCAGGGGCATCCAAGCCTCGCGGCGCGCCGCGTTCGGATGTTTTTTCGGTTCTGGGTGCATTTTTACTTGTTTTTATGAGTTTTGTTCCCGAAGAGATTGATTAGCTGCGCCGCGACGAGCAGCCCCACGCAGATGTAGACCCACGGCGCAACCCGCTCCCCGGCACAGACGTCGTAAAAGAGGATGCCCAGTGCCGCGACGGCGAAGACGGAGCTGACGATCTTGCTGTTCATGGCCGGCTAAAGGTTCCCGCTGACGGCGCGGATGAATATGTCGTTCATCGACGGGATGATCTCCTGGAACGAGCGCAGCTCGACGGCGTCGTTCACGGCGGCGATCACTGCGCGCACCTCCTCGTCGCGCTCGACATGGAGTTTGAGCGTGGCGTATACCGATTTGTCCTGCGAACCTTCGAGTATCTCGCAGCGGCCTTCGACGGCACGGCGCAGCGCCGCCTCATCGCCCCGGTAGGCCACTTCGAAGATGTTTGCCCCGTGCCTGCGGCGTATGTCGTCGACACACCCCGAGAGGATGTTGCGCGACTTGTTGATCAGCGTGATGTGGTCGCAGATCTCCTCCACGGACGACATGTTGTGCGTCGAGAAGATGATCGTGGAGCCCTTGTCGCGCAGGGCGAGGATCTCCTCCTTCAGGAGGTTGGCATTGATCGGGTCGAAGCCCGAGAAAGGCTCGTCGAAGATCAGCAGTTCGGGTTCATGCAGCACCGTGACGATGAACTGCACCTTCTGGGCCATGCCCTTCGAGAGCTCCTCGATCTTCTTGTCCCACCAGTCCTGGATACCGAACTTCACGAACCACTGCTTGAGCCGCACAACGGCTTCGCGGCGCGAAAGCCCTTTCAGGCGTGCGAAGAAAACGGCCTGTTCGCCGACCTTCATCTTCTTGTAAAGGCCGCGTTCCTCGGGCAGGTAACCGATACGGTAAACATCCGCAGGCGTGATCTCGCGGTCACCGAACAACACGCGGCCGCTGTCGGGCGCCGTGATGCGGTTGATGATGCGGATCAGCGTCGTCTTGCCGGCCCCGTTGGGGCCGAGCAACCCGTAGACCGAACCTCGGGGGATTGCGAGCGATACGTCGTCGAGGGCCTTGTGCCCGGCGTATTGCTTGGTGACATGTTCTACTGTGAGTAAATCCATGGTCGCTGAGAGTTATTTTTAAGGTTTGTTCGGCGACAAATATAACAACAATTTTTGAATATCAAAAAATATTTATCGTTTTTCGATATAATCGACATTACAACCCGCCCGGCAGGCAAACAAAAAGGCGGCCGGGATCACCCGGCCGCCGGCATATCGATCGGAACGGAACCCGCCTACCAGATAACCACGCGTTCCTCCTCCGGCATGAACATCTCCCCGTCGGTCATACTGAACGCATCGTAGAAATCCTGCAGGTTACGCAGCGTGGCGTTCACGCGCCATTTTCCCAGCGAGTGTACGTCGAGCTTCGTAAGGCGTGCGATCTCCTCGTCGCGGATATTCTGCGCCCACAGCGTAGCGTAAGCCAGGTAGAACCGCTGGTCGGCGGTGAATCCGTCGATCGGTGCGGGCTCGGTGCCGTTCAGCGAGTTACGGAATGCCGTATGGGAAACGCGCAGGCCGCCCTGGTCGGCGATATTCTCGCCCAGGCAGAGGGCGCCGTTGGCCATAATCGCAGGCTGGCCGTCCTTGGCGGGCAGCACCTCGATCGCGTCGAACTGTTTTACGAGGATGTCGGTCTTGGCCTTGAACGCAGCGGCGTCCTCTTCCGTCCACCAGTTGTTCATGTTGCCGTCCTTGTCGAAGTTGCGGCCCTGGTCGTCGAACCCGTGGGTCATCTCGTGGCCGATCACCACGCCGATGGCGCCGTAGTTCACGGCGTCGTCAGCCTCGGGGTTGTAGAACGGCGGCTGGAGGATGGCTGCCGGGAAGCAGATCTCGTTGGTCGTCGGGTTGTAGTAGGCGTTCACCGTCTGGGGCGACATGTGCCACTCGTCCTTATCGACAGGCTTGCCGAGCTTCGAAATATTGTCGGCCGTATACCAGAGGCTGGCATTCACGATGTTCTCGAAATAGCTCTTCGAAGGGTCGATCGCCAGCGTCGAATAGTCCTTCCATTTGTCCGGGTAACCGATCTTCACCGTGAAGGCCGCCAGTTTTTCCTGAGCCTTGGCCTTCGTAGCGTCCGACATCCAGTCCAGCGCCGCGATATGCTGCCCGAGCGCCGTCTGCAGGTTCTTCACCAATCCTAGCATACGCTCCTTGTCCTTTGCGGGGAAATATTTGGCTACATACATCTCGCCCACGGCCTCGGAAAGGATGCCGTTGGGCACCGACATGGCACGCTTCCAGCGGGGTTTCATCTCCTGCTGGCCGGCCATCGCCTTGCCGTAGAAATCGAACGAAGCCTGCTGGAAATCGTCGCTCAGGTACGACGCGGCATCGTCCAGGTACTGCGCCGCGAGGTAGTAACGGATATCCTCCAGCGGGGCGTTCTTCATCAGGTCGTTGGCGTTGGCGATCGACGATTTCGTCGTCACGATGATCGTGTCGAAGTCGCCGATGCCCATGGCTTTGTAGTAAACGGGCCAGTCGATGGCGTCGTAGGTCTTCTCGAACTCGGCCTTCGCCGTGGGGTTGTACTGTGCCGGAATGTCGCGCAGCTCGGTATTCGACCACGACTTCTCGGCCAGCTTCGTCTCGATGTTCATCACCCCGGCAACAGCTTTCTCGATATCGGCTTCGGGGACTCCGCCCAGGCGGAAGAGCTTGCCCAGATACTCCTTGTAGGCCGTCCGGATATTCTCGTTCTCAGGGTCGAGGTAGTAATCGCGGTCGCCCATCGTGAGGCCCGACTGCCCGATATAGAGTGCATTGATATCGCTGTTCATCAGGTCGGCGCCCACGCTGATGCCGAAAAACGGGTTGGCGATCGCGGTGTGTATCCTGGCCACTACGGGGGTCAGCTGCGAACGGTCGGAGATCGCAAGGATCCCGGCTACGGCATCCTTCACCGGAGCTGCGCCCTCGGCGTTCAGGCGCACCGAATCGAGCCCCATCTTATAGAGGTCGGAGATTTTCTGCTCAATGCTGCCGGGCTCGGCCTTCATCTTGGTCATCTCCGAGAAAAGCTCGTTGATACGCTTCTCGTTGTTGTCGCGCAGGATATCGAACGAACCGTAGCGCGAATATTCCGGTTTGAGGGGGTTGTTCTTCTGCCAGCCGCCCGTGGCGTACTCGTAGAAATCGGCGTTCGGGGCTACCGAAAGGTCGAAGTTGGCCAGGTCGATGGCCGGGGTTTTGGATGTATTCTGACAACTTGCCATACAAGCTATTGTTGCAGCGAAAAGAATGATTTTTTTCATTGTGTTCGGGTATTTTAGTGACGACAGGGGTGTCCGACCATGCCGGAACACCCCTTGTCTTTATTTCGGATCTGGATCGGAATGTCGGCTTATTTGCGGATCGCCGCCACACCCGGGAGCTCTTTGCCCTCCATATACTCCAGCAGGGCGCCGCCGCCCGTCGAAACGTACGACACCTGATCCGCCAGGCCGAACTTGTTGATGCAGGCCACCGAATCGCCGCCGCCGATAAGCGAATAGGCTCCCTTCGAGGTAGCCTCGGCGATAGCCTCCGCCACGGCACGCGAACCGGTTGCGAACTTGTCGATCTCGAACACACCCACGGGGCCGTTCCAGAGGATCGTCTTGCACTTGAGTATCTCCTCGCGGAACACCTTCTTGCCTTCCTCGGCGATGTCGACGCCTTCCCAGCCGTCGGGAATGTTGTTGGCGGGGGCCACATCGGTGTTTGCATCGGCCGAGAATGCGTCGGCGATCAGCGCGTCGGGCGACATCACGACTTTCACACCCTTCTGCTTGGCTTTGGCCAGGATATCGAGTGCCGTCTGGAACTGGTCGGGCTCACAAATCGAATTGCCGACCTTACCGCCCTCCGCAGCCGCGAAGGTGTAGGTCATACCGCCGCCCAGAACGAGGACGTCCACCTTCTCCAGGAGGTTCTCGATGATGGTGATCTTGGTCGAAACTTTCGAACCGCCCAGGATGGCGCAGAACGGGCGCTGCGGGTTGAGCATGATGCCGTCGATGGCCTTCAGCTCGTTCTCCATCACATAGCCGAACATCTTGTCGTTGGGGAAATAGTCGGCGATCAGCGCCGTCGAAGCGTGTGCGCGGTGCGCCGTACCGAACGCATCGTTGATGTAGCAATCGGCGTACGAAGCGAGTTTCTTGACGAACTCCTTCTGCGGGCCCTCTTTGAGCGCCTTCTTGGCTGCCTTCTTCTCCTCGTCGGTAGCGTCTTCGGCCAGGCCGCGGGGCTTGCCCTCCTCCTCGGCATAGAAACGCAGGTTCTCGAGCAGCATCACCTCGCCGGGCTTGAGGTTTGCAGCCATCTCGGCGGCCTTCTCGCCCATGCAGTCGCCGGCGAACATCACCTTCACGCCCAGGCGTTTCTCGATGGCGGGGACAATCTGCTCCAGCGAGAACTTGGGATCGGGATTCTTCTTGGGACGTCCCAGGTGCGACATCAGGATGACCGAGCCGCCCTTTTCGAGCACCTTCTTGATGGTGGGGATCGCCGCACGGATGCGGGTATCGTCCGTCACCTCGCCCTTCTCGTTGAGGGGCACGTTGAAATCCACGCGGATGATCGCGCGCTTGCCTTTGAAATCGTAATTGTCGATTGCGAACATAGCTCTTTGATTTTGAATTATTTTGTTGAATTGATCTTTCATCCGGTATTACCGGGGCAAATTTATGAAAATAATTTAAAAAAGTGTTATTCCGATAACAGAAAAAATAATGCGGGTCTCTGCGGCAAAGGCTCCGGAGTCCGCCCTCCAGCCCCGGGGTACCGCATCCAGCCCCGGACAAACCCCTGCGGCCCGATCAGGCAACACCCTTATTCACGCCGCCGCTTATTCCGCCCCCCCCGGAGCGTACGAAGGAACTGCGCAGCACGCCATGAAGCCGGACAGGAAGCCGCGGAACCGGATTGCGAACCACCAAAACCGCGCAGGAATCGCCCCCCCCGTCACAGCCCGCTAATAGAACGTCCCCTTGGGCGCGAAGATCGCATACCCGAAATTGAACGTCAGGTACATGTTCTTCCAGTTGCGCAGGTCGTATTTGGTCAGGGCCAGGCTGACCGGGCCGATCGGCGTATGGTAGACCAGCGACGCCTCGGCGATATAGTGCCAGCGCTTATCTTCCACCGGGCCCGACACCCCGGGCACGAAACTGCGTTTCTCGCGGAACATGGCGTAGAAACCCGTGCGCAGGAAGAAGTTGTGCATCAGGTCGAAGGTGGGCATGATACCGCCCGCCGCGAACCGCCTGCCACGGAAGTCGGGCATGTAAATCATCTGCGCATGAGGCACCGGCTCATAGGCCGGCATCGACATCACCGTGGCCCCCTCGGTCGTGAACTCGGGGTGGTTCGTGATCACACCGTCGACATTCAGCCCCAGCGAAAGCCAGCTGCAGCCCGGCATGTCGAAATACTTGTCCCACGTAAACCGTGCCCCGAACCACTGGCGAGGCGTCCGCGACAGGAACTTTTTCGCATCGAACGGCTCGTATTTATCGCGTCCCGTGACGAAGATGCCCGACAGTTTCAGGTCGGAACCCCGGCGGGGATAGAGGAACTTGTCGAGCGTATTGCGTGCCAGCTCGGCCTTGATCCCGAAGAACGAATAGCGCGAATGGTCGGTATCGTCGGCGAAAAGCTCGTCGGAATCGTACCGGTAATTGACATGCCCGCCGTTGGCGCGGATCAGGAAGACGCCGCGGTGGGCGAGGGGCATCCCGGCAGCCACCGAGAAGAAACTTTCGCTGTTCTTGACCTGCCGCGTGTTGTCGATTTTGGTGACGTTTCCGAACGACCCGTGGCGGAAATTCCGCACGGCGAAATTATAGGAGTAGTCCAGGAAGATCGGCTTCCACGCATAGAAATCCGTGCGCCCGCCGATCGTACCCCACGTATAGATCGGCCCGAGGTAGAGGTCGGCGCCCAACTGCTGCCCCACGCGTCCGATCGTCTGGTAATTGACGCCGATGTAGGCCTGGTTGAAGGCCGTCGAGGAGACATTGCCGCCGATCGTGATCTTGAAATTGGGTTTGGTATGGAACTTCGCCCGGAACGAATAGCGTTCCTTCACGGTGTCGTATGCCACATGCGGGAAATCCATCGTGAAATCGCCGTCCGCAAGCACCGCATAGAGGTTGTCGCGCAGTTCGGAAAAGCCCATCGGGCGCTGGCGCCCGGGGGTACGGCGGTCTACCTTCACGAAGTCGCGGATATAGGCCTCGGGAGCCGGGGAGAGCCCTTCGAGCTTATAGTCGTTGAAGACCAGCGGCGGGCATTTGGCGCGGAACTCTTCGCGCCGCTCGGCATAGCGCTGGGGCGACCAGCGTTCGGAAACCCGCTCCAGGATCTGCGGCATGACGGCCATCGCATCCGCATACCCGGAGTCCATCACGGCCACCGCACTGTCGAAGTCGAGCATGTTGACATCCACCGCACGGCGTACCGTGACACTGCGTCCCTTGGGCAGGTCATAGTCCGTATCGTGCATCGCCAGCATGAAAGCCTGGTCGAGGATGTTGATGTCCTCGCCCGGCGGAGTGTTGCCCGCCGTGCAGATGCTGCCCACGATCAGGTCGGGACGGAACCCCACGTCGAGCGGCCGCCACGGGAAGTTGTCGTAAATACCGCCGTCGTACAGCAGCATCGAATCGACTTTCATCGGTTTGAACACCAGCGGGATGGACATCGACGAGCGCACGGCTTCGCACAGGTCGCCGTTGCGCATCACCACCGGTTCGCGGGCGTTCATATCGCTCGACACGCAGAGGAAAGGCACCATCAGACGGTCGAAGTCGCCGCCTGCGGCCGCCGAGGCCGGCGCGAACAGCTCCGTAAGCGCCATCTCGATCGGCGTCGAAGAAATCAGGTTCGTCACGCGGAAGCGTTTGCCCGAGCTTCCCAGGTTCAGGCGCACGCTGATAAACGACGGATTATGGCCGATCTGCCGGTAGTAGGGGGTATAGCGGGGGTCGATACGCCCCGACACCCACTCCTTGACCACGCCCGAAGCGACGATCTCGCGCATCTGGGCAGGGGAGTAGCCCGCGGCATACATGGCCGCGATGATCGAGCCCATCGAGGTGCCCGCCACGTAATCGATCGGCACGCCGTTCTCCTCGAGGGCTTCGAGCACGCCTATATGGTAGAGTCCCTTTGCGCCGCCGCCGCTCATCACGACGCCCACCGAGCGGGGACGTGCAGTCCCGTCGTCGGGGTTCTGCGCCCCGGCAACCGTCGCAGCGAGCAACAGCACCGAGATAAATGAGAGGGTTTTACGCAACATATCTCAATTTTTTTATAACTTTGCACGTTATATATACCGTAATAAGACGGGTAAAAATACGGAAAAAAGCGTAAACAATCAAAATATGACCGACAAAATCAATGAACTTCTCCGACGTGTCGAAGAGTTCAAACCGAAGGCAGCGGCCGAGATCGAGGAGTTCCGCATCAAAGTGCTCGGCAAGAAGGGCGAACTGAACGCCCTGATGGAAGAGTTCAAGACGGTGGCCCCGGAGCTCAAGCGCGAAATGGGGCAGCAGCTCAACAAGCTCAAGGCCACCGCCCTCGACCGCATAAACGCCCTGCGCGAGCAACTGCAGGACGCGATCTCCGCCGACGGCGCCACGACCGAAGACATGACCCGCCCCGGTTCGGCCGAGCAGTTGGGGTCGCGCCACCCGATCTCGATCGTCAAGAACCAGATCGTCGAGGTGTTCTCGCGGCTGGGCTACACCGTCGCCGACGGCCCCGAAATCGAGGATGACTGGCATGTCTTCTCGGCGCTCAATTTCCCGCCCGAACATCCGGCACGCGACATGCAGGACACGTTCTTCATCGAAAAGGATCCCGACATCCTGCTGCGCACGCATACCTCGTCGATCCAGGTACGCACCATGGAGCACCAGAAACCGCCCATCCGTGTCATCTGCCCCGGCCGCGTGTTCCGCAACGAAGCCATTTCGTACCGCGCGCACTGCATCTTCCACCAGATCGAGGGCCTCTACATCGACGAAGGGGTGTCGTTCGCCGACATGAAACAGTCGCTGCTCTACTTCGCCAAGGAGGTCTTCGGCGAGCAGGCCGTCATCCGCATGCGCCCGTCATATTTCCCCTTCACCGAACCTTCGGCCGAGGTCGACGTATCGTGCAACCTCTGCGGGGGCAAGGGCTGCCCGGTGTGCAAGGGTACCGGCTGGCTCGAAATCATGGGCTGCGGCATGGTTGACCCCAACGTACTGCGGGCAAACGGCATAGACCCCGAAAAATACTCGGGCTTCGCCTTCGGCATGGGTATTGAACGCATCGCGATGCTCAAATACGGCGTGAAAGACCTGCGCCTCTATTTCGAGAACGACGTGCGTTTCCTCCACCAGTTCGACACGGCACTCTAAAACCACCGGGCCCATGAAACGTCTGACAGCGATCACGGTACTCTGCGTGCTCTTCCTTTCGGCATTCGCCGCCGGGAAAAGCCCCGCCGGCGTGCCCGGCTGTCCCGATTCGCTGCGCAGCGTATGGCTGTATACGGAAGGCATCAAACAGAATGCCATTGCCCGTGACACCGTCCGGGCGCGGGAATTCTTCGTCGAGGCCATCCGCAACGACTCGACCTTCGCACCGGCCTATTACGAAATGGCCGCAAACGGCATGTATTCCACGCCCGACGAGGCGGTGGATCTGGCACGCACGGCCTTCCGGCTCGACACCGCCAACAAGTGGTACCACCAGTTCCTCGGGCAGGCACTCATCTATGCCCGCCGTTACGACGAGGCGCTGGCCGTCTACCGCCGCCTGCGCAGCGACGAGCCGCAGAACCCCGACAACTACCGGATTCTGGCCGCCCTCTACGAGCAGGCACAGCAGCCCTTCTCGGCCATCGCCACGCTCGACTCGGCCGAGGTGCGCTTCGGGCGCATCCCGGTACTGAGCACCATGAAGCGGCAGCTGCTGGTCTCTACGCGCCAGATGGACAAGGCCGTCGAAGAGGCCGAGGCCATGGTCGAAGCGGTGCCTTACGAGGCCGAACACCACGTCGTGCTGGCCGACCTCTACGGCATTCTGGGCAAAGATTCGCTGGCAAAGGCCGAATACGACCGGGCATTGCAGATCGACTCGACCGACGTGGGGACGCTCATGTCGCTGGCCGATTTCTACAACGGCCGCCACGATTACCGGGCGGTGCTGGACGTTACGCAGCGACTTTTCGAGTCGGACAAGATGCCGCTCGACACGAAGATCAAGCGTTTCGGGATCTTCACCTCCGACATGCGTTTCTACCGCGAATATTACCCCCAGCTCAATACGCTGGCCTCGACGCTTGCCGTCCGCTACCCGCAGGACAGGCGCGTCGTGGAACTTTATGCCAAACACCTGATCGCCTCGGGCGAGCTGGAACAGGCGCTCGCGCTCTACAAGCTCCACCTCGACGACCAGCCGCCCGTCGAGGAGTATTTCCGTTCGGTGATCGACATCGAGAGCTATCTTCAGCATCCCGATTCGGTGAACCGCTATATCGGGCGCGCCCTGGAGCTCTTTCCCGGGCAGGTCGATTTCCACCTCTCGAAAGGGCATACGCTGAATTATTCCAAACAATACCCCCAGGCGATCAAAGCCTACAAACAATCGCTGGGCTATGCCCGGACAGATTCGCTGCGCAGCGTGATCTGGGGATTTATCGGCGACACCTGGCACCAGAAAGCCACCGCCGGCGAACAGGACATCGACGACGATTTCGCCCGGGCTGTCCGAAAAGGTTCGTTCCGGGCGGATATGAAGCAGTGCTACAAAGCCTACGACCACAGCCTGCGCTACGATCCGGATAACGCCATGGTACTCAACAACTACGCCTATTTCCTCTCGCTCGAAGGGCGTGAACTCGAAAAGGCGCTCACGATGTCGAGCCGCGCCATCGCCCTCACGGACAACAACCCCACCTACCTGGACACCCATGCCTGGGTGCTCTTCAAGCTGGGACGCACGGCCGAGGCCAAGAAGGTGATGCAGCAGGCCATCGCCCTCGACGGGCAGGAGAGTGCGGCGCTGCTGGTTCATTACGGGGATATCCTGCATGCCATGGGCGAACAGTTCATGGCCGAAATATACTGGCGCAAGGGACTCGAAAAGGGCTACGACGCCGACCAGATCACCCGCCGCATGGAACAGGGCAAAGCCGAAAAAGAGTGACCGTGATGAAGCCCGCCCGCATACTGACCCTCCTTTTCCTGTTCGCCGCCTTTGGCGCTGCGGCGCAGGGGGGCCGCGATGCCATCGAAGAGCAGAAACGGGTCATCGCCGCCCTGGAAAAGAGGATTGCCGACGAGGAACGCGCGATCTCGAAGATACAGGAAGGCCGCGCCGCCACCGAGGAACGGGTTCGCCGCCTGGCACGCCAGCTCGACTCCCGCAACCAACTGCTCGAGGAGACCGAGAAGCAGGCGCGCCTGCTGCGCAAGGAGATATCCCGTACGGACAGCGTCGCCGGCAACCTCAGCTCGGCCCTGGAGCGCAACCGCACGCAGTATGCCGAAATGGTACGCGAGGCCTACCGCAACTATAAGCACAACAATTACCTGACCTACATTTTTTCGTCGCGCGACTTCACCGACGTCGCGAAAAAGATCACCAACCTGCGCGAAGTGGCTTCGATGCGCGAACGCAAGCTGCACGACATCGCCGCGCTTTCGGAACAGGTCGCCCGCGAGAAGGAGCTGCTCGACCGCCGCAAACGCTCGCTCGACTCGGTGACGCAAAACCTTACCGCCCAGAAACAGAAGCTCCAGCGCGATTCGCGCAACGCCCGGGCCAATATCCGCCAGATGTCGCAAAAGGAGAAACAGGCCCTGCAACGCAAACTGTCGCAGGAACAGCAGCTCGACGTGGCCATCAGCGAGCTGCGCAAACTCACCAAAGGCAATACCGAGGGTGCGTCGTTCTCGACCAAGACCACGGGGCTGAGGCTTCCCGTCACGGCCGGTTCGGTAAAACGCTACAAGGAAAACATGGCCGAGATCGCCGGCCCCAAGGGTGCGCACGTCATTTCGATCTACGACGGAAAGGTCGTCGAAATCAAGCGCAACCGTATCACGAACAAATACGACGTTTTCGTGGCTCACGGCGAATATATAACCTCCTATGCCAACATGGGGTCGATATGCGTTGAAAAGGGCCAGAAAGTGGCAAGAAACGAACAGTTGGGCACCATCGGCTCGTCGGTCAACATCATGACGATGGAAACCGAGTACAAACTGGTATTCGGCATCTACCCGCCGAACCCCGGCATGAAGCTCCGCGCTGAAAACTGCTTCAAACGGTAAACCCCGACGATAAACACCGAACCGGAACCCCCTCCGAACGGTAACCCCGGCGACATACCGAAAACCGTTTCGGGCTACAGTCCCAGACGCCCACACTCGGGCGGGGACTGTTTCAGACGGCGCCCCCAACCCCGAACTGTTTCTGGCGGAGTTCCCGCTAAATACCGTTTCGGGCGAAGGATAATTCCCATCAAAAATTTCAGGCATCGGCGGGCAGAAATTCCTCACTAAACAGGCCAGCTCTCCCGTCGACCTTTTCCGGCTTGAAAAGACCTTGTATGCTGCCCAGCACCAAGCCTGGACAGGGCACAATAAGCGGGACCAGGCTTCTACCTGATCCCGCTTACCAATTATTCCGGAAAGTCGTCAGACCTCCGGCGAATCGAGGATAATCACCGGGTCGCCTATGTTGGCGGGGATTTCGACCCAAAACCAGTTCAGGTCGCCCGGTTTGTCGGCCGCATCCACGCCCACGACATAGTAGAAGAGCTTGTCGCCGGCCTTGAATCCGGCACCGTTGTTATTGAACTTGTGCTCGGCCGTGTCCATATAAACGCCCGGCACGTTCTCCTCGTAATCCAGCAGGATATACCCGATCAGCGTCTTTTCGTCATCATACCCTTCGCCGATAACATTCACCGTCTCGGTACTCGAATAAAAATGCGCACACTTGACATTGGCTTTGTTGGTGACACGCAACGTCCCCTTTCCGCCGACCGTCTCGTAAGAGAATTCGACATCGACCCACGGCGACGTCACGACGACCGGTTCGTCGGCTGTCGTCGTTGAAGCCTTCGCCGGATCCGAATCGGTATATCCCGGGTCGTTCCCGGCCAGCGCGACGACTTCGAGCGTATATTTCGTAGCGGGCTTGAGCCCCGAAAAAGAGACCTCCACGGCATCATACGAAGCTACTTCAGCCACGACGACCTCCTGTCCCCCTTCGGTCGCCAGCAGTTTATAGCCGAATGCCGCAGCATGTTCCACGGCTGTCCACGACGCCGCGAACGACGTGGGTTTGACATCCTTGAAGACAATCTCGGGCGAAGCGAGTTTCACCGGCTGCGGATCGGGTTCGGGCCTTTTGTCGTCATCACACCCCGAAAACAACGCCACGGCAAAGAAAGCCGCAAGTGCGGTAAGCATTTTGAAGATTTTCATTTTTTGAGATTTTTGGTTAATACTTCGTGACAAGGCAAATATAACGGTTTTTTCCTTTCGTTATACCATGCGGATATTTCATAACAAGCAGTCAATCAGAATAAATATTAAGAAAAAATCCGTCCGCAACTCCCTGTGTATATCCCGATCGCAAATAAAAGTTACAATCTGTAACTAAAATCCCGATTTGCCCGAAAAAATATATTTTTTCATTTTTACGGCACTTCCCGGCGGAGGAGGCCGATGCGGCTTCGGAACGCCCCCGGGCAGCTGCAACGAGAAAAAGCCCTCCGGGGCGTTTTCATCTGCATTATTTTTGTACTTTTGCAAAGATTTACAGACTGATTACGGCCTCGGGCTGTCCTTAAACATGGCAATACGATACTATAACGACGATTGTACCTTCCGGCTGCCTCAGAAACGCCTGACGGCGGCATGGCTTCGCGCAGTGGCCGAAGCGGAAGGGTATACGCCGGGCGATGTGAGTTACATCTTCTGCTCGGCGCAACGGCTTCTGGAGATGAACCGCCAGTGGCTCGGGCACGACTATTTCACCGACGTCATTACGTTCGATTACAGCGACCGCAAAGGTGCCCGCATAATCTCGGGCGACATCTTCATCGACGTCGAGACCGTCGCCGACAATGCCCGGCAATACGGCTGCACGACGCTCCAGGAAATGCGCAGGGTCATCGTACACGGCGTGCTGCACCTCTGCGGGCAGGGTGACAAGACGCCCCGCACCAATGCGCAGATGCACCGCAAGGAGGATAAATACCTCAAATTCTGGGAGACGGCACAATGACACTCGAATACGATATAATCGTCATCGGCGGCGGACATGCCGGCTGCGAAGCGGCCTCGGCCGCCGCACGCCTGGGGTCGCGCACGCTGCTGCTCACCATGGACATGGCCAAGATGGCTTCCATGTCGTGCAACCCGGCCGTCGGGGGAGTAGCCAAAGGACAGATAGTCAGAGAAATAGATGCTTTGGGAGGACAGATGGGACGCATTACCGACCTCACCGCGATCCAGTTTCGGATGCTCAACCGTTCGAAGGGCGCAGCCATGTGGAGCCCCCGTGCGCAATGCGACAAAACCCGTTTCTCGGAGGAGTGGCGCCATACGCTCGAAAACACGCTCAACCTCTATATCTGGCAGGACGCCGCCACCGAACTGCTGTTCGACACCTCGGCAACCAAACCGCGCGTGACTGGCGTGCGGACGCGTATGGGCATCGAATTCGCCTGCAAGGCCGTCATACTTACCGCCGGTACGTTCCTCGACGGGCTGATGCACTGCGGCACATCGCACGCCGAGGGCGGCAGGGCAGGGGACGCCGCTTCGCACGGGATCACGGAGTCCCTGCTCGCAATCGGATTCGAAACCGGGCGTATGAAAACCGGTACGCCCGCACGCCTCGATGCCCGCACGATCGACTTCGAAATACTCGAACCGCAATACGGGGACGAAAAACCATCCAAATTTTCCTTTTCCCCTGATACACAACCGGTTAAAGACCAACTCCCTTGTTTTCTGGTCTACACGTCGGCCGAGGTGCACGACATCCTGCGCACAGGGTTCGACCGCTCGCCGCTGTTCAACGGGACGATAACGGGAATCGGGCCGCGCTACTGCCCGAGCATCGAAGACAAACTGCGTACATTCGCCGACAAAGACCAGCACCAGCTCTTCCTCGAACCCGAAGGACGCAGCACCAACGAATACTACCTCAACGGTTTTTCTTCGTCGCTGCCCTGGGAAATACAGTTGGAAGCACTGCATAAAATCCGGGGATTCGAAGACCTCCACATCTATCGCCCGGGCTATGCTATCGAATACGACTATTTTCCACCCACACAATTGCACCATTCGCTCGAAACAAAACTCGTTTCCGCCCTTTATTTCGCCGGGCAGGTCAACGGGACGACCGGATACGAAGAGGCCGCAGCCCAGGGGTTGATGGCCGGGATCAATGCACACCGGATGCTGAAAGGGGAGGAGGCCGTCGTATTGCAACGCGACGAAGCCTATATCGGAGTGCTGATAGACGACCTTGTGACCAAAGGGGTGGACGAGCCCTACCGCATGTTCACCTCGCGTGCAGAATACCGCATCCTGCTCCGGCAGGACAATGCGGACATCCGGCTTACTCCTATCGGATATAAAATCGGGCTTATTACCCAAAAAAGATACGACTATTTCGTCAAAAAAAATACGCTCGTAGAATCGCTTATTTCTTTCGCTCGCCAACAGAGCATCAAAGCAGCCGAAATTAACGACTATTTAAAAGCAATGAATTCCGAACCTTTATCGCAGGGAAGGAAGCTTTACGACATACTAATGCGGAATAATGTTTCGTTCGATTCGTTGCAAGCCGTCCTGCCGAAGCTCCGAAAATTCATCGAAACGAACCGGATGGAGGAAGAGGTGATCGAAGAGGCAGAAATCCAAATCAAATATAAAGGATATATTGAGCGCGAAAAATTCATTGCAGAAAAACTACATCGGCTCGAAAACATACGGATTCCTGCGGATTTCGACTTTCACTCGATGAATTCCCTGACTATCGAGGCCCGGCAAAAACTGTCCCGAATCCGCCCTGAAAACATCGGGCAAGCCTCGCGCATACCCGGAGTTTCACCCGCAGACGTAAATGTTCTCTTGGTAAAATTCGGAAGATAGGGTAATGTTCCACGTGGAACCTATCAACCCACAATCTCCCGGAATAATTAAACCACGAGATTCTGTAAAGATTATCACTTCTATATTCTTCCCGAACAACCACCAAAGAAGACATGTTCCACGTGGAACATATATACAAAACCCTTAAACACAAACGAAACAAAAAGAGGCCGCTGTATAGCGGCCTCTTAACAATATATTCGTATTCTACAAAACAATCGTACACCAATTGTATTTATCCTCAGCTCGTCCGTACTGAATATCCTGCAATCGGGTATATAATTCCAGAGAAATCTTACCAACCTTATCACCATAAGAGTAGGTTTTCTCCGTCTGCATGTCATAGATAGTGCCGATAGGGGAGATCACGGCAGCCGTTCCGCAGCCTCCGCACTCCTCGAAAGAGGCAAGTTCTTCGACCGGGATTTTTCGGTCTTCGACCTCAAGCCCCATATCGCGGGCCAGCTGGCGGAGGCTCATATTGGTGATCGACGGAAGCACCGAAGGGGATTTCGGAGTGATATATTTGCCATCCTTGATGCCGAAGAAATTGCATGCACCACACTCTTCGATGTATTTATGCTCCGCAGCGTCGAGATACATGATATTCGAATAGCCCATTTTATGCCCTTTTTCACCCGACAAAAGGCTGGCCGCATAATTTCCGCCGACCTTCACATCGCCTGTTCCACGTGGAGCAGCACGATCCTGCTCTCGGTCGATGGCAACCAGGATCGGCTTGATTCCCTCCTTGAAATACGCACCCACAGGCGAACAGTAGACAATCAGCAAAGCATCCTTTGCAGGTTTGACTCCCAGGCCGGCCGTCGTTCCGAACATCACCGGACGCAGATAGAGCGAGGCCCCTGTTCCGTAGGGGGGAATATAGGCTTCATTCCGCCGAACTACCTCGACGCAGGCATTGACGACCATTTCGACGGTCGGCAGCGGAAGGCAAAGACGTTCGGCCGAAGACCGGAGGCGGCGGGCATTGTCCTCGACACGGAACAGGCGGACTTTCCCATCGACTCCACGAAAGGCCTTGAGACCCTCGAAAAGTTCGATGCCATAATGCAGGCACGAAGCTGACATGTGCATCTTGATGTACTCGTCGCTCGTAACCTCCATATCACTCCATTTACCATCCGTAAAATAATAACGGACGTTGACGTCGGTCTTGTGATAGTCGAACCCCAAGGCGCTCCAATCTATATTTTCCATTATAGTAAAATTTAAAGGTTTTTCTAAATTATCCCCACAGCAAGTAAACCGGGCAAAAACAAACCTAGAACCGATCCTTTCCTCACATTATCCTACGATAGCACCGTTATTCGTATTTCCGTCGGGGCCCAGCAGCAGCAGTTTCCCCGAAGCATCTTCGGCCATCAGGATCATGCCCTGCGACACGATCCCTTTCAGTTCGCGGGGAGCGAGGTTTACAAGAACCAGCACCCTGCGCCCGACCAGCTCTTCGGGAGTAAAATATTCCGCTATTCCCGAAACGATCGTCCGCTGGTCGATCCCCGTGTCCACCGTCAATTTAAGCAATTTCTTCGTCTTGGCGACCTTTTCCGCCGCAAGGATCGTAGAAACACGGATATCCATTTTCTGGAAATCGTCGAATTGTATCGTATCTTTCTGAGGTTCAATATTTTGCGAATTTTCAGCAGCCAGGTTGGCCTCTTTCGTCGCCGCAAGCTTGTCCAACTGGCGCTGGATCACGTCGTCCTCGATCTTCTCGAAGAGCAACGACGCCTCACCGATCTTATGCCCGGCAGCAATCAGATCCATCGCCCCGAGGCGCTCCCATCCGAATTTCTCCACGGCGAGCATCTTCAGGATCTTCGACGCCGAGAAAGGCATGAAAGGCTCGATGGCAATCGCCGTATTGGCCGTAATCTGCAACGCGATGTTGAGAATCGTTTTCACGCGCCCGGGATCGGTCTTGATGACTTTCCACGGCTCGGTGTCCGCCAGATACTTGTTGCCGATACGTGCAATGTTCATGGCATCCTTCAGGGCTTCGCGGAAACGGTAGTTCTCGATATTGGCCTCGAGCGAACCCTTCACGGCAGCTACTTCCGCAACTGTCTGACGGTCATAATCATTCATCTCTCCGCAGGCAGGAACCTCGCCGCCGTAATATTTCTGCGTAAGCACCAGCGCACGGTTGACGAAATTTCCCAGCACAGCGACCAGCTCGTTGTTGTTGCGGGCCTGGAAATCCTTCCATGTAAAGTCGTTATCCTTGGTTTCGGGGGCATTGGCACACAGCACATAGCGCAATACGTCCTCCTTTCCGGGGAACTCCTCCAGATATTCATGCAGCCACACCGCCCAGTTGCGCGAGGTCGAAATCTTATCGCCCTCGAGGTTCAGGAACTCGTTGGCCGGCACGTTCTCAGGCAGTATATACCCCCCGTGCGCCTTGAGCATCGAGGGGAAGACGATGCAGTGGAACACGATATTATCCTTGCCGATGAAATGCACCATCTTGGTGTCTTCCGACTTCCAGTACCTTTCCCAATCGGGCGTAAGGTCTTTCGTGGCGGATATGTAACCGATCGGAGCGTCGAACCACACATAGAGCACCTTCCCTTCGGCACCCTCCACGGGCACGGGGATGCCCCAGTCGAGGTCACGGCTCACGGCACGGGGCTGCAATCCGCCGTCGAGCCAGCTCTTGCACTGTCCGTAGACATTCGTCTTCCACTCCTTATGCCCATCGAGTATCCACTCGCGGAGGAAGCCTTCGTATTGATCCAGCGGGAGATACCAGTGCTTCGTCTCCCTTTTGACCGGAACCGAACCCGACACGGCGCTATGCGGGTCGATCAGCTCGTCGGGCGAGAGGGTAGACCCGCATTTCTCGCACTGGTCGCCGTAGGCACGGTCGTTCCCGCATTTGGGACAAGTGCCGACGATATAACGGTCGGCAAGGAACGTCTGCGCCTCTTCGTCGTAATACTGCATGGAGGTTTTCTCGATGAATTTCCCCTCGTCGTAGAGTTTGCGGAAAAATTCCGATGCGGTCGCGGCATGAGTCGCCGACGATGTCCGCGAATAGATATCGAACGACATTCCCAACCCCTCGAACGACTTTTTGATCAGGTTATGGTAACGATCCACGATCTGCTGCGGGGTCACACCCTCCTTGCGGGCCTTGATGGTGATGGGTACGCCGTGCTCGTCCGATCCGCAGACCGAAATCACGTCGCAGCCCTTCAGCCGCAGGTAACGCGTGTAAATATCCGAAGGTATATAAACTCCCGCCAGATGGCCGATATGCACCGGGCCGTTGGCATAGGGGAGAGCCGATGTAACGAGGTAACGCTTGAACTCTTTTGCCATATTAAGATATACAGTATTACTAATTTCTGTCAAAATTAGTAATTTTTAGGGAAAGAAAAAGCAAAGCCCCATTATTTGTTTACAAACTACAAGGGTGCACCGTCGTAAGAGAGCAAAACAAAAACCGCGGGAGAAAATCGGACTGGATCAGACAGCGGGGTAAAAAATATACCCCGGACTGTGCCGGGGTATATTTCTTAATTATCGGCGGTCGGAATCGTTATTCGAACACCAACTCGTCGAGCAGCCATCCTGCACCCGCGTACTTGTCGATGATGAACAGCACGTAGCGGATGTCGACCGATATCGTGCGCTGCAGATCGGGCTCGAAAGCCACATCGCCCGACATGGCTTCCCAGTTACCGTCGAAAGCCAGCCCGAGCAGTGCGCCCCTGGCATTCATCACCGGTGAACCCGAATTGCCGCCCGTAATATCGCAGTCGGCAAGGAACGCCACCGGAAGCTCGCCCCGGGCATTGGCATAACGGCCGAAATCGCGTGCCGCATAAAGCTCCTTGAGTTTTTCGGGCACGGTGAACTCCGTGGGGTTCTGCGGGTTTTCCTTCTCCATCACGCCCTTGAGCGTCGTATAGTAGTTGTATTCGATGCCGTCGGCAGGCGAATAGGGCAGCACGCGGCCATAGGTGAGCCGCAGCGTGAAGTTGGCATCCGAAGCCCACGCCTTTTTCGGGTTTTGGAGCATTAGCCCCGCCACGTATTTACGGCTTCCCTCGTAATATTTTTCCACGACCGGCTTGCGTGCCTGGGAAAGCGCGTTATACTTCTCCCACACCGATTTTACAAACGGGGCAATGGGGTCGGCGGCATATTTATCGGCCGAAAAAGCACCGATCAGCTCATCGACCTTTTCCTGCGATGTAAATAACGAATTATCGAAAATATAATCCACATAGGCATCCGTATCGCCGTTGAATTCCTTGTCGACGATCTCCGTATAGAACGACGGCAGGTCGGTCATATGCTCGCGGGCGATCTTCAGCATACGCTTGGCCACCTTCCGATCCGTCGGGGCGTTGTAATCCTTATACCAACCGGCCATCGCCTTTCGGGCCGCTTCGGGATCCTTTATCTCCGTCCGCCCGTCGAACATCCTTGCCGGGGTCAGTATCTCCACCGCACGCAGGAAAGCCTCTTCCAGATACTGGCGGTTATCGTCGATGCCGGCCAGCCCCTCGATCGCTTCGCGGATTTTCGGCAGCGCGTCGATATACCCTTCCTCGGGCAGCGTATTTTTCTCGGCCCATGCCTGGAAGGCAGCCTGCTGCTGCTGCTTGCGCTCCTTCACACCCAGTTTGAGGATGCCGCGCGACTTGCCGATCGAATTCTTCCAGTAGTTCGACGACGTGGCGTATTTCGAAGCATACTGAATACGTACCTTGTCGCTGGCAGCCATATCCTCCTTGAGGATGGCCTGGCGCTCGCCGCGGATAAAGATCCGGTTGGGGTTCGAAACGTTCAGCATGTCGTCGATCTCGTACGAAGTCATATAACGCTGCGTGGAACCCGGGAACCCCATGATCATGGCGAAATCACCCTCCTCGTAGCCGTCGAGCGAAATCTTCAGGAACTTCTCAGCCTTGTAAGGGCGGTTTTCGGGCGAATAATCCGCCGGCCTGTTATCCTGTCCGGCATAGACGCGAAACACCGAGAAATCGCCTGTATGGCGCGGCCACATCCAATTATCGGTGTCACCGCCGAACTTGCCGATCGAAGTCGGGGGCGCCCCCACCAGACGCACGTCGGTATAGACCTCGATCACGAAGGCGAAATACTGGTTCCCTTCGAAGAAGGGCTTGACCTCCACCGTCATGCCGGGGTTGGCCTCCCGCAGCGAAGCGGTCAGGCCGGCGATATTCTCCGAGGTGATCCGTTCGTATTCCTGCTGCCCGGCCGTGGAAGGCACGTTGCCGAGAATATCCGCAGTCACGTCGCTGATCGAACGGATGAAACGCACCTTGAGCCCCGGGGCAGGAATCTCCTCCTGGCGCGACATGGCCCAAAAGCCGTTCTTCAGGTAGTCGTGTTCGACCGACGACAGGGATTGTATCGACCCGTAGCCGCAGTGGTGGTTGGTGAACAGCAGGCCGTCGGGCGAAACGATCTCGCCCGTGCAGCCGCCGCCGAAAATGACGATCGCATCCTTGAGCGAAGATTTATTGATGCTGTAAATATCCTCGGCCGAAAGTTTGCATCCGCGCGCCTTCATGTCCCGGATATTCATTTTCTGCAGGTAAGGCAGCATCCACATGCCTTCGTCTGCCGCCGCGGTCAGCGACACGCACGCCGCTGCAATCAGTAAAAACAGTTTCTTCATATATAAACGATTATTTGATGTTGATCATGTTCAGGATCGAACGCTCGGCCTTGCGGCGCACCTCTTCGTCGAGTACGATTTCCGGGGCCTCCCGCTCGAGGCATTCGCAGATGTTTTCCAGCGTCACCATCTTCATGTACTTGCAGTTGTTGCAGCCGCATGTCTCGTCGTCCGGGGGCGCCGGGATAAATGTCTTGCCGGGATAGCGCCTCTTCATCTCGGCGAGGATGCCCGATTCGGTGACGACGATGAACTCATCGGCCCCGCTGCGGCCGCAATAGTCGAGGATCGCAGCCGTCGACCCCACGAAATCGGCCACCTCGATGATATAGGCCCGGCATTCGGGATGCACGACGATGCGGGCTGCGGGGTGCTCCTTTTTGAGCCGGAGCAGTTTTTCGAGCGAAAACTCCTCGTGGACATGGCACGCCCCGTCCCAGATCACCATATTCTCGCGGCCGGTCAGCTTCTTGATGTAAGCGCCCAGGTTGCGGTCGGGCGCGAAGATGACGGGGCGGTCGGCCGGGATCGACTCCACGACCTTCAGGGCATTCGACGAAGTGCAGCAGATATCGGTCAGCGCTTTGACCCCGACGGTGGTGTTGACATACGAAACCACCGTATGCCCCGGGTACCTGGCCTTGAAGGCCGCAAAGTCGCGGGCGTCGCACGATTCGGCCAGCGAGCATCCCGCCTCGGGACAGGGTATGAGCACCTTTTTGCCGGGGCATAGCACCTTGGCGGTCTCGGCCATGAAATGCACGCCGGCGAACAGGATGATTTCCGCATCGACCGACTGCGCCTTGACCGACAGCGCAAGCGAATCGCCCAGGAAGTCGGCCACCTCCTGTACTTCGGGCAGCGTATAGTAATGGGCCAGTATGACGGCGTGTTTCTCGCGTTTCAGTTCTTCGATCCGATTCCGGATTTGCGCGGAGTTATCAACCTTCATTTTTTATTTTTACTTTTTAATTTAAATTTAATAAGAAATAAGAATAGAAATAATAGCTGTTGATACTGTTCACAAGTTATTGCGGAAAATATCTTTCAACATTTTACTCCCGAACTGTTTCCTATTCCTCGTTACAACCGGTTCGTATTCAAAGGTATGAAATTATAATCAACAATTGTCAAAAACCGTTGTCAACATTTCGACAGCCGTTTGTTGTGAACAATCTGTTCCGTTTTCCGGGGTTCGGGGCTGACTATAATTTCCCATAACTTTTTTTGGTTTCCGGAAAATCTTGTATATGCCCGCCCTTTCCGGAATTTGCAACTCTTCCGACCGGAAAGTTATCATTAGTTATCTCCGTTTATCAACACGTTTCCTAACACGATTTCATCACCTTTTCGACAATCTTTTCCGCGATTTCGCGGTACCATTTTTCGACGCGCGGATCTATCCCCGCAGCAGGCCTCCCTTCGTCGGCTCCTTCCATGATCGACTGTACGATAGGTATTTCCCCCAGGAAATCCACGCCGTGCTCTTCGGCGAACCGGCGAGCACCGCCTTTGCCGAAGAGGTAGTAGCGGTTTTCGGGCAGTTCCTCGGGGGTGAACCAGGCCATGTTTTCGATGATTCCCGCCACGGGGATGTTGACGTTTTCGTTGCGGAACATCTCCACGCCGCGCACGACGTCGGCCACGGCGACCTGCTGGGGCGTCGAGACGATCACCGCGGAATCGATCTTCAGCTCCCCGATGATCGAGAGGTGTACGTCGCCCGTTCCGGGGGGCAGGTCGGCCAGCAGGAAGTCGAGCGTCCCCCATTTGGTCTGGTGGATCATCTGTTTCAGGGCGCTGACGGCCATGGCGCCGCGCCATAGCAGGGCGTCGGTAGGTTTGATGAAGAACCCGATCGACATCAGCCGGATGTCCATCGGCTCCGCAGGGACGATATGGTCTGCGCCCTCTTCCTGCACGGCGTCGGGCAGGTAGCCTTCCACTCCGAACATCTTGGGTTGCGAAGGCCCGTATATGTCGGCGTCGAGGATGCCTACGCGGAATCCCATGTTTCGCAGGGCGACCGCGAGGTTGGCCGTGACGGTCGATTTGCCTACCCCGCCCTTTCCCGATGCGACGGCAATGACCTTGGCGATGCCGCCCGTGGTCGTCTTCAGCTTGGGTTCGGGGCGCGGGGCGGCGCCGCCCTCCTTGATGACTACCAGTACCGTTTGACCGGGGAATTCGCGTTTGAGCAGTTCCTCGGCCTGGTTTTTGATTTTCACTGCGAACGGGTCGCGCGCCTTGGCGAAGCGGAGTACGACGGTGATTTTTCCGGCCGCCGAGGCGATATGCTCGATAAAACCGCTGCTGACGATGTCCTGCCCCGTTTCGGGATGGACGAGCGACGCGAGCAGATGTCTGATTTTTTCTTCCATATTTGTGTCGTGACTTTCCCTGCAAAGATAACGTATATTTTACAGAATAAATATAGGTTAACCTTCTTTTTTATCGTTTTTCGATAAATTTTATTTGTTTTTCATATAAATTCCGTATATTTGCGAAAGAAAACCGGAATCGGGACAAAATTAGGACAAACAAAAAATAACTTCGTTATGAATTTTATCAAAACTTTTCTGGCTGCCATCCTTGCGTTTGTCGTGGGATCGGTACTGGTAGTCTTCCTTTGGATTTTCATCCTGCTCGGCATTGCCGGTTCGATGGAGAAAAGCGTGGCCGTACACCCCGAGTCGATCCTCAAACTCGATTTTTCGGAGGTGTTGACCGATGCCCCGTCGAGCGATCCTTTCGCCGGCTTCGATTTCGCGACGCTCCAGTCTACGCGCATGCTTCCGCTGATGAAGGCGCTGCGTGCGCTCGAGGCGGCGAAGGACGATCCGCGGATCAAGGGTATTTACCTGCGTATGAACGGCAACGGCGGAGTGGCGGGTTCGGCCCTGCTCGAAGAGCTGCGCGAGGCGATCGTCGATTTCAAGCAGAGCGGCAAGTTCGTCGTCGCCTATAACGAAACCTACTCGCAGGGGCAGTATTACCTCGCCTCGGCGGCCGACAGGATTTACATGCAGCCCGAAGGAGCTATGGACTGGTCGGGCCTTTCGTTCAACCTGGCGTTTTACAAGGGGCTGCTCGACAAGCTCGACGTCAAGGCCGAAGTTTTCCGCCCCACGGCCTGCAAGTACAAGAGCGCCGTCGAGCCCTATATTCTTTCCAAGATGTCGGATGCCAACCGCGAGCAGATGCAGGAGCTGGTCAATTCGATGTGGAATACCATTGCCGCCTCGGTGGCCGAAGCACGCGGCATCGACCTGGAAACCCTGAACCGGATCACCGACAAACTGGAGGTTTCGCTGCCCGAGGATGCCCTCGAACACGGGTTCGTGGATAGCCTGGTCTATGAAGACCAGATGGACGACGTATTTGCCCAGCTGGGCGTGCAGTCCGATTCCGACGGCCAATACAATTTCATCACCCTGGGCGAATATGCGTCGCAGGTAGGTGCCGACCTCAAGAATATTTCGGCCGACCAGGTGGCTGTCGTCTATGCCGACGGCGCGATCGTCGACGGCGAGGGCTTCGGCCGCGAGGTTTACGGCAATACGCTGGCTGCGACGCTGGCCGGGGTGCGTGCCGACGACAAGGTCAAGGCCGTGGTGCTGCGCGTGAATTCCCCGGGCGGCAGCGCATTGGCTTCGGATGTCATCTGGCGCGAAATGGAGCTGCTCAAGGCCGAGAAACCCGTCATCGTCTCGATGGGTTCCTATGCTGCCAGCGGCGGTTACTATATCTCGTGCCCGGCCGATGTCATTGTGGCCGACAAACTGACCCTGACGGGTTCCATCGGTGTCTTCGGCATGTACCTCAATACCATCGACGCCCTGAAGAACAAGCTGGGCATCACGTTCGACGCCGTGAAGAGCAATACCTCGGCAGGCATGGGCATGACTTCGGCCCTTACGCCAGCCGAAAGGGCTTCGATCATGCGCGGCGTGGATAAGGTTTACACGACGTTCACCAACAACGTGGCGCAGGGGCGCAACCTGTCGCTCGAGAAGGTGCTCGACATTGCCGGCGGCCGTGTATGGTCGGGCGACAACGCCCTCGGCATCGGCCTGATAGACACGTACGGTGGCCTGAAGACGGCCATTGCCGTCGCTGCGGACAAGGCCGGGTTGGGCGACAATTTCCGGGTGACGGAGGTGATCGAGCAGCCGACGGGTTTCGCGGCGTTCATCTCGTCGCTCAACGTCAGCATCCGCGAGGCCATGACCCGCTCGGAACTGGGAGTCATGATGAAGGAATACAAACAGGTGCAGGAAGCTGCTTCGCAGCAGGGGATCGTCATGTATTATCCCTTCAAACTCGAACTGCGCTAATCCCGGCCGGATGCCGGAACGATAAAAAGCGGCCCCTTTTCGAGAGGCCGCTTTTTATCGTTGCAGGGTTTCAAGGCCGGTGTGTCCGCGAAGCTGTCATCCGTGCCTGAAAAGGGGTTTGTCAGCCCTTGGCCGGGACTTTGGCCGCCGGATTTCCCCCCCCCGCCGAATCCTGCCCGCAGCGCATTTCATCCAGCTTGCGGCCTATCTCCTCGACCTGTTTCGCGTCGGGCGAAATGACCGTCGACCCGAACTTGCGCCGGTAGTCGCCCGGCGGGGAGCCGATGCGTTCGCGGAAGGCGCGGTTGAAATTCGAGATGTTGTAGAACCCGCAGCGCATACCGATCTCGGCGATCGGGTCGTCGGTCTCGACGATCATCTGTGCGGCGCGCACGATGCGGAAGCCGTTGAGGTAGTTCCACAGGTTCTGGTGGGTGTACTTTTTGAAAAAACGGCAGACCGAAGTCGCGGACATGCCTACCTCTTCGCCGATGTCTTCGAGCGAGATCTTACGTTGGTAATTGCCCTCCACGAACTGTACGATCTTGTTGATCCGGGCATTGCCGTCGGGTTGCATTTCGTAGTACGGGGCACCTATCGGCCCCGTTTCGTCCGGCCCAGCCGTGGCCAGGTCGTTGAGTATGTTCAGGAAAAGCGACGCCGATGCGAATCCCCGCAGCCCGGGCAGTTGCAGTAACCTGTCGCGGACGCGGTCTACGACGCTTTCGGCGAACCAGAGCCCGGCGACCGGCTGGCTCAGCATTTTCCGGATGGGGAGCATGGATTCCGTTTCGAATATCTGCCAGTTGGGCATGTCGCGGCTGAACTGCACGGCGACGGCCTCGCAATTGGTCTCCGCAAAGGCTTCGTCGCGTTTGTAACAGTGCGGTACGCGCGGGAAAATGATGATCAGGTCTTTTTCCGTGAAATTGTCGACCGATTGTCCGGTGACACGTGTACCCTTCACGTTCAGGGTCAGGCTGAGCATGTAATCCTCGTGGAAATGAAGGGGCGGATCGGTTTGTTTGTCAAACCAATACTGTGTGATGAACAAATCGTTGCCGGGCAACGGGGTGAGATCATTCAGGACACGTTTCATCAGATAATGAGACTTATGGTAACAAATATAGGAACTAATAAGGACAAATCAAAACCGGGGCGGTTTTTTGTGGGGAAGGATATGCGGCCGGGGTTTCCCGCACCTTTGTTTACCGATCCGGAACGGGGCGTAAAGGAACCCCCGTGGTGAAAAGTGCGGAAAACGCTTTCTCCTTTCGCATTTAATGAATATCTTTGCGGATATGGCAGTGATCAGATTGACAAAGGAGTTTTCGTTCGAGGCCGCGCATGCCCTCGACGGATACGACGGGCCGTGCCGTGAGATCCACGGGCATTCCTACCGGTTGTTCGTGACCGTGAAAGGGTGCCCTGCGGACGACGACACGAACCCCAAGTGTGGGATGGTGATGGACTTCGGTGTCCTGAAAAGCATTGTCAACGAGGAGGTCGTTTCCCGTTTCGACCATGCGCTTGTGTTGCGGGCGACACGCCGCGACGCTCCCCTGCGGGCGGTGCTGGCCGAACGCTTCGGCAACATCGTCACGGTGGACTACCAGCCGACGTGCGAAAACATGCTCGGCGATTTCGCTGCACGCATCGCACGCCGCCTGCCCCTGGGGGTGGAACTGCATTCGCTCCGCCTGCATGAGACCGCAACCTCGTTCGCCGAGTGGTTCGCCGAGGACAACCGCTGATTTCCGCCCGGCGGTTCCGCCGGAACGACATACCCCGACATTTCTACCGGACAGGCCCCGGGCGCAAGGGATAGGCGCACGGCAAACATCGAAAGGGAACTATTATTGACGCAAATCGAATATATGAAAAAACTGTTTCTCGTCGACGCCTATGCGTTGATCTTCAAGTATTACTATGCCTTTCTGGGGCGTCCCATGCGCAACCGGGCCGGCATGAATACCTCCGTGGTATTCGGCTTCGTAAAGTTCCTGCGCGACATCCAGAAGCGTGAGCGGCCCGACCTGCTGGGCGTGGCGTTCGACCCCAAGGGCGGCAGCTTCCGCCGGGAGATATTTCCCGAGTACAAGGCCAACCGTGCCGAGACGCCCGAGGACATCCTCCTCTCCGTCCCCTATGTCAAGCGTGTGCTGGAAGCCATGTGCATCCCGATCCTCGAAGTCGAGGGTTACGAGGCCGACGACGTGATCGGCACGCTGTCGCAAAAAGGCGTCGAGGCGGGTTACGAGGTCTTCATGGTGACGCCCGACAAGGACTACGGCCAGCTGGTACGTGACAATTGCAAGATCTACAAGCAGAAGGGCGCCGAAGGGAGCATCGAGATCGTCGACCGGGAGGCGATCCGCGGGAAATACGGCATCGACGACCCCAGCCTCGTGCGCGACATCCTCGCACTGTGGGGCGATGCTTCGGACAATATCCCGGGTGTGCCGGGAATCGGCGAGAAGAGCGCCTGCAAACTCGTGCAGGAGTGGGGAACGGTGGAAAATATCCTCGACAACGTCTCGAAGATCAAGGGCAAGCAGGGCGAGAAGATCGCCGAGTGGGGCGACAAACTGCGCCTTGCCAAGACACTGACCACCATTTGCCTCGACGTGCCCATCCCGTTCCGCGAAGAAGACCTCACGGTCTGCGAACCCCATATCGACGAACTCAAGGCCCTTTTTGCCGAATTGGATTTCAAGGCCTTTATGAACGACCTTACGAACCTTGCGCCCCCCGAGGAGCAACCCGAAGGCCCCCGCCAGGAGGCGCAGACCCAGCTTGCGGAGATGGCTCGGGCCAAGTCCGCCGCCGCCAAACGCGCGGCGCTGGTCGGACAGGGCAACCTCTTCGGCGACCCGGTGGTCGACATGCCTGCCGCCGAGGTTCCCGTCGCAGAACTGCAGGCCGAAGCCGATGCCATGCAGTTCAAGACGGCGCAGACCACGCCCCACGATTACCGCCTCGTGGAGAATGCCTCCCAGTTGCGCGAAGTGGTCGCCGAGGTCGGGAAATACGACGAATTCTGTTTCGACACCGAGACCACGGGGTTCGACATCTTCAACGACCGCATCGTCGGCATGTCGCTGGCCGTAAAGCCGTTCGAAGCGTGGTACATTCCCTTCAAGGAGGAAAATACGGCGGAATATACGCAGATCGTGCGGCCGCTGTTCGAAGACGAAGGGATTGCCAAGATCGGCCAGAACATCAAGTTCGACCTGATGGTGCTCCGGCGCCTGGGGCTCGATATCCGGGGCCGCAAGTACGACACGATGATCCTGCATTACCTGCTCGATCCCGAGTCGCGCCACAACATGAACGCCCTGTCGGAAAAATACCTCAGCTACAAGCCTATTGAGATCGAAACGCTGATCGGCAAGGGTTCTAAGCAGCTGACGATGGATCTGGTGAACGTCGAGCGCGTCAAGGAGTACGCCGCCGAAGATGCCGACGTCACCCTGCAACTCAAACACGTGCTCTACCCTCAGGTCGAGAAGATGGGGCTGCAACACCTCTATTTCGAGGTCGAGGAGCCGATGATCGCCGTGCTGGCCGACATCGAGATGGCGGGCGTGCGGATTGACTCCGGGGCGCTGGCCGAATACTCCGTCGAACTGAGCCGCAGGCTGGCCGAACTGGAAGCCGCGATCCGTGCCGAAGCCGGCGAGTCGACGCTCAACATCAACTCGGCACGCCAGCTGGGCGAGGTGCTTTTCGCCAAGATGCGCATCGCCGAAAAGCCCAAAATGACCAAGACCAAGCAGTTCTGCACCGACGAGGATTATTTGCAGACCTTCGCCCGCAAACACCGCATCGTCGATCTGATCCTCGAATACCGGGGTGTCAAAAAATTGCTTTCGACCTATGTCGAGGCGCTTCCCCAGCTGGTCAACCGGACGACGGGGCGTATCCATACCTCCTTCAACCAGGCGGTCACGGCTACCGGGCGCCTTTCGTCCACCAATCCCAACCTGCAGAACATCCCCGTGCGCGAAGAGATGGGGCGCCGCATCCGCCGGGCGTTCATCCCCTCCGATTCCGACCACCTGCTGCTCTCGGCCGATTACAGCCAGGTCGAGCTGCGCCTGATGGCGCACCTTTCGGGCGACGAATCGTTGATCGCGGCCTTCGCCCACGGCGAGGATATCCATGCCGCGACGGCCGCCAAACTTTTCAACAAAACCCTCGACGAAGTGACCTCCGAGGAGCGCCGCCGTGCCAAGACGGCCAATTTCGGCATCATCTACGGCATTTCGGCCTTCGGCCTGAGCCAGCGGCTCGAAATCCCGCGTAAGGAGGCCAAGGACATTATCGACGGTTATTTCGAATCTTACCCCAAGGTCAAGGAGTATATGGACAATGTGGTCGCCAGGGCCAAGGAGGAGGGATTCGTCTCGACGATCTTCGGCCGCCGCCGCTATCTCAACGACATCTCCTCGCACAACGCCGTGGCGCGCGGCCTGGCGGAGAGGAATGCCGTGAACGCCCCGATCCAGGGGTCTGCGGCCGACATCATGAAGATCGCCATGATCAATGTCCACCGCCGTTTCGCGGCCGAAGGCATCCGGTCGAAGGTGATCCTTCAGGTACACGACGAATTGGTCGTCGACATGCTCCGTTCCGAACAGGAGCGCGTCGCGGCCATCGTCACCGAATGCATGGAATCCGCCGCCGCCCTCAAGGTGCGCCTGGTGGTCGACTACGGCGTGGGCGACAACTGGCTCGAAGCGCATTGATCGCGTCCTGTGTCCTTTTGCAAGATATAGTAACGGACGGCATCGGATATGCAGGCTCCCTGTTAATGCCTTGTATCCGTTATATCCGATGCCACTGCCGCCTTTTTCGGTGCTGCGCCGGCGACTATGCGGACGGTTGTCCCGCTTGGGCATCCCCCGGGGAGGCAGGCGGAAAAATATAATGTTCCCGGATATTTTTGTTTTGATACTGAAATAAACTGACAGCTATGATCGAACCTATTTACCAGCCGGCCGCGTCGCGTTACGAAGATGGCATGACCTACCGGCGTGCGGGACGCAGCGGTGTGCTGCTGCCCGCCTTTTCGCTCGGCATGTGGCACAATTTCGGCAGCGGGCAGACCTTCTCCAAAGTGCGTCAGATGGCCCATTACGCGTTCGACCGGGGAATCGTCCATTTCGATTTGGCGAACAACTACGGCCCTGCCTACGGTACGGCCGAGGAGAACTTCGGCCGTTTGATGGAGCAGTCGTTCCGACCCTACCGCGACGAACTCTTCATTTCGACCAAGGCGGGTTACGACATGTGGCCGGGGCCCTACGGCAACTGGGGCTCTCGCAAATACCTCATGGCAAGCCTCGACCAGAGCCTGCGGCGCATGAAGCTCGATTATGTGGACATCTTCTACTCGCACCGCTACGATCCCGAGACCCCGCTCGAAGAGACCCTCCAGGCTTTGGTCGACATCGTCCGCGCAGGCAAGGCGCTCTATGTCGGGCTGTCGCGCTACCCGCTGGCCGCGGCACGTTTCGCTTTCCGCTACCTGGCCCAACGCGACGTACCCTGCCTGCTTTTCCAGGATCGCTACAACCTGTTCGACCGCGAACCCGACACGTCGGGCATCCTGACGCTCAATGCCGAGGCCGGGGCCGGGTTCGTGGCCTTTTCGCCGCTGGCACAGGGGCTGCTGACCGACCGTTACCTGAACGGTATTCCGGAAGGCTCGCGCATGGCGACGGAGGGCTCGCTGCGGCGCGACGTGCTGACGGACAGGATGTCGGAACGGATCCGGGGCCTGCATGAAATCGCCCGGCAGCGCGGCCAGACCCTTGCCGAGATGGCTTTGGCATGGCTGCTGCGCGACAAACGTGTCACGTCGGTCATTATCGGGGCAAGCTCCGTCGCCCAGATCGAAGATAACCTCCGGGCGCTGGAGCATGCATCCTTCTCCGACGACGAATTGTCGCGCCTCGACGCCCTGTCACGGCCATAGTGCCCTGCACGGATGAAAAGAGCCGCAGTCCCGAAGGACTGCGGCTCTTCGTGTTTTATGTCTACGTCCGGGGCGGCTCAGGCTCGGGGGCGAACGGTTGCTTCCCGTGGAGCGCGGGGTGGCGCATGCGTCCGGAAGCCGGATCGGTCTGATCCCCGAAACGATGCTCGTCTGCACCTCGATGGAATGACCGGGCATTTCCAGGCCCTTTCCCGAACCGAAAAACGAATCCCGCTTCCCCGAAGGAAGCGGGATTCTGCCTTTCAGGACGAGGGATTACTCTTCCGGTTTTTGGCCTATGTAGAAGACGTAACCGTAGTACGCTTTGTATTTCTCGTAATGGGCAATCTCGTTTTTCTGCATTTCGGCCAGCAGGAGTGCCTTTTCACTGTACCCGTATTGCTCCAGGAATCCCGGGATGCGTGCGCTTGCATGGGCGAAGTAGTTTTCCGTCCAGCAATGCTCAGGCAGTGCGAAATGTGCCAGCGGTGCATATCCGGCCTCTTCGAGGATCCGCACTTTCCCCGACGGGCTGTCGATGTCGGGGAAATAGTCCGAGATGAATTTCGACGCCAGGCGTGCGCCTGAGAGCCACGAGCATTCGGTCACGGCGATTATGCCGCCCGGTTTGAGGTACTGCCGCCACTCCCTCAGCCCGCGTTCGAACCCGATATTGTAGATCGAGCCTTCGGCCCAGATCACGTCGAACTCCCCGGGGCTGAAGGGCAGTGCATCCATCGAGCCCTGTATGGCCGTGACGCGGTTTTCCAGCCCGGCCTTTTTTATCCGGGCGCGGAATTCTTCCAACAGCTCCGGCAGCAGGTCGACGGCCGTTATCGTACAATCCCTGTTCCGGGCGATCGTGACGGTCTGTCCGCCGGTGCCGCATCCGATGTCGGCGATCCGCATCCCCGGCCTGTCGGGTACGAATTCCAGGGCGCGGAGCGTCTGCTCCACGCCGCCGGGCCCCTGCCTGTCGAGTTCCCTGAAGAAATCGGCGATCATTTTTAAATCGAAATCGAAGATCTGTTTATTTTCCTGTTCCATGGTTGTTTGTAGTTGAGGCCGTGCGCGGGATGGACTGGGAAATCCCGTGCATGGCGAATTTTTTTAAATAAGGCAAAATGAATGTCCGCCCGGGCAGAAATGCCCCCGGGAGGGAAGAAAGAGTCGGAATCCAATGCAAGTTATGGATTCCTACGATGCCGTATCCGTTTTAAACATCCAATGGTTTTAGTCGTTGTAAAGGTAGGTACAATTTCCCGAACCTGCAAATCCGCCGGGGAAAAGGTTCCCCGAAAAAGGGAACCCCGATCCCTTTTCAGGAACCGGGGCACTCCACAAGAGGCGCTTTCCCACTCTGCGTCAGAATGATATACCGACGCGTATGCCGAAATTATTGAGGTTGTTGACCGAGTAAGTCAGGACGTCGCCGCTGTTGGTGGCATAGCTGTAATAGAGTGCCACATGGAACCCGAAACGGTAGTCGGGGCGCGGGAAGATGCTCACGCCGATTTCGGGCGAGAGGTAGAATCCCCACGTGTCGTTGTACTGCTTGACGACGTAGTAATAGGACGAAAGTTCGGCGTAGTTGGCACCCAGCTTCAGGCCTGCATAGGGCTGGAATACGCTGTCCGTAAGCCAGGTGTAACGGCTGGTGACGCCGAACGGCAGCTGGAATACGGAGTGCTTCTGGTTGACCGTGAGGGCCGAACCGTTGCCCAGGTCGAGTGTCTGGCGCGGAATCGTTTCGAGGTTGGTCTGGTAAGAGATGAACGGGCCCACGGCGATGGCCGGCGTGATGAAATAGCCGCCTTCGAAGTTCATGCCCCAGCCCGAGGCTTTGTCGGCGAGGCTGCTGCCCAGGGGCACGCCCATCTGCCAGTCGACGTTGATGTAACTGTTCGGGAAGATCTGCGCTTTGCCCGTGCGCGCAGCGGCGAGCAGGACGACACAGAGTGCGATGGTTTTTAGAACCGGGTATTTCGATGTTTTCATAATCGGACGTGTTTTTACGGTTAAATTATTTTTTCAGGTAAGGCGACTGGTCGAATGCCTGTTCGACGGCGTCCAGCGTGCGCTGCTGGTTGAGGCTTTCCGACGAGGTGAGCAGGCCGCCGATGTAGCTGTCCCAGATGACGGGCAGTTTCTTGCCGCTCTGCTGGTCGGCTTCCAGATCCAGCATCTCGATCAGCAGCGAACCGGCCGTATAACCGTAATATACGCGGTAGGGATAGTGCCATCCCAGCCAGTCGCCCCAGTATCCGGGCGTCCAGTAGTAGGGGTAGTACCACCACCAGTAGGGATAGTCGTAACCCACGAAATAGGTCACTTTCTGCACGTAGCTCAATTGCAGGCCGACGCTGGCCGCATCCTTGTCCTCGGTGCGGGTGTAGCCGGCGGCGTTCATGCGGCTGGCGACCGTGTTGACGATCTCCAGCGCATTGCCGTCTTTCCAATATTCCGTCTTGTCTGCGCCGCCGATCAGCAGGATGCTGTCGGGGAGGTAGTAGGTGTCCACTGCACCGAAGTCGGCTTCGGTGTCGTAAGCGGTGTAGACCAGATAGTCTTTGTGGAGGCCCGATGTCGAGGGCTCTTTCTGGCACGCGCAAAACGCAACTGCAACGAGTGCGTATGCGAGGTAACGTAATTTTTTGACGGTCATGATTTTGATTTTTTAGTTTGCTGTCTCGGAGCATGTTCAAAATTCGTTCCTTCCACACCTTTTTTGCGCGTGGAAGCCCGATCGGGATATAAAAAAGCAGTTTTGCGATATGCAACGCGGCTGCGGTGTGTTCTACGGTCGGGCACAGGGGTTTAACCCGGCGAGAAATAGCCCATTTTGGGGCGTCTTGACCCGGTGCCGGGCGGAAAGAGATCCTTTGCGGGCTTTTTCTGCGCTGTTTTTGAACGGTAATAGCACCGAGTTGCGGTCGGGAATGCTGCTGCCGAACGGTATCGTTGCCACATGGGGCGTAATCGTTGGCGATTTCGGCCCGAAAATGGTTTGTCTTTCGGAAAATATATTACTTTTGTAACTATCTATGCACAATACCACAATGTATGAGCCGATACGATAACTGCTCCCGCGAAGAGCTTATCCGCAGGATCGAAGAGCTCGAGGCACAACTCGATACGCCGAAGGCTTCCGGGAGTCGGTTTCGGGAGCGTTATGCCTGTAAGATTCTCGATTCGATACCCGACATGCTGACCGTGCTCGACCGCGAAGGGACGCTGGTCGAACTGGTTTCCGCGGATGAGACCAACCATGTCGGGGTTCCGGGCGGAGAGCTCGCCGGGCAGAATATCCGGACGATGCTTTCGCCCTCGGCCTGCCGCAATGTGAAGAACAACCTCGACAATGTCTTTGCGACGGGGTGCGGCTCCTCTTCCCATCACGACATTACGCTCGGGGGCCGAACCCGCAACTACGAAAACCGGATTTTCCCGCTCGACGAGGAGCATGCCCTCTGCATCTGCCGCGACATCACCGAGACCGAGGCCGCCAAGCATGAGCTGGAGATGGTCAAATATGCGCTGAACAATGTCGACGAGGAGATTTACGCCTGCAGCCTGGACGGTACGATGGAATATGCCAACGAGCAGTTCCGGGTGCGGCACGATGTCGAAGGCGACCTTTCGCAACACAAGGTTTACGATTTCTGGTCGTACGAAGGTTCCCGTCAGCAGTGGGATGCCCGGCTGGAGAAAATACGCCGCGATAACGGCTCGCACAAATACACCGTCCGCTTCAAGAACGAGCAGGGGCATATCGTGGCGTGGGACATCGTGGCCTACATCATCTACGACTACTTCCAGGAACGCGAGATTGTCTGGTTTTTCGGCCGGGACGTGACGCAGCGCATCGAACACGAGAGCAAGGTCAAGGAGATGAACTCCATCCTGGAGTGTATCCTCAACAATGTCCCGGTCTATCTGTTCGTGAAAGACCCGAGCAACGAGTTCCGTTACCTCTACTGGAACCGGGCGTTCGAGGAATATTCGCGGATTCCGGCCTCCAGGGCGCTCGGGCATACCGATTACGAGATTTTCCCCAGCCCGAAGGATGCGGAGCATTTCCGCCGGGACGACCTGACGCTGCTGCGTACGGGCGAACGCCAGACCTTCATCGAGGAGTACGTCTCGGTCACGGGCGAGACCCGTATCGTCAATACTTCCAAGTCGCTGGTGCCGGTCGAAAACCGTCTTCCGCTCATCATCGGTGTCTCGTGGGACATCACCGACATGAAGAATGCCGAGCTGGAGATCGTCGAGGCGCGTATCCGCGCCGAGGAGTCCGACCGTCTCAAATCTGCCTTCCTGGCGAACATGAGCCACGAGATCCGCACGCCGCTCAATGCCATCGTGGGCTTTGCCAAGCTCATCGGCGAAGTGGAAACCGAGGAGGAGAAACAACAGTTCATCGATATCATCGACGTCAATTCCGAGCTGCTGCTGCAACTGATAAACGATATCCTCGACATTTCGAAGATCGAAGCCGGGACGCTCGAATTCCGCTTCAGGCCGATGAACCTCAACGACCTCTGCCGCTCGGAGCTGGAAGTCCACAAACCCCGCGTCAAGCCGGGCGTGGAGCTGGTCTTCGAGGAACGGGTCGCGAACGTGGAGATCGTCTGCGACCAGAACCGCCTGGCACAGGTCATTTCCAACCTGCTGAACAACGCCGGCAAGTTTACCGAAGAGGGGGAGATCCGCTTCGGGTTCGACCTGAAGGACGGGTGCGTGGAGTTCTTCGTCCAAGATACCGGCATGGGCATACCGCCCGAGAAGGCGCGCAATATTTTCGACCGGTTCGTCAAACTCAACGATTTCGCAGCCGGAACCGGGCTCGGGCTGGCCATTTCGAAGATGATCGTCGAGAAACTCGACGGTACAATCGGAGTGGATTCCGAACCCGGCAAGGGCACGCGGTTCCATTTCTCGATCCCCGTCGTCCACCGGGACGGCGGCAAAGACGACGAGCAGCATTGCGCCGCCCCGGGCCGGGACGACGGCAAGTCGTGGGTACTGCTGGTCGCCGAGGATTCGGACACCAATTTCAGACTCATCGAAGCCGTCCTCAGCCGCCGCTTCAGCCTCGTGCGTGCCCATACGGGAGCCGAGGCCGTGGACATGTTCGGGACGGTGCAGCCCGATGCCGTGCTGATGGACATCCGCATGCCTGTGATGGACGGCCTGGAGGCTACGCGGCGTATCCGCAGCGTTTCGGCGGACGTCCCCATCATTGCCATGTCGGCCTATTCGTCCGGCAGCGAGATCGAGAGCGCGCGCAATGCGGGGTGCAACGAATTCCTCGTCAAACCCCTTTCGCAGTATTCGCTTCACCGGGCGCTGAATGCCGCCCTGGTGGAGCTCAAGGGTAAGGGTAAATCATAATCGGGTCGCCCCCGCAAACGGAACGTCCCGCAGCGCACGGCTTGCGGGACGTTCCGTTTTATCGTGCGGCGGGTCTACCGGTACCGGTGCGAGATCAGGGTCATGAACTCTTCGCGCGTGCGGTGGTCGGAGAGGAAAATCCCGGTGAAGGCCGAGGTCGTCGTCGCCGACTGTTGCTTTTCGATGCCGCGCATCTGCATGCACATGTGGCTCGCTTCGATCACGACGGCTACGCCCATGGGGTTCAGCGCCTCCTGGATGCAGTCGCGGATCTGCACCGTCAGCCTTTCCTGTACCTGCAGGCGGCGGGCGAAGCACTCCACCACACGGGCTATTTTGGAAAGCCCCGTGATATGGCCGTTGGGGATGTAGGCGACATGCGCCTTGCCGTAGAACGGCAGCATATGGTGCTCGCAGAGCGAATAAAGTTCGATGTCCTTCACCAGCACCATCTGCTTGTACTCTTCGCGGAACGTCGCCGAGCGGATGATCTCCAACGGGTTTTCGTCATATCCTTTCGTCAGGAACGACATTGCCTTGGCCACCCGTTCAGGGGTCTTCTGCAACCCTTCGCGTGCGGGATCCTCGCCCAGCAACCGCAGTATTTCGGTGTAGTGGTGCTTCAGCACTTCGATGGTTTTGGCGTCGAAACGCTCCTCCTTGTTGTAATTTCTCTCTTCCATAGGAACGGCAAAGATAGTGCAAGCCGAGGGCAAAAGCAAGTTTACTTGCAATTTGCCGAGGCGCCGCCAGTTTTTCGTAGAGACGCTTATTTCTCGACGGAATGCAAATACGCGGCGAGTTTGCGTACGGCACGGGCACGGTGCGACACTTCGTTCTTCTCCCCGGTGGTCATCTGCGCGAAGGTTCGGTCGTATCCGTCGGGGATGAACAGCGGGTCGAACCCGAATCCCTCGTGCCCCGTTTCCCGGTCGATGATGCGCCCCTCGACGATCCCTTCGAAAAGGTGCTCTTCGCCGTCCAGGATCAGCGAAATCACCGTGCGGAACCGTGCCCGGCGGTTGGCCTGCCCTTCGAGGTTTTTCAGCAGCAGCCGGTTGTTGGCCGCGAAGTCGTGCCCGTCTGTGGCGTAGCGTGCCGAGTGTACGCCCGGGGCTCCGCCCAGCGCCTCGACTTCGAGCCCCGTGTCGTCGGCGAAGCAATCCATTCCGGTGCGTTCGTGCAGGTAATGCGCCTTCTGCGAGGCGTTGCCTTCGAGGGTATCCTGTTCCTCGGGGATCTCCTCCGTCACGCCGCAGTCGCGGGGCGTGAGCAACTTGTATCCGGGCCCCAGTACGGCCTGCACCTCGGTGAGCTTGTGTGCGTTGTTCGTTGCGAAAATAATGTCCATATTCTCTTTTTCCGATGCTTGAATCTTTCGTCGGGATGCCCGGCTTTCCTCGCTGCCCGTTTCCGGGGGCGTCCCGGGCATATCCGCTTCCCGTTCCGCGGGCCGGGTCATTTCACGACTTCGAGTTTTTCGAGCCTGTCGTCCAGGTCGATCTTGTCGATGATGGTCTTCACCAGGATGTCCATGTCCGAACCCTCGGAATAGTCGGCCGGGCAGACGTGGCTCACGCGGTTGTCGTGGATCAGCGAGGCCATCTCCTTGCGGGCACCCTTCTGGTCGGGGTTGTAGACCGCGATCGAATGTCCGCCGGAATTTTTCACCAGCCGCATGCAGGGGATGTCGGTCGTCCCGTCGCCCACGTAGATCATGTGCTTGAACGGCACGGGACGTTCGTTTTCGGGGATGTAACGGTTCACCATCTTGCTGTCGAACACCGACTCGACGCCTTTGTTGATCTTGAAGATGAACTGCGTCTTGTTGGTGTAATTGACCGCCACGGCGGGCCAGTAGGCGATGCCGTCGACGTCGTAGAGAAACGAGCAGGCATAGATCTTCCGGAACTCGTGTGCGATCTGGGTTCCTTCGATGATCTCCTTCATCCCCGACGAGTTGATGTAGTGCAGGATCCTTATCCCGTGTGCGGCGCCGTAGGCGTTGATCCGCGCGAACCACTCCTTCACGCCTTTGTAAAGCGTCACGCGGCGTCCCGAATCCTGAAATGCCTCGCGCCGCAGCGACAGCCCCTTCGACTTGGCTTCCTGTAACATGCGTGCCATATAGGTCAGTACCATGTCGGCATCCTGCTCTTCGGCCAGCGTGTTGGCCTCCGTCCAGAATTCCTTGTTGCTCTTGCCCACGGCGGGTATGAAGTCGTACTCCTGCATGTTGCCGGGGGCGAGCGTGCCGTCGAAATCGTAGATAAGGGCTATGGTGAATCGGTAATCCATGCTTTTACGGTTGTTTTAGAATTTCAAATATACCTATTTTTCACTATTTTTGCAAAAGAGAGGCCGAAAACACAAAATATCAAAACAGATGGAATTCAAAGAGTTGATCGAAAAACGCCGCAGCATCCGCAAATTTTCGGAGCGTGCGGTGTCGCGTGAGGTCGTAGACCGCATCCTGCACGAGACCCTGTCGGCGCCTTCGGCGCGCAATACCCGTACGACGCGCCTGGTGGTGGTCGACGACCCTGTCCTGGTGGCCCGCATGGCCGACATGCGCGATTACGGTTCGGCGTTCATGAAAGGCGCCCCGCTGGCGATCGTCGTGCTGGGCGATACTACGAAAAGCGACCTGTGGCGCGAGAACGCCGCGATCTCGGCGACCATCCTGCAACTGGCGTGTGTCGACGAAGGGCTGGCATCGTGCTGGGTGCACATCAACGGCCGCCCGCGCCGCAAGGATGAGCCCGGCGGGGAGACTGCTGCCGACTACCTGCGCAGTTTCCTGCCCATCCCGGCGAACTGCCAACCCCTATGCGCCATCGCGGCGGGGTATTCCGACTTCACCCCCGCCCCGCTGCCCGAGTCGGACGACGAGGCGCGGATCATCCGCCTGGGATAAGGCGGATACTGGCACCGAAAAAAAGGAGCGCTTGCGGCATTCCTGCATTACGAATACAAAGTCGAGGATATTCCGCTCAAGAGTTGAAGCGGGAGTTTATCGAAAGATATGTCGTCGATCTCTCTACCGTCCGTCATATGCTTCCGGGCAGTATCTACATGCCGATCAAGAAGCTGAAGATTGTGCTTCGGGGCTTATGTTGCTTCAACAAGAAGATCCGGATGTTGTTTTATGCGATGTGGAATTACCGGATGGAAATGGCGTCGATATGGTGGAACGCATTAAGGAATTGGCTCCGATGGTAGAAGTTATTTTATTGACTGCCTATGGCAACCATTCCTGACGGTGTGCAGGCCATTAAGAACGGTGCTTTCGCCTATATTACCAAAGGTGATGACAACAATAAAATTTTGCCATTATTGGCACGGGCTGTGGAGAAATCTCAGATACATAGCCGCTTGCTGCACCTTTTTCAAATATTAGAATACACGAACGGAAATAAAGCCGAAGCCGCCCGCCTGCTGGGCATCGGCATCGCCACGCTTTACCGCAAGCTGGAAAGTTACGGCATGAAGCCCTGACGCCGGCTTTGCGGCGCAATGCTGCTGCTGTGCCGGATGCTTTGCGGTTTTACGAAATTGTTGTCTAACTCAAAAAAGCTGAAGCGATGAATGCAATCGTACTTTTCATCCTGCTGTGCGCCTTGGGGGCGTTGTGCTACTGGTTCTATTTCAAATGTGTGGATTGGTTTGAAAAAATCTGATTAAAAATGTTTACAGGACTGCTTATTCTGAGCATCGTCGGATTCGTCTACCTGATGTATGTGCTCATAAAACCCGAAAAATTCTGATTGTCTGACCCGTAAAAAGATAAATAAATGAATACGGAAATATTAGGCGTTATTCTGCAATGGGTGGCCCTTGTGGTGCTATGTTATCCGCTGGGACGCTACATTGCCAAAGTATACCGAGGCGAGCGTACGTGGCTCGATTTCATGACACCTCTCGAAAGGGGCATTTACAAGGTTTGCGGCATCAATCCCGACGAGGATATGGACTGGAAGAAGTTCCTCAAGGCGCTGCTGATGGTCAACCTTTTCTGGTTCTTCTGGGGCATGGTGCTGCTCTGCTGCCAGAGTTGGCTGCCGCTCAATCCCGACGGTAATGCCAACCAGACACCCGACTTGGCATTCAACACCTGTATCTCGTTCATGGTGAACTGCAACCTGCAGCATTATAGCGGTGAAAGCGGTCTTACTTATTTCACGCAGTTGTTCGTGATCATGCTCTTCCAGTTCATCACCGCAGCGTGCGGTATGGCAGCCATGGCCGGTATCATGAAAGCGCTGGCGGGCAAGACCACTAAAGCCATCGGCAATTTCTGGGTGTTCCTCGTCAAGAGTACGACCCGTATCCTGATGCCGCTGTCGCTTCTGGTCGGTATTCTGCTGGTGATCAACGGCACACCGATGTCGTTCGACGGCAAACAGACCATCACTACGCTCGAAGGCAACGAGCAAGTCATCTCCCAGGGTCCCACGGCGGCCATTGTGCCTATCAAACAGCTGGGCACCAATGGCGGCGGCTATTTCGGCGTCAATTCCTCTCATCCGCTGGAGAATCCCAACGCCTTCACGAACATGCTGGAGTGCTGGTCGATTCTGATTATCCCGATGGCGATGGCTTGGGCTTTCGGGTTCTATGTGCGTCGCCGCAAGTTGGCCGCCTGGATCTTCGGCGTTATGCTCTTCGCCTTCACGGCTGGTGTCTTTGTTTCCGTTCCGCAGGAGATGGGCGGCAACCCCAATATCGACGAAATGGGCATTGCGCAGGATCTCGGCTCGATGGAGGGTAAAGAGATCCGCATCGGTTCGGCGGCTTCGGCCATGTGGGGCATGGTGACGACCGTCACGTCGAACGGTTCGGTCAACTCGATGCACGACTCACAGACTCCGCTGAGCGGTATGATGCAGATGCTCAATATGCAGATCAACTGTTGGTTCGGCGGCGTAGGCGTAGGCTGGATGAACTACTTCGCCTTCCTTATCATCGCCGTCTTCATCAGTGGCTTGATGGTGGGGCGCACCCCCGAATTTCTCGGACACAAGGTCGAAGCGCGCGAAATGAAGATCGCCACGCTGGTCGTGCTGATGCACCCCTTCCTGATCCTCGTCGGCACGGGAATTTCAGCCGCCGTAGCCGCTGCCAACCCGGAGATCGGCTGGCTGAACAACCCCTCGTTCCACGGCCTGAGCGAAATGCTCTACGAGTACACCTCGGCTGCCGCCAACAACGGTTCGGGATTCGAGGGATTGGGTGATAACACGCCGTTCTGGAATATCATGACCGGCATCGCACTGATCATGGGGCGTTATTTCCCGATCGTGGGACAGGTTGCCATCGCCGGACTGCTGGCATCGAAGAAATATATCCCCGAAAGCGCCGGAACGCTGAAGACCGACACGGGCACCTTCTCGCTGATGACTTTCGCTGTCATCATCATCGTCGCCGCCCTTTCGTTCTTCCCGGCACAGGCTCTGGGCCCCATCGCCGATTATTTAAGTTTCTAATCCGGATTTGAAAAATGAAAAATCGAGTAAATAATTCGTTGTTCAACAAACAGCTTGTAAATGCAAGTTTCGTTGAGTCGTTTCGCAAGCTCGATCCGCGTGTGATGATCAAGAACCCGATCATGTTCACGGTCGAGGTCGTAACGTTCGTCATGTTGCTGCTGATCGTCTGGATCGCCGTGACGGGCAACACGTCGCAGGGATCGCTGGGCTATAATATCGTGATCTTCCTCGTGCTGCTGGCCACGGTGCTCTTCGCCAACTTTGCCGAGGCTATCGCCGAGGCGCGCGGCAAGGCGCAGGCCGACTCGCTGCGCAGGACCCGTGAGGAGACTCCTGCCAAACGTATCGAGAAGGATGGACAATCGCACATCGTCAGCAGCTCGGCGCTGCGCAAGGGTGACGTATTCGAATGCGTCGCGGGCGACACCATCCCTGCCGACGGTGAGATAATCGAGGGACTGGCGTCGATCGACGAAAGCGCCATCACGGGTGAGTCGGCTCCGGTGATCCGTGAAGCCGGCGGTGACAAGAGTTCCGTCACGGGCGGTACGAAAGTACTCTCCGACCGTATTCTGGTAAAGGTGACCGTACAGCCGGGCGAAAGTTTCCTCGACAAGATGATCGCCCTCGTGGAAGGTTCCTCGCGGCAGAAGACGCCCAACGAAATCGCCCTGACCATCCTGTTGGCAGGCTTTACGATCGTGTTCGTCATCGTCTGCGCGACGCTCAAGCCCTTTGCCGATTACGTCGGCGCCAACATCACCGTCGCGGCGTTCATCTCGCTGTTCGTCTGCCTGATTCCGACTACCATCGGCGGCCTGCTTTCGGCCATCGGCATCGCCGGTATGGATCGCGCCCTGCAGGCCAACGTCATCACCAAGTCGGGCAAGGCCGTCGAGACTGCCGGCGACATCGACACGCTGCTGCTCGACAAGACCGGTACGATCACCATCGGTAACCGCAAGGCCACGAAGTTCTATCCCGTAGGCGGGGTGAATCCCAAGGAATTTCTCCAACTCTGCGTCCTTTCGTCCGCTGCCGATGAGACACCCGAAGGTAAGTCTATCGTTGAGTTGGGGCGTGAACAAGGTTTCCGGTTCAGCCAGACCGATCTGATGGGTATACATATGGTGAAATTTACGGCCGAGACCAAATGTTCCGGTGTGGATATGCCCGACGGGCGCCGCATCCGCAAGGGAGCATCGGAGGCGATCCGGACGATCGCCCAGAAAGCGGGCAACAGTTTCTCGTCGGAAGTGGAGAAGATCGTGCGCACGATCTCGGAAAACGGCGGTACGCCGCTCGTAGTCTGCGAGAACGAGCAGATTAAAGGTGTGATTGAACTGCAGGACATCATTAAGACGGGTATCCGCGAACGCTTCGAGCGCCTGCGCAAGATGGGCGTAAAGACCGTGATGGTGACGGGTGACAACCCGCTGACGGCAAAATACATTGCCGAGCAGGCCGGTGTGGACGACTTCATCGCCGAGGCCAAACCCGAAGACAAGATGGAGTACATCAAACGCGAGCAGCAGGCCGGCAAACTGGTCGCCATGATGGGTGACGGCACGAACGATGCCCCGGCGCTGGCACAGGCCGACGTGGGCGTGGCGATGAACAGCGGTACGCAGGCCGCCAAGGAGGCCGGCAACATGGTCGACCTGGACAATGACCCCACGAAACTGATCGAGATCGTCGAGATCGGCAAGCAGCTCCTGATGACGCGCGGCACGCTGACCACCTTCTCCATCGCCAACGATGTTGCGAAATATTTCGCCATCGTCCCGGCGCTGTTCATCACCTCGATCCCGGCTCTGCAGTCCCTGAACATCATGCACCTGCATTCGCCCGAGAGCGCCATCCTGTCGGCCGTGATTTTCAATGCGGTCATCATCCCGCTGCTGATTCCGCTGGCGCTGCGCGGCGTGACGTACAAGCCGATCGGGGCTTCGGCCCTGCTGCGCCGTAACCTCTTCATCTACGGCTTGGGCGGTATCATCGTTCCGTTTATCGGCATCAAACTGATAGATATGTTGGTAAGTGTATTCTTTTAACGTGTTGCAATTATGAAAAACCTTTGGATTTCGATCAAGATAACGCTGGCGATGTGCGTCGTGCTGTTCGTCGGTTATGTATTGGTACTGCGCCTGATAGCGTGGGTGGCATCGCCCAATGACGGGGAGGCTCCTATGGTGACCTACAACGGCAAAGTCGTTGGTGCGGCCAACGTGGGCCAAGTCTTTACGGATAGCGTCTATTTCTGGGGGCGTCCCTCGGCCGTGGATTACAACGGCGGCGGCTCGGGCGGCAGCAACAAGGCTACGACCAATCCCGAATACCTGGCCGAAGTGGAACAGCGCGTGCAGGATTTCCTCGCGGCGCACCCCTACCTCTCCCGCGGGGAGGTGCCCTCGGAAATGGTGACTGCCAGCGGTTCGGGCCTCGATCCCGACATCTCACCCCGCGGCGCCGAAGTTCAGATTCGCCGCGTCGCCGCGGCCCGCGGTATGTCCGAGGCTGAGGTGAAGAAGATCGTCGAAGAGAATATTCACAAACCATGGCTCGGCCTGTTCGGCACCTACAAAGTCAATGTATTGAAACTGAATGTGGCATTGGATACTGCACAGAATAAATAGCCTATAGACTTATGAAAAAGTTGGATAAATGGACTAAACGGTGGCTGATCGTACTGATCGTATTTTTGGTCGCCTTCCTGGTTACAGACCTGATCTGATACTTTGTCGGTTATCCGGTTTTCGTAAGTCAGACTTCACAAACCCTGCATTTCCCGTCGCGTACGCCCGAACCCGGGAACGGGTTTCGGGACGCAACGGACGAAAAAACAATCTCGAATCATTAACAATCAACGAAGAAATCTCTTAGCTATGAAACGTATTTTACTCGGAGTACTGGCCGCTGCGGCCCTGTTTGGAACGAATCATGTTGCCGCTCAAGAGAGAGGAGTGTCGTTCGGCGGCGGTACCGATCTCGTAAGTTCGTATTACTGGCGCGGCGTCAAGGAGTCGGGGCCGGCCCTGCAGCCCACGCTGACCATGACTGCCGGCAACTTTTCGGTAACCGCATGGGGGTCGATCGATTTCAGTGACAGCGGCTACAAGGAGATGGATCTCACGCTGGCCTACCAGCTGGGGCCTGTGACGCTTTCGGTGGCCGACCTCTACTGGACCGGGCATGACGACGACCGCTATTTCATGTTCAACAACCATTCTCCCCACCGCATCGAGGTCGGTGCGAGCTGGGTCGTATCGGAACGGCTTCCTTTCACATTGTCGTGGTACACGATTCTGTTCGGCGCTGCCGACCGGAACTTTGAGGGGGAACGTGCCTATGCCTCCTATTTCGAGGTGGCCTATCCTTTCACGGTGAAGACGATCGACATGAAGGCCGGCGTGGGTATGGTTCCCTGGAACGCCGCTGCGACCTACAACTGCGGTGATCGTGATTTTTACGTGCAGAATGTCTTCCTCAATGCGGGCAAGAACTGGGATATCAAGGGTGCCGGCGGTATGAAAATTGGACTTTTTACCAATCTGATTTGGAATCCGGCACTCGACGATGTTAACTTTGTCGGCGGATTCTCATTCAGAATGTAAATGCCATGGATACACATGACACCCGGCGAAGTGCCGAGCACTTTCTCAATTTGATCAAGGAGTCGCATCGCGGCAAGTTTAAGGTCTATATCGGCATGAGCGCCGGTGTGGGCAAAACCTACCGGATGTTGCAGGAGGCACACCAGTTGCTCGATGCAGGTGTCGATGTGCGTATAGGATACATTGAAACGCACGGTCGTGCGGAAACGGAAGCCCTCGTCGCAGGGCTTCCGCTCGTTCCGCGCCGCAAGCTCTTTTACAAAGGCAAGGAGCTCGAGGAGATGGATACGCAGGGCATCATCAACCTGCATCCCGAGATCGTAGTCGTTGACGAGTTGGCTCACACCAATATCGAGGGAAGTGAGAATCCCAAGCGGTGGCAGGACGTAATGCAGATTCTCGATGCGGGGATCAGCGTCATTTCGGCGGTCAACATTCAGCATATCGAGAGCCTCAACGAGCAAGTGCAGGAGATCACCGGCGTCGAAGTTCACGAGCGCGTGCCGGACAGCGTGCTGGCGATGGCCGACGAAGTGGTGAACATCGACCTCACGGCCGAAGACCTAATCGATCGCCTGAAGGCGGGCAAGATCTATAAGCCCGAAAAAATACAGACAGCTCTGAATAACTTTTTCCGGCAGGAGCACATTCTCCAGCTGCGCGAACTGGCCTTGAAAGAGGTGGCGCTGCGCGTGGAGAAGAAGGTCGAAAATGAGATAACCGTCAATACGGCACAGTTGCACGGCCGCATCCTGGCAGTGATCGACAGCAGTGAAAAGCGGGCTCGGAAGGTCATTCGGAAGACGGCACGCATGGCTACACACCTTAATGCCGGGTTCACGGTTCTCTACGTTCAGAGCGACCGCGAAGCTCCGGACAGGATTCCGCTGGCAAGGCAGCGTTACCTGATCAATAACTTCAATCTGGCCCAGGAGCTGGGTGGAGAGGTGATGCGTGTACATTCGAATAAACATATCGATGCAATTGTCGAAGCGTGTATCGACAGGAAGATTAGCAATGTATGTATCAGTAAACCGGAGTTTTCTCTTTACTCATTGATTATTACGGCTATACGATTGCGTTTTTTGTTGAACCGCCTGTCGCGTTTAAATATTGACTTAACCATTTTATCATAATTTATGAAACTGCGTTATCGATTGACACTGGGTATCGGTTTCCTGTTTGCATTGATTGTCTTGCTGGGAGTTCAATCCGTCGGCTACGTTCGTCATCTTTCGATGGCGTCGAAAGAAATTCTCGCGGATAACTACAATTCCCTGCATTATGCCAAGGATATGTTGCAGTCGCTGGATCGTATTTCCCAGGATTCCGCTTCCCGGAAAGCACTAATTCGCAGCCTGTCGCTCCAACGGGAAAATATCACCGAGGTCAATGAACGGGAGATCACTGCGGCGCTGGACAGCAAGATTACGGCGCTGACGGACAGTGTAACGGATTCCGAACTCAAGCTCATCCGGGACGACCTTTACCGCATTATGGAACTGAACATGGCTTCGATTCACATGAAAAGTTCCGATACGGCTGTAAGTGCTACGGATGCGATGTGGTCTTTAGCGATCGTATCTGCACTCTGCGCCTTGCTGGCCATGATTTTCCTAATTCGTTTTCCGGCTATTGTGCTGCGGCCTATCGACAAGCTGAAACAAGGGATCACGCAGATCGCCAACCATAACTACGATCAAAGGCTCGATTTCGGCGACAACCGGGAATTTGGGGAGGTGGCGCAGTCGTTCAACGACATGGCCGCCAAACTCGACGAATACCGTCGCAGTTCGCTCGATGACCTGATGACGGCCAAAAAGCGCATAGAGGCAATAGTCAATACGTTGCACGAACCGATTGTTGGGTTGGGGCCTGACCGTAAACTCCTTTTCATGAACCGTGAGGCACTTTCGGTACTGAATCTTCGGGAGGATGTTTTAGGGCGTAATGCTGCCGAAGTAGCGCTTTCGAATGATTTGCTGAGGCGTCTTGTCCGCGACCTTTACGAATCTAATAAAGAGAACGACAAAGAACCGCTGAAGATATACGCAGACAACAAAGAGAGCTATTTCCAAGTGGAGAACACGCCGCTCTACATTACGCCTGTGGGCGGTACGGAGCAGCAGTTTATCGGGAACCTGATCGTCTTGAGTAATGTAACGAAATATAAGGAGTTGGATTCGGCCAAGACAAACTTTATTTCGACAGTCTCGCACGAGATGAAAACCCCGATCTCCTCGATCTTGATGAGCCTGCAACTGCTGAACGATACCCGTTTGGGGAAACTCAATGACGAACAGAAGCAACTCGTAAGCAGTATTAAGGACAGCAGCGACCGTTTATTGAACATTACGGGAGAACTGCTGAACATGACACAGGTCGAATCAGGCAAACTCAAACTCATACCTAAGATCGTAAAACCTATCGAGCTGATCGACTATGCCGTACATGCCACACAGGTGTTGGCAGAACGATTCCATTGTTTCGTGGAGATCGATTATCCAGATAAAATCTCGAAACTCTTCGTCGACAATGAAAAGATCGCGTGGGTCATCACCAACCTGTTGTCGAACGCCATTCACCACTCACCCGAAAAGTCGCGTGTCATCGTCGGTGCCGTACAGCGCGAAAAGGCGGTGGAAATCTATGTGCGCGACTTCGGCCGTGGCATAGACCCGCGTTACCATAAGAGCATTTTCGAGCGATATTTCCGCGTGCCGGGTACCAAAGTGCAGGGCAGCGGGTTGGGGCTGGCCATCTCCAAGGAGTTTGTCGAAGCCCACGGCGGTACGATCTCGGTCGAAAGCCAAGTTAATGAAGGTAGCCGCTTTTCCATCCTGTTGCCGGCCTGATCGATCCGGTTAGGTTTTTGATATATATGTTTGGAGAAGAAGTTGTCCTATAGGACAACTTCTTCATTATATACAAAATCGAGTCTTAATTTAGGGCTGAATTTGAAAAAACTGTTCGTTTGGGGGCAGTTGGTTAAGGGCCCGAATTATTGGGATTTTACAATTCTGCGAGATTGGATTGTCCCCATATTGTTCCGTCGCTGAATCGGCTGGGGGCTGTGGGCCGCATATTGTAGTGCGAAGCCATGATGCTGCCGTAAGCTCCTGTGGAGCGGATCGAGAGGATATCGCCGCGGTGTGATTCAGGGAATTCGATATCGCGGGCAAAAATATCTGAGGACTCGCAGATCGGCCCGGCGATCGAGCAAAGTCCTATTGGACGACGCTCCGCAGCTGCTGTCAGGTTCTCGATCTTGTGACGAGCGCTGTACAGCGCCGGACGAATCAGTTCGGTCATCCCGGCATCGGTGATGACGAAATGCGCCCCGCCAGCCGTGGTTTTCGTATATAGGACACGGGTGATTAGTTCGCCGCACTGCGCGACGATCGAACGGCCCAGTTCGAAATGCACGGTCTGTCCCGGTGTGAGCCGCAGATTTTCATGGAATGTGCGGAAATATCCGGCAAAATCGGGGATTGGCTCGCCATCCGGGTCGTTATAGTCGATCCCCAGACCGCCGCCCATGTTGAGATGGCGGAGCTCCACGCCTTTCGAAGTGAACCATGCAGCGATTTCGTTGACCTTTCCGGCCAGTTCGGCGAACGATTCCAATTCCCGGATTTGCGACCCGATGTGAAAATGCAGTCCGAAAATGCGAATGTTCTTCATGGCGTGCAGTTCGGCCAAGGCTGCATCGATTTCGGCATAGGAGATGCCGAACTTGCTCTCCGATTGCCCGGTCGAAATGTAATGGTGTGTATGGGGACGAACATCCGGATTGATTCGCAGGGCTACATTCACCTGTTTTCCCAGTCTGCCTGCCAGCTCGTTGATCACCTCGAGTTCCTGCAAGGATTCACAGTTGAAGGCGAAAATGCCCTGACGGATGGCGTATTCGATCTCGCGGTCACTTTTTCCGACTCCTGCGAAGACGATCTTCGAAGGATGGAATCCATTTTCTATCGCACATTCCACTTCATAACCGCTCACACAATCCGCTCCTAATCCGGCTTGCTGTATTTCGTAGAGAATGTGAGGTTCTGCATTGGCTTTCATGGCGTAGTGAATCTGGTAGCCGTATCTTGCAGCTTCAGTCGTTGCGGTTTGCAGGGTTCGTTGCAGCAGGTCAATATCGCAGTAGTAGAACGGTGTCTGTGGGACAATCATACCCGGCTGTAAGGTATAGCGTGACATAATAACTCTTTTTTGGGGATTAAACTATACTTATTTATAACTTAATTTGCTCGAACATTGTTAAATGTTATTGCTGTTTATTAGCTTTTTTACTGTTTTAGTCGTTTCCAGACCTCGTTTTTATCGAAGCGCGGTACAACATTGTGGCAGATTTCACCCCAAACCGTAAATCCGACCATAGTACACGGATTGAATATTCTGCTGCAGAAGTTGTTTGCAGCAATTGAACCGTTGATATTATTATGGTCGGATGAAATCCAGCCGCTGTTCTTCTTCGGCAAAAAGCAGCGCTGTGTTGACGATCGCCAGGTGCGAGTAGGCCTGCGGGAAGTTGCCCAGTTGCTCTTTGGTGTCGAAGTCAAGATGCTCGCTAAATAGTCCTAAATGGTTGCCGTATTGTAGTATCTGATTGAACAATGTTTTAGCTTCGTTGTATTGTCCTGTGACGAGCAGAGCGCGGATAAGCCAGAAAGTGCACATCGTGAATGCCGAGCTGGGAACACCAAAATCGTCTTTGCTGTTGTAACGATACATCAATCCTTTGTGAAACAGTGCTTTGTGTACGGCTTCGACTGTCTTGCGGTAGTGCGGATCATTCGCAGCAATGAATCCGTAAGGTTCCATGAGCAGCAACGAAGAATCGAGTGCCAGATTACCGTAAGCCTGCGAGAAACTCTGTATTTCCTTTTTCCAGCCGTGTTCCATAACATCACGGTGAATCGCTTCGGCCTCTTCGCGCCATCGGGCTGCATACTCCGCCTTTTTGAGTTTCGTTGCGATGCGGGCTCCTCGGTCAAGTGCCACCCAACACATCACCTTTGAAGAGACGAAATGCTGCTCTTCGCCACGGATCTCCCAAATCCCCTTGTCAGGGTTGTGCCATTCTTCGATCACAGTAGCGAGGATGCCCTTGATCATCTCCCACATATCCTCAATTTCGTCGAGTGTACCAGGCATCAGCCTGTAATACTGCCAAATAAGATCCATCAGATAGCCGAACGAGTCGTTTTGCTTTTGATGATAAGCATCGTTACCGATGCGCACAGGTTTCGATCCCCTATATCCCTCAAGATGCTCCAGGATCACCTCGGTCAATTTTCGTTCACCGCGGATGCCGTACATGATCTGATAGTCCTGCCGGGACATGAACGTGGACTGGATGAATTTCATGAACCGTCGTGCGGCGCCAGTGTGCCCGACTCGGAATATGGTCTCGATGGACATCGAGGCGTCACGCAGCCAGCAGAAGCGATAGTCCCAGTTGCGTGCCTCACCCACGGCTTCAGGCAGGCTGGTGGTCAGCGCAGCCAGCATGGCACCGTTATAGTAGGAGAGCAGTTTCAACACCAGCATACTCCGTTCGATAACCTCATTGTAACAGGTATACTGTTTGGTGCGGTTGGTCCAGTTGAGCCAGTAGACCAACGTGCGGCAGTACTCGATTTTTTCGCGTTCGATGTCGATCGGAATAACTTTCTCGTTGTACGACAACAACAGGAATTCGTCCTTTTCGAGCCGGATCTCCTCGCGGTCAGCTATGGCCTGCAGAGGAAGCGAGGAGTATAGATACTGGCGATCCTTATTGTCCGCTGAACTGTAACTTTCGATGAATTCGGCGGTGAAGTGGAACTGGACGGCTCCCCGCGCATAGTTTGGGGCCGGGTCATAATGTACCCGAAACCGGGGAGTGCCTGCTATCAGGCGAATATATCGGTAGAGTTCTGCCGGCAGGTAGTGCTCCTTTTCGAACGAGTGGTAGCAAGGCATGTAGTCGAGTACCTCGAATGTGCCTTCATCCGATGCGAAGCGAGTCTGGAGGATATTGGTATGCGGTACGTAGGTTTGCCGCACGGTGTACCGATCCGATACGTCGAACCCGAACGAACCGCCTTTCGTGCGGTCTAGCAGGGCTGCGAACACCGAGGGAGAATCGAAGTCAGGGAAGCAGAGCCACTCGATATTACCCCGTTCGGAAATGAGCGCGGCGGTTCGACAGTTGCCGATGATACCGTAATTGAGATTATTTTTCATCGTCGTCCTTCTTGTTGGTCAACAAATTTCTGAAATGTCCCCAAACCGTGCGGAGACCGCGTGTGACCGTTTCGCGAACCGAATGACCGGTGCTGCCGCTTGCGGCGAGCCGTTCCAGAAACGGTAGTACGTCGGATTGCCGCCAGAGATTATAACGGGCGTATTCCGAGGCCGCTCCGACTTTTACCGTGACGGCTGCTCTGGGCAGGGCCCGGAACATATCGTCGTCGGTCGTATCGTCCCCCATTGCGAGGATAAAGTCGTAGCGTTCCCGGCGCAGCAAACGGCGGACTTCCGAGCCTTTCGAGAATTCGGGCGATTTGACCTCCACGACTTTGCTTCCGGGCATGATCTGCAGGTTCAGACGCATGCAAAGCGGTATGAGGGCTGTCATCAATTGCTGTGCCCGCAACGTTCCCAGCCACTCGTCCGTCTCGCGGTAGTGCCATGCCAGAGCGGTCTGTTTCTGTTCGAGCCGTGAGTGAGGCGTCCGTTCAACGAAGCGGTTCATTAGCTCCAGCAGTTCGGGATCCCATGGGGCATGATGCAGATTTGCATGCCATCCGCCCCGGCCTTCCCTGTAGAATGCACCGTGCTCGGCAGCGAGAGAGACAGGCAGTTTCCCGAACCAGCGTTCCATGGTCGCATGGTCACGACCGCTGCTGATTACCACGCGGTTGCTGCGGTCGGCTACGAGGGTGCACAGTACTTTGTAAAGCTCACGGCCTGGCACGGCCTCTTCAGGACGGCTGCAGATGGGCGCCAGCGTGCCATCGTAATCGAACAGTAGGAGACGCTGGCGGGTATGCCGGTAGGTATGGAGAATCCTTTCCAGTGTCTCGGGCGTCAGTTGTCGCTGTTTGACCGAGCGGTTTTTGCGGCACACTTCGGCCAATCCTGCCATGAAGTCCGCAGCCCAACGGTTCACGGTTTGTTCCGAGATGACGGTCTGCATTCGTCGTATCCGCTGCAACTGCTCCCTGACAGGCATTTCCAATGCTATGGCGAGTGCTGAAGCGATCTGCTCCGTATCATTCGGATTGATCCGGATAGCGTCGGCCAACTCTACGGACGCTCCGGCCATTTCGCTGAGGATCAGTACGCCTGGATTGCCGTCCTTGACGGCGATGTACTCCTTGGCCACGAGGTTCATGCCGTCGCGCAGCGGAGTGACTAGTGCTACGTCGGCAACGTAGTACATGGCCGTGAGCTCTTCGAACGAAAAGCCGTGGTAAAAATAACAAACAGGTGTCCAGTCCATCGTGGAGTAGCGGCCGTTGATAGCGCTGATCTCCTCGTCAATACGGGTCTTCAGATCGGCGTAGGAGCCGACCCGGTCGCGTGAGGGAACAATCACCATCGCCAGTGTCACCTTACCCAGGTATTCGGGATGATGCTTTAGGAAAGAGTCGAATCCGTGCAGTCGGTGACGGATACCCTTGCTGTAATCGAGCCGGTCGACAGAGAGCACTAACTTCCGGTCTCCGAAATGAGCCCGTGTGCGGGCGATCAGCGGCTTGACGGCCGATGAAGAGGAGATTCGGTGAAACTTTTCGTAGTCGATGCCCATCGGCAGGGCGTCGACCTGTACGAAACGATTGTCGATCTGAGCCTCATCGAGCCTGAAATCCATGTGCAGAACCCGCTCCGCCGTACTGATGAAGTGGCGCACGTAGTCGTGCGTGTGGAAGGCGATCAGATCTGCGCCCAGCATTCCTCGCAATAGTTCTGCCCGTTCGGGCAGTACCCGGAATAATTCGTAGCTGGGGAACGGAATGTGGTGGAAATAGCCGATGCAAAGTGTGGGCATGATCTCGCGGAGCATCCCGGGCAGCAGCATGAGCTGGTAATCTTGTACCCAAACGATGTCATCGGAACCGACCAGATGCCGAACCTCTTCGCAGAAGAGCCGATTGACCTCGCGGTAGGTTTCCCAGAAGTTCTGTCGGTACTGTGTGTAAGAGAAGAAATAGTGGCATAAGGGCCAGATTGTACTGTTACTGTACCCTTCATAGTAGTTCTCGATCTGTTCTGCGGAGAGAAACACCGGGTGGAAGTCCAGTTTTTCCAACTCTTCGCGGATGCGCTGCCTGCTTTCGGGTTTTTCTACATTCAGCCCCGGCCAGCCGATCCAATGTTTTTCATATTGGGTATGCAGTGAATCGAGACCCGTTGCAAGCCCGCCTTCACTCCTTGTGAAAAGGAACTGTTCCGCCTTTTCGGAGACTTTCACAGGCAGTCTGTTGGATATGATAAAAAGTTTCATGTCATATAAGAAATCAACCGGTATGCCATTTCTGAAAATTTATATTATCTTATTGATTATCAATCTGTGTGTTTCATGTGTTTACTGTAATACCGTTTCAAAACGAGAATTTTTTTCTCGTTTTGAAACGGTATTGTATTTTATTTGGATATTTATAAATAAAAGTCGAGAGATTTTAATGACGGTGACTATATACTCAATCCCCTAATAATTGGGGTGCAGCGTAATTTCAACTCCGATGCTTCCTTTATCTCATTATTATCAAGGTGATTCCGCCGCCTTCCGTGCTTTTTTCTGCCGGTGGAGAATGCCTGTTCGTGTTATTTCAGCAAGGATGTTTATTAGAGTGCAAACGCACCGAAAGAGTTGCACATTGGCTCTTCGGCCGACTACATGGACATGTGCGACTGTATGGACAAGATACCATTTGGCAGACTGACGGCGTTTTTTGTGAAATATCTATTTGATAATGACCGATGAAATTTGCAATTTTATCCGGCATACCCAATATCGGAAGCGTGGTTGCCGCATCGTAACTTTGCATTAAATAAAATCTATCTGTGGGAACGATAAAATTGAATAACGGCGTCGAAATGCCGATTTTGGGTTACGGCGTTTATCTGGTCTCTTCCGAAGAGTACGAATGTTGCGCCGCGAATGCCATCGCTATCGGTTATTGTTCTGTCGATACGGTACAGACCTATTTTTGCGAAGAGTAGGGCGGCAATGCCGTCCGTAAAAGCGGGTATCCCGCGCGAAGAACCGTTCGTCACGACCAAAGTATGGATCACCAATGCAGACAAGGAGCAGACCGGCTGCATCGATCTGCTGCTGATTCACCCGTACCGCGGGACATATAAGGCCACGGTGCTCATTCCGATCATACCGTCGCTCTTCTATACCCGTACTTTCAAATAGTTTTCCGGAAACCTTCAAACACACGTTTACCATGAAAAATTTCTGTTATTCCACCTTGCCGCACTGTTGTGTGCAGGATATGCCAAGGTCGGCTATACTACTAATAAGAAAGAGCAAAGCAGCACGAGTCTATAGATTCATGCTATCAGCCGGAACATCTGTTCGCACATAAGGCAAATGCAGTTGCGTCATAACCTGAAACAACTGCTCATAGGAATCCGCAAGTTTACGATGATTCATCGACACCGATGACGGATCCGGAGGTTAAGAACGAAATATTGCGGGTAAGTCCGAAAACTCTCCGAATCGCTTCCGGACAGTAACCGCCGAACATGACCGGTAAGCAGGCACAAAAAACACTCTCGTTGAAAACTACTTCAACGAGAGTGAAAAATTACAAGAATCGACTTATCAGAAAGCCGGTCTGCTCCCGAATAGATTGCAGAACGCTTTCTTGGATTCAACGAACCTTAATCTCCAACTGCGACGTCGGATAATTCTGGTCGTCGATCACGATCCGCTGCGCGTCGATAGCACTCTTCTGCTCCGCCGTGACATATAGCGTTTTAAGATAGTAGCTGTTCAGCGTAACGCGTTGAATGACCGGACACCCCGTAATATCGAGCCACTGAACCTTATCGTAAGAGCCCAGCGAGATCTCGATAATCCGCACTGCGGTTCCCGACACGGTCAGCGATTCGGATGTCTCGTAAGGAGACGAACAGTAAAGGCTGGAAAATACGACACGCCCCTCTTCAATGGGCACGTCTCCCAGTTTCAGCACTTCGAGCGGCGCAGGGGTCAGGTACGAACGCCATCCGCTCATCACGCTCTGCCAGCCGATAGTCGTCAGCTTGGCATTGCCGCTCAGATCGAGTTCCCGGATGGGGTTTTCTCCGATTCCGTTCGGCTCGAGCGTTGTAAGGTTGGCGAACGCCTCGATGCCCTTCAGCGATGCGATGCCTTTCCGGTAGAGATCGGGTAATTGTGTGGCGGCTTCGCCCGTTTCCGTCAGAAGACATTCTGCACCGTCGAGTACGGTGATGTAACCGGCATCCACCAGAATCTGCCGGAACGTTTCGTCGGGGAACTCGATTCCTTTCGGCCGTTCGCCCTGCACGACGGAGACTTCAGCCGAAAGCGACTCTTCGTCGGTCGTGAAACGCACGAAGCCCGAGCGGAACGGAACCTCGGCGGCTTCGACCTTAAAGACGAGTTCCTGCTCCTGCAGTTCCTCCGACGAGGAGGGCGGTGTCTGCAACACGATCCAGTCCACGGTGGGGTCGGCCCGGAACGGCAGATTGCTCCGTACGTTCACACGCACTTCTCCGCCCTCCACAGGCACGTTGAACGACGTCTCTCCGATCTCCAACAGCAGATTGCGCTCCTGCCGCACCGTCACCCTGCGTTCGTCGCCGTCCGTATTGACCACGACGAGCCGCGCCTCGCGGGGACGTCCCGTCGTATTGGCATCTGCCGTGAAGTAAAAGAACGAAAGCGAAGACCGCGTCTCGACGCGGCGAATCCACTCTACCGGTTCTTCGAAACGACAGGAGGTTTCGCCCGAAGATTCGATGCGGAGGCGGAACTCGCCGCCCTCCGCAGACAGGGAGTAATCGTCCTGATCCAGATCGAGCAGCGAACCGCTCTCCTGCGTGACGGTCAGGTAGCGCTCCTCGCCGCCGCACATGAAAGTGAAGCGGACTTCGCGTGCATTGAGATCCGTATTCGGTTCGACGGTAAAGGCGACCGTCTCCCCGTCGCCGCCCTCATTGGCAGATGGTACGCACCATTCCTGACGTCCGCTCAGACGCCAAAGACCGCTGCTGGCGACGGTCACTTCGTTCGTTCCTCCGGAGAGAACTCCGCCGTCGGCGTCGAACGCGAGCGTTTCGGCCGAAAGTGCGAGCCTCTCCGCGGGAGCCGGAGCCTCCGCTCCGTTGTCATCGCTGCAACCGGTGAAGGCTGCTGCGACGAGTATCCAAAATATCTTTCTCATATTGCGTTTTCGTGTTTGAAATACAGCAGGGATTCGTTCCGTACCGGGTGGTACGACACACCCCGCTACCAATCTTTCTCGTGTCTTGCGCCCGACCACGATGCCTCGTCGTCGTAGATGTACTTCGCCACATCGTTCAGCGGCGTGAACTGCCCGTCGCCCGGCTTGAGGTTATAGACCATTTGTACGCCGTTGCCCATCCGACGGTTGTACTGCAAATTCTCGGGAGACGACTCCTGCCCATAGGTCATGTCAAGCGATCCTTCGCCCCACTGCCGGCGCGACAGCCCGAGATGTATCGGATTCATCAGCGCACCGTAGTCGCAATAGGCGTAATCGATGAAATCGCCGGGACGGACTTCGTCCACCGTCTCTTTGAACCCGAAGTTGGCCTGTCCGATCTGATAGAGCATCACCAGTTTGTCGGGCATCGCCATCTTTACCTCGTAGAGTAGACGGGCATAGGGCCCGGGGCCGTACTGCACGCATCCCGGCCAGAGGTTGTCGAGATGCTCCTCGTATTTCGAATATTCGTCGTCGAAATCGACACCGTCGAGTCCATACGTATCGACGATCGAACGCAGATCCTGCGCGAAAGCGCGCGCCGCTTCGTCCGAGAGGTTGGCCACGCCCGATCCGTCTCCGTTGCCCAGAATCGTCAGGCTGACCCGGATTCCGGCCTCCTGCAACGGGCGGATGTAGACGTCACGGTTGTCCAGGATGTGCCGCACATTGGGATTCAGCGTGACGCCCACACGCCGCTCCTGCTCGATCCAATTGATGTTGGCGGCGAAAATGTTGACCACGTCGAAAAGCGGTTTGCCGCTCCGCTTGCAACTCCATTCCAAAGCATTGAGCGGATTGTTGTCGTTCACCTCGACGTAGCAGACAGTGATCATTCCCGTCCCTTTATCGGTCGAGGGACGGGTTCCCTGCACCTGCACCCAGAAGATACAGGTACCCTCCGAGGCCGACACTCCGACCCCTTCGGTCGCGGAGGTCAGCCGCAGCGGTACGGCATAGGTTTTGCCTTCGGCGAGTCCCTTGCCGGGCTTCACACCGACGCGCAGCGGGTCGGACTGCACGCTCCGGGGACCGACGAGTAGTGCTCCGTCGGCCTCCAATTCGACGGACGACTCGGGAACTGCCTCGAACGAAGTCGCATTGGTCTCATTGTAAGCCTTCAGCACGCTTTCGTCATAGACGAACCGAAGATCCACGGCCTTTCCTGCCTCTGCGCTCAGGGCGACGCGCACTTCGCCCGAAACGGGCTCGTCATAGAGCCGCAGCGTCGCACCGGCCGCACCCTGCGGATTGTAGACCGAGCAGAAGCATGAGCCGACTGTCTCGATGCGCCCTTCATCAATTCCGCCGGGACGGATATCGTCCTCCGTGCACGAAGTCGCAGCCAGCACGGAAACTCCGGCTGCAAAGCTCCATAGAATATTTCTTGTGTAGTTCATAGCGAATCTTGTTTTTGAATCAGTAGATTAGTTGTCTCCGTCACCGGAGGGAGCTTCGGGTAGCGACACCTGATTCCATTTGAGTGTTTCGTGCGCCGAGCCGCTGTTGTTGTTACCCGTATGGTCACGGATGGTTTCGCCCGAACCTTCGTCGAATTTCCAGTAAGCCACGAGTCCCTCGCTCGCAGGATCGACCTCGTAAACGTTAGCGGCAATCTGCTCCTGTGTGCGTACGGTATTCCAGATGCGCACCTCGCAGATCTCACCGTGGAGTTCGCGTCCGGCCGCATAAGAGTAACCGATATGGAAAAAATGATCCTTCTGCTGGGCGTCGGCTTTCGGCTGCCCGAGGTTTACGGGAACGAACTGGTTGCCTGTCTTGTCGAGCACCGTTTCGCCATTGATGTAGACGACCAGATGCCCTGTTCCAACATCGCACGTCACGGCGATATGCGTCCACTCGTTCGCCGGGATGAGACACGTAGTTGCGTCCGTGAAGTTGGCCGTAGCGTAGGAGGTAGGCATGACTACCTGGAGCTGGTTAGGCTCCAGGCCGTTGTCGCTGATGCGGATCAGGCAATGCCCCTCGATGCCCATCACGGTCTTGATACCGGGTTCGAGCACGTAGTCGCTGCACCGTACGAGCGCCTCCATCGTCACGGCGTTCAGTCCGTTGAGCACCTTGCACGATGCACTCTGGCCGTCGAGCGTCTTGTCGAAGGAGATGTAGTTGCTATCCTGAAGGTCGGCTACGACATTGATGATAGCCGCGCCGCGCAGCACGTAATAGATCGTGCGGGCACTTTCGAGCACAGTCACTCCGTCGGCTTTGCGCAGTGTGACGGGAAGCACGTGCGATGCCTCGGTGTCGAGTTCACCGAGGTTATGGAAGCGCACCGTCACGTCGGTCGAACGATTCGTACCGACCGGAATGGAGGTCTTGCCACCCACGATCTCATAGTAGTTTTCGGGTAGCATCGCCGCCTCTTCGCCCGACATGCGGTTGTAGTTCGCCACGCGGTCGGCATCGGCCTCGAAAAGCAGGCCGACCTCTTTGTCGACCGGCTTGGGAGTCGCCGCACGGAACGAATGCTCGTCCGACTCGGTACTCTGCTTGACGAGCAGCGTCGTCACATTCGTGTTCTGGTCGATGAACACCCTGTTGTCGAAATCCCCGTAGGGAGCTGGATCCTTGTCGCACCCCGTCATTGCCGCCAGTATCCAAACAGACAGCAGGAGTGCCGTATGAAATCTTTTCATATCCGTTTAGTTTTTGGGAGAGGGATTAAGCGTTTCGATGGCCTCCTTCGTGTAACGGTAGATCATCGCGGAGTTGTAGTAGTCGTACTGCACGTTCATGATGCCCAGTCCCGCCTTGCCGATATCCTCCGGCCGGAGAAGCCACTCGGCCAATGCTCCGACGGCACGCACCGAAACTCCCGCGGCGTCGGCCAGATACCCCGTGGCACCGGTCGCAGAGGGCGGTACGGCGGAGACGAGCCACAGGAAGCGGTCGGAGGGAATTCCTTCTACGGCGCACATGCGGCGGGCACGGACGCCGAAGTCGTATACCGATTCGGCGTCGAGGCAGCGAACCACCAGATAGTCGCAAAGGGCCACTGCTGACAAGTCGTTCAGCCACTGGGGCGTTCCTTCGAAGAGAAGCAGCCCCTCGGGATGTCTTTCCCGCCATTCGGTCAATGCTCCGGCCACCACATCGTCGAGCGCCCGCTGCGCGTGGAGCTCCTCTTCGGTGGCGAAAGTCGGGTCGGTGGATTCGTAACAGAGTGTCAGCCCGTCGAGGCCGTCGGCTTCGATTTCCCAGATCCGCTCTGCCAAGGCGGCAGAGAGCCGTTCTTCGGGGATCTGGGCATCCTCGTCACGCGCCAGAGCGGCCTGACAGTCGAAGGCGCCGATAACTTTCGTTCCTTTCTCACGGAGCATCTCGACCTGTTCGAGTTCCTCCACCGTAAGGCGCCCTCCGGCCGTCAGCGCCACGACATCCACGCTGTCGGGCACGTCGGAGAAAAAGCCGCCCCGGCTGGCGGGTTGCTTGTTCGAATTGTCGAACCAGACGACCGTCTGCCTGTGGTCGCCGCTCTTGTAGGCGCGGAGCGAGGCGAGGTAGCGGGCATACAGTTCGGGATCGCCCTCGCCGAAAACAGGATCTTCGACTGCGATTTTCTCGTTCTTCGTCCAGTCGTCGCACGAGGTGCCCGCCAATGTTGCGAGCAGAAACGCCACGCCGCAGAATATGTTGCTTATCGTTCTTTTCATGACTCGATTGATAATGGATTATTTCTCCTTGCAGTCCCACCACAGACGGGTGGCCATGTTGTCGGGTCCCCCGAGCAGCGAAACCGCTTCATTGATATGCTCGTTGTTCTCCTGGTACTCCTCCACCGGATAGGGCATGCGGTTCGCATAGCCTCCCTCGGGGATAATGCCGCCGCTGCGATTGTTAGTGGCGGGCATCAGCCGCGGATAGCCCGTGCGCCGGAATTCGCACCACGCTTCGAACCCTTCGGGATAGATCGCCAGCCACTTCTGGGTGATGATCTGTTCGAGGTTCGTTTCGAAATCACCGCGCGTATCCCATTTGACGGTTACGGTGCTCATTTCCGAGGTGTTGCTCTCCTTGCCCAGCGGATCCTCATAAGACTCGGGCAGCGATACCCCGTCGCCGATGTAGGCGTCGTAATCGCCCGAGAGTCCCCACTGTTCGAACGAGAGACGCACCCCTTCCTCGTACCAGCGTTCGGCATCGCCCGTCGCACCGTACCAGCCGCGCAGGGAGGCTTCGGCCTTCAGAAAGGCCACCTCAGCGGCATTCATCCACATGAGCGGCGTGGTGTAATCGACCACCATGTTGGAATAGAGAAGCGACTCGGAGGGAATGCTGATGCCCGAACGTAGACCGATATAGCCGTTCCGAATTCCGCCCGTGAAGGTCGAAAGGGTGAAGTATTTAGCTCGTCGGGGATCCTTGTAACCGTTCATGTAGGAGGTGATGTCGGCAGAAACGCGTGAGTCCCCGCCGTTGTAGTCGTACATCACTACCCGGAAGGGGTTGTTCTGGGTCGGAATCTGCGCATTGTCGGCATTCGATTCGATCACGCCGCCGTTCTCCCCGGAAAGAGCCTCTTTCACGATCCTTTCGGCCTCGTCCGGCGCTGCATAGCTGATACGCATCGCCATGCGCAGCTTGAGCGAATTGGCGAACCGCACCCATTTCGACAGATCGCCCGCATAGACCTTATCCGAGGTGGCCTTGATGGTCTCGGCCGAATGGTTCCTCAGCACGGTCAGCGCACCGTCCAGTTCCTCGAACAACCGTTCGTAGACGGCCTGCTGCGAATCGTAGGGCGAGGTGAGCGCGTCATCGGCTCCGATCCGCGAATAGGGAATCGGACCGTAGGTGTCGGTCACGCGATGCACGGCAGCTACGCGGATCACTTCGGCAAGCGCGAGGGCCACTTCGTCGTCGGAATTTACTTTCAGCTTGTTGTAAGCCGTATAGATCTCGGGAATCACGCGGATGAGCATCACGCGCGTCCAGTCGTTGGTCGGGTTGAAGATGGCGATGCGGGTGGGAAGCCCCGGATTCGAGTCGGCCGTATAGCCGCCGAGCGCACATCCCAGTACGTTATCGGTGAACTGGTGCGTATTGACATCGAGAGGTATGACCCATCCCTGCATGCCCGTCAGAATCGACGAGACGATGTAGTTGTCGTTGTTCATATCGTCTTTCGAGGCGGCATAGGGATCGGTGTTAATGTCATCGAACCCGCCTGTGCAGGCGGCGAACAACGCTGCCGATGCCAGCGCCAGCAGGCGGAGGCGCCTGCGAAGATATTGTGGTTTTTTCATAGCGCGTTTAGAATTTGAGTCTCATGTTGAAACCTATATTCCGCAACGAAGGCATCATGAAATAGTCGATGCCCTGATAGTAGTTGCCCGTCGTGGCGACGGCTTCGGGGTCGAACGGAGCCTTGCAGTAAATCATCCAGAGGTTGCGGCCCACGAGCGAAAGGGTGATCTCGCAGACGCCGCCGAGTTTTTCCTTCGGAATCGTATAGCCGATCGAAGCCTCCTGCAACCGGACGTTTGTCGCCGAATACGTGTAATATTGCGGGATGTTCTTGCCGCCTACGACTTCGTACCAGTTGTAGGCAGGCAGGAGCGAACTTCCGTTGACGGCGACGCCTCCGGCGTCGCGTGTCGCGGCAGAATCCTCCGATACGCCGTAATAGTCGAGCTGAGCCTGTGTGGCAGAGTAGACGATACCGCCGATGCGGGCCGATACCATGAACCCGAAACTCAGGTTTTTCCAGCGGAAGTCGTTGCGCCACGCCATGTTGGCTTTCGGGAAGACCGATCCCAGCTTGATGTCGTCCAAATTCTCGGAGACCGTATAGATGCGGTCGTTCTCGTCGACGTAAATATGGCCGTTGGCATCGCGCTTGAGATCGATGATCGAATAAAGATCGCCCAGCGAACCGCCCTTCTTGAGGATGAAGTGCGCCTGGTTCAGACCGCCGACATCGAGGCGATCCTTCGTGATGAACTGTCCGGTCTCGGGATGGCGGTAGTTGTCCACCAGTTCGAGAATCCGGTTCTGGTTGGAACTGAGCGTGAAGTTCGAACTCCACGAGAACTTGCCCCATTTGTTGTCGTAGCCCAGCGCCAGCTCGATACCCCGGTTACGCACCGATCCGGTCTGAACGTAGAGCGTCGAATAACCGGACGATACGGAGATCTGCGGGTCGAAGGTCTGGTTGTAGGTCTTCGTGTTGTAGTACGATACGTCGAGGTCGAAATGTTTCAGAAAACGCATGGTAAGACCCACCTCCCACGAATCCGTGCGTTCGGGCTTCAGGTCGTAGAAGGGGTAATTGGTCTCCGTCTTCCACACTTTGTTGTCGGCATCCCAGACGTAGACAGGGTTGGCCAGGAAGCGGGCGAAGGGCATACCTACCGAGGCCCACGAACCGCGCACCTTGACGTAGGAGAGGTTCTCTGGCATGTCGGGGATGAGCTGCGAAAGCACTACCGAGGCGCCGATGGAAGGATAGAAGAACGAAGCCTTGACCGATTGTGAACCGGCCAGCTGAGAGGGCCAGTCGTTGCGCCCCGTAAGGGTGAGGTAATAGGTTCCCTTGTACCCGATTTCGGCCGAAGCGAAGAGTGACTGGTACTGTTCGCGCCAGCCGGACTGCTCGCGGGTCACGCGGGTGTCGTCGAGCTGGAAGACGTTGAACAGATTGGCGATACCCGACTCCATGATGGGGCCGCGGTTCTTAAAGGCATCCTGCCGGATATCCGAAATCACAGCGCCCACGTTGGCCTGCAGCGACCAATTCTCGCCGAAGGTCTTGTCGATGCTGAGCAGCACGTCGCCGTAGGTCTGCTGATCTTCGGTCTTGGTGATACCGTAAAGACCGTTGCTCGATCCCTCTATGAGCGTCGAATTGGACGTGGCATAAAACTTCTCGGTGAAGTTGTTCACCGAATTGTCGATTCGGATGCGGCCCGATACTGAAAGCCAGTCGAGAATCCGGTAGGAGATGTTGGTATTGAGCATGTAGCGCCGGCGGTCGTTCTCGCGCAGGTTGCGGTAGTTGATCCAGTAGGGATTCTGCATCGTCAGATTGCCCGCTCCGATCCACTCGTCCCAGTCCTGCACCCAGATGCGGCGTTCGGGGTCGTATCGTTCGAACATCCGCACGCGGTTCCAGTCGTTCCCGCGGGGGAACAGGTAGGCCGAAACCAACGGATTGGCATACGTGCCCTGATTGACCATGTTGCGGTCGTTCTGCATGATGTAGGAGGCTCCGATGTCCAAGGTCATGCGGTCTTTGAGCAACGAGGTGGTGTTACGGGCTGTAAAGTTGTAACGTTCATAACCGTTGTTGGGCACAATACCGCGGGAATTGACTGCCGAGGCCGAAAGGTAGGTTTGATTGCGGTCGGTGCCCGTCGAGAGCGAAACGGTCTCGGTGCCGGTGATGCCCGTCTGGAAGTAGTCCGTACGCGGAGAATAGCCCGTATGGTTCGCAGGACTGAGCCGGCGCCCCCAACTCATCAGCGTCTGTCCCTCCGAAGCATAAAGATTGCCCGTGCCGTAGCGGTTCTGGAACTCGGGTATCACGAAAGGAGAAAGCACCTCGGTATTGCTGGTCACGGTCACGGACGTATGCCCCGCCTTGCCTTTTTTTGTTGTGATGACGATCGCACCGTTCGACGCATAACTGCCATAGAGCGCCGCAGCCGCAGCGCCTGTCAGCACTGACACAGATTCAATATCCTCGGGATTGATGTCCGCGACGGCTTCCGACGTTCCGGCCGAGTCGAACTCCGTACCGCCCTCGCCGCCGAGGTTGTACATCGGAACACCGTCAATGACGTACAGGGCGTTCGAAGACTGGTCGATACCCTTCGTGCCGCGCATGACCACCTTCGAAGCGCCGCCCACGCCCGACGATGAGGCGTTGATATTCACGCCGGCCACCTTGCCGTTCAGTGCATTGACGAAATTCACGTCCTTGTTGCCGACGATCTCTTCTGCCGAAACCTGTTGTACGTTGTACGACAGTGCCTTTTCTGAGCGTTTGATACCCAGAGCCGTTACGACGACAGCATCCATTTCAAGTGCAGATTCGCGCAGCGTGACCTCCACTGCCGTACGGCTCCCGACCGGAATCTCCGTGTCGTCGTATCCCAGGTAGCCGAACGACAGCACCGCCTTTGCGGCGGGAGCGGGAACTTCCAGCGCGAAAGAGCCGTCGGTTCCGGTACTCGTACCGACGGTCGTTCCCTTGATGACGACCGTCGCCCCGATGACGGGAACTCCGTTCTTGTCGAGGACACGTCCCGTCACCCTGCGGGGCTGGTCATCGACGCTTTTCTGAGTCAGCACGATGTGATTGTCCGAGAGCTCCCAGCCGAGTTTCGAGCCTTCGACCAGACGGTTGAGCACGACCGACAGCGGCTCCTGCTCGGCGTGCAGAGTCACCCGGTAGGAAGGGTCGATGTCCTGCGTCTTGTAGAGGAACATCAGCGACGTTTGCTTCTCGATCTGTACGACGGCATCGTCGAGCGTTCCGCCGTCTACGGAGACGCTGATGCGTTGTGTCAACACACCGGATTGCGCCGAAACCGTCATTTTACCCGTCCCGAGCGTGAAAAACAGCGCGAGAAGAGCAAGAATCAGATTTTTTTTCATAAATTTAAGACCTCTTAGATGAGTAGTTTATGCCATGCACCACAAGGCGCCGGGATTCCGGAGCATTGGGGTATGGACGAAAATTTAACGAGTCCGGAGCCGGGGAATGTCAGCAGCATGACCGGCTCCTCTTTGTTCGAGGGAAAAGAATCCGTTCGTCAATCGGTCATAGGCGGGAAAGATTTAAGGTTCGACATGTCTATAAAGGTTTTCGTAGTTTTCAAAAGGGTTCAGCGTAAGCGGATACGGTAGGTATTCCCGTTGCGTTCGATATGCAGACGCCCGTCGTGGTTCAGGATGCCGAACACCTCGTCGAGCCGCTCCGTGAGCGAGAAACTGCCCGTATAACGGATCTTTTCCGCAGCTTCGTCGACAAGAAGAATCCGAACGCCGTAATAGTTCTGCAAACGCGCGGCGATCTGCGCGAGACTCTGGTCGCGGAAGCGGTAGATCCCGTCGTCCCACGGAACCTGCCGCTCGTAGGCGTCCAATTCCGAAAGCCGGTAACTACCGGCTTTCTTGTCGAAATGGCACTGTTCGTAAGGATGCAGTTCGAGCGACCGGAGCAATTCGCCCTTACGGCTGAGCAAGTCGAGCTCCACGGCTCCGCTCAGAAGCGTTACGGTGTTCTCGGATTCGTTGGAATAGGCCTGGACATTGAAAGTCGTCCCGAGCACGCGCACCGACTGGCGGTACGAATGAACGATGAAAGGATGCTCCGCATCGTGTTCGACATCGAAATAGGCTTCGCCGTCGAGCCACACCTCGCGGGGGCCGGAGCCGAAAGAGGCGGGATAACGCAGCTTCGAAGAGGCTTTCATCGTCACCTGCGTACCGTCGGCGAGCACGATGCGTGACTTGCTTCCGGCATCTACGCATATCGTATTGAACGAATCGGAAAATACCGTCCCGCCGCTCTTTCCGACCAGAACGCCGACGGCGATCAATGCTGCTGCCGAGGCGGCATAACCGACTGCCCGGAACCATATCTTCCGCCACAACTTTCGGCGGGGCGCAGGGCGCAGCGCGGCAATACGCTCTTCCGAGGCAAATTCGGGTCTTGCGAGCAACCTGTGCCGCATGGTTTCGACATCCACCGCTTCGATCTTCGATGTGGCATTCCGTTCGGCATAAAGATGCTTCAGCCCGTAAAGCAACTCTGCATTCTCGGGATCGAGGCCGGCCCATTCGTGCAACGACTCGATCTGCAACAACGTGGCTTCACCTTCAAGATAGGCGATAAGGGCGGATCCGAGTGCTTCGGAGATTTCTTTCATCGGTCATGCGTTTTATTAATAGAACACACGTCCCGCAAAAATTACCTACTCCGTTCAGAAAAAATCAGCACCCATTCGAAGGGGGGGGGTAAATAAGACTCAAAATCAGCAGGAGAAGCATCCTTTCGCGAAGAAAGCGAAGCGCCTTATAAAGCTGGGCATCCACCGTACGATGCGAAATGCCGAGCCGCTCGGCGATTTCCGCACTCTTCAATTCCTCGTACCAAGATAACCGAAAAACTTCGCGGCAGCGCTCCGGCAACTGCTCTATCAACGCCCGCAAGACATCCTCGCGTTCGTTCTGCGGTTCATCGAGAATCCGCAGCTCGTATTCCACTTCTCCGAGCCGCAGTTCCGCAAGCGAGGCGCGGACATACCGGTTGACGACCAGTTCATGCCGAATGGAATTCCGGCAGGCATTCAATACGCTACTGTAGAGATAACGGCTCAACTCCTCGGACGGCAGACGAAAACGCCCCTGCTGCCAAACTCGCACGAATACGTCCTGCACGATATCCTCTGCAAATTTCTCCTGGACGAAACGGCGGGCAAATACGACCAGACGGGCCGCATACTCGTGGTAAATGCGGTCGAAACGGTCGAAGTCACCTTCTTTCGGAATGAACGGGAAAGTTTCATCCGAAGAATCCATCTGTATTTTATCCGAATGTAATGAGCGCATCGTCTAAAAACCGTATTATTTCCAATGCTCTGCAATTATCCGTCCGTGCATGGAAGTTCCGAAAATCGCACCCGACTACCGAATCACGAATAAACTGCGAGCCAGCTTTCACGCAGTCTTTTCGTATATCGATTTACCGTTGTATTATTTATCTGTTTAACCGCATCCGGGGGCAGTCGCCGGCCGAACTCGAATACACAAATATAAGAAATGATCGATAAAATAATGAAATTCCATCCGATTTAATTGCAATTCCGGGAGGGGTGATCCATTGTCTTCCAAACGAAGATAACGGACAGAAAACGCTTTGTTGTTCCGTTTTTATCCTGAAAAGGATTTATAGCGATACGTATTCGACCGGGGTTTTCCATCATCTGCCGATTGTCAGCCCGATAATTTCTCATAGCATTTTCAGCCATAAATAGTTCATCCTAAAGCGCATAATTCAATGAATTACGACTGTCTTTGTAGCTGAAACTCCAAGAATCATCGACAATATGGCAAAAATCACAGTAAAAGATACGGGAGTTACGATTATATCGGTCTATGAGAAGACTATATCAGCCTGACAGATCCCGCCTTGCGGAACCCCACGCGGAAGGCTGCGGCTTCGGCCGTGAGCGTGTAGAGGTTCGGCGATTATCCGCATGTTCGATGAAGATGGATATCTGTGTGCGTTTTAAGATTTCGCGCGATACCTTTTCCAGGTTTCGCAATATGTATCCCTCGGTTTGTAGAGCTCACCGGGAGAAGGAGGATCGTCGTATTTCAGGATTCGGTAAAAAAGGGCTATATATATCCGATGGGGAATCTTGTAACGGGAATGGTTGAAGCTTTAAGTCCGAGGATGCCGTGGTTGATAATTTTCTGAGACCGGCAGCCGACCCGTCGAGGGGATTACCTGGTCTGAGGTCATTTTGTACGAACACAAAAGCCATGATGTCGGGTCATGGCTTTTGCCGTTGGTTAAAACGTTACCTTGACCCGTCTAAAAAATGTAACAGCCCAATTTCTCAGGCTGTTACATCCTTTTTCAATTAAATCAGCGTCATGCGCGTGCGCAGCATGTCGAGTACCTGTGTTTTGAGCTGCCGGGCGTTGATCGGCTTGGGCATATAGCCGTCGAATCCGCTCGAGAGTACCTTCTGTTCGTCGGATGCGAAGGCGAAAGCCGTCACGGCGATGATCGGCACGTCGGCCGATTGTTTGCGGATCTCGGCCGTGGCTTCGTAGCCGTCCATCACGGGCATGTTGATGTCCATGAGCACCAGGTGCGGTGTGTGCCGGTTGAATAAATCGACTGCTTCGCGGCCGTTCCAGGCGTGTACGAGCTTGTATTCATGGCGCAGGATCGACTCGAAAAGACGGTAATTGCTTTCGTTGTCCTCGGCGATGAGGATTACGAGCTTGTCCTTCTCGACCGTCGGGATGGCCTGAAGTATCTGTGCCGGGGCCTCCGCCTGCTCCGATTGGCCGGGGACGTACGGAAGCGTGAACCAAAAGGTCGAACCTTTGCCCTCTTCCGACTCTACGCCGATATTCCCACCCAGATGCTCCACGATCGTCCGGCAGATGGAAAGCCCGAGGCCCGTGCCCTGCTTGAACGAGTTGAGTTTGACGAAGCGTTCGAAGACCGCGTCCTTCCGTTCGGCGGGGATACCGCAGCCGGTGTCCGCAACCCAAAAATAGAGCTGCCCGGCACGGAGCTCGTAACCGAAGCGGATCGACCCCCGGTGTGTGAATTTAGCGGCGTTCGTCAGCAGGTTTATCATCAGCTGCGAAAGGCGGTTGCGGTCGGTGCGGACGTGGCAGGTTTCGTACCGCTGCTCGAAGACCAGCTCCACGTTCTGGTCGGTTTTCAGCCTCATGACGTTTTCTTTCTCGCGCATCAGTTCGTTCAGTTCGAAATCCGTATGGACGAATTCGAGCGTTCCGGCCTCGATTTTCGAAAGGTCGAGGATATCGCTGATGAGTTGCAGCAGCAACGTATTGTTGCTTTCGATGATCGACATGTATTCCTGCTTCTCTTGTTCTTCGTCCGTCGAGGCAAGAATGCCCGAAAACCCGACGATGGCATTGAGCGGCGTGCGTATCTCGTGGCTCATGTTGGCCAGGAATGCCGATTTCAGGCGGTTCGACTCCTCGGCGCGGTCGCGTGCGGTGAGCAGCTCCTGCTCCATCTGTTTGCGTTCGGAGATCACGAGCGATGTTCCGACCAGCGACAGCGGCCTGCCGTCAGTGTCGCGGGTTTCGACCGTGGCCTGTGCCTCGACCCACTCCATGTGCCAGTGTCCGCTTTCGTTGGATACGACGCGGAACTCTTCGCAGACCTTCTCCGTACTCCCTTCGATCAGGTTCCGGTAAGCCGTGCGGACGCGTTCCCGGTCTTCCTTGTGGACTTTCGAGAAGTAGCACTCCTCGTCCACTGCAAGCGAGAGGTTGTTTGCCAGCGACATCCCGGAGGCTATCTTGGCCGCCTTGTTGAGGTCGCACAGGATGGTGTGGGTCGTGAGATCCCATTTCCAGGGGATGATGTTGGCTACGTCGAGCGCCAGTGCGAGTTTCCGGTTCACCGAATCCACCTTTTTCTGGGCATCGTGCAGGGCTGTGCTGTCGATGCAGAAAATGTCGACCGTATCCTGCTGGTACGAGGGGCAGATGACGACCTCGTAGAAAATATTCACCGGCTTGTGGTAATAGGGGAAGGTAACGCTCCGCTTTTCTTTCAGTACGATGTCGATGATCGGCATGAACTGGGGCATCGACTCCGGGAAAACCGTCGACCCGGATTTGCCCGCCACTTCGTCCAGGGGGTAGAAGGAGCGTTCGAAGTGGGCGTTTACATCGACATAAACAGTGTCTATGGCCGTCCCCTGTGCGTCGAATACGACCCGTTCCTGCATGTACAGGATCGGCATGTTGTTGAACAGGTGCGAGTATTTGGCCTGGGTTTCCATTTCTTTCTGGTGGGCTGCGTCGACCTTGCGCAGGACGGCGATCCTCCATTGCTGGAAGATGAGGAATAACAGGAATATGCTGCCGCAGACACCTATCTCGGTTTTATACCGCTCCATGAACGAGGACGGTTTGTCGAAAAACAGGGTATTCGTCGGGCAGGCGTTCGGGGAGATGTTGTGCCGGAGCAGTACCGGGTAGTTGAAGACGGGTTGTGCACCGGCCGGGGTGTAAAAGGGAATGTCGCGCGGCTGCTTGCCCTCCAGCACTGCATCTATGGTGGCGATCAGCCGGTCGGAATATTCGTTCTCGCCGTATACGTAACCCCCGATCATGCCGCTGCTCTTGAGTCCGGTCGGGCGCAGCGAGAACAACGGTACGGACGAACTGGCGATGACCTTGAACGGGTTGGTCATAATTTCGTTACGCCCTGACATGTTCTTCAGGTAATGCCACGAGGAGAAGAGTACGCCGGTCTGTTTTACATCGATCGTACTCAGCGAATCGAGCAGTTGGTCGATCCCGATCTTGTCGGCCGAATAAACCGTGTATTTCATGCCGGGGTATTTCGAGCCGAGCAGCTCCGCGAGGTCGTGTTCCGTTTGCCGATTGACGTAGCGTGCGTCGTCTATGAATACGAGCCTGTCCATGCCGGGCAGTATGCGCTTCATCAGGTCGATGCTTTGGTCGAGATAGGCCGGCGAATAAAGCAGGGTCAGATTGTCCTGGTCTGCCAGCGCCCGGAGGGGAACCTGTTCCGATGCGGGGATGGGCTGCCTTTTGAGGTAGTATTTATCCGGCCCGATGAAATCCTGTTCGGCACATACGATGGTCGGGATATCTTGCCATATGCTGTTGATGAAGTTGCGCAACAGGGCAGCCGGGGTTCCGATCAGCACCAGGGCCTGGGGAGGTTTTTTGCCGTATTCGCGCAGGAGGTTCGCCTCGAATGTCCTGATGTCCTCGGGGGAATCCACCAACAGCAGGGTCATATGTTCGGTGTAGAGTTCCAGGTTCTCGATCTGTTCGACGTGTGCCGTGATGTCTGCGATGATACCTCTGCTCCACGGGGTCGATTCCGCATAGGTGTTGATTACCAGTATATAATCGCGTTTGTCGCCGGGAGGTCTGCTGACGGCCGGTGAGAAGGGGTATGTTAAAATGCAGCCTAAAAGCAGGGCCCATACGAGGGGCCGGAACCGGAGGCCGGGCCGGGTGGTCGGCATGTTCATGGGGAAAAAGGGACGCAAGGTAGTAGTGTATGACGCAAAAATAGCGGGAGGGGGCTGCCGGAAGACAGCCCCCTCCCTTCTTATGTAAAGTTATCGGTTCATGACCGGTTTGATGTCCTTGATGCGGAGTTGGGTGGTTACCGTCCCCCGGTAATGGTTCTCTACGATCTGGTAACATACGTCGATCGGGCGTCCCGAGCGCACCCATTCGTAATGCGTGGGTTGCTGGAAGGCGATCGACTGGATCTTCGTGTTGGGCTTTTGCCGCTGGATCAGATCCATGCGCAGGTGTTCGCACTCCACGCCGACCAGTTTGGCATCGCCGTGGTTGCTTACGCCGTAGGTCGCGAAGACCGGCGCCGTATTGCCCGGGCCGAAAGGCTGGAAGCGGTTGAGGTCTTTGCGGAACGCGGGGGTGATGTCCGAGAAGAGCAGTTCGCTGTCGATATCCACCTGCGGCATAAGCATCTGCGGGTCGATGTTCTCCTCGACATAGGCGTTGAACCTGCGCGTGAATTCCTCGACGTTCTCGGGTCGCATCGTCAGCCCGGCGGCATACATATGCCCGCCGAAGTTCTCCAGCAGATCCGAGCACGACTCCACGGCCTGGTAAAGGTCGAAGCCCGGTACCGAGCGTGCCGACCCCGTCACGAAGCCGTTGCTCATCGTCAGCACTACTGTCGGCCGGTAATAGGTCTCGATCAGGCGCGAGGCGACGATTCCCACGATGCCCTTCATCCACTTGGGATTGTAGATCACCGTGCTCTTCAGCTCTTTCATTGCGGGGTTGCGCTCGATAAAATCGTGCGCTTCCTGTGTCACCGAACGGTCGATCGACTTGCGATCCTGGTTGTAGGCGTCGATGACGTTCCCGAACTCCGCGGCGATGCTTTCGTTGCCTTCGATCAGCAACTCGACGGCCGCATGCCCGCCCGAGGGCGAGGCGTTTTCGTCGTTCTCGTCCATCCGCATACGTCCGGCGGCGTTGATACGCGGCCCGATCTTGAAGACGATGTCGTCGATGGTGATGTTGTGCTTGTCCAGGCCGCAGATCTTGATGATCGACAGCAATCCTTTCGACGGTTCGCGGTTGAGGTCTTTCAACCCGAAATGGGCAAGGATACGGTTTTCGCCCACCAGGGGTACGATATCCGAAGCGATGCTCACGACCAGCAGGTCTAACAGCGGGCTGATCTGTTCGAACGGGATCCGGTTTTTCTGCGCATAGGCCTGCACGAGCTTGAAGCCTACGCCGCAGCCCGACAATTCGTCGAACGGATAGGAACAATCGACCCGCTTGGGATCCAGGACAGCTACGGCACGGGGAATTTCCTCGGCCGGGAGGTGATGGTCGCAGATGATGAAATCCACGCCCTTCGTCTTTGCATAGACTACCTTTTCCGTGGCTTTGATACCGCAGTCCAAGGCGATGATAAGACCCACGCCCTTGCGGGCTGCCAGGTCGATACCCTTGACCGAGATACCGTAACCTTCGGTATAGCGGTCGGGGATGTAGAACATCAGGTTTTTATGCCCGATCTGGCGCAGGAACTTGTACACCAGTGCAACGGCCGTACAGCCGTCCACGTCGTAGTCGCCGTAAACCATGATTTTCTCATTGTTACGAACGGCCCGCTCGACCCGCTCGACCGCCTTGTCCATGTCCTTCATCAGGAACGGGTCGTGGAGGTCGGCGAGACTGGGTTTAAAGAACTTGTCCGCCTTTTCTACGGTGTCTATGCCTCTCTGTACGAGCAGGTTCGCCAGCACGGGAGAAATCCTGAGCACGGCAGCGAGCTTCGCCACCGCCTCGGAATCGCCCTGCGGTTTCACTACCCATCGTTTTTCTATAGGCATACGATTTACTATTTATATATTCTAACATTTAATATCTCACTTAAAAATTTGACAACGAGCTCCTTTACTTCGCCCATTGCGGCCTTGCGGCCCGTTTCCCGTTCGATCGAGGTCACCCCCCGGTCGGTAAACCCGCAGGGATTGATGCGCGTGAACCACTCCAGGTCGGTCGTGACGTTCAGCGCGAACCCGTGCATAGTGATATAACGTGACGACCGGACACCTATTGCGCAAATCTTGCGCGGCACCCTTGCGGATGCCCGGTTCCCGACGCCGATTTCGCTATCGCAGGTTCTGCCGCTGTCGCAGATTCCGGCCTCGTTGCGGTTTTCGCCGCTGTCGCCGCTTTTGCTGTCGCCGCTTTTGCCGCCGATGTTGCAGTTGCCGCCGTTATCTCCGCGGCAGCCGGTTGTCCGGCTCCTTGTTTCCCCGCCGATTCCGGGGCCGATCCAGACCCCCGAGGCGCCTGCCATGCGGCCGGCCGTGATGCCGTATACCGCCACGGTGCGGATGACGGCCTCTTCCAGTGCCCCGATGTAGTCCCTCAGCCCGATGCCCAGGCGTTCGAGGTCGAGGATCGGATAGCAGACCAGCTGCCCCGGGCCGTGGAAGGTGATGTCGCCCCCTCTGTCGATGTGAAAGAACTGTGCGCCCATCGCTTCGAGCGCTTCGCGGCCTATCAGCAGGTTTTCGGCATGGCCGCTTTTGCCGAGTGTGTATACCGGCGGGTGTTCCACCAAAAGGATCGTGCCTGCGCTGGCGGAGCCTTCTCCGGTGGCGCCTGACGGTTCGACGCCCTCTGCTGCGGATACGCTGCCCGTTGGGGATTCCAACCCTTTGCCGGATTGCGTTCCCGCCTTGCTGGGCATTGCCTCTGCCGATCGCTGTGCCGGCTCCCGCGCGGATGCCTGATCTGCTTCCGCGGTGCCGGCGTATGCCGCCGGGATTGCCGCCGCCTGTTTCGTTGCGCCCTTGCAGGCTGCCTTGCGGGCTACCAGGGCATCGAACAGTCCCTGCTGCAATTCCCAGCAGGTTTTGTAGTCCATCAGTCCGAGATCCCGGCAGGAAGCTTCCATCGCTACAAACTTTTGACGCTCTTCAGGGCCTCTTCCGCCATGTACGACGAGCGGACTAAGGGTGCGCTCGCGCAGTAGCTGAAGCCCATTTCCAGCGCTTTCAGTCTGTACCATTCGAATTTTTCAGGAGTGATATACGCCGCAACGGGGTAGTGCTCCAGAGTGGGACGAAGGTACTGACCGAGTGTTACGATCCCCACGCCTGCGTCGCGCAGGTCGTGCAGGGTTTGTAATACTTCATCATCGCTCTCGCCAAGTCCGACCATCAGTCCGCTTTTCGTTGCGACACCCTGTGCGCTCAGGTAGCGCAGGGTTTCCAGGCTCGTACGGTACTTTGCCTTGGAACGCACCACCGGGGTCAGCCGCTCGACGGTTTCGATGTTGTGCCCGATTATATCGGGCTTCGACGCGACGACCACGTCCAGCGGGGCGGGCTGTGCGTCGAGATCGGGAATAAGGAGCTCAATTACGGCGTCGGGATTCTGTGTGCGGATGGCGCGGACGGTTTGGGCCCAGTGTGCGGCACCGCCGTCCGGCAGGTCGTCACGCGTCACAGAAGTAACGACGACATACCTCAGTTTCATCAGTGCGACGCTTTCGGCGACCCGTCGGGGTTCCTCGGCGTCGGGGGCAAGGGGGTGTCCTGTTTTCGTTGCACAGAAGCGGCAGCCTCGGGTGCAGATGTCTCCCAGGATCATGAAGGTTGCGGTTCTGCGGCTCCAGCATTCGGCCTTGTTCGGACACATGCCGCTGCTGCAAATCGTATGCAACGCATGTTTGTCGACTATTTGCTGTACCTCGGCATATTCCGGGGTGCGGTGGAGCCGGATCTTCAACCATCCTGGTTTTTTCAGTACATCTACCTTGTCATAAAACTTCGGCATTTAAGTTCATTATTTTCCAATTGATGCAAAAATACGAAAAAATAATTGATAATTCCTATGAATGCCCTATTTTCTTTCGGCACCCCGCCTCTGGTATGCCTCTTCGCGGGTTTGCCTTCTCCGGGCTGTTTTCGGGCTGTTTCCGGGGGAGCGCCTGCGGCGGCCTGCGTGGCATCCAATTAAAAAAATAAAAAATGCGGCCCTGAAAACCGCAATTATTCAATATCGGATGCTGTCGGGTGGCTTTTCCGGACAGAGAAAGGGGTTTGCTGCCTGGCAGTAGCAAACCCCTCTGGTTAGGTTAGTTAGGTTAATGAGAGTGGGAGAATCCCACGTTTTGTTATACAAAGATAAATGGAAAATCACAATCTTCCAAATCTTTTGTAACATTTTTTTAACCTAACCGAAAAAAATCTGTTAAATTATAATTAAAATTTTTAAAATACTAACGGTTTTGTAAGTTGCGAACTATAACGCCTCGCGGATTTCCTCGGTTTCCTTAGCGGCGGGCTGCGCCTCGGGAGCGAGCGAAGTGATGTGGCGGTTCCGGTAAGCGGCCGGCGTCATCTGGTACTCCTTTTTGAAAAGTTTAATAAAGTGCGACGTGTTGGGGAATGTACAGGCATTGCCGATTTCCGAAATTGACTTCGAAGTCGAGATCAGCAGCAGGCGCGAATGCATCAGGCGCTGGCGGATGTACCATTTGTGCGGCGGCATCATGAAATGGCGCCGGAATTCCTTTTTGAACGAGGTGAGCGAACGGTTCGTCAACTTCGAGAGTTCTTCGATCGAAATATCCTTGAAGATGTGGTCGTAGACGATCTGTTCGAAATTCTCCTTGGCTGCATCGACGTTGCTGAGCAGTTTGCTCTTCAGGCAGCAGTCTTCGTGCGAGGCGATGAGGTAGATCAATTCGGTCATCTTGATGTTCTCGGCCGTCTCGTCGCGGTGGAAATCCTCGTCGCGCAGGTAGTTGTTGGTATTGACGAAAAAGTTGCGGATCGAATTCCAGGCGGGCATCGAGACATGCGAACGGTTGCGGCAGTTTTCGCACGAATGTTCGTTCGAAATGTTCAGCCCGTAGGTGATGTTCAGGTGTAGCAGTATCCGCTGGAGGTCTGCCGGCGTATAATAAAAGAGCACTTGTTCGAAGGGCTGCCCGTTTTCCGGGAAGTTCTCGATATAGTGGTGCCCGATGCCGAGGTAGAATACGTCTCCGCGCGTGAGGGTCTGGCGCTTATCCCCGTCGTAAATATATTTCGTGCCACGGAGGATGTAGCCGATTGCGTAGCGCGAAAGCGCCTGAGACTGGATTCCGTTGTGAAGGGCCTCAACGTACTTCACAATCATCGGCTGCTGGGCCGACGAATTTAATGAATTCTTCATACCAAATCGTATTTTAAGTTTTTTTGAACAACGAGTTGCGTCACCGATTGCTCATTTCAAAAATACAATTTAATATTTATTTTATAAAATAATGAATAGTCTAAAAAGGCATAATAAGGCAAATAAGCCTAAAGATGCCATAATAATGACTAAATATAATATTGTAAAAATATTCCGGCGAAGGCTGCCGCCAGAAAAATCAGGTATACGGGCAATGCCATTCCCCTGTGGATGCGGACGAAAAATACCGGGATCAGTATGGCCGACGGGACAGCGAGCAGGGCGAATGCTTCGGGTGTTGCGGCGGGGCTGCATAGCAATGTCAGGGCCAATACCAGTATACCTATGTTATAAAAGAGGATAAAGCGGGGTTTGGTGCCGGCGGCATAGATGTCGGCCAGGAAAAAGAAAAGCGCCGTCAGGTCGAGCAGTACGATCCCGCCTGCCATGACGAGTGCGGGGAGGGGAATATCCAGGAAGAGTTGCAGCGGCATACCTTCGATGGCCGACTGCCCCACTGTGACCAGTGGAGCCGTAAATTCCGCCCCGCTGCCCCAGCTGACATAGCAGGCCGTGAAGATCGGCAGCAGCAGTCCGGCCGTTGCTACCACGACCTCCCGGAAGGTACGCCGGAAAAGCAGTACGGCCAACGGCAGGAGCAGCAACAGCGGCAGTGCGGGGGCATATATCAGCGGCATCAGCCCCAGGTAGAGTGAGGCACGGAAGATGGCGTCGAACCCGTACCCGTTGCAGAAGGCGCGGCAGTAATTTTTCGTTGCCAGTGCGAGCAGCATCGACGCTGCGAATCCTGCGAGATAATTCCCGCCTGTTGCGATCCCGCAGGCGACGATGGCATAGAGGGGAATCGGGAGGCAGGTGCCCACCGTATAGAGGTTGTAGCGGATCGAAATCCGTCCCGTACACATTCCGGCGAAGAGCAGCATGAACCCGGCGGCAAACTTCGACCATACCGGATATGCCGCCTGAAACCGGGCGAGTTGGCCGCCCAGAAGCGGGAGCGCTTCGCGCACCGCTCCACTGGTTTCGGTATCGGGCACGGGGATTCCTGCACACATGGCTGCGACGGCGAGTGCGAAGAGGGTCATGAAGGCCGGTACGAGCGGCTGCCGGGCGATGTCGAATTTCATGTCGGAAGGCTTTTTTCCTCAGGCAAAATTAGCGAAAAAAGCCGGAATATTACCTAACTTTGTGGTACGATGTTAGAAAACCAATACCAATACGAGTTTCGGGAGGCCGGTTGCGACGAGGCCGGCCGGGGGTGTCTGGCCGGGCCGGTGTTCGCCGCTGCGGTGATCCTTCCGCCCGATTTTCACGACCCGTTGCTCAACGATTCGAAGCAGATGACCGAGCGGAACCGGGACAGGCTCCGCCTGATCATCGAGCGTGAAGCCGTGGCCTGGGCCGTCGAGGCCGTTTCCGCAGCCCGGATCGACGAGATCAACATCCTGAACGCTTCGTTCGAGGGAATGTCGCTGGCTGTCGCCCGCCTCGATCCGCCGCCCGAATTCCTTGCGATCGACGGCAACCGTTTCCGGACACGTCTTGAATTACCCTACCGTTGCGTGGTCAAGGGCGACGGCAAATATGCTGACATCGCCGCAGCTTCGGTGCTGGCCAAAACCCATCGGGACGAGTACATGTTGCGCCTCGCGGAGGAATACCCGCAGTATGGCTGGAAAAAGAACAAGGGGTACCCGACCCGCGAGCATCGGCTCGCAATCCGTGAATACGGACTTACGCCCCACCACCGCCTGTCGTTCAGCCACGGGATCGGCCAGTTGGAGTTGCAATTCTGAGCGGGGATTGTCTTTCCGCGTGTTGCCGGAAAATCCCGTGGTGATCGGATACGATCATCTCCCGCGCTTAAATCCCCGGCCCGAATTTACCCTGCCGTCTTGCAGTGGCGGGCATCCGTTTGAAGATGCTGGAGGCCGTATAACTATCGGTATGGCACATAAAAAAAGGGCAGAAGTCCTACTTCAGCCCTTTTTCGATATGACTCGGGATTTAGTATCCCAGCGACTTGGAAGCGGCGTAGGAGACCTTCAGTGCATTGGCACGGCGAAGTTCCTGCTTCACGTCGGTTACGATACCCATCTTGGTTGTCTGGTCGGCCTTGAGGCAGATCGTCATCGAGGCACGGTCGGCCTCGCTGAGCTTATCGCGCTCTGCGGCTACGAAATCCAAAATATCCTTGGTCGTTTTGTACGAGTCGTTCAGCTGGATACGGGGTGCAGTGCCGAATTTGGCCTGCATCACCAGCGAAGGCTGGCCGATGTGGATGTAGCTTACGAGCGATTTCTTCTCGAGCTTTTGCACTTCGGTTGCCTCGGGGAGTTTGTACCTCACGAGCAGTTCCTGGTCGCGCATGGTGGTCGACACCATGAAGAAGAAGAGGATCATGAAGATCACGTCAGGAAGCGATGCTGTCGAGATAGGGGGCAAACCTTTATTGCCCTTCTTTTTCATTACTGCCATAACTTACTTCTTTATATTACGCGGTTCGGCCTCCGAAATCTTCAGAGGTACTGCTTTGGATACTGCATTGCGCTGATCCTCGGAAAGCTCCGAGAATTTTGCTCCGAATTTCTTCATGGCGACTTCGTCACGTACCTCGTTGAAAGCGCGTGTGAGTTCGTTCTGCACCATGATGTAGGACTGATAGCCCGTATCACGGGTGGTCTGTAACGAAACAACGCCCTGGCTTTCGGGATATACCCACTTGCTGCCGTCGGCCAACTCGATTTCCTTTTCGGTTTTCTCCGGGAGGTTCTCGTCGTCCATCGGGTTGAGGATGAATTCCTTCGTCTTGTCCTTGAGTTGTCTCAGGTCGATGATCTCCTGTTTGCCCGAGGGCCCGGCCATGATGTTGCCGCTGCCCGAGATGAGCACCAGGAAGAGGTTGCGCTCCTTGACCTTGATGTCCTCCTGCTTTTGGTTCTCGGGGGGCATCGGCGGAAGCATACGCACCAGACCGGTGTCGACATTCATCGTTGTGGCCACAAGGAAGAAAATCAGCAGCAGGAAGGCGATGTCGGCCATTGAGCCGGCGTTGATCTCCTGTATTTGTCTTTTATTTCCTGCCATTGTTCGTTGTTATTTGAAAGCGCCGTAAATTTCGGTTGCGATAGCCGTCACGAACGCAGCGACCAGGGCAACGTACGTTACCAGGATGCTGGTGTCGGTCAGGACGGTTTCACCTTGGGAGAAAAACCCGCCGTTGGCGAGGTCGGGGATCTGGATGTCATGTCCCGAAGCCACGAAGTAAGCCACGCCCACGATCACGATGATCAGCGCGAGCGAAATAATCGTGCCCTTGATTCCCGCTGGGTTCTGGATCATGCCGAAGACCGCGCAGAAGATAGCTGTGAACACCGCAAGAGCCAGCAGGAAATAGCACCAGATGAGGTTCAGGCTGATAGCCGCCTCGGAGCCACCCGTAGCAATTGCGTATATTCCCAGTACCGCCATCACGGCCAGCAGAATACCCAATATGATATTTAAAATCTTTTTCATAATTGCCTTTAACTCTTTTTAAATCGTTGGGATTATTTCTTGCTGTAAGCCGTCAGGATATCCATCAGCGTGATGGACGAATCCTCCATATCGTTTACCAGCGAGTCGATCTTCGAAACGATATAGTTGTAGAACAGCTGAAGAATAACCGCAGCGATAAGACCCATGAGGGTCGTCAGAAGGGCGACCTTGATACCGCCTGCAACGAGGGTCGGGCTGATATCGCCGGCAGCCTGGATGGCGTCGAACGCCGCGATCATGCCGACAACGGTACCCATGAAGCCCAACATAGGCGAAAGGGCGATGAACAGGCCGATCCACGTCAGGCCCGACTCCATCTGGCCGGTCTGAACCGAACCGTAGGAAACGACAGCCTTCTCGACCGAATCCAGACCCTGATCGTAACGGTCGAGACCCTGGTAGTAGATCGAAGCGATCGGGCCGCGCGTGTTGCGGCAAACTTCCTTGGCAGCTTCGATGCCGCCGTTCTTCAGGGCTTCTTCAACCTTGGTGATGAGTTTCTTCGAGTTGATCGTCGACAGCGAGAGATAGAGGATACGCTCGATGGCAACGGCCAGACCGATAATCAGGAAGATAAGGATCGGGAGCATCCATGCCCAACCACCCTCGAGGAACTTCTGCATCATCACGTGGTGCAGGCTATCGCCGGCGAGTTGGGTTTCGGCAGCTGCGGCAGCCTCCTGCGCGAAAGCGTTAACAGTACCCAATGCGAACAGGGCCACTGACAGAATCAAAAAAAGTTTTTTCATAGTTGTGATTAGATAAAATTAAATTTGTTAGTTGTTTTTTATTGTTGTGTTTTTAGGTATTTCACAATACGTTCTTCCGCTTTCCATCGTATTTCGTCAATTCTCCCGGGATTAAAAAAATCCTAAAAAAATATTTTTTTTATCCTTTCCGGATACTCACGGCGTCTTTTTACCCCGATCCATGGCTTTCCCCTGCCGGTTCCGCACGTATGGGCGAATTCCGGAAATTTCATTCTGAATCAGTCCAATCGTTTGTTTTCCAGTGGGTTGTCCCCCTATTTCCCCTCCTGCCGCCCCCAATGGACGACCCGATAAGGTACATTAGCAGTGCGAAATATAGAAAAAAAAATCGTTCCGTGCAACGTCTTAGGCTGTAAATTCGCCTCGCAGAGGGCGCCGCAACAATGCGCGGGTCTGTTCGTCGGAAAGCCCCAGTCCGAGCACGTACATCAGCTTCGTGACGGCCGCCTCGGTGGTCATGTCGTGGCCGCACAGGACGCCGATCTTCTGCAGCCTCAGCCCGGTTTCGTAAAGTTCCATCGAAACCTTGCCCCCGCCGCACTGCGTGATGTTGAGGATGATGACCCCGCGGTCGATCGCCTCTTTCAGTACGCGGATGAACCATTCGTTGGTCGGGGCGTTGCCCGCGCCGAATGTCTCCAGCACCACGGCCCGCAGCCCCGGTGCCGAGAGCATCGCCCGCAGGATATTTTCGCCCAGCCCCGGGAAAAGCTTGATGACTTCGATTCCGTCGGCCAGGCGGGTGGCGATGCGCAGTTCCGGCGAGATTTCCGTCGGGTGGAGGATCGCCGCGAGGTTATAGGCGATGTTGACCCCCACCTCGGCAAGGGGCGGGTAGTTGTAGGAACGGAAGGCGCTCAGCGCCTCGGCGCTGCGCTTGGTGGTACGGTTGGCGCGGAACAGCCGGTTCTGGAAATAGAGCGACACTTCGGGTACCTCGGGGCGTCCGCCGATGTGCGCCCCCGCGATCTCGATGGCCGTGATGAGGTTTTCGCGGCCGTCCGTGCGCAGCACGCCGATCGGGATCTGGCTGCCGGTGAAAACCACGGGCTTGGCCAGGTTTTCGAGCATGAAACTCAATGCCGAAGCGGTGTAGGACATGGTATCCGTGCCGTGCAGTACGACGAACCCGTCGTAGCGGGTGTAGTTGTCGCGTATCAACTCGGCCAGCGCCGCCCAGTTTGCCGGGGTGACGTTCGACGAGTCGATCACGGGATCCATCGTCAGCACGTCGATGTCCACGTTGAGCCGCTTGAGCGAAGGGAATTCATCGTAGATGCCGCTGAAGTCGAAAGGCACCAGGGCGCCGGTTTCGGCATCGTTCTTCATGCCGATGGTACCGCCCGTATAGATGATCAGGATCGAAGATTTCATCGTATGGTCTTAGGGTGTTATATTCCGAAAATACGTTTGGCGTTCGCCGTCGTTGCGGCCGCCACTTCGCCGGGGGGCAGCCCCTTCAGTTCCGCGACTTTCTCGCACACGAACCGCACATAGGCCGACTCGTTGCGCTCGCCGCGGTGGGGCGCGGGTGTCAGGTACGGGCAGTCGGTTTCGAGTACGATGTCGTCCAGTTCCATTTCACGCACCGTATCGGCCAGCTTGCTCTTCCTGAAAGTCACCACGCCGCCGATTCCGAAGGCGAAATCGCCGCAGGCTTTCAATTTCCGGTAGGTGACGGCATCCTCCGAAAAGGCGTGGAACACGCCCCGCAGCCTCCGCCCGGCCTCCGCCGCGGCCGTCGCTTCCTCCCCGATGATCCGGCACATGTCGTCCCATGCCGCACGGGTGTGGATCGCCACCGGAAGGCCGAGCCGTGCGGCCAGGCGGCATTGCGAAACGAAAGCCTCGACCTGTTCGGCGACGAACTCGCCGCTCCAGTAGTAGTCCAGCCCGATCTCGCCCACGGCGCAGAAACGTGCGATGCCCTCGGGCGGGGCTGTGAGGTAACGTTCGGCGAGCGCCAGCTCCTCGCGCCAGTGCGGGTTGTCGTTCACCGAGGTGGGGTGCAGTCCCATCATCGGGACGCATTGCCCCGGGTGGCGGCGGCAGAGGTCGAACAGCGCTCCGTGGCTTTCGGAGTCTATGCCCGGGAGCAGCAGGTGCTCCACGCCCGCCGCCGCGGCGCGGGCCAGTGCCTCTTCGCGGTCGGCGTCGAACGCCGTATCGTACAGGTGTGAATGTGTATCCGTCAGTTTCATCGTGTTTTCATATATCGGTTGCCGGGCAGTTGCCGTACGGCTCCTGCCAGTTCCAGCCCTACGAGCAGGGCAGCCAGTTCACCCGGATCCAGTCCGCTCAGCTCCGCGAGGGTTTCCACCGCCAGCGGGTCGTCCGTGCGGAAACAGCCCAGCAACCCAGCTTCGTCGGGCGTAAGCTCCGGTGTGGACGGTTTTTCCCGGAATGCTGCCGGTTCCGGGCCGAGATCCCACATCAGTTCGCGGACAATATCGTCGGCGGTCATCACGAGTTGCGCTTTGCGGTTGCGGATCAGGTGGTTCGTCCCCGACGACATGCCGTCCGTGGCGCGTCCCGGTACGGCCATTACCGAACGGTCGTAGCCGTCGGCGCAATGCGCCGTGGCGAGCGACCCGCCGCTGTCGGGCGACTCTACGACCACGCAGCCGGCACCCAGCCCTGCGATGATCCGGTTGCGGGCCAGGTATGCCGTGCCGTTCTGCCGCGTCTGCGAGTGGAGCTCCGTGACCAGTGCCCCGCCGTGGTCGAGGATGTCGCGCGCCACGGCCGTGTGTTGTGCCGGCATGACGCCGGGGAGCGGGTTCGCCAGTACCGCGACGGTTCGTACCCCTGCGGCCAGGGCTGCCCGGTGGGCCGCGACGTCGATGCCGAACGCCAGCCCGCTCACGATGCAGAGCCCCGGAACCTGTGCCGCGAGCCCCTCCACCAGCCTGTTGCACATCGTCTGCCCGTAGGGCGTTGCCCGGCGGGTGCCGACCATCGCGACGCAGCGTGCCGAGAGGGCGGCGGCGTTGCCTTTCAGGTATAGTATATGGGGATAATCGGGTATTTCACGCAGCAATGCCGGGAATTCGGGGTCGGTCGAAGCGATCGCGGCGATCGAATTGCGGCGGCAGTAGCCGAGTTCCTTTTCTGCGGCGGCGAAGCTTTTGCGGTGGACGATATTCCGGATAATGTCTTCCCGCAAGGCGGCTTTCATAGCCAGCTCCTCGGGTGCCGCCGCGAAAATGCCCCGTGCGTCGCCGAATATTCCGAGCAGGTGCACGGCGCCTTTCACGCCGATGCCCGGGGTCATCTGCAAGGCGATATCCTCGATGGTCATAACCGCAAAATGTCGTTTATTATCTTGTAAAGGTAAATATTTTTGGGAAATAGCGCAAAGTTGGGTCGAAGTTTTGCAGATTTTAGAAATGTTTGTATATTTGCACTCCCGATGCGCCTGAAAATAAACCGGATGTTTCCGGCGCGGCACACAATCCGGAAGCTGCGGACTTGTAGTTACGGAATGAAAGCCGAACAGGAACCTGTCGGGGAACATATGGTCTGATGGCCGAGTGGCTAGGCAAAGGTCTGCAAAACCTTGTACAGCGGTTCGAATCCGCTTCAGACCTCACTTAAACGCCGTTGTAGATTACTACAACGGCGTTTTGTTTTGTACAGTATTTGTACGGCAGAGAATTTAAAGCTCTTCTTTAAAGAAAAGTTGATAATAATATAATCCAGTTTCTTCGTCATATCCTTTTTTGATATATTGATTATTTCCATGCACATAGATATGGAAGTTTTTATCTAACTTAATAACGCTTTTCAATATTCTTGACTGTTTTTTTACTGCATTGTCTGAAATAGCAAAACTATCCGCTATTTCAACGTCGTGGTCTTTCTGATATTCGGATTTATAACTGTAGAAACTGTTGATTACTTCTGGCTGTGTGATTACTTCATTTGTGAATTCGTCTATATTGAAAGTTTCTTTTTCTTTGAAGAATTTTACGGACTTATTTAGTAAGTTTGCTTGATCAGCTTTCGATACTTCAAATTGTTGCGGCAATTCCTTTGTCACAAAGTTTTTACATAAGGATAATACGTTTTGAGTATTATAATATTCATCTTTGCGTTGACGCACATGGAGAAAATCATCTATCCAATATTGAGTGTCATTATTATGCTTGTCGATGACTAAAATAGTAGGCTCTGTTTCTGTGAAAATAATTAAACTTGCTTTATCTATTTTATTAGAAATAATTCCTTGTTTAATTTCAACATTGATATTGTTCTTTTCGTGGGATGTAACCTCTATAAATTTATCTTTTGTTTCAATCTTATAGATTCCGACAGCCTCATAATACTTTTCTTTATATAGAACATCTGCAAATTTGACAATGAATAAATCTCCATCTTTGATGTTTGGATGTTTAGATACTGAATTTAGATGCTGAAATATTTCTTTGGATTTTACGATAAAATCTTCTTTATCATAAATCCCTAAAGTCAGTTTCCTTAATGTGTTAAGAGTTATGTCAAATTCATGAATGAATTCGTATATTTTATTTTCAGTAATAAATGGTTTTAATAAGATTTCTTTTAGAGCCTCCGAATCGAAATCTTGTTTAGAAATATCACTTAATGAAGATGTGGATATGTTATTGGAAGAATCTGCACTAAATCTATGACATATTATGCAGTCTGTATATGTGTCTTTAATATCAATCATTTTGTCTGTTTCTTTTTATGGTCATCATATTTATAAGACTACTAATGGCATATAATGTATAGTAGAAGATATGTATTAAGTAATAAAATATAAAAAACCGTATGCAAATTACGATAATTCCTTGTACAAATATCCAAGTTGAAGTAATGGAAATATAAGTAAATTCGTAATCTAAAAGATTAAAAGACATTAAGGAATCAAAACAAACACAAAACAATATAAGTATTAATACAAAAGTACATAATATGACATTATAGCCTAGAATATAGATGAATTGCTTGGCAAAATTATATTCTTGTGTGTCTTTTAAAATATTAATTGCTTTTGGAGAAATTTTTTGATTTTCTTTTTCTTGTTTAATACCAATTTTATCAAAAGCAAATAATAATGCAGTAATAAATAAGCCTATAAAGATTGATAAGATGCATCCTGTGAAATTAATAAAGCGATCGGAAACACCTGTAAGTCCACTTGAAAGTAATACTACTGCAATGCTCCAGATCACAACTCTTTTTAGTACAATCTGATACCTGTCGATATTATCTCCATTAGCATCGAGGCTTTCGTATTTTATTGCTTTATTCTTAATATTCTTAATGTACCTAGTCAAATTTTTTAACATATAGATCCTTTCTTATTTCAGGTAATATCTCGTTATTAAATAAAGACATTGTATAGGTTTTAAGTGTGTCGAAATCTGGTGTGCCATCAGTATAATATTTGATATCTGTCAGCCCTTCAAGATAGACTACAGGTGTAAATTCCTTGTCTTTTGTATCCCACGAGAAACTTTTAGAGGATTTAGCACCTTCGTTGTGGGTTTTCATTCTCACTTTGTCGAAATCCTCTAACTCTTTACTCCCTTTATCTCCTTTAAATTGATGTTTCCCGATGATAGACATCAGTTTCTCCGCAGCATTCCATGGTATTTGTGCCTTTTTTGAGGGTGTAATTGTAATGTTAATATCAAATTTATCAATCTCTTGCAAGATCGGATCGTCTGATGGAATTGTGTCAAGAAATGTTGTTTTAAAGTTGAAGCTAGTTAATAGAGCTCCATTTTTAAACTCGTCTTGAAATTTTTTCGGACAAAATTTAGATACAATAGGGCGTTTGTATTCTCCTTTAGTAAATACTGTCGCAATATAATCTCTAAATATGTTAGTTATCGTTTCTTCATGGCTATTTGAATGTATCATGAAAAAACCTTCATTGTGATTTATTGGAAGATATACAAAGATATAAAAATATTTTAGTACCGGCTTTTTGCGACCTAATACTTGACATTGATTTTTATCTTCCATATTTGACAGTATACCATCTTCCCCGTATTTGCCTCCTGTAATAACTCCTGCAAATACATTTTCACTTGAAAATAACGAAGGTTTTTTGTCATAGTGAATATTGACATCTTTATTGTTTATCCAAGTTAAAACTTTTTTTAGTCGATCGTTTTCGGCAAAACCACTTTCGGGTATACTCATAAAGTATTCAAAGCATGCTTTGAATACTTCTTGATCTGTTTTTGTTTTATCAACATCTAAACATTCGATGGCGAAATCTCTAAATGTTTTGTCTTTTTCTTTGTGATTCAATGGGAACGTGAAAAACTCTAATTTAGGATTGTACGACATGGTATAGTGGTTTTAGATTAATAGTGCTATAAATATAGCTAATTAATTTTATTTCATGTCGTATTGTGAAGAATATCATTCTATTTGTAAGGAAATATTTTAAATTTATTATTGCGGTGCTATAGACGAACATTACTAGTATCACTGATTAAAAAGAGTTGGTCGGCATATAAAAACTTTTCTTATCTTTGCCCCTGCGAACATCATAATATAAACACTATGTTTCTATACGCTCTTGGGTAGTATGGCACTAAACCATATGCGCAGAACCGTTGGGGCTTCCGCCCGCGAACGGTACTCCCAGAGCTTGAAATATAGTGATGTGTGATGTTCGCAGCTGCGCATTTTTTTGTTTTTATGCGAACATCACACATCGTCCGCGTTCCGACGCAGACACGCCGCAAGGCCAGCCGCAGGCGGTTTCCGCCATGCAACCTCTCGATTCGTTTCCATTTCCACCCGCCGGATTAGCAAATAGTTGCTAACCAAACTTTTATTCTCTTTGTTGTGCCCAGCGCACGATAAGGACAGCCCTCATTATGTCAAATTTTAAACAATCAATCAAATGGAAACGAATCAAAACCCCGTGCAGGAACAGTCTGCACAGTACATAACCCCCGAAAACACCCAAGCCGAACAACAGCCCGTACCCTCTCCGGAACAGCCGACCGGGCAACTTGCTCCAAAGCCAGAACCGCAACCCGAACAACCAACGGAAAAACTCTACAATCCAGCTGAAGCCGCCCAAATTGTGAATTGCCTGACGGACGGCTATTTTGCCCCCGAATATATCCTGCTGTTCGGAAAATTGGTCGGCGGTACACGCCATAGCGACGCCATGGCCTATGACTTGCTGATGGTCGTGCGCGAAACTCCCGAATACGATTGGATGCGGGCGAAGCGGCTACTCCGCTACAGAATGCCCGTCAAACACCGGGATATTGCATACATCAATCTCTATATTATGACGTTAAACTACGTTGAATCCAACAAATTGCAGCGATCACTACCATTTCCGCCGCCCGAAACACCCGATCAACTTTGCCGCAGCCTATGCGGACGCCAAATTTCAGTTCGATACGTTCCGGATGCTGGGCAACGAATTGATCGAACAGGCGCAGGACGCCTTCAGCGAGAGCCGCAATATGCGTCTGGCGGCTTTGTTCATGGCGCAGGCTACGGTCTACTTTTATCATACGCTCTATTATGTTTATCACGGGCTGGAGTTCGATATTCACGATCCGGTCGTGATGCACGAACGGATGCGGACGCTCTCGACGCAGCTGATGCTGGTTTTAGACGATAACCATATCGAAAATATCTTCACGCTGCCGCGTCTGAAGAGTTTTCTGGTAAAGGCACGCTACGACATTGGTTTCGATGTTGCGCCGCAGGAATTGGAAATGCACTTGCAGCGTGTCGAAAAAATGGGGCATATCATCGAAAACTACTGCGGCCTGCGGCTGGAGCTTTATAAAGAGTTGAGCGAACGGCAATAAGAGGTCGATCATCCGAACGAACGGGGGCTTGCGGGATTACTGATAATCCCGCAAGCCCCCGTTCTGTTTATCTTACTTTTTCTTGGGCGTTGTTTTCTCTGTTTTCTCTTTCTCGGCTTTCGTCCGCTCTTGGTTTACGATTGCCGAGCCACGTTCTTTAATCTCTTTTCATATAGCTTACTCATTTTTCAATTCATCATTTTGCAAACCGAACGGTTCCTATTCTTGTGCCGTGCAGACGTAACGAACAATATTCAAATTGAAGTCTTCATGCTCGATTCGTTTCAGCGAAATCCGCAAGGAAGAGCACAGCTCTTCCTTGCGGATTTGGTAGGTTACCACAATCTTCTGAATATCATTAGGCTCGCCTTTTTTGCCCTCGCTTATCGGTTTTTGCCGTTTTTTCTCATACCCTTCGCTGATATTGATAAACAAAACAACGTCGGATTTCTCGAGGTATATCGAGCCGATTTTGACAGTGGCTTGGATTATAATACAAGCAATGCAATCAATTCATAGCATGAAAGCCCGATAATCGGGTTAGCCCCGGTCGAAAAAACGTCCGATTCCCAGGTATTTTTCATAAAGCACGTTATATACTTTTCGACGGGCAGGATCGGGGTAATAAACGGTGGCGAAACCGCGTCCCATTGCCTGTTGAGCCTTTTCGACCGATGGGTGGATGCCGCCCGCTACCGCTGCACACATGGCAGCGCCGAGGGCACATGTTTGCGAACTTGCAGCCACCTTGATCGGTAGTCCGCCAACATCGGCCATGATCTGCATTACGAGGGGCGATTTATGGGCGATTCCGCCGATAGCGATAACGTCTTTGATTCCTATTTGTTCCTGCGTAAACCGTTCGTTGATGGCCCGTGAGCCGAACGCTGTGGCTTCTGCCAGCGCCCGGAACAACATGGGGGCCGTTGTGGCGAGGGTGATGCCCGAAATCGTCCCCTGTACCCTGGGGTTTGCATCGGGCGTGCGCCGGCCGTTCATCCAGTCGAGTGCAACGGGAGCGGATTCCGTCGGCTCCAGCCGGGCGGCCAGTTCCGAAAGCTTCGGAATAATTGCTTCATCCGGTAAGGATGCACCTCCGCAGAGATGTTCGAGTGGCCATGCCATAAGCCCTTTGAACCATGCATATATATCCCCGAAAGCGGATTGCCCAGCCTCCAAGCCCAAGTATTCCGGTATTACCGAGCCGTCTACCTGACCGCATATGCCCCGTATCACCCGATCCTGTATCTCTTCGGGATGCACGGTGAGAATGTCGCAGGTGGATGTGCCGATTGTTTTTACGAGGACGTTGGGTGTGATTTGCGCCCCTATCGCGCCGATATGGCAGTCGATGGCGCCCAACCCGACCTTGGTCGCCTTGCCGAGTCCCAGCCGAGCAGCCCATTCGGGAACCAGTGTGCCGGCACAAGTATCGTTGGTGTGGGTTTCGGTATAGAGGTGTTCACGGAATCCGTCCAGCAACGGATCGAGGGCTGTCAGGAAGTTCTGTGACGGCAAGCCGCCCCACGACTCGTGCCACATGGCCTTGTGACCTGCGGCGCATCGGCTGCGCAGCATGGTTTTCGGATCGGTGTTTCCCGTGAGTGTGCCGCTGATCCAGTCGCAATGCTCGACCCATGCCCAGGCGTCGTTGCACAGTGACGGGGCCGTCCGTAATGCATGAAGTACTTTTGCCCAGACCCATTCGCAGGAGTAAATGCCTCCCGAATATTTCGTATAGTCGGTTTCCCAAAGGTGCGCCAACTCATTGATTTCATCTGCTTCGTGAACGGCCGAGTGGTCTTTCCAAAGCATGAACATCGCATCGGGATTCTCGGCGTGTCGGGGGAGCAGTGCAAGAGGTGTCCCGTAGCGGTCGGTCAGCACGGGAGTCGAAGCCGTCGTGTCGAACGAAATAGCCCGTATTCGCGATACAACGTGATGTCCGCATTCCACAAGAGCTTTGCGAATGACCGTTTCGAGTGATTCGAGATAGTCGAGCGGATGTTGCCGGTAGCTGTTGGTTGCCGGGTCGCAGTATTTGCCCGATGCCCATCGCGGATAATACTCCACGGTGGAAGCTATTTCACAACCGTCGTCGGCATTTACGACCAGGCACCGTACCGAATCGCTGCCAAAGTCTACTCCGATTACATAATTTTTCTCCATGATCGGATTTTGTGCTGAATTTTACCCTTTATTTCAATATCATGTCCATCGGTACGCGGAGGAATACCGGGCGATATGTATTTACGTCCATGAACGGTTTCTGAAGATCGTAGCTGTTGACGTTGTAACAGATCAGCAGTTCCTGTTCCTTGTTGATAAACTGCGGATGCGCCATGGCGTTGTAAGTGAAAAGATCCGGGTCGGCATTTTGTTCCGGGGTGATGTAAAGCAACCGTTTGTTGCGCCACGGGCCTGCGGGTGTATCCGAAATAAAGGAATATATATCCCCCGCCTGCTGTGCGCGGCGTTGTGTGAGCAGTATGTACGTGTCGTCGTATTTGAAAACGGAGAACTGTTCCGAAACGGAAATGTCGAGGCCTCCGCAGGCGGCCGCAGTCGCCGGATCGCTGCTCCAACCCCGACCGTCGAAATATTCGTAAGCTCCCAAATTTCCAGATGTTTCGTCGAATTTCGTACGCGAAACATACAGTTGCGCAGGATCATATTCAGCGCCCGTACGGGTTCCATAACGGGTACCGTAAATATAATAATAGGAGTCGGCTTTCATGACGCAATGCCCCCAGTGTATGGGACATTTGCCATCGTAGATCTCTTCGGTCGATTTGACACTGTAATCTTTCAGATCGATTTGTACGATGTCCGTACCGTCGAATACAAATCCCCACTGGCCTTCGCCTCCCTGGTAGAATTTAGTCATGAAGCAATAAAGTATGTCCCCGTGCTGAAAGCCATGTCCCGGCCAATACCAATAGGCACACGATGACGTCGCGGCCTCGGGCGGAGTGCACAGCGAACTGGGATCGGCCGGCGTGCCGACGTAGTGCGAGCCCAGATACCTGTAATCGGAACCGATGTGTACCAGCGAATTGTTAATCATTTTTTCGCCCGGCTTGCGTTTTCCATCGACTACGTTTCCAACGAAACAGTCCCCGGTCATAAAGAGCGAGCTGCCGTCGTCGAGAAGTATTGAAATGGTTCCGTCTGCACTCGTTACGCCGCACGAATCGGGCATGTAAAGTGACGTGAATTCATTGTCGACGCGTACGGTCAGCGCTTCTTTGGGCGTGTTTCCGCCACATGCCATAGCTGTCGGAAGTGACAACAACATACAGAATTTCAGAATTTTCATGATTAGGTCTGTTGATTGTTTTTTGTTTTTTTGTTTCTCGGACAGGATTTTCAGGAAAGAACAGCGTGGGAAAATGCCCTCCCTGCTCCGTTCCGGGCCGCTGGATTTTGCGGTGTGGCGCTCCTGTTTCTTTGCATTACCAATTGTCTGTTCGGAACGAGGAGGCCGGGAGCCCCTCTGTGTTGTATAGCGCACCGTCTACGTAATTCGTGTAGCCGTAACGTACCGCAACGGGTTCTGTCACGTTGTCGTTCCATACTTCAAGTCCCTCGTTTCCCCAGAATGCAGGGCAGATGCGTACTTCGGCAGGATGGAAAATACGATCCTTGCCCGCAATTTCGAACCCCGAAGGATTTTTCCCGAAGAACGAGAGTCCGTTCGGGGCGAAATCGAACTTCAATACGGCGTGCCCGCCGCGAACCTCCATTGAGCGGAACTCCGGGCCGCGGCATCCGAACGCCGTATATCCGTAATCGTGGTTGAGCGCCCAATAGGCGAGCCGTTCGCCGAGTACCTCTTTGCGAGATGGATGGATGATATCCCGTTCGCCGACATCGAGAGCTACGGCCATACCTGTGTGGGGGACGCTTTGCATGACTTCGAGCTGTACTTCGCGTAGCTCGGCCGAATTGACGCCCTGGTATTCGTAAGGTGCTATCTGAACGTAGTAAAACGGCATGTCGGGATTACGGAAATAGCGTCGCCATGATTCGATCAACAACGGAAATAGCGTCTTGTATTGCTCCGGCCGGCTTACATTGGCTTCGCCTTGGTACCAAATCACACCTTTGACGGTCAATGGCAGAAGTGGTTTGAGCATCTTGTTGTAGAGTACGGTCGGAAGCGTGCCGTACCATACCGGATCCACGTTACCGGCTTCGATGTCCAGATCGAACCCGCCGAACCGTTGCAACGCGGCACGGTCGATCCATGCCTCCGCGGTGGAGCCCCCGTGTGCAGATTGTACGAGGCCTATCGGGATGTCGAGCAGGTCATGCAACTTCTCGCCGAAAATATAACCCACGACGCTGAATTCTTTCACATTCGTCGGATTTGCCGGAGTCCACGTTCCCTCGATGCGGATCGTATCGCTTTCCTGGCATGAATATCCGTTTTTGACCCGGAAAAGCCGTATGTTCCGATGGCGGCAGCGCAACAAGATACGCTGTGCGTCTTCTACCGGTTGGTCTGCATTGCCGTGGAAATTCATCTGCATGTTGCTCTGTCCGCCGAGCAGCCACACATCGCCGGCCAATACGTCGTTCAACTCGATGCGTTCCCTGCCGCATGCAAAGGTCAGCGTGCAGGGATCGTAACTCGCCGCAGGTGTCCGGACGACGACTCTCCAGCGACCGTTGTCGTCGGACACGGCTTTGTGTGCCGCTTTGTCCCAACTCACGGTGACGCGTACTTCGGCTCCTGGAGCAGCCTGTCCCCACAACTCCACGTCGGCATGTTGCTGGAGTACCATGCCCGATGCGAAATGCGACGGCAGTTCGAGGCTTTGCGCACCCGCAAAAGATGCGCAAAGTCCGAACAGCACTATCATGAAGAGTCGCTTCATCGGTTACTTGTTATTTTCGGGGAATGAGAATTCTTCGCCATTGGGCATCTTTACTTCGATGCTCTTATCCTCATTGACCATATAGAAGCTGACGTTCTCGATTTTCACACCGGCGGGAATGCCGAAAAATTCGTGCGGATAGATGTAGAGCATCCACTTATCCGTGCCGTTTTTCGTCATAAGGGTCTTCGGGCCTACCTCATCCACAATGACCTCGTTTGTTCCGCCGCCATAGGTGGCTCGGGCCATCAGGTAGACTTTCTCCGCTCCTTTCAGAGGCGAATCTTCGCCGTTCACCGGAATCGACAGGTTGCAGTGGAGTGCAACGATGTCTTCCCAGGTAAACGTTTCGGGGACGATGGAGCACATTTTAGGCTGTGTGTAGTCGATCGTGGCGTTCTCTCCGCCCGTCGTTTCGAACAATTGCTTGTGCACTACCCGTACGTCCACGTCGGCGGCCTCCTTGACGTTGCTGACCACGTAGGCAAGGTTGGTTTTCAGGTTTTCCTCACCTGTGGTAAAGTGGATTTTTACGCTTCCCGTAAATGCCTCTTTGTTCTTCCACGAGAGTTCGTCATCTGCGATGAATGCAGTCCATTCTACGGGTTCGTAGTTGTCCTGCGTTCCCAATGAATCCCTCAAGGATGCCGGCCATGTTTTGCCCGAAGGGGCTGTATCTGCATCGGTGGCTACCCTCATGGTCATAGTTTCCGGGCCGTAGCTTGTCGTAAAGGTGACTTGCGAACTTTCGGCGAGTTTCCACTTTTCGGGAGCCAGGATTCCAACGAGTACGCGGGAGCTCCCGTCTTCCTCGGGGGTGACTTCAATGTCAATCGAAACGTCTACCCCCGTATTTACGGGAGCTGTCTCGGGATGGTTGACGTTGAGAATCTTCATACAGGCCGCAACCAACAGGGCGAGTCCTATGAGTGCCAGATATTTTTGATAACGTTTCATTTTCAGTGCATTTTATTCGTTCTCACTATTTACTACGGGAAGCAACTGGTATTCGTACTTGTTCGAAGGAGCCCCCAGCTTGAACGGGAACGTGACCAGCTTGTCGCGTGTTATATAGCAGATCACTTCCCCGGTTGCTTTGAGGCGTATCTCGTAAGGGCTTTTGCCTGTGTAGATTTCCCATTCTACATCGGTGTAATCGCTTGTCACCACGCTGAACGGGGCTCCTGTTTCTGAAAAAGTCAGTTTCGAGGGTTTGCCGTCCTCGTAGCTCAAGGTCAGTTCCACATCGTCGAAAAACGAGAAATAGGGTTTTACGTCCACGTCGTTCTGAAGAACCTTGTCGATTTTAAATGTCAATGTCTCATTTCCCATTGCAAGGGCCGGATAATCCTTGCCGCTTTCCAGGTCGTTGGTGCAACCCGCCAGGAAAAGGCCCCATGCGGCTATCAGGAAAACATACGATGCTTTCATATCGGTAGCTTTTTATTGTTATTTTTCAGAATTCATATATTTGAGTTTCCCCCACTCTTTGGCGGGTTCGCTCCCGAGCCACAGTGTGAGTGAACCGCCGCGGGAGAACGTTTCGTGGTCGAACTGGGCGTAGTCCCAGGCATCTCCGTTCAGTTCTGCTCGCCGGATATAGCAGTTTTCGGGCGAATTGTCGTGTGCCGTGATGACGAATTCTTTCCCGGTGTAGTAATCGGGGTTGAGCCGGATCGTCACACGGTCGAAGATCGGCGTGGTGATTTCGTAATAAGGCGTGTCGGACTCCGTGCCCGTAACGCTGAACAAGCCTATTCCCATGAGTGCGCTCACGCCGCCCATTTGGCCCTGGTCTTCGTCGTGTCCGCCGTAGCCTTTGTCGGGTGTGATGCCGCCGTATGCTTGTTCTTTGACCCGGCGAACCCAATACTGTGTCAGCCATGGTTTCCCACCGTAGGTAAACAGGTGGGCGTTCGAGCAGCCCGGCTGGTTGGCGTAGCTGACATAACCCCCGCTGTATGCATAGACGAAGTCGAGGTCGCGGGCCTGTTCGAATGCGTAATTCAGCTTTTCGCAAAAAGCATCGTTCCCACCCATCATTCCGATGAGCTTCGGCAGGTCGTGCGACAGCGACCAGGTTGCCTGCCAGGAGTTGGCTTCGACCCACCCCCGCCCGTCGAGCGGATCGGTGTGCACCCATTCGCCGGTATGCGTTTTTGGGAAGATCAGCTTTTCGCCGGCATGGAACAGGGGTGTCCATCCGTGTGAGCGGCGTTCGAACTCGCGGGCGTCGGATTTTTTACCCAACCGTGCCGCCATGCGGCTCAAGCCCCAGTCCTGGAATGCCCACTCCAGCGTTTTGCCCGCGTTGTCGGGACAATAACCGTGGCGGATATAGAATTTCAGGTCGTCGGCGCTTTCGTGGCTCATCATACCGCCCGGCAGGTGATTGCGCTTGATGACTTCATAGGCGTGCATTGGGTCTGTTTTCTTCATGATTCCTTTCATATAGGCGCTTACCAGCATGCTCGTGGAGGGGCATCCCGTCATGATGAAAGAGTATCCTCCGGCACAGCCGCCGCGCGGCAGCAACCCTCCGTTGTCTGCATACTGCACCAGACAGGCCGTGAAGTCGTCCATGATTTCGGGCCACGCCAGGCCCCACAGGATGTTGAGGTTCCACTGTGTCAGCCAGATGCCGTCGAAGCCATACATACTGAACTTCGGCGTGCCGTTTCCGTCGAGCGGCACACGACGAAGTTTCATCGGATCGGCCGAACGTTTTTCCACGTAACGTCCGCCCGCATAGTCGGGGTACCAGCCGTTCACGTCGCTGATTTTGTGGCGACCCAGCAGCACATGCCACAGATCGGTGTAGAACTTGATCCGTTGGGCATCGCTGCCGCCCTCGACCGCGATTCGGCCCAGAGTGTCGTTCCAGATCGCGCGGGTTTCCCGGCGTACACCGTCGAAATCCCATCCGTCGAGTTCCGCCCGCAGGTTGTCCGCCGCATTCTCCATGCTTGTATAGGACATGCCGATCTTGAACATTACTTCGTTGGAATCTTTCAGGTCGAAATTCAGCACCATGCCGGCCGCGTCGCCGGCGACCTGTTCCGCATCGGGCAGTATGCCGGTCTCATTCCATCCGTCGGCACTCAGGAAAGGCCGGTTGCACTCCAGTACGAAAAAGAGCGGAATGTTGTCGGGGCCGCCCCAAAAACGATCCGTCGTAACGAACTCTCCCAGAATGCAGGTGTCGCTCAGACGGTGGAGCCTGGCTTTGTTCATCGAGCAGTTTCCCAATACGCTGCCCACGTCGACGAGCAGTTTGGCAGTGTCGCCTTTCGTGTAGTTCAACCGGTAGAATGCGACGCGATCCGTCGCCGTATATTCGACCCATGTATGGTAACGGTCGAGGTAGAGACGGTGATACCCCGGTTGGATGATTTCGCTTTCATGCTTAAAAGGCGATTTCCACCCCTCCATGCCCAGCATCGGATTGACATCGCCGGCCGCCGGCATGATGTTCGGGCCCGAGATCATCCAGTCGTTGACCTGCGAAAAGCCCAGGATGTCGGGGAAGTTGTAGTTGTATCCGCCGCCGCCCTGATTTTTGTTACGGGTGAAAGCATGTGCCGCTACCATTCCCATCGGGCGGGCTGCCGGTGTGCAGAAGAACCACCGCCCGCGTGTGGTTTCGATATAAGGGTCTACCCACTCTACGTATTCGGTGTCTTCGCCCCGGGCGGGAAAGACCTCGATTTCGGAAAGGCCGATATTCTTACCGTTTCCGTCGGTTGCTTCGAACCGGAGCCATTTTACTGTTTTGGGTGCAAAAGTCACGCTCCGGGCACTTCCGTCGTTGGAAATCTCGGTTACGCTTACTGCGGTGCCGTCGCTGAAATGAAGTGTCCCTCCGGCGGTGTGTTCCACTTGCGAAACACGGTCGTAAAGCACCACTCGGTCGATCGAAACCTCGTTGTCCCATTCCAATTGGGCCCACGGCATGTCCATTACGCCCCATGCGGGAACAAAGCCTTTGCAGGCCCATTCGCCGCTGCCGTCGTACATGATTCTGCCGTCGTTGATATTTTCCGCACCGTACGCTTCGTTCAACACACTCGAAACGGTAACGTGTGCCAGCGGGGCGATGTTGTCCTGCCCGGCCCGTGCTGTCAGGGCCAGAGGACAGCATGCCGTAAATACGAATAGTCGGATAATTGTCTGTCGTTTCATTTAGATCGGAATCAAGTGGTTAATAACCGTCGTTTTGCGTTATTTTGCCGTTCAGCAGGCGCTCGTACTGCGGGATCGGGAAGAGTTTGTGTTTCTCTTCGGGGTAGGCGTTGGGTTTAACCCGTTTGACGGTCTGCGCGAAGTCTGTCGACAAGCGTACCAAGTCGAACCAGCGCGAGCCTTCCAATGCGAGTTCCCAACGACGCTCGTCGAGTATGGCTTTGCGGAAGCCTGCGTAATCGAGGTTTTTTAGATCGTGGGCTCCCGAACCGTTGTCCTTGAAGGCGCGGTCGCGCACTTTGTTGATTGCCCTATAGGCTTCCGTCGTCGGGCCCTGGTGTACCTCATTGAGCGCTTCGGCGTAAATCAGCAACACTTCGGAATAACGCATATAGGGATAATTCTGATCGGAGTTCTTACCATCCGGCTCGGCTGTGCGATCCCAGTATTTGGTGTAATAATAGGGATACTTCGCGTTTCCCTCGAATACGTAGACCGATCCGTCGCTGTAGGTGAAGTCTTTCATGATCGTGATGTCGCGGCGTAAATCTCCCTCGGCGAACGACATGTACAGGTCTTTGGTCGGTGCAATCCAGGAGTTGGCATTGTCCGGGCCTTCGCTGCCTCCGGGACTGTTCTTGCGGATTTCGGAGGGAAGCAGCGAAACGTTGAACTGCGATTTCCACGTATCGTTGATACCATAGTTGATCGACAGGATGGATTCGATGCCGTGCTCCTTGCTGATGACGAAGTTATCGCCATAATCGGGGTAGAGGTCGTATTTCCCCGTTTTGATAACTTCATAGGCATAGTCGGCTGCAGCCTGGTAGTCTTCCGCAGCATGTGTGCGGGCCGCTTTGATCAGACTTGCTTTGGCTGCGACGGCATTGGCGATCAGGGCGTTGGCGCGTCCGTAACCCGCACGGTAATTATCCAGCAGGTTGTCGATGGCGAAGTCGAAGTCTTTGAAACAAGCGTCAAGTACCGCGAGTTGGTCGGTTCGCTCGACATTGAACAGCGGATCTACCGACTCGCTGGGGAGCAGGCGGAGCGGCACATCACCCCATATTTTAACCATTTCCGCATAAAGCAAACCGCGCCAGAAACGGGCTTCGCCGACCAGATGGTCGCGCTTGTCCGGATTCATGTTGATTGCCGGAATCTTATTGATGGCGATATTGGCCGTATTGATAGCCCGGAAAAAGTTGAACCATAATGTTTTTACTTGTCCGTCCGTTTCCGGGAGGCTGAATGTGTCGAAACCCGCATAACGCCAGTCGTCATGGATCGCATTATCCGACATGAGCTCCTGTGCGAGCCAGTAATCATTGGAAAAGAGACCTCCGTAGGGAGTATTTCCGTTGCCGGTTCCGTACCAGAACCCGACCGAACCGATACCTACTGCTTCGTAAATGGCATTGACAGCACCTTCGGCATCCGATTCCGTGATGTAATAGTTTTTATCCGTTACGTTCGACAGGGGCATTTCGTCCAGAAACCCACTGCATGAAGCAAGTGACAGGGATAAACAAAAGACTGTATTTATAAATCTGTTTTTCATCTTCGTTGTAGTTATTGGTTACACGATTAGAATGTCATCGAAACGCCCAGCGAATACTTGCGCGATGTAGGATAGAGGTTCTGGTCGATACCTCCGCCGATCGAGGGGTCGTAACCCGTATATTTGGTGAACGTATAGAGGTTTTCGAACGATACGAATACATTGATATTGGCAATGCCCCGGAGCCACTTCCGGGGGATCGTGTATCCGAGCGTCAGGTCGCGTATGCGCAGGTAGCTTCCGTCCTCTACCCAACGATCCGAAAAAGCCGTAGAATTGGAAACGACGTCGGCGCGCGGCATCTTGGCGTTGGGGTTTTCCGGTGTCCAGCGGTCGAGTACCGTTGTGATGTTGTTGCGTGCCCCGTCCATGGACTCCAGCGATTTGCGCGTGTAGTTGATTATGTCGTTGCCGTAGGTTCCCTCCAGGAAGATGTTCATGTTGAAGTTCTTGTACGTAAAGCTGTTATTGAAGCCGAACGTGAACTTCGGGGCGAGGTTACCCAGGATGACTTGGTCGTCCATGTCGATGATGCCGTCTTTCTTGAAGTCCTGGTATTTTTGTTCTCCGGCCACCATCGGGCGGTTGGGGAACTGCGCTACCTGCGTCAGATCTTCGTCCAGCTGGGCAATGCCGTTCGTTTTATAACCCCAGATGTTGTTCAGTTTGTCGCCGACTACCATGCGGGTTACGCCCGTACCCGCCGATTCGCCCTCCGCAATATTGAGTTTCTCGATGCGGGTGACGTTCGTATCGAAATTGAGCGTCGATGTCCATTCGAAATTACGTGTGGTCACGGGTACCGCCATCAGAGAGAACTCGAAACCGGTATTGCTTAAGTCGCCGAGGTTACGCAGCGAGTACATATAACCCGAGTACATCGGCAGGTCGACGTTGTAAAGCAGGTCAGTCGTATATTTGCGGTAGTAATCGGCCGTAAGGTTGAGCCGGTTGTCGAACAGACCGATGTCGATACCCGCGTCGAACTGCGACGTCGATTCCCATGCCAGGTCGGCGTTGGGCAGCGTCATGGGTGCCATGCCGCCGTTGGGGACTCCAGGGCCGAACGGGGGAGAAACCGAAATCAGGTTGCCTTGCGACTGATAGGGCGCAATACCCGCGTTGCCGACGACGCCGTAGCTCAAACGGAGTTTCAGGTTCGAGATAGGCTTTACGTCTTTCATGAATTTCTCTTCCGAGATGCGCCATGCGACAGCTCCCGAGGGGAAGAACCCGTACTTGTGGTTCTCTCCGAATTTCGACGAACCGTCCACACGTCCAGTAAAGGTAAACAGGTAGCGGTCGTCGTAAGAGTAGTGGATCCGGCTGATATAGGAGAGCATCGCCCATTCGGAATCGGTCGTCGAAGTTATCGCGACGTCCTTGCCGATGCTCAAATCATGATAACCCAGCCGGTTGTCCTCGAAGTTCTTCGTTCCCAGGCGGGCAATGCTTTGCGTGAACTTCTGGGCGGTCTGGCCGATCATGGCCGAGAGGCTGTGTTTGCCCCAGACGTTTTTATAGGTAAGTGTGTTTTCCCAGACCCATGTTTTGGTGGTGAACGTGGATACGTTGCCCTTGCCGGGGCCGTCGGCCGACACAGCCAGGTCGCTGGGGAGGAACAGGCGGTCGTTGCTGAAGATGTCGTCCACGCCGAACGAGGTCTTGAATACCAGCCGGTCGTCGCCCAGGAATTTCACGTCGGCGAAAAGATTGCCCGTGAAGCGATTCTGGCGGTTCTGCATGTCGGCTTTGTGTGCCGTGGCCACAGGATTTCCGCCGTTCACGCCGGTCGACGAGGAGAGGTTGTTGCGGAAAGTATATTCGCCGTTTTCGTCGAAAACCGGAAGCGCCGGGTTCATGTCCTGCGCCATGGCGATCAGGGCAAGGCCCGAGTTGGCGTTGCCGTAACCTTCGGTCTGTACCTGCGAATAACCCACCGTCGATCCGAAACCGATGTAACGGTTGACGTCGGCATCGATCTGTCCGCGGAATGTATAACGGGTGAAGTCGGTTTTAATCAGAATACCTTCCTGGTCGAAATAACCGGCCGAGAAGTTATAATTGACTTTTTCCGACCCGCCGCTGAAATTGATCTGGTAATTCTGTGTCACGGCCGTGCGGAAAATTTCGTCCATCCAGTTTGTCCGAGTTACCACCGATTCAGGGTCTTGGAAATAGGCGGGAACGGACATGCTCGAATTTTCATACGCTTCTTTGCCCAACTGTGCGAGCTGCCGGCCGTTGAGCATCGTATATGCCTGTTCGGGATTTTGCAGTGAGAACGTGGCGCTCAAACGTACCGTCCCCTGCTGGTTGCGCCCTTTTTTGGTCGTTACCAGAATGACGCCGTTAGCACCCCGGGCGCCGTAAATCGCCGATGCCGATGCGTCTTTCAGCACCTCGATCGACTCGATGTCGTTCGTGCTCAGGCTCGACAGCGGATTGATGGTCAGACCTTGTCCGTCGGTTACCGATTCGCTGATCAGAGGTACGCCGTCTATTACATAAAGCGGTTCGTTGGTTCCGTTGATCGAGGTAGTACCCCGAATACGGATCGAAGCACCTCCGCCCGGTTGGCCGTCGTTCTGGCGAACCTGCACCCCTGCAATTTGGCCGCGCAGTGCATTATCGAACGATGCGATGGGTTTGTTCGCCAACAATTCCGACTTGACGGAAGAAACCGCCCCCGTCAGATCCGACTTTTTCATCGATCCGTATCCGATGGCTACGACCTCTTCGAGAGCGATCGCATCTTCTTGCAGCGAGATGTTAATCTGCGTACGGCCTGATACTGTTATTTCCTGGCTTTTGCAGCCGAAGAACGAATAGATCAGCACGGCATCGGGCGATGAAACCCGGATTGAGTAACTTCCGTCCGATGAAGTGACGACTCCTCGAGAAGTCCCTTTCTCGACAACGGAGGCGCCTGCCAGCGGGGTGGGAGGGGAAGTGTGGTTCGAAACGATGCCCGTAACCTCATACGCAGTCTGTGCCTGTGTTCCGGACACACTCAGCAACAGAAAACAAAGGAGAGCGAAAAAGCCCTGAAGAGAGCCTCTTCCGCAGCGATCTGGCAATTTTAGTTTCATGGTCATTTTTGATTTAGGTTAGTATTTAATGAATAGGATTGTGGAAGACATATAACAATAGAATTATTGTGCTTTCGGCTGTTGCGGAACCATGGCTGTCCGGTATTGCCGAAAACTTGGAAGAAAAATTTGTTTTGTGTTAACGATGTCTTTTATTCAGGTTCAGCACCCGTTTTGATGACCAGCGATAGCGGTGGTTATTCCCGAATCGATCCGTTCGGTCGGTGGTATTGTGATACGATTGGAAACTCCGGCTCGAATTTCGATGTCTGTAGGATGGTGTCTTTTTACTGTTATCGGCTGGATTTCAGCTGGTAACGGATTGCGTTCCGGTTTTCTATGTATAGTTTCAGATGATCGTATCTGTACATGTTGTTCGATTATCGCATCCGGAGTGCTGTCCTTTTCGAGGTAAAGGCATTCGAAGTCGAAGGTTCCGGCTCCTCCGTTTTCCCGGACTTCGATAGTCAGCGAAGCTGTCTGTGGCGTTATATGTATTTTCCCGAGATAGCTTTTCTTGCGGACTGCTTCCGACCCACGCGAGGATTTCCATTCCGTAACCGGATTTTGGCGTTGCCAGAGACGGAAATCCGCTCCCGTACTCTTTTCGAGATAGGTTAGGTAGATGCGATATGAGCCTTCCGGAATTTCGGACAGGTGGATCCGGATTTTTCCGCTATGTTCGGTAACTTCGGTGCGGACGTAGTCGTCCAGGCTGACTTTCAACCCTCTGGCGAGGTTGAAATCCATGAGCTGCGGATAAAATGTGTGTTTGTCGGGCTGGTAGACCGTTCGAAGTTTTTCGGTGGGTTCCTTGTGCCGTAAGGGGGCACGGTCGCAGTAATAAAAGGCGACCGAAGTGTAATCCACCGGATATTCGTTCCTTTCGGGGCCGTGTTCGATTCCGATGTAGAAATCGTGTTCGAAACTCATTTTGTCGGAGAGGCACAAACGATAGCCTCCGGTTCGGGCCATCGGCAGGGAGTAGTCCAACGCTCCGTGGAGGGGCAGGTTCATGCCCCTGTCCCAGCGATCCATTACGGCATACCAGCCGCCGTTGTAGAAATCTTCGGATCCAGTACCGTGGATGCGCATCACCCCATCCACGCGGATCGAGTCGTCACCTTCGAAAAAAAGCGTCATGCCGGGAATGAGCCCTTGGGCCTGATGGACATTGCCTACATAGTGCCCTTTTCCTTTCAGTTCGGCAAACGGGTAATAACGGCCTTTCGGCGGATCGATCTCGCGGTTCCAGACTGTGTAAAATTTACCTTCGGCGGTAGCATCGCGTTTTTGGTCGCTGTAATAGATCTTCGAATCGATTCGGATCGGCTCTTGCTTCGCTCCCTTGCGCTGTTTGTAGGTTAACCTGATCTCTGCTTTTCGGTCATAGGGACAGGGCATATAGCAATAGTTCACCCCATCTCTATTACCTACGAGGATACTGCTCATCGCCGGTTTTCCGTAGGCATATCCGAAAAAATCCTGTAAGGGTGCATAAATCGCCTCGGTTTGGTCGTCATCCCACCGGGCAGAGAGGATTACATCTTTGTTCGGCCCCTCGAACGATGTGCCGCCGTCTATCTCGAATCCAAGAATGCGTCCCGGGCGGTTGTTTCGGTAGAGTACGATTTCTTCTCCCGGTTTGAGCATTGCCTGACTACTTGCCACCCGGGCGTTTGCCGGTACGGCCGGAACGGCCCATACACGGCGAATCTCATCCAGTGCATCTGTCGGTATGTCATTTATGTCGAATGACTTTACGCTGTATCCCGGGAGGTTGCGATATTGTATCTGGTGGAATAGAATTTTCTCACCGCTGAAAATGATTTTACATGATTTCTCGTACGGAATCGGCAGGTAACAGAAAAATCCTCCGATTTCATTGTCGCAAACCGGTTCGGCGAATGGGAATATTTTGCCCGAAAAAAGATCTTCGAACGGCAGCGATATCCGGGGGGTCGACTCTCCGTCGAAGTAGAACGAAATGGTGTCGCGGGTCGGGGTAGGGGTGAAGATGCGGTTTATCACGCCGGGGCCTTTCAGGTCGGCGAGTACGAGTTTGCCGTTCTCTTTGCGGATATACGAGTAACGGCCCGAGAACCCGTCGTCGTTGCCCCCGGTCGGGTCGAACGACGAAATCCCCTCGACGATGCAGCCCGTCCGGTAGCGGGGCAACAGTTCGGGCCGGGATAAGGTGCGGATTTCTTCGGCCCAGTCGTAACGTTCTGGCTGTGCGGCGCGGATTTGCGGTGTACACGCGACTGCAAATAACATAACCAGAACGGTTTGGAATTGGATTTTCATAGCGTCGGGGTTTGTTGGATTAATGACCGAATATGATTTTGTCGATACCCATATGACCTTGGCCGGACGGGCCGGACGATCCGACAATTTCCAATTCAAGCCGGTTCGTGCCTTTCACAAGTTCACCTTCGCCCAAGGCTATGCGTTTCACTTCGAATTTCGGTGCGTTGAAATCTACTTCGGATCCGAGTAGCCGACCATTCAGGTAAATGTTTACGGTGTATCCGTTGCGATCCGTGCCGCAAAGAGCCGAGATAGGCCCGGAAAATTCGAAAGCGTTGTCGAATTCCACGGTCAACCGCTGCTTTTCGGTTGCATTACACCAGAATAGCTGCATGCCTCCGCTGAGTTTTTCGGAGTGGAGGAAACGGTATTCGAAATGCCCGCCGTCACGTGCGACCGCACGCATCGCTTCGCCCTCGACCGACAGTTCCGTACGTTCGGGCATAATATCGTTCCGGCTCATAGCTACTTTACGGTGTACACCCTTAAGGTCGGGCGCAATGTTCGACGTCGTGCCGGGCATCGCATACCAGAACGTCGAGCAGGCGTAGTCGATATACCCCTTGGCCCAGTGCCACAGTTCCATGTCGAATTGGATGGATTCGGTAAAAGGAATTCCGTCCAGAGCACGCAGGCGTGTATTGGTCGTATAGGCGGGGGAATAGCTTCCCTCTCCGCATGGTTGGGCGATGAAAGGATGGTCGGTGAACGTTTCGGGACGGCACCATGCGTATCCGTAGTAATCTTCGGTTCCGGTGCCTATGTGCGACGGGAATGTTTCTGAGTCGACATAGACTTTTTCGTCGCCTTCACCCCACCATGCGTAGGTCGTGTTGAACAACGCCACCCCGTCGCCGATGTAGACGCCTTTGCCGGTAAGCGTGACGAAATTCAGGTCGCAGAGTCCCTCGTTCTCGCCCGACGCATCTTTCAGACCGCCGGTATAAAGTTCATTGTACTGGTGCCACGACGCTCCGAAGTGCATGGATCGGTCGTCCCATTTCCATGAAGCGAACTCTGCCTCCGCGTCGGAGATCCGGACGGTTTCCCTGCCTTCGTTGAGCAGCGTGATGCGGCACTCCTTTTCGAACGGCATTACCCAATAGGCGTTCATCATGCCGTCTTCCGATACGGACGTATACCATGTGTTGGTGTAAATCCGTCGGGGGCCTGTACCGAAGAAATCCCCTGCGGGAATCCATACGGTTCTTTCGCCGTCGAAACTCATTTCCAGCACGACCGAGCGCAGGGCCTGCGGTATGTCGGCGGCATCGATGCGCATTCCGATGCGGCGGACGGCCTTCGACCCTGTAATGTCGATGCTCTTACGCTCTCCGGGTGCCAGTTCGGCATTGAGCGGCATACTTGTGAGGCGTACGCCTTTGAGGCCGCGATTCATCTCTTTCAGTTGTTTGAGCGTGCGTGCGATCAGGCTGCGGTTCCGGGCCATTTCGGCGGCCGAATAGGAAATGACCTTGGTGCCTTCCGTGTATGTCCGGTAATTGATGTTGTAGTAAACGCACTCGCTGCAACCCTTTCCTCCGATACCGTCTTCGTAGATGTTTTCGGTTTCATAAGTGACTTTACAGCGTTTTGCATAGGGTATCGGGAAATAAAGGTTGTGACCCCGTTGGTCGTAGGGAGAAAGCTCCGAAACGGATGCGGCCAGCGGTGCGTCCGATACGATGTTGCCGCTCAATACGTCGAAAGCACGGCCTTCGATTACGGGAGCCTGCATGTCGTCGATGTAAATGCGCAGCGTGCCCTGCCCGCAGTTTTCTCCCGCGAATGTCATCCAGAAACGCACGATCGTACCCGGGCCCTTGGCGTCCATCATCACGAATTCCCTTCGGCCGTCGTTTTGCTCGACGGCGATGAATTGCGTACGATCCCAGTTTCCGAACCACCCGGGTTTTCCTTTTTCGGTCGTGAGCCGGTCGTAACTGCTGAACTGTTTGCAGGTAAATCGGGGAGAAGGAAAGCGCGCTTTCTCGGTGCGATCTACCATTTCGCCCAAAAGACTTTTTATCGAAACGGGTTCTTGCGCTGTAACCGTATATGCGGCGGCAAGTGTAAGAAGAAGTGTGACGATTTTTTTCATATGCTATATTTTTTCGGTTTTACGACAAACAGCAATGCTGTAATACAGAATAACCATGAATGCGACTGCGGGAACCCAGTAGGCCATCTTGATGCTGCCGACCTGATCGGATACGATGCCCTGTACCTGAGTCAGGACGGCTGCTCCCGCGATGGCCATAACCATGCCTGCACCGCCGATCTTGGTATCTCCGCCGAGGCCTTTCAGCCCGAACCCATAGATTGTCGGGAACATAATCGACATGCATCCGGAGATCCCCATCAGACCGTATACGCCCGAAGCTCCCTGACCGTAAATAGTAATGAAGCAGCAGATCGTAGCCAGCAGAGCCAGCGCCGTCAGGATGTTCCGGGGTTTGAAAAAACGCATCAATCCCGTACAGGCAAAGCGACCGGTTACGAAAAGAATGAGCGAAAGAATGTAGTAGGTGGCGCCGGCTTGTTCGGCCGTTCGTGGCAGTAGGTCGTCCAAACCTATCCATTTGCAGAAGTCGTAGAACTTTCCTGCGACGGGTTCCACGTCGCGAAGGGCCGAAATGACGCTTGCTGTCGGAGCATCGCTTGCGAGCGATGCCACGACGGTGTCGAAGTGAAGTTGCTGCATGGCGTAGCGGATGACGAACGACCAGACGGCGATCTGAGCTCCTACGTAAAAGAATTGCGCAACGATGCCCCAGACGTAATTTTTGTTTTTTACCAGTCGTCTGAATGTGCCTCCGAAATCGACTTTCTCTTCCGCTTCCTTCAGGGATGGCATCCGGGTCAAGCGAATGGCGAGCATGATGGCGAGCATGACCAGGCCGAGAATAACGTAGGTCGTGGTTACGGCGTTCAGTTCGGCGCCTTGTATCGCGGTCAGTTCGTCCATGGGAAGTGCGGCACGCTCGCTCGAAGTAAGCAGGTTCAGTTGAGAAAGGATGAATACCTGGCTGATGACGACGCCGGTGATGGCGCCGAACGGATTGAACGACTGGGCGAAATTGAGCCGTTGCGTTGCGGTCTGTTCGTCTCCCATCATCAGCACATAGGAGTTTGCGGAGGTTTCCAATACGGAAAGTCCCGAAAAGAGAACGAAGATTGCCAGCAAAAACATGATGAAACTGAAATCGATGTTCACCGAGGAGCAGAGCATGGCCGGATAGAACAGGAACGTTCCGAAGGCGTAGAGGCCCAGCCCTAGCAGTACGCCCGCTTTATAAGTGTAGCGTTTGATAAACATCGCTCCTGGAATTGCGCAGCAGCCGTAGCCGAGCAGATAGCAGACGACCTGTATCCATGCTGTTCTCGAGTCGGAAAGGCTCATGATGCGTTTGAAGGCCGCGAGCATCGTGTCGGTCAGGTTGTTGGGGATCGCCCATGCGAAGAACAGGCAGGTCAGCAGTATGAACGGCCATGCGATTCCTTTAGGTATGACACGTCGTTTTTCCATTGAATTCAGATTGGGTAGTTTTAGTCAAAGTGATCAGCGGGAAAATACGCCGGAAACTTTTGCGAGATTCAGGCCGAAGAGCTCTTCGAGGATCGGGTCGAGGTCGGCGTCTTCGCCCTGCATGTGGATTACCGTTTGAACGTGACGCATCGAAGCGCCGGGAGTTAAAGCCGCACCGGGCGACGAAGTTTCTATTTCATAAAAAGGCCCCATTACCGAGCCGTCCTCGACGGGCCCGTCGTTATAGGAGTTGATGACATCCCCGTCGTAGAATTCGGATTCTTCCTGATGGCCCCATTTCGAATTGACATAGGCGGCTTCACCTTCCGGTACCGTGCACGTGAGGATCGTCAGCACCTTTTTCCGGGAATCGTAACTGCCGCAAATACCTTTTGCACGTCCCGCCGGTAGTCCGATCTTGCTGCGGTATGTGCCGTCGATCTTGAAAAATACGATTCCGTCCTTTGCGATTAGGCGATCTTCGGGTACTTTACCGAAATAATCGTCATTAAGTATCTTACCTTCTGTATCTGTCGCATAGGGTATGAATACGGTGGTGCTCGGTGTCGGGTTGAACATGCAGAGCAGCCAGATAGAAATGAGCCCCTTTTCCCGGATCCATGCTTCGTCGCCGGTATTGGTGATGACATTGTCCGTTCTATAGGCTACCGTTTTTACACTTTTCGGTATGTGACGGCCCAGAACTATTGCCAATTCGTCCGCATTGAGTAATGAGATTTCGCGTTCGATGCGTAGATCGAATTGTGTTCCGGATGCATTTGAAAGCCTGGTTTGTTTGATGAATTTTACGCGCTGCGAATTCTGGTGTTCGATGTCATAGCGTTCGGTGTCGATTGGCCGGGGCACGATCCAATTGGCATATACCTGTTCCGCTCCCGGTTTGAAGTAGAGAGAAAAGGGGCCGCCTTCCGGGCCCAGCCAGAACCGTTCCTCGCCGCCTACCGGGTTGAATTGGGGACTGACTTCGCCCGATCCGATGAGTTTATAGTTCAACCAACCGTAACTGTCGCCTGCATCACCGGCAGCTGTCGTGGTCATGACGCGCCCCTGATAACCCGGGGCAATCAGTACTTTAGACTGGCCGTCCGGGCTGCAAAGTTCGAGAAATTCGATAGCATGAGCTTTCAGAAAATCCGCATCATATCCGTAAGTACCCATTTTGTTCCGAGTTTTTTGTTGTGTGCACGAAACCGTTAAGGCCAGTAATATGGCCGAAGTAATATAGATCGTCGTTTTGCACATAATTTTGGAGGTTTAGGATTTCGCTATTTGTACACTGGCCCATAGTTTTTGCAGGCTCTGAAATCGGCATTTTCTGTATCCATGCCGAACGCGTTCCATGCCGAGGGACGGAAAATTTGTCCTGGATCCACGTTATGCATGCAAACCGGAATGCGAAGCATCGAGGCAAGCGTTATCAGATCAGCCCCAATGTGTCCGTAACTAATGGCTCCATGATTTGCTCCCCAGTTGTTCATCACCGAATAAACATCCTGGAAAGCACCTGTGCCGGTCAGCCGCGGAGCGAACCAGGTCGTTGGCCATGTTTTATCCGTGCGACGGTTGATTATGTCGAAAATTTCCTCGTCAACATTCACAGCCCATCCTTCGGCAATTTGCAGTACAGGGCCTTGTCCCTTGATCAGGTTCAGACGGCACATAGTCATCGGCATGTCACCTCGTGTCAGGAAATTCGACGAGTAGCCTCCGCCACGGAAATATTCGCGCGATCCGGGATACCATGTAACGGAATCCAAGCATGCGTCCATCTCTTCTTGCGCGATTTCCCAGAACGGTTTCATAACCGGCCGGCCGTTTTCCGTCTGACAGCCTGTGGCGTCAAGGCAGCAGGAGCCTGAGTTGATTAGATGGATGATACCCTGTGCCGCATGACCTTCGAGTTTCCTGCCCGTGACACGTTCGACCGATTCGGGGCTCCAGAATGTTCGTACGTCGGCGAATAACTGCGCCCGGTTGGTCAGCAGATGGCCCATAAGCATCGAGGCTCCGTTGAGTGAATCGTTTTCCGTTGCGAATGTAAACGCTTCGCGGAGCCCGTTCCAGTCGAACGAAGAATTGAGTATTGCTTCGGAAAAATCTCCGTTGGGCATGAAATCTGTCCATTGGCGCTGCCCTTGGAATCCGCCGGCAATGGCGTTGTGCCCCATAGCCTCCTCCTGAAATCCCATGTGTTCCAATTTCGGATTTCCAATCATCAGATCCCGGATGATCATTGTCATTTTAACGACATATTCCCAGATCGCATCTTTCTCCGTCCGGGAGTAAACGAGATGCTCGGGGTTGTAATCCTGTCCTTCTTTGCAATGTTTCTTAGTCCATTCCAAGGCGCGTGTGAACTCTTCGTGGTCGTAGATGCCCTGCCGTACGCGGCGTTCCACTTCTACCGACTCTACAAACTCGTTGCGCATGCCCAGGTAGTCTTGGAAGAAGTCCGGGTTGACCATTGAACCGGCGATCCCCATCGAGCATGAGCCGATGGCGAGGTAAGACTTCCCCCGCATTTGTGCCATTGCAAGCGCCGCCCGTCCGAAACGGAGCAGTTTTTCCTGAACGTCCTTCGGAATCACCGGGTCGCCCATATCTTGCACTTCCCTGCTGTAAATTCCGAATGCGGGTAATCCTTTTTGGTTGTGTCCTGCTAATGCGGATGCAAGATAGACGGCTCCGGGCCGTTCCGTACCGTTAAAGCCCCAGATGGCTTTAGGGATCAGCGGATTCATGTCGATCGTTTCACAGCCGTAACACCAGCACGGAGTTACCGAAAGCACTGCGCCGACGTTTTCCCGACTGAATTTGTCGTCCGCCATTGCCGCTTCGGCCACACCGCCGATACAACGGTCGGCAATGACGCACTCCACGGGCATACCATCGCTGTAACGCAAGTTTGCTGTATAGAATTCCGCTGCGCCGTGGGCCATGCTCATTGTCACCTCTTCGAGCGATTCGCGAATGCCGCCGCGCCGTCCGTCGATAATAGGCCGTATTCCGATACGGGGATGTGCCCCTGTCAATCGCTGTTTTTCCATTGTTCTAATCAGTTTGGGTTCTTATTTTGGTCTTGGGTTTCCTTTTGTGTCCTGGGATCGCGTATTTCCGGATTCAATATTTAATTTAAATATTACTATAACGTTTTAGCATCGGTTGTAAAAAAATAGAAAACACCCCGGGAAGCGATTGGCTGCGGGCTATTTCCGCGAAGATGATTTTCCCGTCACCAATTCCGGGTTCAGCGTAATCGTCGAACATTTTGTTTGTTCTTTTTGTCCTATGGCTTTTACCAGCAGGTCGAGTGCTTCCTGTCCGAATTGCTCCACCGGTTGCTTTATATAAGTTACTGTTGTATAGTACAGTTCAAAAGCCTCGCTGCTGTCGAAACATACGACTGCAATATCATCTGGCACTCGCAGGTTATGCTTGCAAAGCGTTTTCATACCAGCGATGGCTAACGTATTCGTTGCAAAAACCAGGGCTTCCGCACCCTTGTTCACCGCCTCGGTCACGACTTTTTCCATTTGGTCTGGAATATTCTTGTACTTGAGCCGATGGATACGTATGTTTTCCGAAAGAGAAAATTGCTTCATAGTGTGCTGGTAGCCGGCTTCTCGTTCCGCAATATTTGAAACGCTCCATGCGTAGGAGATCATCTCGATTTTCCGGCTTCCGCCTTCGATAAGGTTCCCTACGGCAAGAGCGAGTGCTTTTTTGTTGTTGAGCGTGACATGGTTCACTTCGAGATCGGGGATCGTACGATCCAACAACACCAAGGGAATATTGGCCTCGAGCACTTTTTCGATGTGTTTCCGCGAACCGTTGCATGGCACGATGATCAGGCCGTCGACGCCTTTGTTGATAAACACCTTGATCAGGTTGTCCAATTTTCCGGCGTCCTCATCCGTGCTGCCGAAAATAACCGTATATTTATATTGGTAGGCTTTGTCTTCGATGCAACGGGCGATATCGGAAAAAAAAGGGTTGGAAATATCGGAGAGAATCACCCCGATAGTATTGGAGCGTCCCTTACGCAGGCTGCGGGCCGCATTATTGGGCTGATAGTTGAGTTCTTCGGAGATCGAAAGTATTTTTTTCGTCGTTTTGGCGCTGACGCGATACTTTCCGCCCGACATATTGTTCATGACGAATGATACCAACGCAACGGAAACTCCTGCCGCATCGGCAATATCCTTAATCGTAGTTTTACGTTTCGACGCCATTTTGTTCGAATGAGAGGTAACTTCAGTGACAAAATTAGCTAAAACAATTTAACAAACAAATTTTCGGATGATTTTTTTACTTTTTTATGAAAAATAACAGAAATATCACCTCAATGGGACATCTTTTGAATGATACTGTATGGAGGCAATTTCCGAAACTTGCCGTTGCTTATTGTCTGTTGTGTCAAATATCCGCGAAGAGATTGAATTGGTGCAGCATCGTGAAGGCGAAGGAGGCGCCGATGATGATGCACAATACCACCAGCAGTGCGTTCAGTACCCGGGGCGAAGGCTTTGTCGGCCGGCCCTCGTTACTGCGGATATATTCGCGGAAGAAGATGTAGAGTGCCGGCACGATGCTGCATGCCAGGAGGTAGTCCTCGGGGATGCCGAAGAAGTAGACCTTCGAGAGCCCGATCAGCGCCCAGTGGCAGAGGAACATGGCCAGCACGATGTTGATCCGCTCCGAAAAGGCCAGCATCAGCCCGATGGTGAATACGGCGACCGAACACGGCATCACGGGCGTGGTGACCATCGGGAACGTACGCCCCAGCGCCAGCGAAAAGAGCGGGTAGACGAGCGGCATGGCGAACAGCAGCAACGCGAAGCCTGTATGGTTGTGCGTGCGTTGGAGCGAAGCGTGTTTCACGACCAGGTCGTATACCCAGATACATCCCATGATCGCCCAGAAGAGCGCCAGCATGTCGTTGTGCTCGCGTTGTTCGCCGTATAAGAGGTAATAGACACCAGCGATCCAGAAATTGAGCAGCGCCATAAAGGTCTTCATGGCGATGCGTACCCCGGGCGTCGGACGCAGATAGAGCAGCAGCGTCAGCGTGGCCGCAACCAGCGTCAGTAGGATCTGTACGGGCCATGTCGCGGCGTTATAGGAGGCGATGGTGTTCCAGAAGATTTCCATGGATCGTTATTTGTCGGTATGCTTGCGGCGCCGCGTGAGCGAGAATGCCTGGTGGTTGAATACGAAGATGGGCAGCGTAGCCCCCGCTGCCAGCAGCGCTATCACGCTCAGCGATACGGTTGCGTTGAGGAAGAATTGCTGCATGTATTGCAACCCCTCTCCCGGGTCGTTGAGCGATTGCAGGAACATGATGAGCGAAAAGACGGTCTTGTAGGCATAGATGCCGGGAACCATCGGCAGCAGGGCGGGGATGTAGAGGGCCGTCATCGGGCAGCGGATGCCACGCCCCAGCCACAGGCTGCCGAACCCGATGCTGATCGAGGCGAACAGCGAGGCCGTGGCGATGTCGACCGAAAAGTAGTGCATCAGGCAGAACCGCAGGGCGTGCCCCATGGCCGCCAGCAGGGCGATACGGGGGAAAGCCCGCATCGGCGGGTCGGAAACGGCGCCGAAACCGATGGCCGCGATGGCCGCAAAGAGCCCGTCGAGAAGGATGTCCGCAGCGATCATAGCAATCCGTCTTTAACCATTAACAATGTCGCCGACAGGCCGATGGCGATGCAGATGATAAGCAACAGGGCGTTGATCAGGCGGCTGCACCCGATCAGAATGTGCCCCTCGACGATGTCGATCACGCCGTTGATGAGCGGTACTCCCGGTACGAGGAACAGGACGCTCGTCGCGAGCGCCGTTTCCGCCGAGCAGTCGAACCTCAGGGCTGCCGAGGCGCACAGCGACGCCATGAAAGCCGAAATGATGAAGATCAGGAAGTGGTTCACGCCGTGTGCCTGCATACGCTGTTTGGCGGCGAAACCCACGAGCGTCGAGGTGAAGACGATGCCCATGGCGATCCAGTCGCCCCCGAACAGCCGGCAGAACGAGGCGTTGGCCAGCCCCACGGTCAGCAGGACGAAGATTGGATCTATGCGCGGTTTTGCAGTCAGTTCGTCGTAGCGCTTCCGGATTTCGGAGAGCGGAAGCCCTTCGTCCAGCGCATCCCAGCTCAGGGCGCTCAGGTCGGAGTTGCGCTCGAAGCTGACCGGCAGCGCCGGGATCTTCACTACGCGGGTGATGGCCTCGCCGCTCTCTTCGTCGTGGGCGGTGATGATCGTGCTTTTCTGGAAACTCGACAACTGGAGGTCGACCCCCTGCGAGGCTCCGATACGCTGCGAGTTGCGGATCACGCGCGAGGTGTGCACGCCCGATCCGAGCAGGTAAGTCGCATATTCCGCAATGAAGTCGAGGACTTCCGTCAGTTCTTGTCTGGTCTTCATAACGAGGGCAAAAATAGTCCATTTCGGGCAAACCGCCATTGTTGGGGCCGAAAAAATTACACCGTGATGCCCGTAGGGTTTCTGCGCCGGGTTTCCCGGGGAGGGCGGACAACTCCTCCGGGGCGCCCGGAAAAAACCTACGGCCTGCGCCGGAACAGCTCCGTGATGTCTTGCATGGCGCCTTCCTTTCCGACCCTGTAAAGGCGCTGGTTGGTCGTCGGCGACGTCAGCGGCCCCAGCTCCTCGACCCAGCCTCCCAGCTTGATGTAGTCGAACGACTGCGGCCGCAGCCCCTCCGGCAGCCGGGCGCGTCCCGAATACCAGCCTGTGTGCAGCACCGGGAATTTCTGCCGCACGACGTCGGCCAGCGCGGCGATCTCGTGCGGTGCGGCGTCTCCGCCCATGAAACAGACGCAGGTCACCGAGCGCCCGTAGCGGGCGAGTATCCCGCACAGCTCCGCCTCGTCGAGCACCCGCCCCATGTCGGCCTGCAAGTGCAGGCTGTGGCACCCGCGGCAGCGGTTGGGGCAGTTGGTGATGTTGATCGCCAGCGTCGTTTCGCAGGGTATTTCCGCGAATACGATGTCGAAATTGTGGTATCTGACCATCGTCCGTTTACTCCGCTTTGGCGTAATAGCGGTGTGCGGCCTCCTTCTGGCGCGCGGCCGAGAAGTTCGACACCCGTTTCATGTAGCCGATCACGCGCGTCAGGTAGTCCAGGTTGTTGCCGTGGCACTCGGGGCACTCCTTCAGGTAGCGCTTGTCGATGTGCCCGCACTCGTTGCATACCGTGTTGGGGATGTTGAACGTGAAATAGTTGCATCCCTCGGCGGCCGCTACGCGCAGCAGGTGGCGGTACTGCTCCTTCGAAAGGTGGTCTTCGAGGTTCATGTGCAACGCCGAACCGCCCGTGAGGTGGTCGATATAACGGCGGCCGTGGAGCCTGAACTTGTCGATCACGTTCAGCGATTCGTCCTCGACGACATAGAAATAGGAGTTGTAACAGTCGCGCGGTACGACGTAGCCGTCCTCGCGATCCCATTTGGCGTGTTTCACGCCCACGTTCTCGGCCGGGATCATCTCGCAGTTGAACATGAGCTCCTTCGAACGGTACTTCTTGTTGTAGCGCTCGATCAGTCCCAGTACGCCCTGTACGAAACCGACGTAGTCGTCGTTGTCGTTGATCGGGATGCCCAGGAACTCGGCCGCCTCGACCAGCCCGTTGACGCCGATCGTGAGGTACTGGCGCGCGAGGTTGATATAGCCCGCGTCGAACAGGGGCAGCATCCCCTTGGCCTGCAAATCCTTGAGGTTCTCGTTGTAGGCCGTCTGCACCTTGTGCACCAGGTCGACGATCTCTTCGAGGTAGGTCAGGTAGTGCATGCCGTTCTTCACGGCATACTGGATGCAGCGGTTGAGGTTGATCGTCAGCACGCTCTTCGAACCGGTCGATACGCCGCCGGCGCCGAGCGTGTAACTGAATCCGTTGTCCTGTATCTCGTTGCGCAGGCGGCAGCACGACGACAGCGAGTCGGCGTTGTCGCTGATGTAGGTGAAGAACGAGTGCCCCTCGGAGTACATCTGCGCCGTGATGTCGCCCCATTCCTTGTCCATCACGTCGCCGTCCCTGGTCAGCAGGGCCATCGTCTCGACCGGGAAGGTCAGCACGGTCTTCGTGCGCTCGCGGTTGAACCACGTCATGAAACGCTTTTGCAGCCACGACAGCGATTCCCAGTGCGGCTTCGTCCCGTCGGGGAATACGAATTCGCCGAACAGGCTTTCGAAATAGTAGCGGTCGTAATAGGCCACGTTCCAGAACACGGCCTGGAAGTTACGCGCCCCCGTGGGCTGGTTGATCGAGTAGACGATCTGTTCGAAACAGTCCGTAATCATCTTGTCGATCGTCCGGTGCTTTTTCGAGAGGTCGACCACCTCGTCCGCCCGCTTGTAGTAATCTTCTCCGTACTCCTGTTCGATGAAATAGTTCATATACATCAGGAACTCCGGCGTGGCGCAGGCGCCCGAGAGCATCGACGATACGATGAAGACCATGTTGACGAAGCCGCCGCAGAACGACTTGAGGTTGGTCGGGCGCGTCGAGTTGCCGCCCACCGAGAGCGTGCCGTTCAGCAGCCACGGGTACATCGTGATCGAAGCGCAGTAGTTGGCCATCGACGTTTCGTCGTTCTTGTAGATGAAGTGGTCTTTCAGCAGGCGGAGGTATTTGTCCGAGAGTTCCTTGCCGTACATCTCCTTGATGCGGTCGGTCAGCAGCCGGCGGTTGAGCCGGATGAAGTTCTGTTTGGGCAGTTCGCCGATCAGCGTGGCGATGTTCTTGTTCTCGACGTTGGCGTTGGCATCGTATTTCGAACCCGTCGCGGGGTTCGAGGCATCGCAGTAGTTGATCAGGAATTCGAGTTTTTCGCGGTCTTCGCGATCCTCGGTGTGCTTCTGGCGGTAGAGCATGTAGCTCTTGGCCACGGCGAAATAGCGTTCGGCCATGAGCGCCACCTCGACCTGGTTCTGTATCTCCTCGACATTCATGCCGTCGGAGATATGTACGCGGCTGAGTACCGACGTGAGGTCGTCGTCGGTGGCGTATCCGCCTACCGAAAGGAATGCCTTGCTGATCGCGCGTTTGATCTTCTCGAGCGAAAAGGGGGCGCGCTTGCCGTCGCGCTTGACGATGTAAATTTCCGAAATGCCCATAATGTATCTGTATTTGTTTGTAAGTCTTGCCGTACGGAGGCGGCATCTCCGCCTGCGTAATACGCAGGACAGCCATGTCCTTACCCCTGAATTGTCCGGTGTAATATCTGTTCCGGGCACCGCCCTAAATCCCGAAGGCGGATGTCGCAGCTCGCAAGGCAGGTCTTCTGGCTCGCCCCATCCGCACGCCTTCCCGTCCCGGGGGACAGTGGCTCAAGAGAGTGCGGAACGCAATCGAGGCTTACAGCTACGGGAATAGCCCCTGATTCTCACAGGAGTTCCCTTTTGATCCCGTGCCGGCAGCCGCCGGCGGGGAACCTTGCTCCGGAACAAATGTAGACATACTTTCCCGGATCGCAAATATGCGTGCGGGCAATTAATGAACAAATTGTAAACAAAAAATGCAGGGACATTCCGGCCCTGCATTTCCTTTTCCGGGACGCCCGTCTGCAACCCGGTGAGCGTCAAACCTCCTGCCTGTCCGCGCCCGTTCGCTCCCCGCTTTATTTGCGCATCGAGAGCGAAATCCGCCCGCGGGCGGTGTCGATCCCGGTGACCCGCACCTCGACCTGCTGTCCCAGGTGCACGACCTCCGCCGGCGAGGCGACGTAGCGGTCGGCCATCTGCGAAATGTGCACCAGCCCGTCCTGCTTGATCCCGATGTCGACGAAAGCCCCGAAGGCCGTGATGTTGGTGACGATGCCCGGCAGCGTCATCCCTTCGCGCAGGTCGCCGATCGTACGTACGTTCGGGTCGAACGAGAAGGCCTGCAGCTGTTCGCGCGGGTCGAGGCCGCACTTGTCCAGCGCTTCGACGATGTCCGTCACGGTCGGAATCCCGACCTGTCCGTCCACGTATCTCTCGGGTTTGATGCCCCTGCGCAGCTCCTTGTCGGCGAGCAGCCTGTCGACCGTCACGCCCGCGTCGGCGGCCATCCGCTCGGCTATGTGGTACGATTCGGGATGCACGGCGCTGTTGTCCAGCGGATTCTGCCCGCCGACGATGCGCAGGAAACCCGCGGCCTGTTCGTAGGCCTTGGCGCCCAGCCTCGGCACCCTGAGCAATTCTTTGCGGCTCTTGAAATCGCCGTTCGCGGCGCGGTACGCCACGATGTTCTCCGCCAGCGCCGGCCCCAGTCCGGAAATATAGGTGAGGATGTGTTTCGAGGCGGTGTTGATGTTCACCCCGACCCTGTTTACGCAGCTTTCGACCACCGTATTGAGCCTGGCCTTGAGTTTTCCCTGGTCGACGCTGTGCTGGTATTGCCCGACGCCGATCGACTTGGGGTCGATTTTCACCAGCTCCGAGAGCGGGTCGATCAGCCTCCGGCCGATGCTCACCGAGCCGCGCACCGTCACGTCGTAATCGGGGAACTCCTCGCGCGCCGCGGCCGACGCCGAGTAGACCGATGCGCCGTCTTCGCTGACCATGAATATCTCCACGGCTCCGTCCAGTCCCAGGCCGCGCACCAACTGCTCGGTTTCGCGCCCCGCCGTACCGTCGCCGATTGCGAAGGCCTCGGCCCTGTATTTCCCCGCCAGCGCCCGCAGCGTTTCCGCCGCTTCGGCATAGCGGCCCTGCGGCGGGTGCGGGTAGATGGTCGTATTGTGCACGAGGTTGCCCTGTGAGTCCAGGACGACGACTTTGCAGCCCGTGCGGAATCCGGGGTCGATGGCAATCACGCGCTTCTGCCCCAGCGGCGCCGAAAGGAGCAGCTGCCGCAGGTTTTCGGCGAATACCCCGATCGCCTCGTCGTCGGCCTTCTCTTTGGCGGCCGCGAGCAGCTCGGTCTCTATCGACGGTCGGATGAGCCGCTTGAGCGAGTCGGCCACGGCGGCCTCCATATATGTGCGCGTAGCCGATCCGGGACGTATGAACCGGCGGCAGAGCGCTTCGGTGATGCGCTCCGTGTCGGCATCGATCGAGATGCGCAGGATCCCCTCGTCTTCGCCGCGACGCATGGCCAGGAACCGGTGCGACGAGATGCTGCGCAGCGGCGACGCGGCGTCGAAGTAGTCCGAATATTTCGCTCCCTCGGCCTCCTTGCCCTTCACGAGCTTCGAGTGCACCGCCCCTTCGCGTCCCATCGTGCGCCGCACGGTGTTGCGGGCCTGTTCGTCCTCGGATATCCTCTCGGCGATGATGTCGCAGGCTCCTGCAATGGCCTCTTCGGGGGTCGCTACCTCGGCCGTGACGAAGCGTTGCGCCTGACGCAGAAGGTCGTGTGCCCGTTGTGCCATGACGATGTCGGCCAGCGGTTCCAGCCCCCGTTCGCGGGCCGCCGTGGCGCGTGTGCGGCGCTTGGGTTTGTAGGGCAGGTAGATGTCCTCCAGCTCCACTGCGTCCCAGCACTCTTCGATCCGTTTGCGGAGCTCCCCGGTCAGTTTGCCCTGCCCCTCGATGGTTGCCAGGACGGTCTGCCTGCGGGCTTCCAGCTCGGTGAGCCTGTCCAGTTGTTCCTTGATCGCCCCGACCTGCAATTCGTCGAGCGAGCCGGTCGCTTCCTTGCGGTAGCGGCTGATGAAGGGGATCGTGGCGCCTTCGCGCAGCAGGCGTACCGTGCCCTGCACCTGCGGGAGGCTGATCCCGAGTCTTTGTGCTATGATTCGTTCCGTCATTCTGGTCGTGTTGGGTTGCAAAGATAGGAAATTGTCGCTGAACCCCCGCATAAAAAAGGCACGCCGTGAAAAGCGTGCCTGTTGCGTGTGCGTCGTGTACGCACTGCGTCCCCGTTGCGAGCCTGTGGGGTCAGTATCCGAACTTCGCCGCCGCCAGCCGCATGTGGCCGATGATGTCGACGCCGAACGGGCAGTTCCGTTCGCAGCGGCCGCAGGCGATGCACTCCGAGGCGTGGTGCGGCAGGAGCCTGTAATGTTCGCGCACCGTCTCCGGTATCTCGTGCTGTGCCAGGGTCAGGTTGTAGTATTTGTTCACACCGGCGATGTCGATCCCCACCGAACACGGGGCGCAGTGCCCGCAGTACATGCAGTGCCCTTCCCACGAGAATTTGTCCAGCCCGGCCAGCGCCCCCGTGTAGTCGCGTTCCGCGGCCGTGGCCGAACACCAGGCCAGTGCCGCTTCGATCTCGGCGCGGCTGCGGCAGCCGGCCATTACGGCCGCTACGCCGGGGCGCGTCAGGGCGTATTCGAGGCATTGTACCGGGGTCATCGGGCGTCCGAAGGGCGAGTTGGCGTCGCTCAGCAGGTCGCCTCCGCCGTAGGCCTTCATCACGTCGATGGCGATCCCTTCGCGTTCGCAGAATTCGTAGAGCCGTTGCCGTTCGGGGTCGATGTTGTGCAGCTCCCGCGCGTAACTCTCGTCCGCCCAGAGCGTATCCACGTCGTCGCTCGGCGGCAGCAGGTCGTAGCAGGGGTTCACCGAGAACATCAGCACGTCGATGAGCCCCGTCCGGGCCGCCATGTGCGCGACCACGGGGTTGTGGCTGCTCAGGCCGATGTGGCGGATGCGCCCTTCCGACCTGAGCCGTTGCGCCAGGCGCATGATCGGGCCGTCGAGCACCTCGCGCAGGTCGGCCTCGGCGTCCACGTAGTGGATCATCCCGATCTCCACATAGTCCGTTCCCAGCCGTGCGAGCATGTCTTCGAACGCCGCCAGCGATTTCTCCGGATCGCGCGTGCGCAGGTACTGCCCCTCTTCCCATACCGAGCAGAGGTGCCCCTGTATGACGAACTTCTCGCGCCTGCCCGCCAGCGCTGCGCCGATGTTACTGCGCAGCGTGGGATTCGAGGCGTAAAGGTCGAGGAAGTTGATGCCGTTGCGGATGGCGAAATCGAAATTGGCCCGTACCTCTTCGGCCGTCTTGTCCGTGAATCCCTCGCAACCCAGCGCAATGGCGCCGACCTTCAGTCCTGTGCGCCCCAGTATGCGGTACTCCATCCTATTCCAGTTCCACGAGTTCGTATTGCTGCGAGCCCAGCCCGATCGCTTCGCCGTGTTCCAGCGTGTGGATGCCGTGGCGCGACTCCATGCGTTCGATCAGGTGCACCTTGCCCGGGTCGGGCGATGCGTAAACCAGGTCGACGCACGCCTTGTCCAGCGCCACCGGGTCGGTTGAGGCCAGGATGCCGATGTCTCCCATCTTCGGGTCTTCGGGATGCGCGTCGCAGTCGCAGTCCACCGACAGGTTGTTCATCACGTTGATGTAGAGTATCTTTTCCCCGCAGTGGTCTGCCACCGACTTGGCCGCCTCGGCCATCGACTCCAGAAAATCGTCCTGCGCGGGCAGGTTGCCCCACATCTGGGCGGCATTCTTGGTCTTCCCGGCCGAATGTATCCACGCCTTGCCCGCCGACGAGGCGATGCCGATCGAGATGTTCTTCACCGCACCGCCGAAGCCGCCCATGGCGTGCCCCTTGAAGTGCGAGAGCACCACCGTGAAGTCATAGGCGGGGTAGTGCGACCCCACGAAGTTCTCCCTGAGGTGCCTGCCGCCCTTCACGGGCAGGCTTACCTCGCCCTCGGCATCCATGATGTCCACCGGGGCGATGGCCGTGAAGCCGTGGTCGGCGGCGGCCTTCAGGTGGTTTTCCGTGCTGGCGCGTCCGCCGCCGTAGGCGGTATTGCATTCGACGATCGTGCCGTCCACCTTCTGCACCAGCTCCTTGATAAGCTCCGGCTTGAGGAAGTTGTGCCCGCCGGGTTCCCCCGTCGAGAGTTTCACGGCCACCTTGCCCGTCGCCGGACGCTCCAGCGCCTCGTACAGGCGCACCATATTCTCCGGCGTGATGTCCCGCACGAAATAGACCTTGGGTGCCTCGGGCGCTTCTCCGCCGCCCTGTGCCGATCCGCAGGCCGGGGCCGTGAAAGGCAGGATCGACAGTAACGAAACCATATACATTTTTGTCATGTCTTGGGATTGTTAATTACGTAATAGGTACCTGAGCACCGCGTATCCTGCAAATACCTGTGCCAGCATACCGGGGAGCCCGATGCGGATGTCCTGCAGGGCGGCGGCCGCCGAGCCCGTCCAGGCCCATTCGCCCAGCGAGCCGAACAGCTGGTAGAAGAGGACGACGCCCGCCAGCAGGGGCAGCGTCACACGCCCTGCCCGCCGTGCAGCGAGGCTTGCGGCGACGGCCAGCAGCACCGATTTGAGCAGGATCACGGGCAGCATCGCCGCTGCGGGCATGCCGAACAGCGCCGAGTTCACCGCCGGCGAGAGCAGGGCGGTCAGCAGGCCCACCCGCCAGCCGTATTTGTAGGCGCCGACCAGCGTGAAGAAATAGATCGGCAGCCACCGCAGGCCGCCCTGCGGCACGAGGTGGCAGATTTGGGGCAGGACGATGTTGCCTGCCACGAAGAGCGCCGCCGCGAGGTAGGTCTTCGCCTCGCGGTAGCCCGTCGAATAGAGTTTTACAGCCGTTGTTTCCATATTGTCGTTATTGGTTATGTCAAAAATAGTGTTTTCCGTCCGTATTTAAAAATCCAGGCGTATGCCGCCGATGAAGGTCGCCCGCGGCATGGGGTATCCGGCGTTTATCTCGTAGCGCTGCGCCAGCAGGTTTTCGCCCCGGGCGAACAGCGTGAGGCAGCGGCTCACGCGCAGCGACGCCCGCAGGTTCCACAGCACGAAATCCTCGGTGTTCTCCGTGCCCCGGCCGTTGGCCTTTACCGAAGTGTAGAGCCCCGCGACGTACTGTACGCCCGTGCTCACCGACCAGCGGCCCCGGGCGAACCCGGCCTCGGCGTAGAGCTTGTGCTCCGGTGCGGCGATCACGGGGTTCTCCATGTGCAGGTAGCTGTAATTGGCGGCGACCGACCAGGCCTCCGAAATGCGGTAGGCGGCCTGTGCCTCGACGCCGGCGTTGTCGATCTTCCCGGTGTTCATGTTCAGCGGCGTCGTCCCCTCGCGCGGCACGGCGACGATCAGGTTTTCGCCGTCTATGTAGAAGAGGTTGATGCCGTAGGTGAGCCGCCCGCCGAGCAGCCGCTGCGAATAGGCTATTTCGTAGTTCCACATCCGCTCGGGTTTCAGGTCGGGGTTCTGCGGCGGGAACATATACATCTCGCGGATGGTGGGGTAGCGGAAACCCTTCGAGGCCGAAGCCTTCAGCTCGATGGCGTGCGGCAGGTGGAACGAAAGCCCCGCCTGCGGGATCCACTCCGTCCCGATGTGCGAATGGTGGTCGACGCGCAGCCCGGCGTCGAAGGTCAGCCAGCTCCCGATGTCCTGCCGGAAATCGACGTAGCCGGCCACCTCGTCCTGCGACTTGTCGGCGATGTCGGAGCGCTCGCCCTTGCGGTCGCCCTCGACGTATCTGTTCCACGCCTCGCCTCCGAAGCGGTAGTAGTCCGCGCCGACGGTCAGCCGGTTGCCCCTGAAAAGCCGGGCGCTCTGGTACCACGATACGCCCATCATGTCGTCCCGTGAGTTGAAGCGGTAATCTTTCGGATTGTTCGTGTCGTTGGGGTCGACCGTGTAGCCGTCGTTGATCCGGTGGCGGCCCCAGTTGTAGAAGAGGCTCAGGGCCCCGGAAGTCCGGCCGTAGTTGTTCTCCACGGAGAGCGAAGTCATGCCGCGTGTGATGCGTTGGTCGGCATCGGCCATCGGGTTGGGCACCGCCCCGGGCTGCGAGGCGTTGAAGTGCGTCACATTGACGTCGGCCCGCACGTTCCACGCCTGCGAAATCTCATAGCCCAGTTTGGCATAACCGCCGTACTGCTCGAATCCCATGTCGGCGCGGTGCCCGTCGGTGCGGTTGTACGAGCCGCTGACCACCGACGTGAAACGTCCCTTGCGGATGCGGTTCGTCGCTTCCGTCTGCAATGTGTTATAGGAGCCGTAGCCGATGTCGGCATGGGTCTTCACGCCGTCCTCGCGCATCCCGCGGGTGACGATGTTCACCACGCCGCCCATCGCGTTCGAACCGTAGAGCACCGATGCCGGGCCGCGCAGCACTTCGACCCGTTCGGCCATCAGCGACTGGTAGGCATCGGCGATCGGGTGCCCCATCAGCCCCATGTACTGCGGGTGCCCGTCGATGAGCACCATCAGCCGCCCCGAGCCTCCGCTCAGCCCGCGCAGGGAGATGCCTCCCGCGGCGCCGTCCGACACGCCGTAGCCCATGATCCCGCGTGCGGTGGTGAACAGCCCCGGCACCTGCTCGGTCAGGGTCGGCAGCAGTGAAGGCTGCAAGCTTTGTTCGATCTTCTCCCGGCCGACCACCGACACGGTCATCGGCAGGTGGCGGATGTCCGACGCATAGCGCGCCCCCGTCACGACGACCGAGTCGATCTTCACGTTTTGCTCCGCCGGGGCTTCCGCCTGCGGCGTCACGGCGTGTACCGCGAGTGACAGCCCCGTGCAGAGCGCCAGCAAACCCAATTTTTTCATTAACCTATCCATGTTGTTCCTTCATTTTCTGCATGAACCCTTCGATCAGCGGCAGGCACTCGGCGGCCGTCTCCGCCCCGGCGCAAAGCTGTTCCACGGGGCAGGTGCCCGTCCCGGCGCGGTTCATGATGCCGGGCACCACGACCGTGTATTCCACCGCGATGCCGGCTCCGGCGAGCAGCTCTAAAGCCGGGCGGCTCACCACGTCGGCGAAAAGCCCCTCCACGCCGCCCAGCACCATCAGCGCCGCGGCGCCTTTGCCGACGACCTTGTCTGCGATGAAAGCGCCCCGCAGCAGTTGCGGCTCTTCGCGCAGCAGCCGGAAGAGGTCGGCCACGCCCCGTTCGCGGAATATCCGCATCGAATCCCCGTTGCGGATTACGCACGAGCATTTTTCTGCGAATAACAATTCGATAGCCTGTGTTTTTTGTTCTTTTGTCATGTTCGTTCGTGTCGCAAGTCCCTTCGCTCCCCGCCTTTCGGGGAAACGGCCGTTTCCATGATGCAAAGATAATACGTCCTGACCTACTATCAGTTACCCCGATTACGGTTCATGCTACCATTTTTACCGGATGCCCGCCGCGTCCGCACCTGCGCGATGCGACTCCGTGTGTGCCGGGTGTTGCATGGGCGCCTGCATTTCGGGTCGGCCGTGCCTGCCCGAGTCCGGGTTGTCCCGAAGATTGGTGTCCCCGGAGTGTCCTGCGTCGCCTGGAAAGTTGAGGTACTCGGGCCATCCGGGATGCTCCGAGGGTTCTGTGCGCCCGGGTTGTCCGGAAAGAGGGCTGTATCCGGCAGCCTCCGTTCGGCTCCGTCCTGCTCTCGTGTCCTGGCTTTCCCCGTGTCCCGGTTTTTCCCGCATCCCGGTTTTCCCCGCGTCCCGGTTTCCTCGGTTTACCGTTTCCTTGTCCGGCGGCCGTCGCCGGATTCCCGGCTGCCGGATCGGCGGATGTATCGTTTTGTTTCGATTTATTTCGATGCGAAATCCGAAAAAAAGACGGAAACTGCGGAATCCGTGCTTCGATCCGGCCTGAAACCGGTGCTGAATCGCCTCGTTTATGCCGGTTTCGGCCTTCCCGAATCTATATAACATTCTGTACGGTGTATTTATAAAATAATTATTATCAATAAGATACGAAATTTTAATTTCTATATTATCGGTCGTTGCTCTTTACCTGCCCCTTTAAAATGGATACTTTTGTTGCTGCGCAGTGTTCCCGACTTGCGATTTGTAATTTTTTTTAAAATTCCTAATCCATAATATCACAAACTAAACCTGCTAATCTATGAAGAAAACATTTTTACACTTGTTGCTTCTGATGGGTTGTGCCTGCTGTTTTCCGTCCTGTGTCGAGGATAAAGCGGAAGATGCGGCAGCCAGACTCACCGTGAGTAAAGTCAGCGTGGAGGTCATCCGAACCGGTACGCTGAGTACGGGGTCGAAAGCGACGCTGGATGTGCTGGCCAACCGGGGGTATGCCATTACCTCCGATGCGGATTGGCTTTCGGTCGACAAACCTACCGGGAAAGGCCGTGTGTCGGTCGTCCTTGATGTCAAGCCCAACGAGACGGAAGCTATCCGTGTGGGGCACCTCGCCGTCGTGAGCGGCGGGCTTTCCGAAACCGTAACCGTGACCCAGACGCTTGCCTTCGATACCGACGACGGGCTGGAAATCGACCATGTTTATCTCGACGACGACCTTTCGTGGTGCGAGCAGTTCGGCGGCCAGGATCAGGTGCAGTTCCCCGACCAGGGCTCCACGCAGGCCGTGCGCAACCATGCTGCGGCCAAGCTCAAATTTACGCAGATGGGGTACAGCGAGTACAATTACGGCGGCAATGCCTTCTACATGGCCAAGCACTACTTCAAGATGGGTAAGAACAACCAGCAGAACGGCCTTGCCATCGACATGGGCAAATATATCGAGAAAGGCAAGTCGTCCACGATTACCCTGACGTTCGACGCGGCTCCGGTCGTTTCGATTGACGGTACGGGCAGCGGCATGACACTGCGCGGTATCGACGACACGGCGGTGACCGTCGAGGTTTACGAAGGCCCCGGAACGGTCGACAGTCCCTCCCTGAAGCAGAGCGCGTCGCTTTCCATGTCGAGCGTTACCTCGTGGAACCAGTGGGTGAGCATGAAAGTCACGCTCTACGGCGTCACCGACCGCTCGCAGATCGTTATCCGCTCCACCCAGTTCGGTGTGTCGGGCTATCACCGCTGGTACCTCGACAACATTAAGATGGTCAAGGCTCCCCGCGACTAACAGGTGTCAATAATCATAAACAGAACCAACATGAATTTCAAGCATATGTTATTCAGGGCCGCATCCGCCCTGCTGCTCGTCTCGGGCCTCGGTTTTGCGGGGTGCGACGACGCTGATCCCGACGCGTTCCTCTCGGTTACCCGCCAGGAGATCGAAGTCGAATACACGGGCCTCACCACCGAAGGGGAAATGGTCAATTTCGACCTGGGTACGAACCGCTCGTGGCGTGCCTCCTATGTCGAGGAGTGGATCCACCTCACCCATACCGAAGGCGACCGCGGCCGCGTGCGTATTTTCCTCTCCATCGACGAGAACAATACGGGCGAGGATCGCACCGGTTTCATCATCTTCGAAGGCGACGGCGGCACGCGCCGTACGATAGCCGTGACGCAGAAACTCAAGGTCGATGCACTTTCCGTTACGCCGGCGAAGATCACCGTCGTGAAATCGGGTCTGCTCGAAACCGGCGAGAAGGCTGCGATCTTCATTTCCACCAACTGCGACTGGGAAATATCCGTCGCCGACGACAGCAAGTGGATCACCCCTGTCAAGACTTCGGGTGCTCCCGGAGACGAGAGCATCGACCTGGATATCGCCCAGAATACGACCGACGGAGTACGTACGGGTACGTTCACCGTTACGGCCGATTCGAAAACGGCGACCGTCACCGTCACCCAGAATCTCGAAGGACTGAAGGTTTCCGTCAACAGTTTTTTAGTCAATAAGTTCGGATTCTCCGACGAGGATCGCACGCCGCTTACCTTCACCGTCACGGCGGCCGAGGCATGGACGGCTCAGTCCGACGGCTGGCTGACGCCCAGCCCGGCTTCGGGCGATGCGGGCCAGACCGAGGTGACGCTCACCGTGGGCGAGAACACCACGGGTGCGCCCCGCAACGGAGAGGTGAAGATACTGACCTCGCTCACCGGCCTGGAGACCGTTGTCCGGGTCGCCCAGAATGCGAAGAACTCGCTCTTCGACGACGACGGCAAGGAGGTCGGCTATGTCTATTACGACGAGCCGTTCGACTGGACTTCGAAGTTCAAAGGTGCCGACTGCGTGGGCGAACATACGCAGAAGGGAGCGGTCAATATCTACACGGAGGTGAACAAGGATCAATACGTAGTAGACAAAGCGTTTTCCGATGCCGGACTGACCGATTTCAATCCCGGTGTACGGACGATTTACGCCTGCTCGGATTATCTCAAAATGGGTGCAGGCGACAAGCAGACCGGAATCATCCTGCCGGCTCTTGCGATTCCCGAGGGGCAGGCCACTGATATTGAACTGACGTTCGTGGCCGCATCGAATATCGGCGGCGACGGTACGGGCAAGCCCGACGCGGTAACCGTCACAGTCGCCATTCTCGAGGGCCCCGGCAGCATAAACGGCGATCAGGGAAAAGAGAGCGAGCCGATGACGCCCGGAGAGCATTGGGAATGGACACCTATGAGCGTGAAGCTTTACGGGATTACGGGTGAAACCCGGGTCGTCATCCGCTCCACCCAGCAGGGATTATCGGGTTATTACCGCTGGTACCTCGACAATGTCAAGATGACGAAAATCGCAGCCGAATAGTCCTGCGGTGACAAATCAATGAAAAACAAGAGAGAAAAAGATATGAAAAACAGATTTGCAGATACGGGGAAATCCTATGCAGGGTATTTTCTGCGTTTCGTGTTCTGCCTGGTGCTGACGGCGTCTGCGTTGTCCTCACAGGCGCAAAGCCGCAATCAGGTGAGCGGCAAGGTGACCGACACGGCCGGCGAGCCGCTGATCGGCGCCACCGTGGTGGTTGTCGGCACGACGACGGGTACGACCACGGGCATCGACGGAAGTTACACGATCAATGCCGCGGCTGACAGCCAGCTGAAATTCTCGTTCATCGGCTATGCCGAGCAGACCGTGAATGTCGGGGCGCGTTCGGTCATCGACATCGTCATGGAAGACGACAGCCAGGTACTCAAGGACGTCGTGGTGATCGGTTACGGTACGATGGAAAAGAAGTCGGTGACTTCGTCCATCACCTCGATCAAGGGCGATGACCTGACGGCCGGCATGGGAGGTTCGACCATCGCCACGGCGCTCCAGGGCAAGGTTCCGGGACTTACCATTTCGGGCAGCGCCAGCCCCAACAGCAGCAATGATTTCCAGTTGCGCGGCATCGCGTCGGTCAATGCCAGCCAGAGCCCGCTCGTGGTTATCGACGGCATCCCGGGCGGCGACATGCGGGCGATCAACCAGGAGGACATCGAGTCGATCGACGTGCTGAAGGATGCTTCGGCGGGTGCGATCTACGGTACGCGTGCCGCCGGCGGTGTGATCCTCATCACGACCAAACGCGCCAAGCAGGGCAGTGTGACGGCCAACTATACGGGCGAGTTTTCGTTCGAGACCGTCCGCAAGTACCCCGAACTGCTCTCGTCGAGCGAGTATATCGAGTACGGGCTGGGCGAGGACTACGGCGCCGATACCGACTGGTATAAGGAACTGACCAACGATGCGCCCTTTTCGCAGCGCCATACGGTGAGCATTGCCGGCGGTACGGAGGTGGCTCAGGTCTATACTTCGTTCATGGCCCAGAACCAGAAGGGTATCGTCATCGGCGACAACCGCAAGGACTATTCGGGGCGTATCAACGCCCGGTTCAACCTCTTCGACGGCGTGGTCGAGGTGCGCGCCAACGCCCAGTTCCGCGAGGCCGAGCGCGACAACCGCAACTCGTCGGGCATCTTCAAGATGGCCTTCGGCCTCAATCCCACCATTCCGCTCTACGACCCGGCCAACCCCTCCAAGTACAACGTGGTCGGCAACGGCATCTCCGGCACGAGCTTCAACCCCGTGGCCGACATCATGCTGCGCACGAAAAACGGCAAAGACCAGTGGCTGCTGGCCGACGCCACCGTGAAGATCAACCTGATGAAGGGCCTCTCGCTGCAGGGAACCGTGGGTATCGACAAACGCCAGTACCAGGAATATACCTACGTTTCGCATGACCACAAGGAGTCGATCGACAACAGCCGCCGCGGCGGTGCGTCGCACAAGTTCAGCAAGGACAACCGCGTTTCGGTCGAGGCCTATGCCAACTACCACCGCGTATTCCGCGAAGACCATACGCTTGACGTCGTGGCCGGTTACAGCTTCTGGCAGGCCGGCGGCGAGGATTTCAGCATGTCGAACTACGATTTCCCGGTCGACGGCGTCGGCCCGTGGGACATGGGCGTGGGTTCGTACCTCACGGACGGCCGTGCCTCGATGGATTCGAACAAGGATCCCCGCGAGCGCCTGCTCTCGATGTTCGGGCGTGCCAACTATTCGTATAAAGACCGTTACATGGCTACGGTGAGCTTCCGCCGCGAGGGTTCCTCGAAGTTCGGCGTGAATAACCGCTGGGGTAATTTCTGGGCCGTTTCGGGCGGCTGGCGTCTCTCGAACGAAGCGTTCATGCGCGACGTCAGCTGGATCAGCGACCTCAAGGTGCGCCTGGGTTACGGCGTCACGGGTAACAACGGCTTCGGGAACGGCTACACGACCCGCATGTACAAAGCCAACGATATGTGGCCCACCAACGGGGTCTGGCAGCCCGGTTACGGTTCGATCCGCAATATCAACCCCGACCTGAAGTGGGAGGAGAAATCCGAGCTCAACTTCGGTCTCGACTTCTCGCTTTTCAACGACCGCCTCTGGGGTAAGTTCGACCTCTACTTCCGCCAGGTCGACGACATGCTCTATTCGGTCAATGCCCCGATGCCCCCGATGGTACACGATACGGTCATGAAGAACATCGGCAGCCTCGAGAACAAGGGTTGGGAGTTCGAACTGGGCGGGGACATCGTCCGTAGCAAGAATTTCCGCTATACGTCGACCCTGCGCCTGTCGCATAACAAGACCAAGATCAAGAGCATGGGTGACGACGGGTTCTTCCTCGACGAAGTGACCTTCCCCTCGCCGGGCAACCCGGGTACGGCCGTCCGCCTGCAGAACGGCCTCGAGCTGGGGCAGTACTTCATCTACAAGTACGCCGGGCTCGACGAGAACGGCAAGTGGATGATCTACGACAAGAACAACGAGATCGTGCCGGCCACCGACGGCAGCACGTCGAACCTCGTGGCCGAGAACAAACATTTCGTGGGCAATGCGATCCCCAAGGTCATCCTCTCGTGGGATCACACGTTCAAGTACAAGAACTGGGATCTGTCGATCTTCCTGCGCAGCTGGCTCGGGTACGATGTCTTCAGCCAGGTGAACATGTACTACGGCCTGGCCAACGATTCGCAGCTCAACGTCCTCAAGTCGGCCTACACGCGCAACCGCAACATCAAGGACGAGAAGATCCTCTGCGACTACTGGCTCGACGACGGCTCGTTCCTCAAGATCGACGCCATCAACCTCGGGTATACGTTCAATCTGCGGAAGTGGACGCGTTATATTCAGTCTGCGAAACTTTACCTGACCATCCGCGACGTAGCCGTATTCACCGACTACAACGGTCTCAATCCCGAGGTCAACATCAACGGCCTGTACCCCGGTTTCGAGTATGTCAACAACACCTCGACGATGTACCCGCAGACGACCCGTTTTACGCTGGGCGTGCAGTTAAACTTCTAATTCCAAACCGAGAACCATTATGAAACTGAAACATATAATTGCCGTGACGGTCGGGGCTGCCGCCCTCTGCGCGCCTTCCTGCGACCTCGACGAGAAGTTCTACTCGGAAGTCACGCCCGATACGTTCTTCACCTCGCCCGAAAGCACCTATGCCGTGCTTTGCCGTCCTTTCACCCACTGGAAATGGTACATCGGTGCCGACCGGTGGTACCTCCAGGAGCTGACCACCGACGAAATGGTGTGCCCCAAGCGCGGCAGCGACTGGTATAACAGCGGCGAGTACTACCGCCTGCATTACCACACCTGGTCGCCCGACGACCGCTTCGTCGTCAATACCTACGACGGTACGACCGGGGGCATTTCGCGTGCCCTGGAAGCCAAGTCCGACCTCCAGGGGGTCGATTACAACGCCATCGGGCTCAACGACGCCGTCAAGGCCGACCACATCAACCAGCTGAATGCCATCACGGCCTACTTCTACATGCGCGGCCTCGACTATTTCGGCGGTATGCCCATTTACTACTCGGTGGACGACGACCTGTGCGCCCGCAGCACGGCGCGCGAGACCTACGCCCATATCGAAACCCTGCTCAAGGACGCCATCCCCGCCCTGTCGAAGAAAACGACGCTCGGGGCTTCCGAAGACGGTTACATCAAGCAGGCTGCCGCCGCGGCGCTGCTGGCACAGCTCTATTTCAATGCCGTGGCCTACATCGGCGAGGAGCATTTCGACGAGTGCGCAGAGATTTGCCGCGACATCATCGGCGGTGTCTACGGCACCTACGAGCTGGACAAGACCTGGTACGGCCCCCACTGTTTCGACAACAACACCTCGCCCGAGGTGATCTGGACGGTGCCTTCGGAGAACTCCAAAGTCGAGTGGAACTGGTATTTCAAATATTTCTACCATTATTCGGCCTACGAATATTTCGGTATCGAGACCGCAGGCTACAACGGTTTCATGCTCACGCCGTCGCTCGATCCCCAGGGACGTTACTACACGCAGTGGAAGCTGGGCAGCCCCTACCGGAAATTCAACGACAAGGACTTGCGTAAAAAGCCCTACCGTTACCTGGGCAGCCGCAAATACGAAGGCATGTTCCTCGTCGGCGACCAGACCAACCCCAACAACCCTTCCCAGCAGTGCCTGGGACAGAAGGAGTATAGCGGCAAGGTGATCAACCTGGTCGACCAGGTCGCCCGTTTCTCGGAAGTGGGCACCAAATACAATTCCGTCGCCGAGCTTACCTCGACGATGGCCGACGGCGAGGAGAATTCGGGCGTACGCCTGGTGAAGGCCCCTCAGCCCAACCTCGACGACAAGCTGCTGCGCTGGAATCCCGATTGCCCGGTCATCCGTCTCTCGGAGATCTATTACATGCTTGCCGAGTGCGAGCTGCGCGCCGGTGACAGGAAGACGGCCGCCGGCCTGATCAACCAGGTTCGGGGGCGCAACTTCGAGGGCGGTGTGGATCCCAACCCCGTGACGGCCGACAACCTCGACGAATACCGCATGCTCGACGAATGGATGATCGAATTCCTGGGCGAAGGACGCCGCCGTACGGATCTGATCCGCTGGGACAAGTTCGTGACGGAGTCCTGGTGGGATCATACGCCGCTCAACGACAAGAACAAAAACCTGTTCCCGATTCCCAACTCGGCGATTTCGGCCAACAACCTGATCGAGCAGAACCCCGGTTATTGATCCCCGGCGATCCCGGGGGCTCCCGGCTGTCCGGGGCCCCGGGGCAAGATATGAACTTTAAAAAACCGAAAAAATGATAAAATACATCAAATATCTGTTGGTCTTCCTGCTGGCCACCGGCTTCGTGGCCTGCAGCGAGGACGAAGGCGCCCAGATTCTCGGCAGCCTCTACGAGAAGGTGGACATCACCCCCGAGCCCGGCATGAACCTCGTGGGCCGTGTCACCGACGGTACCGGCCCGATCGAGGGCGTGGTCGTGAGCGACGGCGTCACGGTGACGACCACCGACGCCCAGGGCATCTACCAGATGCGCGTGAAGCGGAACGCCCCGTTCGTATTCGTCTCCGTCCCCGCCGAATACGAAATCCCGGTGGAGAACGGCATGCCGAAGATCTATAAGAAGATCGCCATGGGCGACAACGACGTCGTGCAGCGCAGCTTCAAGCTCGAACGCACGGGCAAAAAAGAGCGTTTCACCCTGCTGGCGCTGGCCGACGTGCAGATCGGCCGCGACGACGAGGTGACGATGCTCGACAACGAGGTGCTGCCTTTCCTGATTCCCTACGTGCAGCAGGAACTGGAGGTTCCCGTTTACGGCATTTCGCTGGGCGACCTGGTCTGGGACAACATGCCATTCCACGAGGTTTACAAGCAGCGTATCCGAAAGATCGGCGTGCCCATTTTCCAGGTCATCGGCAACCACGACCACGATAAGGCCATAACCGTCGATGCCGATGCCGATGCCAGCTTCGAGGCGGCGTTCGGCCCCACGTATTACTCCTACAACATCGGCGACTGTCATTTCGTCGTGCTCGACGACGTGCTCTACACCGGCTCGTCCTCTTATACCGCCGATATCACGGACGAACAGATGGCATGGCTGGAGCAGGATCTGAAATATGTCCCCAAGGACAAACTCATCATCATCGGCCTGCATATCGCCACTTCGCGCCGCAACCGTCCCTCGAGCCATGTCGCCGATTACAAGGAGCTTTACGCCCTGCTCGACGGCTATAATGTCCGGATACTTTCGGGACACTCGCACAACAACTATACGACCACGATTTCCGAAACCATCGAGGAGAATACGCTCGGGGCGGTGATGGGTGCCTACTGGAACGGCGAGGAGCTGTGCAACGACGGCAGCCCCCGCGGTTACGCCGTCTACGAGATCGAGGGCAACCGGATCAGGAACTGGTACTATAAGGGCACTGCTTTCCCGCGCGAATACCAGATGTACCTCTACGGCCCCGGCGAGGCGGTTTCCGAGAAATACCGCGACGGCCTCATCCTGAACATCTTCAACTGGCATACCACCTGGACGGTCGAAGTGCAGGAGGATAATGCCGGCTGGGTGACGCTTCCGTCCGATTCGAACCTCAGGTACGAAATGGATCGCCGCGCTTACGACTTCATGTTCGGCGACACCAAACCCGAGCATCGCCCGACGGCCGAACCCGAATCCAACAACGACCACATGTTCTACTACAAACCCGCGTCGGAGTCTTGGGGAACGGTCACGGTGAGGGCTTCCGACCCCTACGGGAACGTATATACCGAGAGTATCCGCAACGAATAGGCCCATATATGAAAACACGTTTCTCCGCACTGCCCGTTCCGACGGTGCGGAGAATTTTTCAACCCATATCCCGATCCATGAAAACCCCTTTTCTGATTTTTCTGCTCTTCCTGTGCGGCGGGTTTTCCGCCGTCGCACAGCCCTCGGGCAACCCGCTCGTTTTCGGCGAGAACCGCCTGACGCTCATCACTCCGACGCTGTTCCGCCTCGAATTCGCCCACGACGGCAAATTCATCGACGACCCCACCTATTTCGCTTACGACCGGGGCAGCCTGCTCCCCGCGTCGGAGTTCAGGGTGCGGGAGCTGGGCGGGAACCGGTACGAGATCACCACCTCGGCCCTGCGCATCGTCTACGAGCACGACGGATTCCCGTTCGGGCTGCATAACTTTGCGGCCTACTACAAGCTCAACGGCAAGGAAAAGAAGTTCACCAACCGCTGCATTTTCCGCAACAACCTCGGCGGCCCGGTCGAGACCCTCGACCGCGTTACCGGTGAGATTCCCATGCAGGACGGCCTGCTGAGCCGCGACGGCTGGTATGTGATCGACGACGAACGCTCCGACCTGCTGGTCGACGGCTGGCTTTGCCCGCGCGATACGAAAAGCCATGTGCAGGATCAGTACTGTTTCGTCTACGGCAACGACTACAAGGCCGCCCTTGCCGACCTGGGCGCCATCAGCGGCCACGTCCCCATGACCCGCAAATGCATCCACGGCGTATGGTACTGCCGTTACTGGGACTATACGTCGGAGGAGTTCCTTTCGATCATCGACGGCTATGAGGAGAACGATTTTCCGCTCGACAACCTCGTCCTCGACATGGGTTGGCATACCTACGATGCCAGGATCGGCACCGGGCATGCCGGCAGCCGCAGCTGGACGGGCTATACGTGGGAGCGCAAACGCATCCCCGATCCCGGGGCGCTGATCGCCGAGGTGCACCGCCGCGGCGTCACCGTGTCGCTCAACGACCATCCCCACGACGGCATACGTCCCCACGAGGAGATGTACGCCGCCTTCATGGCGGACATGGGGGCCGACCCCGCCCACCCGCTGCTTTTCGACCTCGGCGACCGGAAATACATGGAGACGTTTTTCAAACATGCGCACCATGCCACCGAGGATATGGGCGTCGATTTCTGGTGGCTCGACTGGCAGCAGAATTACCTCTATCCCGAGGTGCGCGGCTACCGCTCCACGTCGTTGCAGTGGATCAACGAGCTCTACTACCGTCAGACCGAGCGCAAAGGGCTGCGCGGCGCCGGTTACAGCCGCTGGGCGGGTTGGGGCGACCATCGCCATCCGATCCAGTTCTCGGGCGACGCCCAGGCCAACTGGGCGCTGCTCGCATTCGAGGTCAAACTCACCTCGGCCAGCGGCAACGCGGGCTGTTACTACTGGGCGCATGACATTGGCGGGTTCCGCGGCGAGCCGAACCCCGAGCTGACGGTACGCTGGACGCAGTTCGGCGCCCTTTCGGCCGCCCTGCGCGTACATTCGACCAAGGACGCGCGGCTCGACCGCCGTCCGTGGATCAGCGGCGAGCGCGAAACGGCCGCCATGCGCCGCATGTACCACATGCGCTCGGAGCTGATGCCCTATATTTACAGCAGCGTATGGCAGACCCACTCGACGATGGTGCCGCTCAACCGGCCGATGTATATCGACTACGGCAGCGACGAACGTGCCTACGATAACGAACAGGAGTTCCTTTTCGGGGACATCCTGCTCGCCGCCCCGATCACTTCGCCGGGCGAAGGCGCGGACAAGACAGCCTCGCAGAAGGTCTGGTTCCCGGCCGGCGACGTGTGGTACGACTATTTCACCCACGAACGGTTCGACGGCGGGCAGGAATGCCGCATCGCCAAGCCGCTCGAAGAGTTCCCGCTCTACGTCCGGGGCGGCTGGGTGCTGCCGATGCAGCCTTATACGCCGCGCCCCGCTTCGACGCCGCTCACGACGCTCGTCCTGCGCGTCTACCCCTCGGCGGGCGATGCCGACAATACCTATACGCTCTACGAGGACGACGGGCTGAGCCGCGATTACGAACGCGGCATCCATGCCACCACAGAGCTCAACTACCGCCGTGCGGGCGATGTGACGACCGTCACCGTCCGTCCCGCCGCCGGCAGCTACCAGGGGCAGGTGCCGCGCCGCGCCTACCGGCTCCAGCTGCCCGCCGCCGGGGAGTTCCGCCGGGTGAAGGTTAACGGCCGCACGGTGAAGCCCGTGTCCGACGGGCAACTGGGATGCCCGGTGATAGAGATCCCGTCGACGGACATCCGCAAGGAGGTGAAGATCGAAATTTTCGGGTAATCCGTCCGGAGCCGATGTCCGGGAGGCGGTTCCCGTGTCCATGGTGGACGCGGGAACCGTTTTTTTTGTAAATTTGTATTCAAACCGTCGAGCCGATGAGAAAACTGAACATTTCCCCCCCCCTTGTTTTTGTGGCCGGTGTAGCCCTGCTCTGTGCCTGCCATAAGAGCGAAAACGAGCAGATATTCGATAAACTGGATCGGGTTATTGCGAAAAAGCACCTTTACGAAGAGCGTTTCGTCCGCCATGCCGATTCGTTGCGCCGGGTGCTCCGCGCCGCGGGCGACGACACGCTGCGGTGGCAGACGGCCAACCGCCTGTTCGATTCCTATATCACTTACAATATCGACACGGCCGCCCGTTACGTGGGGCTGATGCACAATTACGCCGACGCGACCGGCAGCCGGGAGATGAAATTCCTTTCGACGACATGCGATGTTTCGGTGCTGATCGCCCGCAACAACATCGAAGAGGCCTACGAACGGATCCTTTCCCTCGATACGGTCGGCATCACCCGGCGGATGCGGGCCAGCTATTATACCCAGCAGATGGTGGTCTTCGGACGGCTCGCTTCGGGCGACGGGTCGGAGGCGCGGCGGAAGGCCTATGCCGATTCGCTTTTCCGGCTCCGCCACACCCGGATCGGTTTCGACGGCCACTCCCATGTCACGCGGCAGCGGATGTACGCCCTCGAACTGATGGATCAGAAGCGTTATGACGAAGCCCTGGAGGTTTTGCTGCCGCTTTACGACCCCGCGAAATACAACAGCCGCACGCTGGCCCGCATCGCCTATAATATCGCCAACGCCTGCTATCTGCTCGACGACGTCGAACGGCACAAATACTGGCTCGCCACGGCGGCGATCTGCGACCTGCAAACCCCCGTCAGGGAGTACCTTTCCCTCTATAACCTGGCCCTGCTGATGTTCGAGCAGCAGGATATGGAGCGTGCGGCGCGCTATATCCAGTGTACGATGGCCGACATGCTTGCCTGCAATTACAACACCCGTATCTTCCACTCCAGCCAGGCCGAGATGATCATCAACCAGGCCGTCGTTTACAGCATCAATTCGCGCAGCCGTATCCTGACCGTCATGATCAACATTTTCATGGGGCTGTTCGTCATCATCGTGCTGCTGCTCATCCATACCCTGCGGCAACATGCCAGGCAGCGGCGTACCAACGCCCAGCTTTCCGCGGTCAATGCCCAGCTCAGCGAACGCAACGAACAGTTCCGGCAACTGAACGACTGCCTGCGCGACGCCAACAAGATCAAGGACAACTATGTGTTCCGCTACATGCTTCTGGCCACGCAGTACCTCGGCCGTGTCGACGAATACCGGGGCGAGCTGCTCAAAACCGCGAAGTCCGAAGGCTCCGAGGCGCTGATGCGCAAGCTGCGCTCGCCGTCGGACGTCGACCGCGACTACCGCGATTTCTACCGGATCTTCGACGAGACCTTCCTGGGCATCTTTCCCGATTTCGTCGAGCAGGTCAATGCGCTGCTCGAGGAGCCGGCGCGGTTCCCCGTGCGGGCCGACCGGACGCTCCCTACCGAGCTGCGTATCCTGGCCGTCATGCGCCTCGGCATTACCGACAGCGGCCGCATTGCCGGTTTCCTCAACTGCGCTTCGGCGACGGTCTATACCTACCGCACCAAGCTGCGCAATTCGGCCCTCGGTTCGCGCAGCGATTTCGAGAACCGGATCAGGCATATCGGCCTCTGAGGGGGTCGGTGCCGGGTTCCCGAAGGGCTTCTGAGGGCATTTTGCCCAGTCTATACCGAGCCTTTGACGGCCTTTTGCCGAGCCTCTGACGGAATTCCGCCGGGTCTTTGCCGGGCTCCTGCCGGGGTGCGCCGCGAGTTCGTGGCATACCCCTACCCCAGGCCCGGCACGCTCCCGGCGTTTACTCTTCCCCGCGCACGATCACATAGTCGCCGGGCGTGAGCGACATCCCGCCGAGCCCGTCGAGGACGCCTGCCTTCTGCCGCTTGCCGTCCGAAATGCGGTAGAGCGTATATTTACCCTCTTTCCACGCCTTGAGCCGGATGTCCATCGTGTTCGGCGTGTCGTAGTCGAGCGCACTGACCTTCGTCTGCAGACGGCTGTCCCACGGCTCTCTGAGCCATCGGTGGTTGGGCTCCAGCGTGACGAACAGTTCGCCGTCCCGCTCGTCGATGAAGTAGATGCCCGTCCCGGTGTAGGTCACCAGCGGCGAACTGCCTACGCCGACGATGCTCCTGACCCCGTCGCTGACATTGAGCGGGCACCATTGCGTCACGTCGCCCGAGTGGTAGAATTTTTCCGGCGAGGAGAAGATGCTCACGTCGCGGCTTTTCGAGATGGCGAAGTTGCTGCCCAGTTGTTCGTTGACCAGACGGTCATACATCTGTCCCAGCGGGGTGGATTTGTAGATTTCGCCGGCTACGATGAAGCTGGCGGCTTTTTTCGGCGTGCACGTGAGGCTCAGGAAATGCGAACCGCAGTGGTAGGGGGCGTATTCCTGCATGGTGTAAGTCCACATCGAAGCGCACTGCACGCCCAGCGCCCGGAAATACTGTGCCTGTATGGGGTAGAGATAGGCGCTTTGGTTGAAGAAGGTCTCGAATTCGTAGACGGTTTTCGCTTTGCCGGCGTATTCGGGGAGCAGGAGCCACCCGTAGCCGTTCACGTCGTCGAAATACTGGTTGAACCAGCCCGAATAATCCTGCGACGTGAGGTCTTTGGGATTGCTCCAGTAGTCCTGTGGCACGAGATCCTGCCCCGGATAGTTGCAGCAGGCCACGGCTTCGGCCTTCGAGGCGAGGGCGCCTTTGAAAATATCCGGGTTGCCGTTGCGGTAACGGTGCCAGTTGTGGCTCCAGACGACGGGCTGCTGCGCCCCGGCCTCCCGGATGACGTCGTACATGCCGTCGATATAATCCCGGATGAGTTCCTCACGGAAAACCGCATACGAAGTGTCGTTGTCCTGCTGCCCGTTGCCGGCCGCCCAGGACTGGAAATCGGCGTAGGCGGCGGGGTTGGACTGTATGTCCGTATAGCTGAAGGCTTCGGGTTCGTTGATCAGCTCCCACAGGGCGATGTGTTTCTCGGCCGCATAGGTCGTTCCCGAATAGTTGTTTTTGCGCGTGAGCAGCTGGCGGACGTAGTTTTTCGATTTCCGGACGACCTCCTTGTCGTGTACCCACTCCTGGCGGGCGGCGGTCATGAATACCGAATTGGGCACGTAGCCGCTGCCCATGTGGTTGATAAGGGCCAGCGTAATGTAAATGCCCCGTTCGGCAGCTTCGGCGACCATGTAGTCCAGCACGTCCAGGTAGGGCGTTTCGACCAGGTTGCCCTCCGCATCGGTGAAATCGGCGGGTGTCAGGTGGCAGCGGATGACCGAAACCTTGAGTTTGGACACCTCTTCGAGGTTGTTGTGGGCCACGCGCCTGAGTGCCTCGGCCGTTTGGGGTATCCCGTGCCTCTTGAGGCGGTCGTTGTATTCCCAGCTCAGGCAGGGCTGGAAGTTGACGCCCCATAACGAGAGCTCCCCGCCGTCGGGCGCATATATTTTCCCGTTTTGTACCGATACGTAATCCCCCGTCGCGGGTGGCGTCGGCGGCGTGAGCGGGTTGGGGTCGGGGGTCTGGTCGGTTCCGGAGTTGGAGCAGCAGGCCAGTGTCATCAGCAGGCCTATTGCAACGATAAAGCGTGTCTTGATCATGGTTCGGGTTTTTGTTGGTTTCGTTCCGTTTTCAAATATAGGTTAAATCCCGTACACCCCGGCCTGCGAGAAGGCCGGGGTGCCGTGCCGCGTTATTTTTCCCAGGCGAGTTTGGGGTAGCCGCCGCCCGCGCTGCCCAGCGTCCGCCAATAGGCGGCCGGGGCTTCGGCCGTGGTTCGCCATGCCTCATGCGTCGAGGGCTGGGGCCATGCGGCGCCGAATTTCGCATTTCCGGTCTGGCTGCCTCCGCCGCCTGCCGGGATACCCTCCAGGTCGCCGTTCCAGTAGCAGTGGGAGATGTTGCCCGAATTGTGCTCGCCGACGATCGCCCCGATGGCGCTGTCACCCGTCACCTGTCCGATGTGGTAGCAGGCCGTGATAGTTCCCTTGTGGAACCCGCAGATGCCGCCTGCCCCGGCCCATCCCGAGGTCTGGCTCTCTATCAGTCCGTCGTTGTGGCAGGCGATGATCTCGGCGTCGGTGCTTTGGCCCGCGATGCCGCCCGAATTCCACTTGGCACCCACCTTGCCCGCATTGTAGCACGAGCTGATCGTCGCCCCGGCGTTGAGCTGGCCGCAGATACCTCCGGCCTGTGACCCTTCTACCGTGACGGTGCCCGTATTGTAGCAGCGCGTGATGAGCGTGGCATTGTAGGTGAGCCCCGCGATGCCGCCGTTGTTGTCGCCTGCGCCCCACGGCAGGACGAGGTCGCCCGTGTTATAGCAGTCGGCGATCTGGCAGTCGTCGGCCTGCCCCGCGATGCCGCCCGTCTTGCTGGGTTTGCCGCCGATGCCGCCCGTGTTGCCGCAGCCCGTGATCGTCCCTTTGCCGCAGTAGCCGACGATGCCGCCCGTGCCGTCCGACGGTACGGTGGCGTCGATGGTCAGCGTGCCCGTGTTCAGGCACTCCGATACGGTGCCGTTGTTGTTGTACCCGCAGATGCCGCCCAGCGTGTTGCTGCCGCCGTCGGTCACCGATGCGCGGTTGGTGCATCGCTCGATCGTTCCCGTGTTCTCCCCGCAGACCATGCCTGCATGCCACTGCCCCCTGAGTGCGCTGGCCGAGGCGATCACGACGTTGCGGATCGTCCCGCCGTTGGCTGCGAAGAGCCCGGCATTTCCGTTCCCGAGCGAAACCCTGAGGCGGGCGACGGTGAAGTTGCCGCCGTCATAGATGCCCTCCAGTTTCGAGATCGGCGTCCACTCGGCGTCGAGCAGGTCGATGTTGCCCTGCTGGAGGTATTTGCGCCCCCGGCTGGCGTCGTCGAGGTCGATCATCTTCAGTTCGGCGATCGTGTTGACGGGGATGAAGCCTTTGTCGTCCGCCTCGCGGAAGGCTACTTTCCCGTCGACGATCCGGAGGCTGATCTGGCTGCTTTCCTCCCGCCCGATCTCGTATTGCGTGCCGTCGCAGGCGATCCTGGCGACGATGCCGACCGGAACCCCGGCCTGCTGCATGGCCTCGCCCTTTGCATCGAGGGTGATCTGCGTGGGGCTGTCCGACCCGGCCAGGTAAACTTCGATGGTGCGGTTTTCCAGCCCTTCGATCCGGTAATGCGTCGGGGTCATGCCCTGGGCCGTACCCCCGGCTCCTTCGTCCCAACTGCCCACGCCGATGGTTCCCAGCGTCAGTTCGCTGCCGTTCAATACCAATGGTACCGTGTAGCGGTAATCGGCCAGGAACACCCCGTCGGTGGGGGATGCCGCCGCGCTGACCTCCGTCGTGCTGACGGTGTTGTTGACCGTGACCGAAACCCTGAACCCGGGTGTCGACGGCTCGATGATCGCCTGCCATTTGTTGCCGTTCCCGACGTGGCAGGCTTTGAGGCCGTCGACCGTGAGTGCCGTGGCGGCGAGCGTGCCCAGTTCGAATTCCACCATGGTCTTCAGGTGCCGCATCGGGACGTTGGCCATCTCCCGCAGCGGTACCTGGGCGGGGTTGTCCCACCCCAGCTGGTCGGCGTCGATAAGTCCCTGCGCCGTACCGTCCTGGATGGCTGTGCCCTCCTTCCTGAGGATGATCCCGACGGGCTGGCGCTTGTTGTCGGGGAATACGACCGCCTCTCCGGCGGGGATCCATTTGCCGCCGTCGTATTCATACGTGGCCTGCATGCGTTCGCTGCCGCTGCCGAGCGTCACCGTCATCGTGTGCCCCGCACGGGTCGATGCCGGGCCCATTGTCGGGTCGTCGTCTCCGGTTTGGGCGCGTGAAACCTCGGCCATTTGGGTGCGGATGGAGATGCTTTCCACCGTCGTAGGCTCCGTCCGGCCCTCCTTTGCGGTGTCGTCGTCGGAGCATCCTGTCGCTGCCGTGCCCAGTGCGAGCATGGCCAGATAGAGGATATGTCGTTTCATGATAGGCTCTTTTATATTAGAAATTGATCTCGATCGTGTGGTTTTCCCCCGCTTTGAGGGCCGGCATCGTCTTGACGACGAAGTTCCGGGGACGCTCCTGGCCGCCGATGGTGACGGTGCCGATGGCTTCGGGGGCTATTTCCGTATTACCCGGCAGCATAATCAACTGGGCTTCACCGGTCTGAGGGTCACAGTAGGCATCGTACCCGGCGACCGAGAGCGCCGTGATCCTGCTGCCCGACATCGTGCCGGCGAGCGTGAATGTGAGCTTCGGCCGTTCGTGCCCCAGCGTCAGGGCAACGGCCTGCGCCGGGGCGACCTCCTTCAGCTCGGCCGAAAGCCAGTCTGCGGCGAGGAACGCTTCCTTCTCCCGCTGGTCTTTGGCGATGGCGCCGCCCTGTGCCTGGCGTACGGCCTCCTCCGGCCAGTATACCTTGACGGAGGCCAGGGCGCTTCCGTCCACCGGGAAGTAGAGCACGTCGTCCGGGGTGGCGCCCGCCAATGTCCCGTCCGCATAGATATAGGTCGTTGTCCGGGCCTTTACGCTTACCGAGGCCCCGGCCATTCCCCGAAGGCCGAAGTAGTCGTCCGCCGCGTAGTTCGCCGTCGCCCGGCTTCCCGGGCTGATGCCTGCGACGCTGAGCCGGACGGGCATCGCGGCGTCGAAGGGTTCCTGCTCCGAGCAGGAACTTCCGGCCAGGAGCGCCGCCGCGGCACAAATGAGTAAGGATTGTTTCATAGTTTATCAGGTTTAGGTTGTTTCTCCCGTGGTACGGTATAACAAAAATAGTCCGCCCGCCTGACTTAAATTATTCCGGAATTATCAAATACTATTACGTTTCCGCCATTTGCCTTCCCTGCCCGGCCGGAGGGGCCATGCGTCTTGATCCCGTGCGGGGGCTGGAAACGGAAAAGCGGCCGGATCCGTGTCCGGCCGCCTCTCTGTCCCTGCGGGTTCGGGCTATTTCCTGCGGTGTTTTTCGGCATACTCCTTGGGCGAAAGCCCGAAATGCTCGCGGAAGCATTTGGTAAAATAGGAGTGTGAGTTGAACCCTACGCTGTACATGATCTCCGAGATGCGGGTGTCGCTTTGCGCGAGGTATTGCGCCGCCCGTTTGAGCCGCACGGTGCGGATGAATTCGTTGATCGACTCCCCGGTGAGCGCCTTGACCTTGCGGTAAACCTGCTGGTAGGAGTAACGCGAAATCTCGCACAGCTCCTGTATGCCGAATTCGGAGTTGTCGATATTCTGTTCGATGGCCTTGACCAGCGTGTCGATGAACTTGTCGTTTTCCGATTCGATCTGGATTTCCGAAGGGTCGGTGAGCAGCTTCTGGCGGTATCGTTCGCGCAGTTTGATGCGCTGCTCGATGAGCGAGTTGACCCGCGTGCGCAGCGTCTTGATGCTGAACGGCTTGGCGATATATCCGTCTGCGCCTGCCGAATACCCCTCGGCGCGGTTCTCCTCGTCGCCCTTGGCTGTGAGCAGCAGGAACGGGATGTGGCAGGTGAGCAGTTCCGCCTTGCTGCGGCGGCACAGTTCGAAGCCGTCCATGCCGGGCATCATCACGTCGCTGACCACCAGGTCGGGGTAGATGTTTCGGATCTGCTCCCACCCGTCGTTGCCGTCGTGTGCCGTGTATATTTCGTACTGTTCTTCGAGGTTTATGCGCAGGAAATTCCGCATGTCCTCGTTGTCCTCGACGATGAGCACCTTCGGGTTGCGCTCGGCGGATCCCGCTTCGGGCTGCCTTTCCGCAGTCCCGCTGGCGGGTGCCGCCCCCGCCGGGTCGACCGGGAGCGTGAACGTGAAGGCGCTGCCCCGGCCCGGGGCGCTTTCCAGGGTCAGCATGCCGCCGTGCAGCTCGACGAAATCCTTAGCGAGCATCAGCCCGATGCCCGTGCCTCGGATCGACTCGAACGACGGGTTGCTGCCCTGGTAGAACCGCTCGAAAATATGTTCCCGGTCGGCCTCCGTGACGCCTATCCCGGTGTCCGACACCTCGACTGCGGCGAACCGTCCTTCGTCGCTGCGGCGCAGCGAAACCGTGATGCCGATATGCCCGTTGTCGGGCGTGAACTTGAAGGCGTTGGAAAGCAGGTTGTACAGCACCTTCTCGACTTTGTCGCTATCGAACTGGAAGGTGAGCTCGGGTTCGGAGGTTTCGAAATCGTAGTCGATGCCCCGTCGTTGCGCCTGGTAGGCGAACGATGCGTAAATCCTGCGCACGAACGACACGAACTCGCCCGTGCTGGGGTTGAGTTTCATCTTCCCGTTGTCGAACTTGCGCAGATCCATGATCTGGTCGATCAGCCGCAGCAGCCGTTCGCCGTTCTGCCGCATGAGCGAGAGCTGCTCCAACTGGCGCTTGTCCCGGATCTGTTCCCCGAGGCTCTCTATGGGGCCCAGGATGAGCGAAAGCGGGGTTTTGAATTCGTGCGATACGTTGGTGAAGAAACGCATCTTGACCTGGTTCAGTTTTTCGGTCTTCATGCGTTCGAGTTTTTCGAGCCGGAGTTCCGAGAGGAGTTTCATTTTGGTGAGCGTCAGGTTGTAGGCTACGACGATCACCACGGCGACCAGCACCCCGTAGATCAGGTATGCCCACCAGCTCAGCCACCAGGGCGGCAGGATGCGCACCTCGATCCGTGCCGTGCGGTCGCTCCATATCCCGTCGGAGTTGCAGCCCCTGACCGTGAAGAGGTACCTGCCCGGCGAGAGGTTCGAATAGGCGGCGTAGTTCTGCGTGCCGCCCGTCATCTGCCACTCCTTGTCGTACCCTTCCAGCCGGTAGGCGTACTTGTTGTTCGACGATGCGAAGTTGAGCAGCGAAAAGTAGAAACGGAACGAATTTTCGTTGTGCCGCAGCCGCAGCCGGTCGCTGTGCAGGATCGAGCGCGGCAGTACGACGCGTTTGCCGATCCGGTGTCCGGGGCGCACCTCCTTGTTCCACAGGCTGAACGATGTGACGACCGTCGGCGCCTTGTCCTCGTTGAGCAGGATCGCGTCGGGGTGGTAGCGGATGTAGCCCCCGTCGCCGCCCATGTAGATATGGCCCTGCGGGTCGATGAAGAAACTGTTGTAAATCAGTTCGTCGATCCTCAGATCCCGGTTGAGGTCGCAGACGATCTTGTTTTTCCGCACCGGGTCGTACATGATGAGCTTGTTGGTCGTGGCGGCCCAGATGCGGCCGCGGCTGTCCGACGTGAGCGTGCGGATCGACTGCGAGAGGTCGAGGTCGTTGTCGAAACGCTCGAACTGCCCGCTCGCCGGGTCGAGTTTGCAGAGGCCCCGGTCGGTGCCCGTCCACACATTCCCCTTACGGTCTACGTGGATGGTGTAGATGCGGTTGCTTATCAGGCTGCGGGGGTCGTTCGTGCGCACCTTGTACTGTATGAAGCGGTCGTTGCGCTTTTCGTATTTGAACAGCCCCTCCTGCGTGGCCGCGAACCAGATGTTGCCCTTTGCATCCACGTCGAAATAGCCGATGTCGCAGTTGTCCGAGTTGATGATGCCGCTGATGAGCCGGGTCTTGTAGCTCAGGTGCGAGATACCGCCGTCGGGGCGGTAATGCGGGGTGATGAAGCAGAGTCCGCTGCTGATGTTGGTCACGATGTCGTGGTCGGCGTCCTCCTTGATGTCGTAGATGTATTTGAGCGAGAAGTTCTGGTTCGAGTGCTCGGCGCGTACGAAACGGTCGCGCGCGGCATCGTAGTAGTCGATCCCGTCGTTGGTTCCCAGCCACAGGGTGCCGTGGCTGTCGCGGATAAGCCGCTTGGCGATGCTGTGCGAAACCCCTTTGTCAGCCATGTAACGCGTGTATCCTGCGTCGCGTCGCGTGCTGTCGTACCGCAGGACGCCTTCGTTCGTGGTGAGCCACAGGCTGTGGTCGGGGGTTCCGAGCAGGTCGTTGACGATGACTTTGCGTTCGGCCCCTTTCCTGTCGTTGGTCAGGCGGACGCAGTCGATCTTCTTGCGTTTGAGGTCGAGTTTGGCCAGTCCGCTGTCGGTGCCGATCCAGACGATGTTCTGCCGGTCGCGGAAAAGCGTGCGCAGCGAGTTGTTGGGCAGCGACGTCGGGTCGGACAGCGAACTGTAATAGGCGCTGGCCCGACAGCTGCGGGTGTCGTAGAGCGTGAGCCCGTCGGCCGTTGCGAGCAGCAGGTGCGTGTCGTCGTAGCTGAGGATGCTCTTTATGTCGTTGTCCGTAAGTCCGCCGTCTTCCGCGCGGAGGGTGCCGAGCGGCTGCTCGGGATGCCGAATGTCGAGGACGACCAGGCCGCTGGAACTTCCGACGTACAGCAGGTCGGGGGTGTTCTCCGGGATATACAGCGCGTTGACCAGGTTGTTGTAGGTGTCGTTGGGCAGCTTCCGGCTCCGGGTTTCGTAGCGGACGAAACTGTTGTCCGTGGGGTTGAAGCGGTAGAGCCCGTCGAAGGTGCCGAGCCACAACATCCCGTGCCGGTCGGCGCAGATGCTGCGGATTTCGTTGGCCATCCGGTCGAATGCATCGGGTACCAGTACGAAATAGTTGATATAGCGTTTCCGCAGGTCGAGGCGGATCAGCCCTTCGAGCGTCCCGACCCACATCACCCCTTGCGGATCGTCGTGGATGCAGCGGATGCGCAGGTTGTTGAGCAGCCGCAGCGAGTCGTTGTCCGCATGGTATTTCACGAAACTTTCCGTCACGGGGTCGTAGAGGTCGAGCCCCTTCTCGGTGCCGATCCACAATTCGCCCGTGCGTGTGAGGTGTATGCAGTTGATGAACGAGGCGCTGACCGACGTCGAATCCCCGGGGTTGTAGCGGAACGTTTCGAAATTGTAGCCGTCGTAGCGGTTGAGCCCTTCGGCCGTCCCGAACCACATCAGCCCTGTACTGTCCTGTGCCACGGTGAAAACCATTTTGTCCGACAGTCCCGCGTCGATCGAGAGGTTGGTGAAATGGAGGTTCGTGACCTGTCCCCACAGGGGCAGCCAGCAAAACAGCAACAGTCCGGCAGCAAGGTGTTTCATCGGTCGTAATTTAAGGTGCTACGACAAATATACCTGTTTTTTGCATCATTCCGCCTGTTTGTCCCACAGGAAAACCGCACACTCTTCGGCTCCGAGCCTGACGGAGGCGCCTTCGGGCGACGCTTCGCCGCATAACCGGCGCGCCGAGGCGGGCAGCGGCCGCGAAAGCCCTATTTCGACGGCGTGCGGGCGTTTGTTGACCAGTACGGCCAGCCGTTGCGACGGAGACTCCATCAGACGCATCAGCACCCCGTCCGCCGGGCGGGAGAAGTGCAGCGGGGCACGGTCGATCTGCCCGCGGCAGTAGGTGCCGTAGAAATCCGCGACCCCTTTGTTGTCGCCGTGCCAGCCGCCCAGCTCGACGAGCGAGGGAAGCCACACGGCCTCGCCCTTGCCGTAGCGGTGGCGGGTGCCGACCACATCGTCGCCGTGCATGGCGATCGCCTGCGCCTTGTCGGGGGTGAGGATCCCTTTCCACAGATGCGCGGGCAGGGTCGTGGCAGGGGTGTCGCATGCGATCGTAAAATAGGGTGCGACGGCCTTGTACTCGCTGATCTGTGCGCCGAAGCACCTGCGCAGCGGAAAGTCGTCCATCAGGATGCAGTGCATGTTCTGGTCGTAGAATCCGGTGAGCCCCGTGGCGATCATCCGGCCGCCTTTACGGACGAAATCGTCGAGCCGTTCCCATACCTCCGAAGGCAGTGCCACGAGGTTCGTCAATACGATCGTTTTTCCCTGCGGGTTGCTCCAGTCGTATGCGCCCATTTCGCAGATTTCGGGAACCACGCCCCAGGCGGCTATGGCTTCATAGGCCCCCGCGAGCGATTTCATGGTTGCGCTGGCCTTGCGCCCTTCGTAACGGCCGTCGTCCGACACCGCCGCATTCTTTTGCTGCGTGCGGAGCGATTCGGTGTTGTAAAGGAGCGTGATGCCGCTCCGTACGGGCCGGGCCTCGCGGAAAAAGCTTTTGTGGGCTTTCGCCGTTCGGGCGACTTCCGAGGCCGCTGTCAGGCGGTCGCTCGGCCGCCCCTGGAAATCGAGCATACCCCATTCGCCGGCTTCGAGTGCCGACGCCCGCTGGTTCAGCGTCCAGAAGATCACCCCTTCGGCGCCTGCGGCGATACCCGTCCAGAGCCATTGCGTGATCTCCCGCGCCGTGGGACAGAGTACCTCCCTTCCGCTGGCCGTGACATTGCCGCCCTGCATTTCGGTGATCCAGAACGGGTTTTTCCCGGCTCCGGAGCGGATGATGTCGGCCATGAGCGAGATTCCCAGCGGGTATTGCGCCCGGGTGAAATAACCGAAGTGCCAGCTCAGGTGCATCGACACGCCCAGCGAGGTCAGAAACCCTTCGTAGGCGGGGAAATCGTAGTCGGCGAGGTTGTCCAGAAGCTGGTGGGGATTGATGTGTTTGTGGTGCGCAGGGTCATGCCGATCGACCTGCGATGCGATCCATCCCAGGTACCACGTCGTGAAATCGGTGTGGAACCGCTCTTGCGTGAAGTCGGCTTTCAGGTAGCCGTTGTCGTAGGCCGGAGTCTTCTGCGCGGCTTTCCAGCGTGCGAAAACCTCGTCGGTCAGGTCGTTTCGCCCGGGCCCCGTTCCGCCCGTCCCCGGTTCGTTCTGCAACACCCAGGTGTCGAGGGCGGGATGCCCCCTGAAGTGGCTCACGACGGCTTCGATGTAATCGGCGATTTCCAGCAGGTGGGCTTTCGAGCGGGGGAATTTGAATCCGCCCACGTCGCCCAGCTCGTCGGTCGGCGGGAAGAGCGTGGCGAAGAGTTTTACGCCGTGTTTCCCGGCGGCATCGAACGCTTTGTCGTAAAGTGTGAAATCCCACGATCCGTCCGGGCGCAGCATGTGCGCCCCGAACATCCGGATGCGTGCCGTTTTGAATCCGTGCTGCGCGAGTATCCTGAAGAACCCGTCGATCTGCTTGTCGGTCTGCCCCGGTTCGATGAACACCTGCGCCCCGATCTGCGGGTATTCGGTGCGTTGCGGGTAAAGGGGCTGGCACAGGAATCCCAACGCCAGTAACAGGATTGTCTTTTTCATGGGCTATCGTTTGTTGCAAAGCCTCCGGCCGTTGCGGATTGCTTCGGATTCGTTGTTGCAGGGAAGTAGCGTGAATTTGTAGGCATAGCGTTTTGCCAGCAGGCGGTACTGCTCCGAGGGGCGCGCATTCAGGCTCCATGTATCGGTTCCCCCGACCCCGGCCTGCACGCAGTCTATGTTGACCGTCAGGGCATCCGGAAGTCTCTCCACTTCGGTGACGTGGCGTGCCCTGTCGAGCGCCTCCTGCGTGCAGTCCCATACCGACATGCTCAGGGGGCTGTCCCCCGCGATCTGGATGCCGCGTCCGTTGCCCTCCGTCAGCGTGAGCCAACGCACTGCGCAGCGGTTGCCGTTCTCCTGCGGGGTGATGTAGTCGTGCATGAAGTCCCCGGGTGTACCCCGGTAGAGGCCGAGCAAAGCACCGCACGAGCGGTCGGAGTAATTTTCCTGGGGCCCTTTGCCGAAGTAGGCCATCCTCCCCAGTGTATTGGGAACCCGGGTTCGTAGCCCCGCGCGCAGCGGTTCCGGCAACTGCCCGGCGATCTGCAGGTCGTACGACACGGCCAGCGCCCCCGTGCCGTCAAGCGTATAAACCAGCGTCAGCCGCACGCTGTCGGGAACCCCCTTTTCGACGCGCACCGTCCCTGCGGCTTCGTCGATGCGGATGCCTTCCGTCCGGATCCTTCCGGGCATCTCTTTCCAGCATCCGGCGATCTGCCCGACGCGCCATCCGCGCCAGTCGTTGTCGGTCGACGCCCGCCAGAAGTTCGGCCGCAGGGTGTCGCATACCAATGCCTTCCCGCGTACCGTATAGGAGACCAGGTAACCGCTTCTACGGTCGATTTCCGCCCGGACACCCGCGGCGCTCAGCACAATGCGCACCCCGTCCTGCGAGACGGCCGCCCTGCCTGCGGCGGGTTTATGCGCGGGAGCCTTGTAGAAAGGCAGTCCGAACTGCTCTTGCGCAGCGATGTGCCCGGCCCCGGCGTAAGGGGTCGCCCGTTTTTCCCGGGCCTGTACGCGGAGCAGATATTCGGCGCCGGGTTCGGGCTCGAAGGGGCGGAACCCGACGGTGGCCGGGGCGCTCTTGCCCGCGGGCGTCGTCGGCACGTCGAAACTGCCGCGCTGCAATACGCCCTTGTCGGTCGATATTTCCCAGGTGAAGTCGTAGCGGTCGGTCGGGGAGAAGAAATTACGGTTGTGTACGACAACCCTTCCGGCAGCAAGGTCGTCCGCCGTGAACCCGATGGGCTGGAATACATATTTGCACTCCAGTGCCGCGGGCTTCAGCGTACGGTCGGGGTTGACGATGCCGTTGCAGCAGAACGCCGCGTCGTGATGCTCCCCCGCCGGTTCGAAATCCCCGCCGTAGGCCCAATAGGTGCGTTGGCAGGTGTCTTTTTTGACCAGCCCCTGCTCTGCCCAGTCCCAGATATGGCCGCCCAGCAGTCCCTCATGGCTGCGGATGACCGTCCAGTAGTCGTTCAGCCCGCCGGTCGAATTTCCCATCGAGTGGGCGTATTCGCACATCAGCACGGGGCGGTCGATCCGCGGGTTGAGGGCCATGCGCTCCAGCTCCCCGACCGTGGGATACATGCGGCTCACGATATCCACGTAGGCGGGATCGGTCGGATTGCCGCCGTCCTGCGGCTGTTGCGGGGTGCCCGGCTTCCCGTCTGCGGGGGCGGCACTGGTGAATACGGCCGCCGAAGTGCGCCTGAGGGGTATGTAAAGCGGGCTCGCAGGTTGTCCCTGCGCCCCTTCGTAGTGGATCAGGCGCGTGGGGTCGTAATCTTTGGCCCAGCCGGCTGCCGCCGCGTGCGCCGGGCCGCATCCCGATTCGTTGCCCAGCGACCACATGACGATGGAGGGGTGGTTGCGGTCGCGGACGACCATCCGGCTCACACGCTCCAGGAACGGGACGGCCCACTCCGGGTCGTTCGAGAGCTTCCCGCCCGAACCGTGGCTCTCGATGTTGGCTTCGTCGATGACGTAAAGGCCGTAGCGGTCGCACAGCTCGTAGAAATAGGGGTCGTTGGGGTAGTGGGACGTACGCACGGAGTTGAAATTCAGCAGTTTCATCAGCCTTACGTCCTGTTCCATCCCTTCGCGCGTGACGGTCTTTCCCGTATATTGGTCGTGGTCGTGGCGGTTTACGCCGTAGAGTTTCACGGGGACGCCGTTGACCAGCATCTCGCGTCCGCGGAGCCGGACGTCGCGGAACCCGACCTTGCAGCTGCGCGATTCGGCGACCTGCCCGTCATCGTTGCGCAGGGTCAGCACGAGGGTGTAGAGCGCAGGGGTCTCGGCGCTCCATTTTTCGGGTGCCGCGATGCGCTGCTCCATCAGTGCGAAGTAGACGTTGTCGCGTTGCGGGTAAGCCTCCGACAGGATTTCTTCGACCGGTAGTCCCATTTCACGGCCTTCGGGCGTCCCGTCGGGGGCATAGAGTTGCGCCCGCAGATGCCATCCTGCCGCCGGGGTGCCCTCGCGCAGGTCGATCGTGGGGCGTATCTGCAACAGCGCGTCGCGCATGTCGCCGTCGAGCAGCGTCCGCACCCCGAAGTCGCCGATGGCCACGTCGGGTTTTGCGGCAAGATATACTTCGCGGTGTATGCCCGCCATGCGCCAGTGGTCGGCATCTTCGAGGTAACTGCCGTCCGTCCATTTGAAAACCTTCACGGCGAGCGTGTTCTCGCCCGGTCGCAGCAGGCCGGTGACGTCGAATTCCGAGGGCAGGCAGCTGTCCTCGGCATATCCTGCCAGGGTGCCGTTGACCCAGACGTAATAACCCGAGTATACACCCCCGAAGTGCAGCACTACCCGGTCGCCTTCCCAGCTTCGGGGTACAGTGAACTTTCGAACGTAGCATCCCGTCGGGTTGTCGCGTGTGATCGACGGCGGCCTGAACTCGAACGGATAGGGGATGTTGGTGTATATCGGATACCCGTAGCCCTGCATTTCCCAGCACGAGGGAACCTCTATCTCGTCCCAGTTTCCGAGGTCGGCGCCCGGTTGCCAGAACCCTTCGGGGCTTTGGGCGGCGTCTTCCGCAAAACGGAATTTCCAGACGCCGTCGAGCGGCATCATCCGTGATCGGGCGCGGTCTCCCGCCAATGCATCCTGCGGGGTCTTGTAGGAGTAGGAGGTGGCCCGGGCGGGCAGGCGGCGCAGGGCGTTGACGTGCTGGTCGGCCGGGGCGTCCCATCCGTCGGCGGCTGTTGCGGCGCCGTATGCAAGCGTGCACAGGAGGATTGCCGTAAGTCGTTTCATAGTTCGGATAAGGTGAGTTTTCGATGGAACAAATATAGGAATACTCCACCCGCCGGATTTGCACGGATTTATCAAAAATTAACAGAAAACCGGCCTTTCGCCCCTCCTGCGCTGTCCCGACGAAAATGTGTTAGCATCTGCTGAACCGGTTACATTCCGTGCGCGGGGAATTCCCTACTTTTATCCTGTCGCTCAAACCTAAGACTACGACCTATGAAACGACTCATCCTTTTGACCTGCCTCCTTGCCTTCGTGTCGGTAACGGAGGCGTGGGCCAAGCGCCCCGGGCGCTCCTTCAGGCGCTCTTTCGTCCAGGTAAGCGCCCGGGATCCCCGTTATTTCTGCCTTTCGGACGGGCAGCCGTATATCCCCGTGGGATGCAACATCGCCGCTATGGGGTCGGTTGCCGACATGGAACATTACCTCGGGGAGATGCACCGCCACGGCGCCAATTTCGGCCGCGTGTGGCTCAACACGGGCCTCTTCGAGATCGAAACCCGCTACGGCGAGGTGGACAGCGCCAAGCTCGTGCGCATCGACCGCCTGCTGGAGCTCGCCGACCGGTACGGCATCAAGATCAAATTCTGTATCGAGAGTTTCCGCCATATCCGACCGGGCGTGAACAAGTGGGACACCAAAGCCTCGTACCATACTTCCAACGGCGGCCCGTTTGCCGATGCCGACGATTATATCACCTCGCCGCGGGGGGAAGAGGAGTTCCTGCGCCGCGTGCGCATCTTCCGCGAGCGTTACGGCGACCATCCCGCCGTTTTCGGCTGGGAGCTGTGGAACGAAATGAACGCCGTGGAGACGCCCGAGGAGCACCTGCGCGCGTGGAATGTCCGTATGCTGCCGCGTGTGAAGGAGATCTTCCCGAAAAACCTGGTGATGCAGAGCCTCGGCTCGCTCGACCGGGAGTCGAGCTTCCCGATTTATGAATTCATCAACCGCCTGCCTTCGAACGAGGTGGCGCAGGTGCACCGCTATATCGACGAGGGTGCCGAACTGGCCGTGTGCGGCGCCCCGGTCGACAGCATGGCCTCCGATGCCATCGCCGTGCTGCGCGGATACGGCCTCCGCAAACCGATGCTGCTGGCCGAGTCGGGCGCCGTGAAACCCGTGCATACCGGCCCCCATTCTATATATAAGGTAGATACGATGGGTTCCGTGCTCCACGACGTGCTCTTCGCCCCCTTTTTCAGCGGGGCCGCCGGGCCGGGGCACCTCTGGCATTGGGATCACCATATCGACAAGCAGCATACCTGGTTCCAGATGGGGCGCTTCGCGCGTGCCGTCGAAGGTGTCGACCCCCTCCGCGAAGGGTTCGAACCCGTGCGCCGCGATACGGCGGGGCTGCGGGTCTATGTGCTGCGGGGCGAACACACGCTGCTTGCCTGGTGTCGCGATACGGTGAGCACGTGGCGGCACGAGCTCTCCGAACGCATTCCGGCGCAGCGGCTGTCCGGCCTGCAGGTCGACTTCACACCGCTGCTCGGCGGGCGCAGGGTGAAGAAAGTGCGGATCTACGACCCCTGGCGGGACGAGTGGGTGCGCGCGTCCCGCCGTGCCGACGTATCGCTTCCGGACTTCACGCGCTCGGTGGTCGTCCGGATCGAATATTGAAGCGCAGGAGGGCGGATGATGAAAACGGACAAATAAATGATAAATCCGTTCTTTATATCCCTGTTCCGTCTTCCTAAATTTGTTGTAACGAAAATCCTGAAGCATAACCAAACCTATCAGCCTATGAAAGAAAAAGACGCTCCGACCTTTTCGATTTTGTGATCCGGCCCTCTCGGTGAACCTCAGTGCGGGCCTGTCCCGCGGCGGCGATTCTCCCCGCGGGACGCAATCAACCAACTACAACCTAAATACCTATGAAAATGAACCATTATTTGAATGTGCCGGGGCTCCTGTGCAGATTCGCGAAGATCGGGCTGGCTCTGCTGCTCGTCCTGCCGGTCGCTTTCGGCGCCGGTGCGCAGGACGTTTCCCCTGCCAGGGTCTCCGGGACGGTCGTCGACCAGCAGGGCATGCCGATCGTCGGGGCCGGGGTGGTCGTCAGGGGAACCCAGACTGGCTCCGTGACCGACCTCGACGGGCGTTTCACGGTCATGGCGGCCAAGGATGCGACGTTGACAGTTTCATTTATCGGCTATACCACCCGGGAGGTGCCCGTAGGAACCCAGACCGATATTCGCATCGTGCTCGCGGAGAATGTCCAGAGCATCGACGATGTGGTGGTGGTCGGCTTCGGCACCCAGAAGAAGGAGACCGTCACCGGCGCCATCGGGCAGCTGTCGGGCAAGGAGCTGATGCGCTCTCCCGTGACCAATATTTCCAATGCCCTCGTAGGGCGTATCGCCGGTATGGCCGCCGTCCAGAAGACCGGCGAGGCCGGCTTCGAGGAGTCCACGATCCGCGTGCGCGGCGTGGGGACGTATGCCGGCGACCAGAATCCGCTGATCGTCATCGACGGCATCGTGCGCGACATGACGGCCTTCAACATGCTCGACCCGAACGATGTGGAGAACATCAACGTGCTCAAGGACGCTTCGGCGACAGCCGTGTACGGCGTACGCGGTGCCAACGGCGTCATCATCGTGACGACCAAGCGCGGCCGCGAAGGCAGCCTGAAAATCTCGTTCACGGCCAATGTCGGCTTCACCTCCCCGACGACCCTGCCCAGCCTGGTCAATTCCTACGACTATGCCGTGCTGCGCAACGAGGCGTTCGCCAACGACGGCAAGCCCGACGACATCAAGGTCTTTTCGCAGGACGAACTGTGGAAATTCCGGCATAACCGCGACTATACGCCCTCCGAGGTCGAGGCGATGGGACACCTTTCGCCCGAACAGAAACAGGCGCTGCTCGACAGCCCCGCCATCTATTACGGCAGTACGGACTACATGAAGCGGATTTTCGACGCCGGGGTGTCGCCCCAGCAGCAGTACAGCGTCAATATCTCCGGCGGTACCGAAAAGGTGGCCTTCTTCACCTCGGTGGGGTATTCCAACCAGAAGAGCCTCACCAACGACTTCGGGTTCAGCGATGCGGCCTCCAACTCGGGCAGCCACAAATATAATTTCCGCACCAACTTCGATTTCAACATCATCCCGCTCACCGAGATCAATGTTTCGCTCTCGGGGCAGGTGCGCGAGACGAAGATCATCACCGACCGCAACAGCAGCGTGGACATGTGGGGCCGTTACCGCGACCTGATGCTCAACATCTACGAAGCCCCGCCCTTCTCGGCGCCGGGCGTCTCCGACGGCCGCATCATCACCGATTATGCCGGCGGTACGATCATGGACAGCAACAAGGGCGCATGGGGCAAATCCCCGATCGCCTACATGCTCGAAAAGGCACAGGCGCGCATCAACCAGAGCAGCCTGAATACCTCGATCCGCATCCGCCACCGGATGGATTACCTCGTCGAAGGGCTTTCCGTACGCGGGGCGTTGTCGTATGACCATTATTTTACCAAGACGCTGCGCGTCACCCCCAACCTGCCCGTCTATTCGATCACGCGCAACCCCGCCGATCCGGCCGAGCTGCTCTATTACGGCGGCGAACACAATGCCAAATCCTACGAGGAGACCGGCTGGGGCAAAAACCGCAAGGTCTATGTCGAGGCCGGCATCGACTTCAGCCGCGATTTCGGCAAGCACGCCGTCACGGCCATGGCGCTCGTCACCGGCGAACGCTACACCTCGCCCGGGCTGAAGTACAACGTCCCCCGCGGCTATTACGGTGTGGTGGGGCGTGTCACCTACGGTTACGACCAGCGTTACCTGGCCGAATTCAACATGGGATACAACGGTTCCGAGAACTTCGCGCCCGGCAAGCGGTTCGGGTTTTTCCCGGCCGTTTCGGTAGGCTGGGTCGTGTCGAACGAACCCTACTTCCCGAAGAACGACATCCTCACGTGGCTCAAGTTCCGCGCCTCGTACGGGCAGACCGGCAACAGCGAGATCGGCGGCGACCGCTTCCTTTTCCTGCCCGGCACCTGGGGCAGCCACAGCTACGGCCCCTGGAACGGCACCCCGCTCGACGGGTATTTCTTCGGCTCGTCGAACGGTTCGGTCAATAACCCGGCCTTCCCCGGCAAATACGAACAGTCGACAGGCAACCCCGACGTCACGTGGGAGAAGAAGGAGTCGTACAACATCGCCGCCGAGGTGCGCATGTTCCGCGACCGGCTCTCCGTCACGGTCGACCTGTTCGAGGAGAAGCGCAACAACATCCTCACCAAGCTGGGGGTCACGCCGGGCATCATCGGCCTGAGCGGCGACGCCCTGCCGCCCGTGAATGTGGGGCGCATGAGCAACCGGGGTTACGAGATACAGGTCTCGTGGCGCGACAACGTCGGCACGGATTTCTGGTATGAAGTGGGCGGACAGGTCTCCTATGCCGTCAACAAGATCGACTACAAGGCCGAGCCCTCCTACATGTACGCCTGGATGAACGAAACGGGCTTCGCCTACGGACAGTACAAGGCCTATTACAACGAAGGCTTTTACAATACGCCCGAGGAGGTCGCCAACCATCCCTACAATGCCATCGACGGCAACCGTGTCCAGGGCGGCGACCTGCGTATCGTCGACGTCAACGGCGACGGCATCATCGACGACAAGGACATCACCCCGACGGGCTTCTCGAACGTCCCGCGCTTCGCGTTCAGCAGCAACCTGAGCTTCGGCTACAAGGGGTTCGAAATATCCGCGCTCCTTACCGGTTCGGCGCAGGGGACGTTCAACATGAACGGCTACCTCATCACGCCCTTCGCACAGGGCAACGGCACGCCGCTGAGCTATATGAACGGCCGCTGGACGCCCGAACGCCATGCCGCCGGCAAGCAGATCACCTTCCCGCGCATGTCCGTGAATATGGCCAACAGCCAGAACAACCAGAACAATGCCTTCTGGTTCCGTTCGACCGACCATATCAAGCTCAAGAACGTCGAGGTGGCCTATACGTTCCGGAACGCCCGCTGGATGCGCAAGGCGCATATCGGCTCGATCCGCGTATTCGTCAATGCCAACAACCTCTGTACCTGGGGCGGCAAAGACCTGGTCGACGGCATCGACCCCGAGCTGGTGCAGGACGGCAGTACGTCCGAAGGCATCATCTATCCGCTCACGCGCGTGTATAACTTCGGTTTCAACATCCAATTTTAAGTCGCAGCCTTATGAAAAAGACCATTTATATGCTTCTCGGCCTGTTGCTGGCGGCCGGCCTTACGTCCTGCCAGGACTGGTTCATCGAGAAGCCCGAAGTGACGGGCATGGATCAGGACGAGGTCTTCAGCACGGCCAAGAACGCCGAGGGGGCGATCGCCGAGGCCTACGCCACGATCCTCTCCTCGGGATTACCCGTACTGGTGTGGAACAACTCCCCGATCATGCCCTATGAGACGACCGAAGCCATCATGGGCGGCGAAGACCTTTGCCGCCTGACATGGGGATACATGGACAAGCAGGTCGTGGCGGGTATGCTGGCCAACAACGAGAATAACGGCGCCGGTTATACCGACGACTATTTCCCCAACAACTACGCCTACATCCGCAAGGCGTGGCTCGTGTACGAGAACATCGACAAGGTCGCCGACATGTCCGACCGCGACAAAGCCGTCGTCAAGGCCGAAATGCAGGTGCTGGTGGCTTTCCGCTACGTAGAGATGCTCAAGCGCTACGGCGGCGTGCCGCTGGTCGAATCGACGCTCACCACGGTCGACGTGCGCCCCCGCTCTACCGTGCAGCAAACCCTCGACTTCATCGTCGGGCTGTGCGACGCGGCCGCCGCGACACTCGAAGGCGTGCGCTGGCCGGCCGACTGGCTGGGGCGCGTGAACAAGGGTGTGGCGCTGGCCGTCAAGGCCGAAGCGCTGATGTACGCCGCCCGTCCCCTCTTCAATGCCGACGCTCCCTACATGCAGATGGCCGACCCCGCGAACAATGAGATGATCTGGCTCGGGGGCTACGATGCCAAGCGCTGGGAAACGGCGCGCTTGGCCAATCAGGAGGTGATCGACTGGGGCAAGGCCAACGGCTTCGAGTTGATCGATACGGGCGACCCCATCAAGGATTACGGCACGGCCGTCGGCACGCCGTCGAACCGCGAGGTGCTGCTGGCCTACAAGCAGCAGCGCGAGGCTGACGACAACGGTATCTACAAGAACTACACCTTCATGCCGACCCACACCGGCCACGACCTGGGGCAGTACCGCGGCACCGGCTACGGTCAGCTCTGCCAGTACCGCAAGGCCGATGGTACGGATCAGACGTGGGCGGGCGTGGACGACTGGCGCCCGGCCGGCGAATACCGCGACAAGGCCGAAGAGTTGGAACCCCGTGCGCAGGCATCGCTCTATTTCTACGGCGTCAACCCCAAGAACAATACCGGCAACAGCCGTTGGGATCTGTACCAGAACTGGCAGCTCGAATACAAGTGGCAGGACGGCTGTGCCAAGAACATCAAGTTCTGGTACGAAGCCGGTTCGCGCGAATGGTTCGAATTCCCGATCTACCGCATGGCGGAGTTTTACCTCAATATCGCCGAGGCCTACAACGAGGAAGGCAACCCGACCATGGCGCTGCGCTACCTGAACGACATCCGCAGGCGCGGGGGCATCCCCGACGAAACGCAGACCGACCGGGTGGGGCTGCGGCGGAGCATCCACCGCGAATGGGCCGTGGAATTCTACGAGGAGAACCAGTGGTATCCCCACGCCCGCCACTGGAAGCAGGGGGCGTCGATGGTCGGCGGGGCCAAGTACAAGTTCGAGTTCTCGCAGGCCGCCGGCGTGTCGTGGAACCCCCGCAAACCCGAGGAGTTCGCCAATTACACGCGCAAGCCCTCCTATGTCCCCGAATACACGTGGCACGAGCGCATGTCCCTTTCGCCCTTTACGCTCAGCGAGGTGAATAAGGGCTATCTGGTGCAGAACCCCGGATATTGATCCGCCCATACACAATCGTTTACCGAAAAAATCAGAATTACATGAATCCCAACCATATGAAAAGTGTGTTCCTCTCAGGCGCGGCACTCGCGGTTCTGGCCGTCGGTGGTGCCGGCCCGGTTTCCGCCCGGGATACCGCGGCTGCGGAACAGCCCGACAGTGCGGCCCTGGAATATGTGATCCCCGGGACATCGGCCCGCACGAAGGCGGTGCTGGTCACTTCGTCCGTCTCTTCCGTGACGGGTGACGAGGTGTCCATCCCCTCGGCCAATATCAACAACATGCTTTACGGACGTATCCCGGGGCTGGTCGTGTCGCAGACCAACGGGGAACCTGGCTACGATGCGGCTGCGCTCGGTATCCGCGGCGTGGCGACCTACAACAACTCGTCGCTGCCGGTCTATGTCGACGGCTTCCAGACCAATATGGCCTATTTCCAGTTCCTCTCGCCTGCCGAGATCGACCGGATCGAGGTGCTGAAGGACGCCGCGGCGCTGGCTCCCTTCGGCATGAGGGGCGCCAACGGCGTGATTTGGGTCACGACCAAACGCGGCCGTATCGGCCGCCCGCGCGTCACGGTCAATGTCCGGGGCGGCGTGCAGCAGCCTATGACCCTCCAGAAACCGTTGCGTACGGGCGACTATACCCGGCTTTACAACGAGGCGCTGAGCAACGACAACGGCAACGTCTGGACACCCTATTACACGGCCGACCAGGTCGCTCGACTGCCCGACGTGGACTGGTACCGCGAGGTCACCAAGAAGGCCACGCCCTATACCGATGCCGACGTGTCGGTCTCGGGCGGCGACAAGACCGTCCGCTATTTCGTGCTGTTCGGCTACATGGGGCAGCGGGGAATCTACGACACGCCTACCAACGACACGCTGGCCAACGCAGGCATCGACCGCTACAATATCCGCACGAACCTCGATATGAACCTCTTCGGTTTCCTGGAGGCCAAGGTCGATGTCGGGGGCCGGATCGAAGACCGCCGTTACCCCAACCGCGCCGCGGGCGACCTGTGGAACGACCTTGCCAAATACCCCGGCTCGGTTTATCCCGTGCGCAACCCCGACGGGACGTGGACGGGTACCCCGATCTACAATTTCAACCCCCTGGCCTCGATCAAGGCGCTGGGGCGCAACTCCACGCACGACCGTACCCTGCAGGCCAATTTCCAGCTCAAGGAGCGGCTCGACTTCCTCGTGGAGGGGCTCTACCTTTCGGAGGCGATGTCGCTGAGCAGCTGGACGCGCGACGGTGCGAGCAACACGCGCAACTATTCGCGCTGGCTCGACGGGGTGCAGCAGACCACCGATAACGACACTCCCTATACCCGTGGCGAGGACAGCGGCCAGAACCAGTGGACGTGGCAGCACTACAATGCCACGGTCGGCTACGACGGCACGTTCGGGCGGCATGTGGTCTCCGCCTCGGCCGGGATACTCTATAATATCTACAAGACAGACTTTTCGCAGAACGGCGCTGCCGGCAAGATGGTCGAATACCGTCACATGACCGTCAACGGGGCGGTCAACTATGCCTATGACGACCGCTATGTGGCGACCTTCTCCTTCGCCGCCGACGGTTCGGACAATTACAGGCCCGGCAACCGCTGGGGGTTCTATCCCTCGCTCGGCCTTGGCTGGATCGTTTCCCGCGAGCGTTTCCTGCGGGACAGCCGCACGGTCGATCTGCTCAAGCTCAGGGCTTCGGTCGGTAAGAACGGCTGGGATCCGATGGGCGAGATGCGTTACCTCTGGGAGGGCTACTATACCGGCCGCGGCGGCCTCAATACGGGAAACTCCGAGCACACGTGGCACGGGGGAACGGCGCTGTCCTACCTTCCGAACCCCGGTATTTTTGCCGAAAAGAGCCTCAAGTACGACGCCGGCATCGACCTGCGCCTGTGGAACAGGTTGTCCCTGAACGTCGACCTGTTCCTCGAAAAAAGATCGGGCATCGTGACCCAGGACTGGATGATCCCCGGTGCCTCGGGCGTGGACAATCCGCCTTACCGCAACATCGGCAGGATGACCAACAAGGGCTTCGAAGTCCAGCTTTCCTGGGCCGACCGCATAGGCGATTTCAATTACGCGCTCACGGGCATGGCCTCGTATAACAGCAACAAGGTCGACTATATGGCCGAGGTCGTGACCGTGCCGACCGCGGCACGCACGGGACGGCGGCTCGACGCCCTGTTCGGATATGTGGCCGACGGGTTCTACGACTGGGACGATTTCGACGTCGGCGGCGAACTCAGGGAGGGGCTTCCCAAGCCTACGTTCGGTGCCGTGCAGCCCGGCGACATCAAGTATAAGAACCTGAACGGCGATACGGTCATCGACGAGAACGACCAGACGGCCATCGGCGACTCGTACCTGCCCAAGTTGCAGTACTCGTTCTCGCTGGCGGCATCCTACAAGGGGTTCGACCTCTTCGCCCTCTTCCAGGGGGCGGCCGGCCGTGACGTGAACCTGCTCGATGCGCCCTTGCAGAACATTGCCTTCCGTGACAACGGCAACGTCTACGGGATTGCCGAAGGCCGCTGGGCCTACTATCCCGAACAGGGCATCGACACGCGGGCTACGGCCACCTATCCGCGCCTTTCGTTGCAGGACAACAGCAACAACTACCGCAATTCGACACTCTGGAAGCGCAGCGGCGACTTCCTCAAGCTGCGCAACGTGGAACTGGGATACACTTTCGCGCAGCCGTCGCTGAGCAAGGCCGGCATCTCGAAGATCCGCATCTACCTGAGCGGTGTCAACCTGCTGACCGTCAGCAGGCTGATGCGCGACTACGACATCGACCCCGAAATCCTTTCCGGCCACCCGGCGCTGAAATCCTACAACCTCGGACTGACCGTAACCTTCTAAACACGACTGCCATGATACGAAAAAATATGAGAATCCTTTTCGCGGGCGCCCTCCTTTGTTCGCTGTCCCTGGTGGGGTGCGATGCGCTCGACACCAAGGAAGACCTGAACCTGACGGACGAGATGATGGCCACGCGCCGTTACCAGATGTTCGACTGGGGCTACCGCGTTTACGAACACATCCCCTACGGGTTCACGGCGATCGACGGCAACCTCTTCGCAGCCGTTTCCGACGAGGCGCAATACGTGACCACGTTCAGTTCCACGCAGCGGTTCAACGAAGGCAGCTGGAGCGCCTATTACAACCCCGACGATTGCTATACGAGCTATTACAACGGCATCTATGCGGCGCACAACTACCTCGATAAGTCGGTGGATTACAGGTATATCCTCGGTATGCACCGCGACACGCTCACTTCGAACGGCCTGGACAGCTACCGCCGCGACATCGTCGACGTGCAGCGGCTGCGCGCCGAGGCGCATGTGCTGAAAGCCTATTATTATTTTGAGCTTGCCAAGCGTTACGGCGGGGTGCCCCTCATTGACCGCGTATATGCCGACCAGAAGGAGGCCAATCTTCCGCGCGGCACGTTCGACGAGGTGGTCGGCCTCATCCTGCGCGAGATCGAGGGGGTGCGCAACGAACTGGTCGTCGACTGGCGGGCCGAGAACCTCGAGGAGAAGTCGGGCCGGATCACCCGCGGCGCGGCGCTGGCCCTCAAGTCGAGGGTGTTGCTCTATGCCGCCAGCCCGCAGTTCAATCCCTCGGGCGAAAAGTCCAAGTGGGCTGCCGCTGCCGCTGCGGCCTTCGAAGTGATCAACATGGGCATCTATTCCCTGCATCCCGATTACGGCGGGCTGTTCGTCGCCGAAACCTCTACGACCAGCCCCGAGACCATCTGGGCGGTGCGTATGGGGGCGACCAACGAGTTCGAACGCAAGAATTACCCCATCGGCACGCAGGGCGGCGGTACGGGTATCTGCCCTTCGCAGAACCTCGTGGAAGCCTATGAATCTACGGGGGAGGATACGGGCGATGCCTATGCCGGCCTCGACCCGCGCTTCTACGCCACCGTCCTGCGCAACGGCGATACGTGGAACGGGCGCACGCTCGAAATCTATGCGGGCGGCGCCGACGACCCCGCCCGGCAGAACGCTTCGCCCACGGGGTATTACCTGCGCAAGTTCCTGAACGAGAACCTGAACCTCACCAACGACGACAAACGGCTTCGCAGCTGGATCGTTTTCCGCTATGCCGAAATATTGCTTAATTTTGCCGAGGCGATGAACGAAGCCTACGGCCCGGACGACGCCCACGGCTACGGGATGAGTGCGCGCGACGCCGTGGATGCCGTGCGTGCCCGTTCCGGGGTGGGGATGCCCCCGGTCGATGTCGACCCGGGCGATGCGGCCGCCATGCGCACGGCCATCAAACACGAACGCCGCATCGAGTTGGCCTTCGAAGACCATCGCTACTGGGATCTCCGGCGCTGGGATGATGCCGGGACGGTGCTCAACCGGCCCCTGCGCGGCGTGAAGGTGACCCGCAGCGGCGACGGCTTTGCCTACACGCCGTTCGAAGTGGCCAAACGCATCTTCGATGCCCCGAAGATGAACCTTTATCCGATCCCGCAGGCCGAAATCGTAAAATCGGGCGGGGTACTCGACCAGAATCCGGGTTGGTAGACCGAAAAATATCGAACTATGAGAACGATCGTTACATTCTTTTCTGTGCTGCTCCTCGCATGCGGGGCAGCCTCATGCCAGAAGGCCGACAGCGAGAGGCCCTGGGGCAGTGCGGTGATCTATATGCCGCAGGCCGGTTACACCCCTTATGCCGTGCCCAACGGCGGGACGGCGCAGCAGTCCAACAAGAATTACCGCATCGACGCGCAGGCGGGGAAGGTGCACATTTTCCTGGGCATCTACCGCGCCGGGCTGGCCGAGTTGCAGGCCTACACGGTCAGCGTCTCCGTGGGCAGCACTCCCTTGGACGGGACTGTGTTGCTGCCGGGCCGGGCATACACGCTGCCTTCCTCGGTGAGCTGCCCCGACGGGAAACGCGATGCGACTTTTTTCCTCACGGTCGACATCGCCTATCTGAAGGCGAATGCCGACAAGGATTTTTCCCTGCCGGTCACCATATCCGACCCGACGCGTTATGCGCTCAACGACAAGCTCACAACGACGCAGGTGCGTATCGACACGTCGGAGCTGCTCTCGAAGGAGGGGCTGTAACCCGGCTTTGCCGCCACACCGGCACGGGGTCGCCTCCGGCGGCCCCGACTGCCGTTTTGTTCCCGGCTGTCGCCTGAAATCGTTTTTTATGAGGAAATTATTTGCGCTCCTGTTTTTTGCGCTCTTTCTTGCGCCTGCGCCCCTTGGCGCCCGGCCTTTCTCCCGCGGGCGCATCGTCGTGCATCCCGGCGGGCGTTACCTGCAATATGCCGACGGCAGGCCGTTCTTCTATCTGGGCGACACGGCGTGGGAGTTGTTCCACCGTACGACGCGCGAAGAGGCGCGCCTCTATCTCGAAGACCGCGCCCGGAAAGGGTTCACGGTCATACAGGCCGTCTGCCTCGCGGAACGTGACGGGCTGCGTGTCCCCAATGCCTACGGCGACCTGCCGTTTGCCGATGCGGGGTTCACCCGGCCCAACGAGCGTTATTTCGCGTATGTGGACGAAGTGGTCGCCATGGCCGACTCGCTGGGGCTGGTCATCGGCCTGCTGCCCGCATGGGGCGACAAGTTCTGCCTCAAATGGGGCCCCGGGCCCGAGATCTTCACGACGGAGGGGCGTGCCGAGGCTTTCGGGCGCTATCTGGGGGAGCGTTACCGCATCCGGCGGAATATCATCTGGATACTGGGCGGCGACCGTCCTCCCGAAGGGCGTGAACCCATACTGCGGGCCTTCGCCCGAGGCATTGCCTGCGGTGTCGCTGGCCGCGAGGATTATTCGGCCTGCCTGATTACCTACCATCCGTGGGGGAAATCCTCTTCGGGCGACTGGCTGCACGACGAGCCGTGGCTCGCGTTCAACATGCAGCAGAACGGCCATGCCTACGATTTCGACCTTTGGGAGCGCATCGCCCGCGATTATGCCCGGCGGCCCGTCAAACCCGTGCTGGACGGGGAGCCGATCTACGAGGAACATCCGATCGACTTCGACCGGGAAAAATACGGCACTTCCGAAGCCCTGCATGTGCGGCGGGCGTTCTACCACGAGGTCTTTTCCGGGGCCTGCGGACATACCTACGGCTGCCATGCCGTATGGCAGATGTGGGAACCCGGCCGGTATGCGCCTGTCACGGGGCCCGTGCGGAGCTGGCGGGAATCCCTCTCGCTGCCCGGGGCCTACCAGGTGTGCTATGGACGGGAACTTATCGAGAGCCGTCCGTTTTTCCGCCGTATTCCCGACCAGGGCGTTATCGCCGGGGATGCCGGCCGGGGGCACGGGCGTTGTACGGCTACCCGCGACAGCCTCGGCACCTATGCCATGGTCTATTCCGAGAGCGGACGGCCGTTTGCCGTCGACCTGGAACGGGTTTCCGGGAAGCGGATCGTGGCCTGGTGGTACGATGTCCGCAGCGGGCGCCCGCTGCGGATCGGGAAATTCCGCCGCCGGGATGCCGGTGCGACGATGACCTTCACGCCCCCGACCTGCGGCAAGGGGAACGATTGGGTACTGGTGCTCGACGATGCGCGCATGAAATATCCGCCGCCCGGGAGATGCCCGGAAGCCCGCTCCGGGGCTGCCGGGTAAGTCCGCCTCCCGGGCGTTTTTATCCGGCGGCGTACAGGGTTTCCTGCCGGTGCGGATCGTGTCCCCGATCCGGGCGCTCTTTGCCTATTATGACGACACACCCCGCACGAAGCCGTGCGGGGTGTGTCGGTGCGGGGTACCCCCCCCCTACCTGGTCAGGTATTTACCCTGCTTCTTGAGGGCGTTGTATACCGAGCCGGCCCAATAGTTGCGCAGGCCGAACCCGCCGGGCTTACCGGCCATGTCCATCTGGAGGATGACCTCCTGCGTGGCGGGATCGAACAACACGGCCGTGTAGTATCCGATGCCGTTGCCCTTGTCGAGCGTCGTGGCTATCAACACCAGCCCCTTGTTCCCCGAGCCGTTGTCGTAGCGGGCGAGGATTCCGGGGAGCTGCGCCGCGATGTCGGCCTTCGTGCTGCGGGGCGTGAACTGCTCCGCAGCCAGACCGCCCAACGCCTCGTTGGCCTGTTCGACATTGGTCGAAAGGATGTCGATGCCGGTGAATCCGGCCACGTCGTATTTCTTGGGTTCGCTGAGGAAGAGCCGGTTGATGGCCTCGAACGCCTTGATGAACTCGGCCGGCTGCTCGTTGGCCCCGATGACGCTCACGCAGCTGTAATCCACGCCGTAGAAGTCGGCAGCCATCTTCGTCTTTCCCTTCTGTGCGAAACCGCCGACGGCGATCAGGCACAGGGCTATGCTCAGTAATTTTTTCATGGTTGGGTTTTATTTGGTTTGTTCGCGTAAATCTACGAATTTTATTTGTTTCCGGCTCATTTGGGGCATCTGTTTTTTCGCAATGTACTCCACCGGTTCGAAGACCACCTCGGGTGCTACGCGCACTTTCGAGCGGAACGTGTCCTTGATCTCTTTCTCGAACGCCTCGTCGCGGCGCGTGCTGCCGATTCGCAGCACGATCTGGTCGGTGCCGAGGCTTCCGGTGAATACCTCGATGATGTAGTTGTTCACGCCGGGGATGTTCTCCAGCACGTCGTACAGCGCGGGCGGGTAGAGCGTCGTGCCCTTGAATTTGATCATCTGCCCCCGGCGTCCGATCACCGACGAGAGGCGCATCGTCGTGCGGCCGCAGGCGCAGCGTCCCGTGCGGGCGATGCAGATGTCGCCCGTCTTGAAGCGCAGCAGCGGCATGCCCCGCACGCCGAGCGTGGTAATGACCACCTCGCCCTCCTGTCCCTCGGGCACGGGGTTGTTCTGCTCGTCGAGCAGCTCCACCAGAAGCATGTCGGCCGGAACATGCCCGCCGCAGTGGTGCCCGCATTCGGTGATCGAGGTCTGCATCTCGGTCGAGGCGTATGTCGAGAAGAGCTCCAGTTCGGGCCACAGTTCGGTGATTTTCGCTCCCAGCGTGTTGTTGCTGAAGTCGGTGTCGCGCAGCGCCTCGCCGATGCAGATCGCACGGCGCAGCGACGAGCGGCGGTAGTCGATCCCGTGCTCCTGCGCATAGCCGACGAGTTTTATCAGGAACGACGGCACGACGATGCAGCCCGTGGGGCCGATGCGCCGGATGGTGTCCCATTGCAGTTCGGGGATGCCGTTTCCCACGCGGATCACGCCGCATCCCAGCTCCCGGGCTCCCATGAAGTAAGCCAGCCCGGCCATGAAGCGGCGGTCGATGGTCGTCATCAGCTGCAGGATGTCCTCCCCGGTGCATCCCGCCGTGGTGAACGACACGGCCTCGTTGTAGGCCAGCCGGGCCAGGTCTTCTTCCGTGAGGGCGAACGTCACCGGGTCGCCGAGGGTTCCCGACGTGGTCACGTAGTCGATGATGCGGTTGCGGGGTACGCAGACGAACTCCCCGGGGTGCAGTTGCAGATCCGTTTTGGTGGTTACGGGCAGGCGCCGCAGGTCGTCCGTTGTGCGGATGTCGCCGGGCTGCATGCCGCAGCCGTCGAACATGCGCCGGTAGTAAGGCGAATTTTCATAGAGGTAGGCGACCTCTTCGCGCAGGCGCTCCTCTTGGAACGCCGCGATCGCATCGGCCGATGCGAATTGTATCTGCGGGTTTCGTATCATGGCTTGCATTCCGATTTGAGTCTTTCTATCGCCAGGAGTTCGTCCCTGCGGGGAACCCCGGCCTCCAGCGCTCTGCCGAAGCTCTGCGCCGCGCGCCCGTCGTCGCCCTGCGAGAGGTAGTATTCCCCCAGCAGTTTCCAGGTGTGGAAATTCTGCGGGTTGGTTCGGGCGAAGGTTTCTGTCAATTCCCCGTCGGCCTTCCTCCCTGCTTTCATCGCCCGGCGGATGCGGGCGCCGAGCTGGCGGTATGCGACCACGCGCGGGTAGTCGCGGGCCAGGTAGACCGTGTCGGAGGGTATCTCCAGCGTCGCGTCGTACAGCTCTGCGGCGGGGTCGGGGTTGCGCAGGATCGCCCCGAGGTCGTAGCAGACAAAGGCGCCGCCCTGCCACGGCGAGGTCGAGACCCACATTTGCAGGGTTGCCGGTTTGAATATGACCGAGTGGTGGGCGATCGACTGGTTCACCGAACAGTCGTTCCCCACGCCGATATCCTTGCCGCCCGTGCCGCGCTGGTCGCGCAGCATGGCGGCCGCTGCCGGGACGTCGAGGGGCGTATTCGCCGTCATGAGCTCTTCGAGCCGGGCGAAGCGATGGGGGCTGTCGGTCATGGCGATATTCTCGCGGTTGTCCCCGTCGTCGGCGAACGCCTCCGACTGGTAGTGGTTCGTGCATATGAGGTACTCCCCGTCGCCCTCGTAGAGCACGGTTCGGCGGGGCGTTTTCTCGATGATCGCCGCCCTCCCGTCGCGTGCCGAGGCCACGAGCAGCGATTCGCTGACGAAGGTGTCGCGGCGGCGGGCGATCTCCAGCGCCTCTGCGATGGTCGCCGCATGTTGCAGGATCTCGCGTGCGAGGATCGAGATGGGTGTCGCCGATGCCAGCGGCACGGGCCCTTTCGCGGCATTGATCGTCACGGTCAGCCCTTCGGAATTCATGCCCGACAGCACGCCGATCATCCCCGCCCAGCCGATGCTGGCGAAGGGATGGCCCGCCTGCGGCCGGCAGAAGGTCACGATCTTGTTGCGGGCGAAGTCGTCGCCCATATAGAAATCGAAGTTGCGCCCGACGACCGGCTTCCCGTCGTCGCTCGCACCGCCCCATGCCGCGAACGAACTGCATCCCACGAGCATGTACTGGCTCATGGCGTGCCCGATGTCGTGCGCCGCGTGGTAGTTGAGCTGGCGTTCGTAGGGGGTGCCGATGGCGTCGAAGTCGTGCGAGCAGTAAAGCGACCGGGCGTATATCTCGCGCCGGTACTCCTCGGGGACGTGCCGTCCCAGGTTGCGGTTGAATATCCGGATCATGCCGCCCAGGAATTTCAGGTAGCCCTCCGAGGGGATGAATTCGCGGATCCGGTCTACGAAAACCTGTTCCTGGTAGTGCATCAGCCCTGCGGTGAGGGCGCCTGCCGCCGCCCCCGACTCTTCGGGCGACCCGGCGGTGTAGAGCTCCCAGAGTCCGTGGGGGTTGCAGCGCAGGAAACTGCCGTGGCATACGGCGTAGCCGCCGTGGTCTGTGACGCGGTAGGCTGCGGTGTCGATCGTCACCGCGGGCTGCCCCATGTCTGCCGTCAGGTAAAGGCCGCAGAGGAATGCCGCCGGCAGGACGAGGATCGCCGCCAGTGCGGCGAGTGTGTATTTGAGGAGGCGTTTCATGCGTTGGCGATCTTTTTTGCGAGGTATTCCGTGCCCACTATTTCCGAGCAGGTCGCCGCAGCCGACAGCGTGACGCCGATGGCGCCGTGTACCGTGAGGTTCTGCCCCGTGAGCAGCAGGTTTTCGAATTTGGTGCGGGCCGGGATGTGCGACGCCATGATGCTGCGCCAGTCTTTCAGCAGCCCGTATGCCGCGCCGTGCGGTGCGCCGGTGTAGTGGCGGTAGGTGAGCGGCGTGGCGGCATACGTATGGGCGATGGCATCCCTCAGTTCCGGAAGGCGGGCGCAGGCGAAATCGACCGTCGCCTGCGTCATGGCGGCCTTCAGCGCCGTGTAGGCTTCGGGGCGGCGTCCCGGGGCGGAGCCTTCCCACGTCTCCCAGGGGCGGGTGGCGACGGGCGTCATCAGCGTTACGACGTCGCACCATGCCGGGTCGCCGTCCGGAGCCTGTGCACTGAGCAGCACCATCCCCGGCCGCATGGCTTCCAGGTCGAAAAGCGTCTTCCAGACATCTTTCCCGGCGAAGTAATAGAGGTTCCGGTTGAGGTACGGGATCCGCCCCGGCTTCAGCAGCAGGTATGCCGAGAAGAGCCCGTACGAGTCGGGCAGGCTGCCTATCCGTTCCCGGAATGCCTTGCGGATGACGGGCGTCGGGCCTATCAGGCGGAATGTCTCCGCGGGATGGATGGCCGAGATGACGGTTTTTGCCCGAAGCATCCGCCCGTCGGCCAGCTCCACGCCCGTGACGCGCCGCCCTTCGGTGTGCAGGGCTACGACGCGGCTCCGCACCAGCATCGTCCCTCCGTGCTCGCGGATCTTCGCCGCCAGTGCGTCGGCGATCTGCTGCGTCCCGCCCGTAAAGCGGCAGGTGCCCTCGATGTTCGAGTGATTTACCATCGCGTGGTGGTAGAGCGTCGAACTTTCGCGCACGCCTCCGTAGAGGGGGTTCGTCCCCGCGAGGACATTGCGCAGCAGCGGGTCTGCGACGCATTCGCCGATGAATCCGGCCGCCGGTGCCCCGAGGTATTTCGTTCCCCCGTCCGACAACCGCCCCGTGCGGTGCACCCCGATACCGATGCTGCCGCCGATTTCGCGCAGCTTCGCGCAGTAGCGGCCGAGCCCCGCCTTTTCGTGCGGGAACCATTCCCCGAGGTGCTTTTCGAAGGCTTCGTAACCGTGCATGTAGGCGTAGTCGCCCGCTCCGGGCAGCGACACGACGTCGAATGCCTCGTCGAGCGGCCGCAGGCGCAGCGAGCCGAGGATGCCGAAATATTCGAAGTAACGGCGCATGATGCCGCCGGCCTGCATACTGCCGATGTAGTGCATGCCCGTGTCGATCGCATGTCCCCGCCGGGAGAACGATTGCAGGCAGCCTCCGGGCAGGGCCGCCTGTTCCGCGACGCAGACTCCCATCCCTTCGCGGGCGAGCATGGCGCCGCACTCCAGGCCTCCGAGGCCGCTGCCGATGACGATTATGTCGAACTGCCCCTGCATGTCACTCCTCCTTTCCGCTGTCCGTTTCCCGCCGGCTCAGTATGTATACCGTATTCGACGTGCGCGTGTCCTTGTGCGCGGCGTGTATCTCCATGCCCAGTTCGCGGGCGATCCGGGCCAGCTCGGGCGTCGAGGTGAAATGCAGCCCGCCGTCGGTCTTGTTGAACCCCACGATCTTCGTCGACCACACCTCGGTCATCGCCGTGGCCTTGTGCCGCTCGGCCTTGCCGCTGTCGCCGTCGCGGATGATGATCCGTCCGCCTGCGTTGAGCCGTGCCGCGCAGCGCCCGATGAGCGCCCGTTGTTCTTCGGGGCGCATGTAGTGCAGCACGTCGACCAGCAGGAAGACGTCTGCCCCGGGCAGCTCCGCCGTGCGCAGGTCGGCGTGGATGAACTCGATGCCCGGCCGCCGCAGGAAGCTCTGTCCGGCCGTCTCGACCTTTTCCGCATCGTAGTCCATGCCGATGACCCGCCGCCGCTCGCAGAGCATGGCGAGCATGTAGCTCAGGGGGCCGTATCCGCACCCGAGGTCTACGACCGCCGCATCGCGCGGCACGATGCGGTCGAACAGCTCGTAGCTCCGCTCCAGCCGCACCTTGACGCGCATGTACCACTCCAGCACGGGGCCCTTGTAAGTGTAGCTCTTGATAAGCATGTCACGGAAATAGGGGTTGCACGGCCTGTTGTAGGTTTCGTACAGCCCGAGGTACTCCCGGCGCATCAGACGGCAGGCGGCCTTGGCCTGCGCCGAGCAGTTTGCGGGGTCGGCGGCGGCCATGCGCGGCAGCACGCGGCTTACCACCAGCCCGTGTTTGATATAGATGGGCTGCCTTTTCGACGAGATCATGCCGTTGCCGTAGAGGCAGATCGGCAGGATGTCCAGCCCCAGTTCCCCGGCCAGGTAGAAAGCCCCTTTGTGGAAGCGTCCGATCTTCCCGTCGGCCGAGCGCGTCCCCTCGGGGAAGACGATCACGCTGTACCCTTCGGCCACTTTCTGCGCCAGTGCCGGGGCGAGGCGTTCGTATCCGTCCGCCGCATGGTAGAACCCCAGGTAGCGGACGATACGCCCGAATACCGGCGAACGCCATACCCAGCCGTTGGTCACCATCACGGCCTTGGGGCAGATGCTCAGCAGCACCAGGATGTCGATGAACGACTGGTGGTTGGCGATCACGACCGCCGGTTTTTCGAACCGTTCGCCCGGCTCGTTCAGGCGTATGGTCTTCGTCGTGACCATCGCCCGCAGGAATCCCCGCGTCATGTGGTGGATCGACCACTGCACGATGCGCTGTTTGCGGCGGCGTGCCATCGGCAGCGGCCAAAGCGTGAAGATCAGCGCCTGCAACAACTGGCAGCCCGTCACGAACAACCCGAATGCGTAGGCCGTGTTCACGAGGCTCCCCAGCGTGTAGGGCGCCCCGCCCTTTTCGGTCTGCGAGGTGATCAGCATCCGGAACAGCACGGGTTGTATCGTGTAGGAGACCAGCACCACGGCGACGATGCCGAACAGGGAGATCGTCGCCAGCGAGTGCAGTGCCGGGTGGCGTGCGAAGATCAGCGCCCCGAGCCCCACCACGACGGTGAAGGCCGAAAAGAAGATCGCCGTCTTGTGCGTGTCGAGCATCTTGCGCCCGGTCTTGTATTCGCTCAGCAGCCCGTCCATGATGAAGATGCTGAAGTCGTCGCCGATGCCGAAGATGAAGGTCGAGAGGATGATCGTCACGATGTTGAATTCCACGCCGAACATCGCCATCAGTCCCAGGATGATGACCCAGCTGATGCCCATCGGCAGCAGCGACATCAGCGTCAGCTCGATACGCCCGTAGCAGAGGAATAGCGCCACGGTGACCAGTATCGACGAGATCGAGAGTATCAGGTAGAAGTTGTGGTTCACGCTCCGCGCCATTTTCCCGGCGTAGAACGCCCGGTCGGCGACCACGATGTCGTCCGCCGCCGAGAACACGGCGTAAACCTCGTGCTTGCAGCTGTCGGGCAATGTCACATGGCTCAGGAATATGGGTGTCGCGCCGTGCCCGTCGATCCATTCGCGGAATACTTCCCGTGCCGCCGGGGACGAGTAGTCGAGTTTCGTGTACTCCCTTCCGGCCAGTTCCAGTGCGCCGTCGAAGGCCCCTTCGGCGAATCCGTAGCGCCTTTCGCCCTCCCGGATTCCTGCGCGCAGCACTTCGCGGCGCTGCGGCGTCCAGAACTTTCGCCAGCGCTCCAGCCTCAGCATCTGCTCGGCGCTGTCCACCACGAACGAGGTCACCCCGGCATGGGAGTCGATCTTCCCGGCCTGTTTCAGCGAGTCGAGCTGCCGTCCCAGGCGCAGGTAGCTGTCCACGGCTTCGGCCGGGGTGTCGGCCGCCGTGAGGAAGAGCACCTTCGAACGTTCCCGGTCGTCGTCCATCAGGCGGCCCAGACGCTCCTCGGCCTGCGCCAGATGGGGTGCGTTGTAGTTCAGGTGCATCATGTCGCTGTCGAAGCCGATGCGGTTGAAGAAGAAGAGGCATACCGCCGTGAGCCCGAGTATCGCCGCCACCAGCATGCGGTTGCGGTCGGGGCGCATACCCGTGAGCCGCTCCACGCCTTCCAGCACGGCCGACCCTCCCCCGCGATCCTCCTTACGGATCAGGTGTGGCAGCAGGACGAGGCTGAACAGCGTCGTTCCGACCAGTGTCAGCGAAGCGAAGAGCCCGAAGTCGCGCAGCAGCTGCGAGTCGGTGAAAAGCAGCCCGGCGAAGGCGCCGATGGTCGTGATGCTGCCGATCGTCAGCGGGTAGGCCAGGTCGCGGATGATCTGCCGCGGGTCGTGGCAGTGGTTGGCATGGCAGAGGATGTGTATCGAGTAGCTCAGTGCGATGCCCATGACGACGGTTCCTGCCCCGACGGCTATGGCCGAGATCGTGTGGCACACGAGCGACATGACCGCCAGCGCCAGCAATCCTCCCAGTGCCACGGGGATCAGGGCCAGCAGCACCGACAGCTTGTTGCGGAACGAGAGGGTGATGAACACCACGATGACGAGGATGGCGATGTTCAGCGTCAGCATCATGTCGTGCTTGATCTGCCGCGCGTTGTATGCGGCCACGGCCGGGGCGCCGAAGTAGTCGGCCGAGATGCCCTGGGCGGCGTACTCGGCGTTCAGGCCGGCCAGCACCGCTTCGATCCGCTCCACCAGCCGGTCGCCGATGCCCGTGTCGCTGCTCTCGTACCGGGGCGAGATGAAGACCATCAGCGTCGTCATGTCCTTCGAGAAGAGGTAGTCGTCGAAGAGCGTGTAATTGCCCCCGATATTCAGCTCCTGTAATTTTCCCAGTGCCCCGAACGACAGCCCCAGCGGGTCGTCGTAGATGTATTCGTCGATGAACCCGCCGACGGGCGACAGCAGCCTGCGGTAGTTGCTCTCCATCGCGCGCGCGATGCCCTGCCGCGTGAGGAGCGTGTCCATGCGGGCATAGTCCGCCTCGGTGAGCAGCAGCGGCAGGTGCCCTTGCAGGAACGCCCGCATGTCGTCCGCCAGCTCGCTGCCGAACGAAGCCTCGGCCTGTGCCCAGCGGTGGAAAAGCGTATCGGCTTCGAGCAGTTCCACCAGCCGGTCGGCGCAGGCCATCATCCCCTCCGCCGTGGCTCCCGTGCCTTCTGCACCTTCCCGGGCATTTATCATCACGGCGATCTTGTCCTTGATCTTCAGGTTCGAGAATGCCGCCGCGGCCTTCCGCTCCCCGTCGGGGAAGAAGCCGGTGATGTTCTCGCTGAAACGCAGTTGCAGGGCCGCCGCACCCATCGCCGCGACCAGCACTGCCAGCACCGTGCAGAGCAGTGCGCGGCGCCGTTCGAAGAAGTCGTAGAGGGTGATGAAAAGTTTATTCATGGCCGGGCGTGCGTTTACAGAGTACGAGCAGGGCATAGCCGACCGCCGTCGCGGCCGCACCGCATACGGCGGCCATCGTGAAGCTGCCCGCGATGTATTGTACGAGGTCTGCGGCCACCCGTTCCAGGGTGATGTCCGAGAGCGAGAGCGGCATGTCGCGCTGCAAGACCTGCGCCCCCGTCCAGTAACTTCCGTAAAGGATGAACGGGATCATCGGCGGGATGCTGATGTTCGAGCTGATAACCGCCACGGCTTTGTTCAGGCGTGTGAAATGCGCCGTAACGGCGGCCGCGATCATCTGGTAGCCCCACAGCGGGGCGATGCCGAAGAAGACGCCCAGCCCGATCGAGGCGGCCAGCCGCGGGTTCGAGTCCTTCGACCGGGTGATGTTGTCGGCTATGAAACGCCGGACTCTCTCCCGGGTGAGCGACCGCAGGAACCGCCAGGGATAATAGAACAGCAGCGCCCCGAGCACGAGCAGCGTGTTGAGGATGCTGATGCGCGTGAAATCCTTGCCCGGGCGGAAATGCGACACGCGCTCGGCCTTTTCGGGGTAGAAAACCCTCACCGGGATGTTGCGCACCTCGATCCCGCGCCATGCGGCGCGTACCAGCACTTCGACCTCGAACTCGTAGCGGCGCGTCGCGAAACGCATCCCCTTCATCCGCCGCACGGGGTAGAGCCGGAACCCCGACTGCGTGTCGTCGAGGCGGATGCCCGTCTCCACGCGGAACCAGAAGTTCGAGAACTTGTTGGCGAAGGTGTTTTTGCCCGGCATGTTGTCCGACCTCAGGTTGCGTGCCCCCACGAGCAGTGCGTCGGGGGTCTTTGCGATCTCTTCGACGAATTTCGGGATGTCCGAGGCGTAGTGCTGCCCGTCCGAGTCGATCGTCAGCATGTAACGGTAGCCGTGCTCCGCGGCGTAGCGCAGCGCCCGGCGCAGGGCGTATCCCTTGCCCCGGTTCGGGGCGTAGGAGATGCTCCCGACGCCCGCCCCGGCGATTATTCCCGCCGTTGAGTCGGTCGACCCGTCGTTCACCACCAGCACGTCCGTGCAGTAGCGGCGCACCTCTCCGATGACTCGGGCGAGGGTCTTTTCGTTGTTGTAGGTCGGGATCACCGCCAGTATGTCGTTCCGCTCGATGGTCATGGCATTTCGCATACGGTGCCCCTGAGTTTGAGCACCGTCTTTCCGTGGTTCGTAATCGTGCAGGAGAGCCTCGTGCCCTCCGGCGTGTCGTCCCCCACCCGGATGTCGATCTCCAGCAGTTCGTCCGCCTGCGGCACGACCATGCCGAGGAACTTGCATTCGCGGATGGCCGCATAGCGGAACCTGCGCCCCGTGCCGCGGTTCAGGCATTCCCGTACGAGTTGCAGCGTGCAGACCCCCGGCAGCACCGGGTGCCCCGGGAAATGCCCCCGGTAGACCGGGTGCGACGCATCGAGCCGCACGCGGAAAGCGTAATGCCCCTCCTGGGCCAAGTAGTTGTCTATGCTGGTGAACAGGTCTTGCATCGGGTGTGGTTTCAGGGTTAGGGGTTGAACCTTGCGGGGTCGACCGGGAGGTTGAAACGCTTGTTGCGGAATTCGTAGACCGAATGCCCGCCCTCGGTCTCGCAGAGTTCCATGCGGTCTAAGGTCATGTCCCTCAGGTCGAAGCAGAGCGTGATCGAGTCGATGTACTTGCGGGCGCGCTTCGACTCGGGAACCATTTTCACCTCCCCGACACCCTCCTTTTCGGTGTAGCCGATCTGCCACCCCTGGCCGAACTGCGAGAGGTCGCCGGTCATGCTGGCGCGGATCATCAGCGCCACCTGTTGCAGCATGGGGTTGGCCGACGTCGCGGTCTGGGTCACCTGCCCGGCCGTTTTGAGGATGATGCGGTCGTTGCGGATAATCACCTTGTCGCCTTCGGGCACGGTGTAGTCGAGCGCCATGGCCAGGCTGTTGTCGTAATAGAAGCGGCCTTTGAGCTCGATCTCGTTCTTCATGCGGCGCACCTGTTTGCGCTGCGTGAAGTCGCACTGGATAGTCCTGTTCTCGCGGCTGGCTTCGGCGAGCCGCTCTTTGAACGACGCGGGCAGCCCGGCCCGGGCCGTCAGCCCCGACAAGAGCAGGGCGGGGATGAAAAGAAGTGACGCTATCTTCATGGTTTCTCGGTTTTAAACAGTTCGCATACGGTCGCCGTGCGGTACCCCCGACGTTCGAGGTCGTCGAGCACCAGCGCCAGCAGGCGTCCGGCGCCGGGGCGGTCGTCGTGCAGCAGGATCACCTTGCCGTCGCCCAGCCGTCGGCGGATACGGCGTGCCACGGCCTCGCGGCTGCGGTGCCGGAGCGTGTCGAGCGAGCGGATGCTCCAGCCCACGCAGCGGCTTCGCGTCCGTTTCACGGCGTGTGCCACCATCGGGTTCGTGACTCCGTAGGGGGGCCGGAAAAGGTCGGTTTCCACGCCGGTTATCCCGCGCAGCGACTCCCTGCACCGCAGGATGTCGGCCGCCATCGCCCCGCTTCGCCGCATCGGGAAGCCGGGGCTGTGGCTCCACGTGTGAATGCCGATTGCGTGCCCCTCGGCGGCCATGCGGCGTACGATCTCCGGGTGCAGCTCTGCCTTGCTGCCGATCAGGAAGAAGGTCGCCCGTACGCCGTGTTCCCTCAGCGTGTCCAATACGCGCGGCGTCTGCTCGGGGTCGGGCCCGTCGTCGAACGTCAGCGCCACGACGTGCCCCGCCGCCCGGTTGCGGCACAGGCTGCGGACATACGCCCCCAGCCTGATCTGGTAGGAGCAGTAGAAAAGGGCGAACCCCGCGGCGATTATGGCGATAATTACATACATGTCAATTCGATGGCGGATACGGTGCTGCCCGGGAAATCGTTGTAAAGCACGATCCTCTGCCCGGTGTTCCCCGCGTTCCCGATGTCCCCGGTGTCCTCGATGCTCCCGGCGTTCCCGATATTTCCGGCCTTACCCGTATTCCCGGCCTCCCCGGCGACCACACGGCGGAACACCTCGGCGATGGCCGTGAAATGGGGCGTCACGCCGCTCATCGACGCACGTACCGTCCGGCACTCGCCGCTATGCATCGCATTCCCCGGTTCCTCCCCGTTCCCGGCGGCCGTCCCCGTGCCGGGACTTCCCCCGGCCGGGATTTCACTCCCGGCGTTGTCCCCGGCCGATGTCCTTGTGCCGGCATCTTCCCGGGACTGGATTCTTCCCGTGCCGGCGCTTTCCCCGTCCGGGAATTCACTGCCGGCGCTTTCCCCGATGGCCGTGCCGTCCGGGAACCGGATCCCCGTGATCGCCGCGACCGAGGTGTCGAACGCATCGGCGGTCAGCACGAAGAATACCGACGATTCGCCCCAGCCGCCCTGTTGTGCCACCCTGAGGCGTTGCAGGATTATCCCGGCCGACGGCGTCGTCTCGTCGAACGCCCCGACCAGCACCGCCCGCGACAGCCCCGCGCCGATGCGCAGTGCGGCATCCGTCAGGGCGTTCTCGAAGCTCGTCCAGCGGTTGGCGTAGGTCGTATTATAGCAGTGCAGCCCGCGCAGCAGGGCGATCTGCGCCCCGACCGTGTTGAACGTCGACTGGATGAACGGCGTCGGGTTGAGCATCCGCTCTTCGTTGGCGATCAGCGAGTCGAGGAATTTCTCGCTGTCGGCGATGCACCCCAGCCCCGTGGCCGTGACCACGGCCTCGACCGCCGTCCGGTCGCCGAATTCCAGCAGCGATTCGATGCCCGCCGCGACGCCCGACTTCACCACACGGCTCATCCTCCGGCGGAGGTTCATTTCGGGGATCAGCTCCTTGATGTCGCGGCGCAGCCCGGCGCCCGATGTGATGCAGTTGACGTAGAGTTTCATTTGGCAAAGATTAACGAACAGCAGTTGCCGCCGAACCCGAACGAATTTGAGAGCACCGAACGTACGTCGGCCTCTTGCGTCCGTGCTACGGGGTGCAGCCCGAGCTCCGGGATCGGCTCCGCGAATCCGGGGTTGCCGTAGCGCAGCCCGTGTGTGATAGCCAGCACCGCCAATACGGCCTCGATGCCTCCCGCCGCGGCGAGCGCATGCCCCGTGTAGCCTTTCGTCGAACTGAACGGCGGCACCTGTCCGCCGAACAGCCGCCGCAGGGCGGTGCCTTCCGTGAGGTCGTTGTTCGGGGTCGCCGTGCCGTGGACGTTGATGTAGTCCACGCGGCGCAGCCCGCTTTGCGCCAGCGCCCCGGCCATGGCGCGGTATGCGCCCTCGCCCGTTTGCGACGAGGCCGTCTGGTGATGGGCGTCGTTGGCATTGGCATATCCCGCCAGGCGGCAGTAGGTGCGCATGCCTGGCCTTTCGTGCGTGAGGACGAGGTAACCCGCCCCTTCGCCCAGGTTCAGCCCGGCTCGCGTGGCGTCGAACGGACGGCAGGGCTCCCGGTCGAGTACCGAGAGCGAGTTGAAGCCGTTGAGCGTGAAACGGCAGAGGGCATCCGTGCCCCCGGCCACCACATAGTCGGCCATGCCGCTCCCGAGCAGCAGGGCGCCGGTGACGATGGCGTTTGCGGCCGACGAGCAGGCCGTGCTGACCGTCGCCGTGTAACCTCCGATACCGCAGTGGCGGGCGATCCGTTGCGTGCTGTCGGCACAGTCGTGCCCCGCCACGTCGCGCAGCCTCCCTTTCGCCTTGTCCGTGCGGAAGTCGCGGTAAAAATTCTCCGTCAGATCCATGCCGCCTACCGAGGTGCCCGAGACGAGTGCTACGCGCGCCCCGGCGGGGATCGCCGCATCCGCCACGGCCTGTGCGGCCGCCGCCATGCCCAGCAGGGCGGTGCGGGAGGGATGCTCGCGCTCCGGGATGCCGAGCAGCTCCCCGAGCGCCGCGTTGTCCCGTTTCACTTCGCCCACGGGCACGTCGACAACCGAACCGAGAAGCGTCGGCTTCCCGATTCCGCTGCGTCCGGTGCGCAGGCTCCCAAGCGTCTCCCCGGCTCCGATGCCGATGGCCGAGACGATCCCTATGCCGCAGACGGCTATGCTCATTGCGGGCGGTTCTTGCGGATATAGTCGGCCAGCGTGGCTACCGAATAGAATATCGGTTTGGCCTGGGCCGGGTTTGCCAGCCGTATGCCGTAGTGTTTTTCGAGCAGGAGGGTGATTTCCAGTGCGTCGATCGAGTCGAGTCCCAGCCCGTCGCCGAACAGCGGCGCGTCGGTCGCTATCTCGTCGGCGGTGATCTCCTCGAGGTTCAGCGCTTCGATAATTTGTTGTTTGAGTTGCAGTTCCAGATCTTCCATCGTATTTTGTCCCGTTTTTTCGGTTAATGTCAGTTCGCAGTCGTAGCTGCCGCCGTCGAATTCGCACCAGCCCCACAGGACGGCGTCCATGCGCCCTTCGGCGATCAGCGAAGCGGCGTATTCCCGGATAAAGTTACTGCTTTTGTCCGGGAACGCAAAAAAAGTGCTCTCTCCCTTCAGCCCGTGCTTGATCGCCACCTGCCCCAGCATGATGTTGGGCAGCGTGTAGACGAACACCGCCGGTGAAGCCCCGCACCCGTCCCCGGCGTCGATAATCGCCTGGTGGCGCCGGTCGCTGTCGAGCGAGGCGCTGCGGTTGGCCATCACCACGCCGATGCGCTCCGCCGGGCAATCGGGCCTGTGTCCGGAAAGCAGTTCGCACGAGGCGACGTAGGCCAGCTTGCACAGGTCGTCCATCTTCGAGAACTTCATGTTCGGGTCTGCGAGCGCCCGGTATCTTTCGCGGATGAAGGCGTCGAACGGCAGCGACGGGTGTTGCGCAATCACGACGTGTGCCGTATCGTGACAGCGGATTCCGCTGCCGTGTCGTCCTGTGCCGGTTTCCGCATGGCCGCCAGCCTTTTCTCCGGTGTCCGGATTCCCGTGCCCGACCGCATTTTTGCCACGCGCCCGGTCATTCGCGCTCATAGCCGTTCCGCTTCGGGCACGGGCAGCCTCCAGGCAGTCGTTTCCGCCTTGCACATCTGTGTTTGGCCCACACCCTTGTCCCGTTGCCGTTTCATTTCCGGGCGTGGCGTCGGGGCCCGCTGCGCGGCGGAATACGACCGCGGCGTTGCAGCCCCCGAATCCCGAGGCGGTTTTCAGCGCCGCGTCCGTCCGTATCTTGCGGTGCGCGGCGCTCACGTTGGGCGGGTAGGGTACCCCGCACTCCGCGTAGCCCTTCACCCCGAAGCAGGTGCCCTCGCACAGCTCCCGTACCGTAACGATGCTTTCGATCACGCCCGAAGCCCCCAGCGTATGTCCGAAATAGGGCTTCAGCGAGTTGCAGGGCACGCCGCACAATCCTGCGAGGTGCAGCGCCCTGCTCTCCATCTCGTCGTTGTAGACGGTCGCCGTGCCGTGGGTGTTTACCAGCCCGATCTCCCCGGCCCCGATTCCCGCCTCGGCGAGTGCCGCGCGGATAGCGTACCAGAGCCCGTCGCCTGTGCGCGAAGGCGCCGATATATGGTTGGCGTCGTTCGAGATTCCGCCTCCCGCCACGCTCACGCCCGTGGCCGAGAGCCGTCGGTCGCGTGTCAGCAGGACGGCGCCGCACGCTTCGCCCAGTGTCAGCCCGTCGCGTGCCGCATCGTAGGGACGGCAAAGCGTCGGGCTCACCGACTTGAAGGCGTTGAATCCGCTGACGATGAAGTCGCTCAGCAGGTCGAATCCCGCCACGAAGACATGGTCGTACCGGCCGCTGCGGATTAGCCGTGCCGCGATGACGATGGCCGAAACCCCCGAGATGCAGGCGTTCGAGATCAGCAGCGGCCGGTGCGCGGCGCCGAAATGACGCCCCACGACCTCCGCGGTTCTGTTCAGGTCGCATCGCTCCGGGGCGCTCCCCAGCGACCCGATCTCCCCTTTGGTCGTCGCCAGGACGATCAGCACCCGCTTGTCGGCGGGTGTGACCCCCGAGCGGGCGACCACCCCGCCCAGTGTCGCCAGGACGAGCCGTTCCATACATGTATACTCTGCAGGGGGTTGTCCCGCCCCTGCCGGTGCCCCCGCCGATGACCCGGTCGTTTCCCATGCCGGCCCGGCTGCCGCTTCCGCCGTTTGTCCTGCCGCCGCCGGATTTGCGGCCGCCCCGGCCGTTTGCTCCGGCGCTGGCTCCGCTGCGGCCGCCCCGGTCTTTCCTGCCGGTCGTTCCGCCGCCAGCCCCGGCCTTTCCGCTGCCAGCGCCCCGAGCCGCTTCCGGTCGATCAGGCATACGGGCGTACTGTCGTGCCACGACGCCAGCGAGCTTTTCATGGCACGTACGGCGGCCATGTTCTCCTCCGTGCCGAAGCCCAGCGCCGAGACCATGTCGTCGGGCCCCCACCAGACCGTTATTTCACTTCCCATCGCTCTTTCCATTTGCGGTAGAATTCCGGCGCGAGCAGTTGCAGTTCGCCCCGGCTGTCGAGGAACACCTGCGTCGAACTGCCTTCGGCCACCACTTCTCCGTCGGTGGCGCTGCGGATCGTGTACTCGAAACAGACCTTCGCCGCCTCGGTGGCGATATAGCGGGTTTCCACCACGGCCGTGTCATTCACTTTCAGCGGTTTCCTGTATTGCAGGTGCAACTCGACGATCGGCGCCGTGTAGCCGCTGGCATAGATGTCCATGTAACCCAGCCCTGCGAATTCGCGGCCGAACGCCTCGCGCCCGTCCTCGAAATAGCGCACGTATTCGCCGTGCCACACGATCTGCATCGAATCCACTTCGCTGAACCTCACGCGCAGCGAGGTTTTGTTCACGAGGCTCGCCTCGGTCTTTTTCCTGCGTACCATCACTCTTCCAGGTATATTTTCATCCGGCACTCGGCGACGGGTTTCCCGTCGCATTCCGTCCGCGCCGAAAGAAGCGTTACGTTCATCACCGTCTGTTCGATCACGTTCTGTGTGACGAGCCTGCTGCCCACCGGCGGCAGGAAGTGCACCTTCAGGTCGTTCACGGCGCCGATGTACCCCAGCAGCACCCTTTGGCCCATCGTGCGGCTCATGTAACCCGCCCTCAGGGCGGCCGACTGGGCGATGTGCTCCACGATGCCGCACTCGTCCAGCACCCCGTCCGCGACGAACAGGTTGTCCGCCGTAACGGTCAGCCCGCTGCGTGCGCATCCCCGCTCGTCGATGCCGTAGAAGGTGTCGACCATCACGATCGGCGTGCGCTGCGGGATGCAGTCCAGTATCTCGCCCGCCGTAATCAGGGTTTTCTCAGGTACTCCCATAAAGGCCCTTTTTTATTTCGTTTCAATCGCAGCGTATCCGCCAGCGCGCTCTGCGGGTCGTCGGGGAAAACCCATGCCTTGCCCGTGGCCAGCGCCGCCCGCCGCACCTGTTCCAGGTCGAAGTCCGGCGAGAGGTAGTAGGTCGGCCCCAGCAGGTCGTCGTCCCGGCCGATGGCACCCTCTTTCGCGGCCAGCTCCGCCAGCCGCGTATGCGGGTAGATGCGCATGCCCGCATAGGGGAACATGACGGTGTACTCCATCCTCCGCGAGTTTTCGATCGTTTCGCGCACGTTTTCGCGCGTGTCGCCGTAGCCGCCCAGGATCAGGAAGTGGGCGTAGTAGACGCCCTCGTCCAGCGCCAACCGGCTTGCCCGCACGACGTCGCCGAACGTGAAATGCTTGCCGTAAGCCTCCAGCGTCCGGTCGCAGAACGACTCGGTGCCGAATTCGATGTGCGTAAGCCCCGAAGCCCGGAACAGCCGCATCTGCTCTGCGTCGATGCCCCGCGGCGAGAAGTAGGCGCCCCAGCGGATGTCCGTGCGGCGGCGGATCAGCGTCTCGGCCAGCCGGACGTTGTATTCCGGGCTGATGTTGAACACCGAATCGGTGAAAAACAGGTAGCTGATCCCGTAGTCGCGCTTGGCGCGGAGGATGTTTCCGGCGATCGCCTCCGGATCCATCGTCCGCACGCACCGCCCGTCGATCGAGGGGTACGAACAATAGATGCAGTCGTAGGGGCATCCCCGCTTGGTCTGTATGTTGAGCATCCCGCTCCGCTTCCAGTAATAGCCCGTTAACTCGGGCTCGAACTGCACCTCGATCGACGGCAGGTAGCTCCTGCGGCCGCTTCCGCGGCGTCCGTCGCGGGTGTAGACCGACGGGATGTCGATCTCCGTCCGGCCGCGCTCCAGCGCCCCGATCAGCTCCGCGAGCGGCCCTTCGCCTTCGCCGTGGATGCCGTAGTCGGCGCCCAGCTCCCGCATGAAAGCCTCGGGGTAGATCGAGAACCCTGCGCCGCCGATGATCAGGGGGGCGTCGCTTGCCGCGCGTATGACGTCCGCCAGCGCCCTGTACTGGGACAGGAAACCCCGCCGGTCGAGCGAGTTGGCCCCGTCGACATTGCGCAGCGACAGCCCGATGTAACGGGGTGCCAGCATGCGGATACGCTCCGCCAGCTGCCCGTCCGTGAGCAGGTTGCAGTCCGCCATATCGACGCGTATCCCGCTTATCGTGCGCTCCAGATAGGTTTTCAGGTACGAAAGTCCGAGCGGATAAACGGGGTAGGGCAAGGTGTGCCGGTTGGCCGATACGAGTAATATGCTACATGCGCTCACGACCAGAACCGATAGAAGTTGAACCACTGCTGCGGGTAGCGTCTCACCACGGCTTCGAGCGAGCGTACGTAGCTGCCCAGCACGGCGTCGCGGGTCATGGGCTGCCCGTCCGGGATGTCGAAGATGAACCGGTAGCGCCTGCCGCGCTCGCGCATGGCATAGTAGAATACCACCGGGACGCGGAATTTCCCGGCGACGGCGAACGGCCCCGCCGGGAACAGCGCTTCGCGCCCCATGAAGGGCACCTTCGCCGTCGGGCTGCCTTCGACGAAGCGGTCGCCCTGGAAGCAGACGTACTCCTTGCGGTCGAGCACCTCCTTGATGCGGAGGATCGACTCGATGCCGCCCTCGTTCACCGCGATCACCTTGTAGCCCTCCTGTTTGCAGTGCTTGTCCATGACGTTTTTGATCTGCCGCAACTCGGCGTCGTACATCACCAGGTGCATCCTGCGGGCATAGTCCCCGAAGAACCCGGCCCCCGTGCCCCAGCATCCGACGTGTGCGCCGATGATCACCGCCCCGCGCCCGCCGTCGAGCACGCGCAGGAAAGCGTCGTAGTTTTCGAATTCGAATTTGTATTTCCGCTCCATGCCGCTGCCGATGGCCACCCGGTCGATGATCGTCTGGCCGAGCGCATAGTAGTGGGCGTAGAGTTTCACCGCGGCCCGAAGCCGGCCGTATCCCAGGATGCGGCGGTTATAGAACCATACGGCCCGCGTGGCGCGGGGTGCGAAGGGTATGAAATAGACGACTACCAGCGAGAGGAAGGCATACGCGCCCCGTATCCCGGACACCCGCATCAGGAAGATGAAGAAGTTGTATCCGAAACCGCCGCCGCGCGAGCGTCCGCTCCACTGCTTGCCGTTATTTCCCATTCGTCCGGCTGATAATCAGGTCGTAGAAGTCCCGGAAGGTCTTCAGCTCCTTGAAATCGGGGCCCGTGAGCGTTACGCCGAAGTTCTTGTCGACGATCACCACGACGTCCACCAGGTCGAGGCTGTCCAGGTCGAGCGTCTCCAGCAGCGGGGCTTCGGGCGTAATGGTCGTCCGGTCGACTTCGAATTCATCGGCCAGTACGGTATCGATCTTTTCTATGAGTTCCTGTTCTGTCATTTTTAGGAAAGGGTTTATTTGTATTTCTTAACGATCAGGGTCGAGTTGGTGCCGCCGAAGCCGAACGAGTTCGAGAGGAAGCAGTCGAACTCCGTGTCCACCCTGCGGGCGGGGATGTTGAGCTTCGAGGTGGCCTCGTCGCCCTCGGTGAAGTTGATGTTCGGGGCGATGAACCCGTGCCGCATCATCAGCATCGAGTAGACCACTTCGCTGGCCCCGGCCATCCACATTTCGTGGCCGGTCATCGACTTGGTCGACGCCACGTAGGGGTTGCAACCGCCGAATACCCCGGCTATCGCCTCCGCCTCGTTGTAGTCGCCCAGCGGCGTCGAGGTGGCGTGCGCATTGACGTAGGGGATCTCTTCGGGCCGCATTCGGGCGTCCTCCAGACACCGCAGCAGCGAACGGCGCGGGCCGTCGACGTTCGGCACGGAGATATGCTCGCCGTTCGACGAGAACCCGTACCCGACCACTTCGCCCAGGATTTCCGCGCCCCGTGCGACGGCCGATTCATGGCTTTCGAGGATCACCGTCGCCGCACCCCCGCTCGGCACCAGGCCGTCGCGGTCTTTGTCGAATGGGCGCGATGCCGCCGCGGGATCCGATTCGCGGGTCGAGAATGCCCCCAGCCCGTCGAAGCTGCCCACCGAGTAGAGGTTCACCTCCTGTGCGCCGCCGCAGACCACGCGCTCCTGCAACCCCTGCCTGATCATCAGGTAGCCCATGCCGATGGCGTGCGACCCGCTGGCGCAGGCCGCCGAGAGCGTGAGGTTGATGCCCCGCAGGTTGAAGATCACCGAGAGGTTCATCGTCACGGTCGAGTTCATCGACTGGAAGATGTTGCCCGAGCCGACCATCGCCGTGTTCCGCCTGGCGCGGATGATGTCGATCCCCTCGATCACCGGCGCCGCACTGCTGTCGTTGCCGTAGATGATCCCCACCTCGTTCGCCGCCAGGTACGCTTCGTCCATCCCCGCGTTGCGCATCGCCTCGGCGGTGGCCATGTAGGCATATTCGCCCTGCTGGGGCAGGCACAGCCGCTTGCGGCGGTCGAGCACCCCTTTCAGGTTCGGTTGTTCCACGATCCCCGTCAGCGACGAGATGTATCCCAGCTCCCTGCGCGCCGGGTCGAGCCCGATGCCCGAGCGTCCCTCGCGGAGCGACTGCGTGACTTCTTCCGTATTTTTTCCGATGCAGGCCCAGATGCCCATTCCTGTGATAACTACTCTCTTCTCCATGGTCTCAGGTATATAATCCCCCGTTGATCGAAATGACCTCCCCCGTGATGTAGGAGGCTTGTTCCGAGATGAGGAACATCGCCAGGTCGGCGACTTCGGCCGGTTCGCAGAAGCGTCCGGCGGGTATCTGTTTCTTGAGCTCCGCCTCGTCGATGTCGGCGGTCATGTCCGTGCGCACGAACCCCGGGGCGATGGCGTTCACCGTCACCCCCTTCCTGGCCACCTCCTGCGCCAGCGCCTTCGTCGCGGCGATCACGCCGCCCTTGGCCGCGGCGTAGTTGGCCTGCCCGGGCAGGCCCTTGATGCCCGAGAGCGAGACGATGTTGACGATGCGCCCGAAACGGTTTACGAGCATCCCCTTGAGCAGCGGCCGCGTGACGTTGTAGAACCCGTCGAGGCTGGTGCCGATCACCGAGTGCCACTGCTGCGGTTCCATCCACATCATCAGCACGTCGTCGCGGATGCCCGCATTGTTCACCACCACCTCGATGCAGGCGCCTTCGTGCGCTTTCTGCCAGGCGGCGATGGCCGCCGCGCTCTCTTCGCCCGAGGCCACGTCGAATTGCAGCGCCTCGCCGTCGCCGCCCGCGGCGCGGATGCCCGACAGGGTCTTTTCGGCCTCGGCGGCGTTCGACTTGTAGTTGACGAGCACGTGGTAGCCGCACCCGCCCAGTTTGAGGCAGATTTCGCGGCCTATGCCCCGGCTGCCGCCGGTCACGAGTGCGTATTTATTCGTTTTTGCCATTTTCTGCGGTTATAGCTTCCTGCAACTCCTCTCCCAGCGAGCGGCGTACGACTTTGCGTGCGGCATCCGCCTGGGCGTTGAACCCCGTGAATTCACTGGCGCGGCCTTTCTGGAGCTTTGCGCGCCAGAGTTCCCTGCCGTCGGTGGTCAGAATCGAAACGGTCGTGAACATACGCGCACCCCACGAGATGCTGAACCCCGAGCCCTTCTTTTCGACGCGGATGCGGAGTACGAAATCTGCGTCGGCCTTGTCGTCCACCACCTGCCAGCGGTTCCATTCGGGCCCCTTCAGCGCCGCGATAAAAGGTTTCGCGTCGTCTTCGATATTGTTCCTTACGTCGATGAATTCGACATAAACCCGGTTGCCGTCGGCCGTCAACCGTCCCAGCGAAATGTCTTGTGCGGATGCGCAGAAAAGAGCGCACAATGCCGCCGTCAGGGTGGTCAGAAGGTTTTTCATAGGGAAGCGGGATGGGTTTTCAGGAGGTTTTCGATGGCGGCGATCTCCCTGTACTTGGGCCTGTCGTCGGCAAAGCGCGGCGCGATGGCCCGGATGTCGGCATACAGTTGCCGCGTAGTGTCGGAGAGCTCCCCGGCGCATTGCAGGTAATCCGTGGCCTGCGCCAGCGCCAGCATCTCGATCGCGACCACCTGGTACCCGTTCTCCACGACCTGCCGCGTGAGCATCGCCGCGTTGGTTCCCATGCTCACGATATCCTGGTTGTCGTTGTTGTTCGGGATCGAGTGGACGTACATCGGATTCGAGAGCGTCTGCGACTCGGCCGTGGTCGAGGTCGCCGTGAACTGCGCCGCCTGCAACCCGTAGTTGAGCCCCAGCTTGCCGAGGTTCACGAACGGCGGCAGCGTCTCGTTGATGCGGTCGTGGAAAAGGTAGTTCAACTGCCGTTCGGCGAGCATCGTCATCTTCGTCACGGCGATCTTGAGCTTGTCCATCTCCAGCGACACGTAGTCGCCGTGGAAATTCCCGCCGTGGTAGATCGTTCCCGCCGCGGGGTCTACCACCGGGTTGTCGTCCACCGCGTTGAACTCCTCGACGAGGATCTTCTCGGCCTGGGAGATCGTTTCGAGCACCGGCCCCAGGATCTGGGGGATGCACCGCAGCGAGTAGTAAGGCTGCACCTTGTGCCTGAAGGTGGGCGCCGCGCCCGTGTCGCCGCTGTAAAGTTCCGCTTCGCGTTTGCGCAGCCGGCGGCTCGTGGCACATATGGCGCGCATCTGCCGGGCGATCTCGATCTGCCCCGCGTGGAGTTTGTATTCGTTGAGCGCCCCGGCCATGAAGTCATCGTACGATTCCACGATTTCGTTGAGCATCACCGACGCCTTCACCGCCCAACCCAGCAGGCGGCGCGCCTGGGCCAGATTCACCAGTCCGATGCCCGTCATCACGGCCGTGCCGTTCGTGAGCGCCAGCCCGTCGCGGATGCGGAGCCTGAGGGGCGCTATGCCGCATGCCGCCATCGCCTCGGTAGCCGGGACGGTTTCGCCCCGGAACGAGACCTCCGCCTCGCCGATCAGCGCCAGTGCGATGTGCGCCAGCTGCACCAGGTCGCCGCTTGCGCCTACGCTGCCGTGGCGCGGCACGAGCGGGTATATTTCGTTGTTGAGGAAATCGGCCAGTATCCGCACCACGTCGGGGTGCACGCCCGACTTGGCGTTGAGGAACGTTTGCAGCCGCGCCAGCATCGCGGCCCGCACGCAGATGTCGGGCAGCGTTTCGCCCGCGCCGCAGCTGTGCGAACGGATGATGTTGTACTGGAGGCTGTTCAGGTCGGCGTCGCCGATCCGGTACTGTGCCATGGGGCCGAACCCCGTGTTGATGCCGTAGATGACCTTTCCCTGCTCGAATTCCTCCAGGAAACGGTAACACGCCTCCACTTCGCGCAGGGCTTCGTCGTCGATCTGTATTGCGGCCTTGTTGAAAATCCGGTCGTTTATGGTATTTAGGTTCGAACGTAGCATTTTTTGAGCCGGTTTATGGCTCCAAAATTACAAAAACTATCTCAATAAATATTTATAAGTTTGTTTTTTTGTTTATATCGTCGGGCGATGCGGTCTGGCGCCTAAGGCTGCGGGCGGCATCCGTGCCCCGGAAAAACGACGGAGGGCACCATCGGGTGCCCTCCGCCGCCAAGGCATATCCTGCGTGTTATTTCACGCCGAACTTGTAGATGCAGACCTGCGTATAGGTCTCCCCGGGGCGCAGTACCGTCGAGGGGAAATTGTCGTGGTTGGGGCTGTCGGGGAATTTCTGTGTTTCGAGCGCCAGCGACTCGCGGTAGCGCTGCGGCTTGCCGTATTTGCCGATGCTCGTGCCGTCGAAGAAGTTGCCGCTGTAAACCTGCAGTCCGGGCTGGTCGCTCAGCACCTCGATGGTACGTCCCGAGGCGGGTTCCCAGACCGTGGCGGCCTGCTCGATGCCGCTTGGGGTCTTGCGGTCGATGACCCAGTTGTGGTCGTAGCCGCCGCCGTTGCGCAGCTGCTGGTTGTCGGCTCCGATGCGCTCGCCGATGGCGTGCGGCTCACGGAAGTCGAACGGCGTACCCTCCACCGGGGCGATCTGGCCCGTGGGGATCAGCACCGAGTCCACCGGGGTGGTGTGGCTGGCATTGATCGTCAACACGTTGTCGAGCACCGTGCCGTTGCCTTCGCCCTTGAGGTTGAAGAACGGGTGGTGCGAGAAGTTCGCGACGGTGGGCTTGTCGGTCGTGGCCTTGTAGTCCACGCGGAATTCGTTGTCGGGGGTGAGCGAGTAGGTCATCTCGATATCCAGATTGCCCGGGAACCCGTCCTGTCCGTCGGGATGGAGGTAATGCAGCACCAGTTTGTCGTCCGTGGCCGACACTACGTTCCATACCACCCGGTCGACGCCCTGGAGCCCGCCGTGCAGCGTCTGCCCGTTGTTGTTCAGGGGAAGGGTGTACTCTGCGCCGTCGAGCGTGAAGCGCCCCTTTGCGATACGGTTGGCGTAGGGGCCTACCACGGCGCCGAGGAACCGTTCGCCCGTGTTGTCTATGTAGCGGCCGATGTTTTCGTAGCCCAGTACGATGTCCTCGTAGCGGCCTTCGCGGTCGGGCGTCCAGAGCGATACGACGCGGGCGCCGTAGTTGGTGACCTGCATGGTGATGTCGCCCGCATGGAGCGTGTAGAGTGCGACGGGTTTGCCGTCGACGGTGGTCTGGAATGCCTCTTCGGGCAGCAGCGGGAGTTCCGTTTTCTGCACGCCGCACGCAGCCAGCAGCGACATGCCGAGTAGGATAAGCGATTTTTTCATCGGTTTCGGGTTTTTTAAGTTTTTTCAGCACGTAAAGATAAACGATTCCGGCGAAAAACGTGCGCTGCGGCCCGGTTTTTTGCCGGAGCCCGTACGGTTTCGGCACGCTTTCGGACATTTGCGGCGTATATTGGCGGGATTTTGCTATTTTTGCCAGGGACATCAGCCCGCTCCATGAAACAGAAGCAGATATTCACGTTCCGCGATGCGGAGAAACAGGTCGCCCCCGCGGCCTTCTCGATCATGCTCAAACCGGCGGGCTCGGCCTGCAACCTCGACTGCCACTACTGCTACTACCTCGACAAGGCGGTGCAGTACGGCGGCCGCCAGGCCGTGATGGACGACCAGCTGCTGGAGCTCTGCATAAAACAGTACATCCGGGCCAACGAGGTCGATACCGTGCAGTTCTGCTGGCACGGCGGCGAGCCGTTGCTGCTGGGGCTGGATTTCTACCGCCGGGCGATGGAGCTGCAGCGCAGGTACGCCGACGGCAAACGGATCGAGAATACGTTGCAGACCAACGGTACGCTGGTCGACGAGGCGTGGTGCGACCTCTTCGCCGCCAACAATTTCCTAGTCGGCCTCTCGCTCGACGGGCCCGGGGATATCCACGACGCCTTCCGCCTGACCAGGGGCGGCAAACCGACCTTCGAGCGCGTGATGCGGACGGTCGGGATGTTCGGGCGCAGCGGCGTGGAATTCAATACGCTGAGCGTCGTGAACCGGCGCTGCGAGGGGCGCGGCGGGGATATCTACCGCTTCTTCCGCGACGAGGTGCACAGCCGCTTCATGCAGTTCCTGCCCGCCGTCGAACACGTCGTCGACAAACCGGGACACCACCGTCCGCTGATCGTCCCGCCCGGACACGAAGGGGCGCGGCTGGCCGGCTGGTCGGTCTCGGCCGAAGGCTACGGACATTTCCTGTGCGATGTTTTCGATGAGTGGGTCGTAAGCGACGTGGGGCGCTGTTTCGTGCAGTTGTTCGACGCCTCGCTGGCGCAGTGGTGCGGTGTGCAGCCGGGCGTCTGCTCGATGGGCGAGACGTGCGGCGACGCGCTGGTCGTCGAGCACAACGGCGACGTCTACTCCTGCGACCATTTCGTCTACCCCGAGTACAGGCTGGGCAATATCCGCGAGACGCCCCTTGCCGAGCTTTACCGCTCGCGGAAACGCCGCGAATTCGGGCTGGACAAACGCAACACGCTGCCCGCCGGGTGCCTGCGCTGCAACTACTATTTCGCCTGCCGGGGCGAATGCCCCAAGCACCGTTTCGCCCGCGGGGCCGACGGCAGCCCCAAAAATTCGCTCTGCGAGGGGCTGATGCATTATTTCCGCCACGTCGAACCCTATATGGAATACATGCGCGACCTGCTCGCGCGGCAACAATCCCCGGCCTGGGTCATGCCTTTCGCCCGCAGGCGCATGGGGCTGATGTAGCCGTCCGTTGCCGATCCGGCGGCCCGGCGCACACCGGTTCGGCCTTTCCCGCCCCGGTTTAACTTTCCCCTGCCTTCCTCTGATTTCCTGCCGGCGTTTTCTTCCGTTTTTTGCGGAATACCAACAGCAGCGGCAACCCCGCTGCGAGGGTCAGCCATGTCACTACGCCCAGCGCGTCGGTCACCCCCTCGATATAGGTTTGGGAAGCCGATACCGTTTCGTGCGTCGCATGGAAGGCCGTCCGGGCCGAGTAAACGGCTGTCAGGATGGCGATGCCGATGCTGCCTGCGAGCTGTTTGATGCTGTTCGAGATACCCGCCGCTGCGGCCATGTCGTGCTGCGTGAGGTTCCGCAGCGAAAAGAAGTTCAGCGGGGCGAACGTGAGCCCCATGCCCAGCCCGCGGATATAGAGCACGAAGAGGATATGCCGGTGGGAGGTGTGGAGCGAGAAACGGCTGGCCAGCCAGAAGCTCAGCGCCAGCAGCAGGATGCCCGCCGCCGCGAGCAGCAGGGGCTTGACGTAGCGCGTGAGGTAACCCGATACGGCCGACAGCACCCCTTGTATGAGCCCCACGGGCAGGAATACGCTCCCGGCCATCAGCGCCGTGTAGCCCAGCCCGCGCTGCATGTAGAGCGGCAGCAGGTAGGTGCCGCCCAGCATGCCGATCGAGAAGAGCGTCAGCACGGCCATCGAAACCCCGAAGTTGCGTTCCCCGAGCAGGCGAAGCTGCAGCAGCGGCGCCGGGCTGCGCAGCTCCGTGCGGACGAAGTAGGCGAGCGCGACGGCCGCCACGGCGAAGCAGCCGATCACCGTGGGCGACGCCCAGCCGTCGTGGTTGGTCGGCGAGTTGCCCCGCGCCAGCGCAAAGATCGCCAGCGGCATGAAGAGCGCGATGGCCACGAATCCCCGCCAGTCGAACGGGTGCCGCGCCGGGCTTTTCCATTCTTTCTGGATAAAGGCCGAGAGCAGGATGGCGAGCACTCCCACGGGGACGTTCACGTCGAAAATCCTGTGCCAGCTGTATGCGTCGACCAGATAGCCGCCCAGCAGGGGGCCGAACGAGATCGAGGCGGCCGCCGCCATTGCCCACAGGCCGAGCGCCAGGCCGCGCTCCTCGGGGCGGAATTCGCGGGTCACGATCGCCAGTCCCAGCGACTGTATGATGCCGCTGCCGACGCCTTGCAGGGCGCGTGCCCAGATCAGGAACAGGTCGCCCGGGGCTTTGCCGCAGAGCCACGACCCGAGCGTGAAGAGTGCCAGCCCCAGGATATAGATGCGTTTGTTCCCGAAGCGGTCGGCGAACCATCCCGCCGAAGGGAGCATGACGGTCATGGTGATCATGTAGGCGGTGATGACCCATTCGGCCGTCGAGATGCCGATGCCGAAAGCCGACATGATGGCCGGCAGCCCGACGTTGACCACCGTCACGTCCAGCACGGCCATGAATGTCCCGAGCATGATCATGCCCAGGATCCACCATTTGTAGGCGGTGCTTTGCCGGATATGTTCGCCGAGGGTCGCCATCGGCGGGCGATACGTCAAAAAAAATGCCACTCTGCCGATGCCTGCCGCATGAGACACCCGTCCTTTTGCGTTTTTTCCTTTCCGGGCTTTCTCCGCCTCCCCCGGATGCTCCTCCCGCTCCCCGCCGTCCGTCCCGTTGCGGTAGCGGCCCGAAAAAAGGGGATGCCGCTGGAAAGCGGCATCCCCGTACGTGCAGGCCCTGTAAGCCGGGTTCTGTTCCCGGGGCGAACCCCGGGCCCCTGTCATTTATCTAGGGCGGCAGTCTCCTGCCGTCTCAAGCAACCTACCCCCCGGCATCGGGCGAGCAACCCTTAATTGCCGGTATACACGGTCTTGCAACCCGCGAGACGTACTGCCGGGCGGCATCGCTGCCCCCGCGGTGGGCTCTTACCCCGCCTTTTCACCCTTACCCGCCGGGATTACGAAAATCCCCTGCGGGCGGTCGTTCTCTGTTACGCTCCTATACCCTCACGGATATCAAGTCGTTAGCTTGCGCGGTGCTCTGTGTTGCCCGGACTTTCCTCTCCCGGCCTCGGCCGGCAGCGACAGGGCGGGCCTGCCCCGCAAAGGTAATAAAATTCGGCGGATTCCTGCTCTGCGGTTGCGATTTCCGGGCATAGGCCGGGAATATCCCGGCTGGCCGCCATGGTATTCGCGTCCATGCCGTGCCCGGCTCCCGGCCTGTGCCGTGACGCATTCCCGCCGGGCGGCAGGGGGCTCCCCGTGAAGGCGGCGTATCGCCGCCGTTCAGGCCTCCGCCTTTTCCCTGTCGCCGGATACGGCGCTGCCTGCGCCGTTTCCCCGTTCCCTTTCGGCATACTCCGTCCGGACGCACCGTATGCCCCGTACGGAATCTTTTTTGCAAATATTGGATAAAGTTGTATTTTTGCTCAGTCCCTCCGCCGTTCTTCGGGGCGGCGGGACAGAAGAATATACCGGCCGATGGCAGATAACGCGCATACGATCGACATACAGGACAACCGCACGGTTGTCGGATTGCTCCGTGCCGGGGATGAAAAATGTTTCGATGCGCTTTTCCGCCGCTATTACAAACCGCTCTGCACCTACGCCACGCGCTTCGTGCCGCCGGTACGCGCCGAGGAACTCGTCCAGGACACCCTGATGTGGGTGTGGGAAAACCGCACCTCGCTGATTCCCGAGATGCCGCTCAAATCGCTGCTGTTCACCATCGTAAAGAACAAGTCGCTTAACAGCGCCTCGCGCGACACGCTCAAGAACCGCATCATCCGCCAGCTGGCCGAACACTACGAAGAGACGTTCGACGACCCCGATTTCTACCTCGAGGGTGAACTGGTGCAGCGGCTGGCCGAAGCTCTGCGCAAAATGCCTCCTGAATTCCAGCAGACCTTCCGTATGCACCGCCTGGAAGGTATGACCCACAAAGAAATAGCCGCCCGCCTCAACGTTTCCCCGCAGACGGTCAATTACCGTATCGGGCAGACCGTGCGCCTGCTGCGCGAGGAACTCAGCGATTACTGGCCGCTGCTCGTGCTGTTGCTGTGGCCTGACCTCTCCTGATAAGGAAATCTGAATTTTTTTTTCGCCTTTCCGTTAGCATCCTTTGCTGACGGATTGTATTACTTTATAGACAAGCAAACAGCATGGCAAATTTCGAAATCGACGAAGAGGTATTGGTAGCCTTCCTCAAAGGCGAGCTGGACGCAGCGCAGGCGGCGGCCGTAGAGGCGTGGTACGACCGCTCGGCTGCAAACCGCAGGATGCTCGGCCAGGTCTATTATATATTATATGTCAGCGACCGTATCAACGACGCGGCCGGTATCGACGTCGAACGTTCGCTCCGGCAGTTCAAGCGCCGCATGCACGCCGGACGCCGTATCCCCCTGCGCCGTGTCGCGGTGCGTATTGCCGCTGCGGCCGTGATCGCCGCGGTGCTCCTGGCCGGCGGGTTCACGACCGTGTCGCTTTCCAAGCGCCTGGCGCAGCCCGTGACCGTCGTCACCCAGCTGGGCGAGCGGTCGCAGGTGGTGCTGCCCGACGGGACGAAGGTGTGGCTCAACTCATCGAGCAGCGTGGAGTACGTTGCCCCTTTCTTTTCGCGCCAGCGCCGCGTGAAGATGGAGGGTGAAGCCTATTTCGAGGTCGAGCACGACCGCCGGGCGCCGTTCGTCGTGTCGACCAACGGCCTGGACATCGAAGTCCTCGGCACACGTTTCAACATCCGCAACGACGACAACGAGCACCGTGTCACCACCGTCCTGCTCGAAGGCGCCGTCAAGGCCTATGCTTCGGGACGCGAGCAGGCCTCGGTGCGCCTGCACCCCGCGCAGCAGCTGGTTTTCGACACCCGGACGCACGCCATGCGCCTGACCGACTGCCCCTCGGCTGAACGCTCGATCAACTGGATTGACGGCCGCTTCTGCTTCGAGCACGATACCTTCGGGGAGATCGTCGCCGAGCTCAAGCGCTACTACAACGTCGACATCCGCTTCATGGACAACCGGCTCCGCGACATGCGCTTCTCGGGCAATTTCCGCGTCGAGGACGGCATCTACCACATCATGTCCGTATTGCAGCTGACCTATAAATTCAATTACAGGATCGTCGGCAACGACATCGAACTCTACGCAAACCCTGAACGATAACCGAATACGAACTTAAAATCTTTCGATCCGCCTATGGAAAATTAATGTCCTTTCCCCCGGATGCCGCACTCTGTGGCGGCCTGTTTCGACACCTAACCATTACAACTAACCTAAAATCTGATCCATGAAAAAAACTAACCTTGCGACAGGCAGGGGAGGGCATGTTGTCACGGCATGTTTCCGTTGTCTGTTCGTTATCCCGATGCTGCTCCTGGGATGCTTCGGCGCCACCTCTGCCGCGGCACAGACGCAGCAAGCCCTCTCGCGTGTGAGCCTCGATGCCCGGGACGCGACGGTCATCACGGTTTTCCAGGCTATCCAGCAGCAGACGGGCTGTTCGTTCGTCTACAATACGTCGGACATCGACACCGACCGCAAAGTGAGCCTCTCGGCGCACGACGAACCGCTGCAGGCCGTGTTGGACAAGCTCTTCGCGGGTTCCGACATCGCTTATACCCTTCGGGACAAGCACATCGTACTCTCGAAGAAAGCTAAAAATTCCCCCCCCCACAGCGCCCAGGGCGGCGTTACCGGAGTCATAAAGGACGATAAGGGCATGCCCCTGGTCGGCGCCACCGTGCTTATCAAAGGTACGACGACGGGTGCCGCCGCCGACGTCGACGGCAATTTCTCGCTGCCGCAGGCCAAACCGGGGGACACGCTCGAAATTTCACTCATCGGCTATACCAGGCAGGAGCTTCCCGTCTCGGGTTCTGCCCCGTTGTCGGTGGTCATGCACGAGGACAACGAGGTGCTCGACGCCGTGGTGGTTACCGCCCTCGGCATCAAAAGGTCGGAGAAAGCGCTGACCTACAACGTGCAGGAGGTCGCGGGCGACATCGTCAACACGGTCAAGGACGCCAACTTCATGAACTCGCTTTCGGGCAAGGTCGCCGGCCTTCAGATCAACGCCAGCGCCTCGGGCGTGGGCGGTTCCACGCGCGTGGTGATGCGCGGCGTGAAGTCCATCAGCGGCAACAACAACGCCCTCTATGTGATCGACGGTATCCCGATGCCCGACCTGCGTTCGTCGCAGACCGAGGGCACCTACGAAACGCCCGACGGCGGCGATTTCGAGGGTATCTCGAACCTCAACCCCGAGGACATCGAATCCATGACGGTGCTTTCGGGCGCCACGGCGGCCGCGCTCTACGGTTCGCAGGGTGCCAACGGCGTGATCGTCATCACGACCAAAAAGGGCGAGGAGGGGCGCGTGCGCGTGAACTACGCCAACAATACCACCTTCTCGTCGCCGTTCGTCATGCCGCAGTTCCAGAACACCTACGGCACCGACGCTACGGCCCCTTCCATGAGCTGGGGTACGAAGCTCTCGACCCCGACCTCGTACGACCCCTCGGATTTCTTCCAGACCGGCTTCGAGGAGACCAATGCGATCTCGGTCTCGGGCGGTACGCGCGTGAACCAGACCTATTTCTCGGCCGCTTCGCTCAATTCGCGCGGCGTCATTCCCAACAACGTCTATAACCGGTACAATTTCACCGTCCGCAATACCACGCAGCTCATCAAGGACAAGCTGACGCTCGACCTGGGCGCTTCCTACATGCGCCAGTACAAGCGCAACCCGCTCGTGCAGGGCCTCTACCACAACCCGCTGATCCCCGTCTACCTCTTCCCGCGCGGCGACGACATCTCCAAGTACGAGGTTTACGAGCGTTACGACGCCACGGCGGGCTATATGAAGCAGTTCTGGCCCCTGGAGTTCATCACCGGCGTCGAGAACCCCTGGTGGATCACCAACCGCGAGCTGTTCGAGAACACGGCGCACCGCTATACGTTCAACGCCACGCTCAAGTGGGACATTGCCGACTGGATCACCCTCACGGGGCGCGTGCGCACCGACAACACGGTGATGAACTATACGCGCAAGATCTATGCCTCGTCCGACAAGCTGTTCGCTTCCGAGTACGGTAACTACCAGAACAACAAGATCCACCACAACAACCTCTACGCCGACGCCCTGCTGTCGATCAACAAGAGTTTCTTCGACGACAAGTTCTCCCTGTCGTTCAACCTGGGTGCGAGCATTCTCGACGACAAGAACGACGGCGAAGGCTTCGAGGGCCACCTGGCCACCATCGCCAACAAGTTCTCGGTCTACAACGTGGATATGAGCCACTCGCAGACCAAACCCTACGCCGACCGCTACCACGACCAGACGCAGGCCATCTACGCCACCGCCCAGCTGGGATATAACGGCATGGTCTACCTCGACGTGACGGCGCGCAACGAGTGGGCGTCGCAGTTGGCCTTCACGCCCCATATGAACATTTTCTACCCGTCGGTGGGTCTTTCGGCCGTCATCTCGTCGATGGCCGACCTTTCGAAAGCCGGCATTTCGTTCCTCAAGGTGCGCGGCTCGTATGCCGAGGTGGGCAACGCCCCGCAGCGGTTCATCACCGGTGTGAACACCCCCTTGCTGACCGGCGGTATCGTTTCGTCGGACTCCTATGCCCCGGCTGTCAACCTCACGCCCGAGCGCACCAAGTCGTTCGAGGCGGGTCTGAACGCCAAGTTCCTCGGCAACAGGATATGGATGGACTTCACCTATTACAATACCAACACCTATAACCAGCTCTTCAGCTACGATGCACCTCCCAGCACCGGTTACAAACGTGCCTATGTCAATGCCGGCAAGGTCAACAACTGGGGTATCGAAGCGGTCGTGGGTTACAAAAACAAGTGGCGCGACTTCTCGTGGTCGACCAACGTCAACTTCTCGATGAACCGCAACAAGATCAAGGAACTCGTCCCCGAGGGGACGCGCGACGTGGCCGGCAACCTGATCACCATCGACGAGGTGAACATGGATTACGGCGGCTACCGCATGAAGATCAGGGAGGGCGGTTCGATCGGCGACTTCTACGTGACGGGGCTCAAGACCGACGACCAGGGGCGCATCTATGTCGACCCGAATACCAATACCGTCACCACCGATCCCAATACGTGGCTTTACGGCGGCAATACCGAAGCCCGCTTCCGCCTGGGGTGGAACAACCGGTTCTCCTACAAGGGCGTGAACCTCGGCGTGCTGTTCGATGCCCGCATCGGCGGCCAGGGCGTCTCGGCGACGCAGGCCCTGATGGATCGTTGGGGTGCCTCGCAGGATTCGGCCGACGCCCGTGAAAACGGCGGCGTCTGGATCTCCGAGGATCAGAAAATCCCCGATGCCAGGGTCTTCTATGCCAACAACGGCAACGGGCTTTCGATGCTTTCACACTACGTTTACAGCATGACCAACGTCCGCCTGCGTGAACTTACGCTGGGCTACGACCTTCCTTCCAGGTGGTTCAACGACAAGGTCGGCATGACCGTGTCGCTCGTGGGCCGCAACCTGTGGATGATCTACAACAAGGCGCCGTTCGATCCCGAGATCACCGCTTCCACGGGTACCTATTACCAGGGGCTCGACTATTTCATGCAGCCCAGTGCCCGGACTATCGGCTTCAGCGTAAGACTCCAATTCTAAAACTTCAGACCAATGAAACGATTCAATCATACAATAGGATTTTTCGCCGCCGCGGCGCTTGCCGCCTGTACCGGTGACTTCGAATCCTTCAACACCAATCCCGATGCGGTGCAGTCGGTCGACAAGAAGACCTACATCACCACCATGCAAATGGATGCCGTGATCCCGTGCAGCGACGTGGGGGCCAACGAGTTCCAGCGTGCCTGCAACCTGATGGGCGACGCCTTCGGCGGCTATCTCTCCCCGATCCAGGCCTTCAACGGCGGCAGCTATACCTGTACCTACGACCTCGACGGTACGGATTACAACAACTATCCCTTCTCGGTGGCTTTTACCAATGTGATGCCTGCATGGCTCAACCTCAAGTACGCCTACCAGAACGGGCAGGTTACCGACGACGTCTTTGCCGTTGCCGAGGTCATCAAGGTGATGGCCCTCCAGCGTACCACCGACATCTACGGCCCGATCCCCGTTTCGAATTTCGGCCAGACCGAAAACCCCTACGAATCGCAGGAGACCGTCTACAAGAACCTTCTCACGGATCTGAATGCCGCCATCGTGGTGCTGAAGGAGTACGCGGCCAATGCGGGCGACGCCAGGCCGTTGCAGAAGGTCGACGCCGTTTACCAGGGCGACTATGCCAAGTGGCTCAAGCTGGCCAACTCGGTCAAGCTCCGCATGGCCGTGCGCATCCGTTTCGTCGAACCCGCTCTTGCCCGCACCTATGCCGAGGAGGCCGTCAGTGACGGGGTGATGACTGCTTCGGACGACGGGGCGTGGCTCAAAAGTTCCGGTTCGGTTCAGGTGTACAACCCGCTCGAAGAGACGTGGAACGCCTATAACGACACCCGCATGGGTGCGACCATCGACGCTTACATGAACGGTTATGCGGATCCGCGCCTGCCGGCCTATTTCAAAACCTGCGAGGACAGCAAGTACCACGGCGTCCGCAGCGGCCTCAGCACGATGCTCAAGGCCGACTACACCGGACTTTCGGTGCCCAACGTCGCCAAGGATACGCCCGTGGTGTGGTTCCTCGCTTCCGAGGCCGCTTTCCTGCGGGCCGAGGGTGCCATGCTCGGCTGGGAGATGGGCGGTGACGACGAATCGTTCTACAAGGCGGGTATCGAGCTGTCGTTCCTCGAACACGGGCTCACGGCCGCTGCCGCTGCCGCCTATGCCCAGAGCACGGCCGAGCCCCAGGCGTTCGAAGACGCTTCGGCCGCCTCGACGAAATACAACGCCTCGAAACCTTCGTCCGTCACCCCGAAGTGGAATGCCGGCGCCGGGGACGAGGAGAAACTCGAACGGATCATCACGCAGAAGTGGATCGCCATGTTCCCCAACGGGCAGGAAGCCTGGTCGGAATTCCGCCGCACGGGCTACCCCAAGGTGATCCCGATCGTCAACAACCTCAGCGGCGGCAAGGTCGATACCAACGTCCAGGTGCGCCGTATGACCTTCCCGCGTTCGGAGTACTCGAACAATGCCGCCGGCGTGGCGGCTGCCACCGCACTGCTCGGCGGAGCCGATACCGGCGGTACGAAACTCTGGTGGGATAAGAAATAATGAACCTAAAAACAACACGGAAGATGAAAAATTTCTTGAAATACGTCGCGGCCCTTGCGATCGTGGGTGCCTTTTTCGTCGCTTGTTCGGATTGGACGGATCCCGAGCGTGAAATTACGCAGCATCCCGACCAGCAGTCGCCCATCCTGCGCGATAATGCCTACTACCAGGCCCTGCGCGAATACAAAAAGACCAAGCACAAGATCGCTTTCGGCTGGTACGGTTCGTGGACGGCCGTGGGCGCATCCTACCAGACCCGCCTGCAGAGCGCTCCCGACTCGATGGATATCATCTCCATCTGGAGCCAATGGCATTCGCTGACCCCCGAGCAGATCGCCGACAAGGAGTTCGTGCAGAAGATCAAGGGCACGAAGGTGACCTTCACGATCTTCTCGGACAAGATGCCCGAGCCGTTCCTCACCGAGATCGGCGGCGGCGAATACACCGACGAGGCCATCGAAGCCTATGCCAAGGCTTATTGCAAGGACTCGATGGACAAGTACAGCTACGACGGCATCGACATTGACTACGAACCCGGCTACGGCGCTTCGGGGCCGTTCGTGGGGCATGACAACGAGTTGTTCAGGAAGCTGATCCTCGCCATGAGCAAATACGTCGGCCCCAAGTCGGGGACGGGACGCCTGCTTATGATCGACGGCGTGCCCTATGCCGTCCATGCCGATGTGGCCGACTGTTTCGACTACGGCATCGTGCAGGCTTATAAATCCTACGGCTATACCGATTTGCAGAGTCGCTTCGACGAAGCCGATAAGAAAGGCTGGAAGCCCGAGCAGTATATCTTCGCCGAGAACTTCGAGTCCCTCTGGAAAAACGGCGGCGTGTCGCATGAGTGCCGCGACGGCCAGTGGGTCAACTCGCTGCTGGGCATGGCGCGCTTCAACCCCACGCAGGGTTTCGGCGCCGGTTTCGGTGCCTACCACATGGAGTACGAGTACGGGAATTCGGCCATGCCTTACAAGTATATGCGCGAGGCGATCCAGGATGTGAACCCCGCCGGCGGCGACCTGATCGTCGGCCTGACCTCGACCGCCCTGTCCAAATACCTGTTCCTGGTCGGGGACGACGGTACCATCACGGGCGAGGTGGACGAAAAAATCCGGGTCGAGCTGGCGCGTCCCGCCCCTGCCGACGTTTCGTTCCCGCTGGCGCTGGACAACTCGCTGGTCGAGTCCTACAACGAAGAGCACGGAACCTCCTACGAGGCGATCGACCCTGCACGGGTGTCGCTCGGCACGCTCAGCGTGGCGGCCGGGGACTTCATGTCCGACGAGGCGTCCGTTACCGTAAGCTCCGCCAATATCGAGAAGGGATACTACCTGCTCCCCATCGTCGTCGAGCTTCCGCAGGGCGATGTCTACACCTCGAAGGAGACACTGGTGCGTTACGTGCTGGTGACTGTGGCGGCGATGGAGATCGACGTCGATGCCACGGCGCTCACGGGCGTGAAGATCGAACCGGCTTCCGGCTGGACGATCGTCTGCTACCAGGGCACCGCTTCGAGCGGCGCCAACGGCGTCTGGAACCTCGATTCCGATACGCAGAAAGCCCGCATGTTCGACGGCAAACTCGACTCCAACTGCTGGTATGCCGCGAGTGCGTCCTATTCGTGGGGGAACGGCGGCAATTTCATCATCACGCTGGACAAGGCCTACGACATCAACGGCTTCCGCTGGCATATCTACTACGAGGACTCCAACCCCGAATGTACCGATTTCCAGTACAGCGAGGACGGCACCAACTGGTTCAGCCTGACCAACGAAATTTCGTTCGTCCCCAAACTCACGGACGAAGGCTGGAAGATATTCCGGTTCAAGAAGACCGTGAAGGCCCGCTACATCCGGGTATACGTCGGCCGGGTGACTGGGTATACCAGCATGAACGAGGCCGAGATTTTCGCCCCTGCAAACTAAACCTAAAACAAGAGAACTATGAAACTGAAATATTTGGTCGCTCCGCTGTTGTTCGCCGCCGCTGCGGTCACGGGCTGTCAGGAGACTGCGGAGACCTATCCTGCGATCTACATGACCGATGCGCAGAGCAATCCCGACAAATCCATGACCATCGACGAACCCCCTGCCGAGACCTCGATCACCGTCTCCGCCTCGGTGGTCGCCGAGCATGACATCCACATTCAGCTCGAAGTGCGCCCCGACCTGTTGGCCGCCTATAACGACAAATACGGCAAGAACTACCAGATCCCGCCCGCCGACAGCTATTCGCTCAGCTCGACGGAAGCGACCATCCTGGCCGGCTACAACACCTCTTCGGAGATCGGTTTCACGGTGACGTCCGTCTCGGAGTTCGCCGAGGGCGTGACCTATTGCGTCCCGGTGAGCATCAAGACCGTATCGGGCGGGATGACCGTGCTCGAACCGAGCCGCACGCTCTTCATCGTGCTGAAGACCCCGGTGATCAGCAAGGCGATCTACCTGGGATCGAGCAACATCTACAAGGTGACTTCGTTCCAGGAGAATTCCGACCTGGCAGCCCTTCCGCAGCTCACGCTCGAAGCCCGCGTATACATGCTCGGCTTCCAGACCAGCGATCCTTATATCAGTTCCATCATGGGTATCGAGGGCATATGCGGCGTACGTTTCGGCGACGTGAAGGTCGATCCCGACTGCATCCAGATCTGTCACGACTCCTACCAGCCCGCAGCTACCGACAAGCCGTTCGACAAGGAGAAGTGGTACCACGTCGCCGCAGTCTGGACGGGCTCTTCGTGGGACATCTATATCAACGGGCAGTATGCCACGGGCGTGGAAACGCAGGGCGAGACCATCGACCTGACGAGCGACAATTCGGGCGGTTTCTACCTGGGAGCCTCCTATGGCGGCGGCCGTACGCTGAACGGCTATGTCGCCGAGTGCCGCGTATGGACACGCGCCCTCTCGCAATCCGAGATCGCCAACAACATGAACTATGTCGACCCCACGTCCGACGGGCTGCTCGCTTACTGGCGCATGAACGCCTGGGAGCCCAACGACAGCGGTTCCGGCAATATCGTGCGCGACCTCACGGGCCACGGTTACGATGCCGTCGGCGGCAGCTCCAACCCGACGATGATGGACACCAAGTGGAATTAGTCCGCTTATAGACCGACAGGGGCCGTGCGACCCCGGCATAAGCCGGGTTGCACGGCCTTTTTCATACTCCTGCTTCGGGCTGTCTCTGCTTCCTTCGGGCTGTCTCTGCTTCGGGCTGCAAACCCGCCCCGGATGGCGGCCCGTTGCGGCCTGTCGGCAGTCTGTCGGCGGTTTCGGTTTTCGGCTGTCCCCGTTCCCCGACGGTTTCCGGACGCGGGTTGCTCCGGTTTTCGGCTGTCCCCGTTCCCCGACGGTTTCCGGACGCGGATTGCACCGGCTTCCGGCTGTCCTGTTCCCCGACGGTTTTCGGCTGCGGTTTGCCTTTGGCTGGCTGTTCTCCGGCGGCGCCCTTCCGGCTGCGGCCACGGCTCGCTCCGCCCTCCTCCGGCTTTGCCGGTTCATCCCGATTTGTTGTTGTACCCGACCTAAAGACCTTATGAAAAAAATCACGCTTATCTCTTTTTGCCTTGCCGCTTTCGCCTTTGCTTCGTGCGCCGGCGGCGGGTGCCCGGCCACGGGCATCATCCCGGCCCCGCAGCAGGTGACGTGGGGCGAAGGTGCCTTCCGTATGCCTGCCAAGCTGCTCTACACGACCGACCTCGACGGGCAGGACAAGGCCGACCTCGCGGCGTGGATGCAGCGTGCCGCGGACGGATTCTTCCCCGCCTCCTTTGCCGAGGCCTCCGACGGCGACATGCCCGCGCTCGAACTGCTTCGTACGGGCGACGGCGCCCCCGAAAGCTACCGTCTCGACGTCTCCCGCACAAAGATCACGCTCACGGCCCCCGATGCCGCAGGGTTGTTCTACGGACTCCAGTCGCTCGCACAACTGGCCGGGCACCACGGCCGCCGCATTCCGGCCGTCACGATCGTGGACGCCCCGCGCTTCGGTTACCGGGGCTTCATGCTCGACGTCTCGCGCCATTTCCGCGACAAGGAGTTCGTCGAACGTCAGCTCGACCTCATGGCGCGCTACAAGCTCAACCGCTTCCACTGGCACCTGACCGACGGAGCCGGATGGCGCATCGAAATCAAAAAATACCCCGCCCTGACCGACATCGCCGCCTGGCGTCCCTATCCCGACTGGGAGGGATGGAACTTCGGCGGCAAACGCTACTGCCACCGCGACGACCCGGCGGCCGCCGGGGGCTATTACACGCAGGACGACATCCGCGAAGTGGTCGAATACGCCCGTGCCCTGCATATCGAGGTGATTCCCGAGATCGAGATGCCGGGGCACAGCGAGGAGGTGCTGGCCGTTTACCCCGAACTCTCGTGCAGCGGCAAACCCTACACGAACTCCGATTTCTGCATCGGCAACGAGCAGACGTTCGAATTCCTTGAGAGCGTGCTCTCCGAAGTGATTGGGCTCTTCCCTTCGGAATATATCCATATCGGCGGCGACGAGGCTTCGAAACGGGGTTGGCGCACCTGCCCCGAATGTGCCGCCCGGATGCGGCGGGAGGGACTGCAGGACGTCGATGAACTGCAAAGCTACCTGGTGCACCGCATCGGGACGTTCCTCGCCGCCAAGGGCCGCTGCCTGCTGGGCTGGGACGAGATTCTCCAGGGCGGGCTCGCGCCCGGCGCTACGGTCATGTCGTGGCGCGGCACCGAGGGCGGGATCGCCGCGGCCAGGGCCGGACACCGCGCCGTGATGGCTCCCACGGAATACTGCTACCTCGATTTCTGCCAGGACGACCCCACCCGCGAGCCGGTCGCCGCCGCGGCGTTCCTCACCCTCGCGCAAGCCTATTCTTACGACCCTGCGCCCGATTCGCTGGGTGCGGATGTCGTGCCGATGATCCTCGGCGTGCAGGGCAACCTGTGGTGCGAGCACGTGCCCACAGCCGAACATGCCGAACACATGATCTGGCCGCGCCTGCTGGCGATCGCCGAAGTGGGGTGGAGCGCCCCCGAACGGAAGGACTACGACGACTTCCACGCCCGCGTGCTCGACGCCGTGGCGTGGATGCAGCAGCGCGGATACCACCCCTTCGACCAGAAAAATGCCGTCGGCCCCCGCCCCGAATCGCTCGATACCCTGCATTGCCTTTCGACCGGCAGGCAGGTGGCTTACCGTACGCCTTACAGCCCGAAATACCCGGCTGCGGGCGACGCTTCGCTGACCGACGGGCTGTGCGGCGGGTGGAACTACGGCGACCGCCGCTGGCAGGGGTGGCTCGATACGGATGTCGAACTGGTCGTCGACCTCGGGGAACGCCTGCCTGTGAAACGTATCGCGGCCTGTTTCATGCAGGGTTTCTATGCCGACATCTGGATGCCCCGGGCGGTCGAAATCTCGGTTTCGGACGATGACAGGCACTATACGCCCCTTGCGGCGGTCGAAAACGACATCCCGTTCGAATACAAGCAGGATTGCTACCGCGAGTTCGGCTGGTCGGGTCAAACCGCGGCGCGTTACGTGCGGCTGAAAGCCCTGCACAACGGCCATCCCGGCGGCTGGATTTTCACCGACGAGATTATCGTGGAGTAACCCCGAGGGGCGGCCCTTCCCCGGATCGCCCTTCCCCGGATCGCCCTTCCCCGGAT